>Ga0265295_1004168_pt1 | contig 19754 bp, 11 predicted proteins | sample Munlansysbiofilm_FD_192503 | JGI IMG/M metagenome (GOLD analysis project Ga0265295, IMG submission 192503) | Leachate microbial communities from a municipal landfill in Southern Ontario, Canada - Methane capture system biofilm | ecosystem: Engineered > Solid waste > Landfill > Unclassified ... | reverse complement strand
CAGCAAATAATAATTATTACGGGACCCAATATGTCGGGTAAATCGGCCTTGCTCCGCCAAACAGCTTTGATTACCCTTATGGCACAAGTGGGTTGTTATGTTCCGGCACAAGCTGCCAAAATTGGGATCGTCGATAAAATATTTACTCGGGTAGGCGCATCCGATAATATCTCCCTTGGCGAATCAACCTTTATGGTTGAAATGAACGAAGCGTCCAGTATTTTGAATAATTTATCGGAGCGAAGTTTAGTTCTGTTCGACGAATTGGGACGGGGAACCAGCACCTATGATGGGATTTCGATTGCGTGGGCTATTGTTGAGTATTTGCATGAACATACCAAATATCGACCAAAAACCATGTTTGCAACGCATTATCATGAGTTGAACGAGATGGAGACATCTTTTAAGCGCATTAAAAATTATAATGTTTCGGTTCGAGAGATTAATAATAAAATTATATTTCTCCGCAAACTAATTCGGGGCGGAAGTGAACATAGTTTTGGAATTCATGTAGCCAAAATGGCCGGAATGCCTGCTTCTATTGTGGCTAGGGCAGAAAAGATTTTAGTGGAACTGGAAGGGGAGATTGGAGGTAAAAACTTATCGAAACCGGTTAAAGACTTGGGAACACGGCGCGAGGGATATCAGTTAAGTATTTTCCAACTCGACGACCCAACCTTGATGCAAATTAGGGATGAAATTAAGAAACTGGATATTAATAACTTAACGCCCATTGAAGCATTGAATAAATTAAGCGATATTCGTCGAATAATAGGATTAAAATAGAATTATTGCTTAGTCTTAGAAAAAAGCTTAATGTCTTGATTTTGTTGTGTTTATATTGTCCCATGTATTTGTTTAATGATCTTCCATCGAAATAGGATCGTATTGGATCGAATAAAATCTTAAATTTGTAACAATTGTAAAATTCAAGACGTGAAATATTCTCATTTCATACCCATAGTTTCATTAATTGGTGATTTTGTAATCCTCAATATTTTGTATGTTCTTGGTTTTGTTTTACTGCACCCGGCACTTAATCATTTTACGGACAAACATCTTCTTTTTTATATCTACTTGAATTTTGTTTGGTTTGCGCTTGTTTTTGTGTTTGGAGCAAATAGTGTCGATCGAAATACCAGTAAAAAATCCATTTTTTTTACTTATATCAAAATTATTGTCTTCTTTTTCGTTGGTTTTTTATTGTATTTCCAGGCAGTTCCTCTTCAGTATTACCCACGGGGTGATATTAAATATCTTTTTATTGTTTTCTTTCCAGTTCTTATATTATGGAAGTTTGCTTTGTATTATGGCTTTATTTTGTATCGTAAAAAAGGCTATAATTTGCAGAATGTAATTGTTTTGGGTTATAGTCCAAAAGCGAGGGAGTTAGAACGTTATTTTCACACTAATTTGTGGCATGGATATCGACTTCTTGGCTTTTTTGATGAAACCATAATAAAGAAGAAAAATATAATTGGCGACTGGTCGCAACTTCACAATTATTTGTCTAGTAATGATATAAGCGAAGTTTATATTGCTTGGGATGTTATTCCAAAGAAGCGATTAAATGAGATCGTTGATATTTTATCCGACTTCCCATTAAAAGTTCGAATTATTCCCGATTTGGACATTTTTGCATTCAAGTCGGCAGAGATCGTCAATTACGGAATGCTTCCAGTGGTGCAAATAAATCCAGGGCCATTGTCAAAATGGTATAACCGTTTTATTAAAAGAGTTTTTGATGTTGTTTTTTCGTCGATTGTTTTAATTGGCATTGTCTCTTGGGTTACGTTGTTGTTGGCTATAATATCTTTATTTACACGTTCCGGCAACCTCTTTTTTAATCAGAAAAGAACTTGTATTGATGGGAAAGTATTTATTTGCCATAAATATCGATCCATGAATCAAAATAGCGAGGCCGATAGTAAGCAGGCAACCAAAGATGATGATCGGATTACTTTTGTAGGTCGATTTCTGCGGAAATGGAGTATCGACGAATTGCCTCAGTTCTATAATGTTTTGAAGGGTGAAATGTCCATTGTGGGGCCTCGCCCACATATGTTAAAACATACTCAAGAGTATCAAAAAATGGTGAAGCGATTTATGGTTCGGCACACTGTAAAGCCTGGAATTACCGGATTGGCTCAAGTAAATGGATATCGGGGAGAAATAAAACGACTGAATGATCTGAAAAAACGAATTCAGTTCGATGTGAATTATATTGAGGAGTGGACTTTTAATATGGATATCAAAATAATTCTACTCACTTTCTGGGTTGTGATTCGTGGTCAGAAACAAGCGTTCTGATTTACAACCAGTCTCCTTCCGTAATTACAAATGATTTTGTGAGACCCATGAACCTTTCTCGATAAATTAATCCATTGGGAAAGAGTTTTTTTATCTCTTTATATGAAAGCAAGTCGATGGAATTTGCCAATGTTGTTGCTTTCTGTTTGTCCGATTCCTTTTTATACCAACCCAAATTGAATCTGCGAATTAAAAACAACTTCGTAAAATGGGGTAAAAATTGAAAAAAAGGAAAAAGAAAATGTGGTTCAATGGGGAAATAGTAATTTGGGGTTTGTAAATAGAGGTTCTTGGCCACTCTGCGCATTTCGGAAACCATTTGAGTTTGGTTTTTATAATTTCCCACATGTTCAATTACAGAATTCGAAAAAGCGATGTCAAAGTTGTTTTCTTTAAATTGACTTAAATCGAGTGCATCACCTTTAAGGGCTATAATGTTTGTGTGATTTGTTTTTTGTGTATAACGATTTAGCAAATGTATTTTTATTGTATCACTGCCTGTGAATCCCATTTGTTCCCAATAGTTAACCGTTCCTCCAATATCTAAAATTGAAATGGGCGTTTTTAGTTTGTCCAAGTTGTTTTTAAAATAGTGAAATCGGTCTTTACGAAGTTTATTGGCATAACTTTTTTTGTTATTGTTGTCGGCTATTTTTTGTAGTATTGAAACCATGTGTAACAGACTGTTAGTATTAGAATGGAAATGTAAAGATAAAAAAAAGGCTGTCAAATTTGACAGCCTTTTTTCGTATTTCGGTTTATTTATTTCTTAATGAAACGATAAACGTTTGAGTTGTTTTCACTTATGATTCGGATAAAGTAAACACCTTCAGTAAGTTCCGTAACGTTGAACTCGCTAACTGTGTCATTTGTTTCGAATACAGAAACAACTTGACCATTATTGTTGTAAACTTCTACCATTGCTTTCTCAGTTGAAGTTCTTTCGATGAGTAGAACGTCAGAAACTGGGTTAGGATAGATGTTTGCAGAAGTAACTACGTCGTTAATTCCAACAGTAAGGTTAACTGCAACTGGCAAGTTGGCTCCGTTAACAATAAATGTTCCGTCAGCAGCTTGATAATTGTTTTTAGTTACCATGTAACTGTAATTTCCGTCAACTAATGTGAATACGGCTACACCGCTAGCATTGGTTGTCTTTTCGGTAGTTCCAACTTTAATTTTTGCTCCTGATACAGCAGCACCAGCACTTTTTACAGTGAACGTTACGTCATATTCAGGAGTTACAATTGCGAATGGAATAGTAACCATTTCAGATGCACCAGAAGTGTAAACTGCTTTTACGCCAGCTGTGTAATTACCAACAGCAAGGTCGTTGAATGCATATTCAGTAGCCGTTAACCCAGCAGCCTTTTCAACGCCATCAAGATAAACAGTGTATCCAGTAAATGATTTTGCTTTGCTTACGCCAAATGCAATATCATCAACAAAGAATGCAAACGCATCATTAGAAACACATTGGATTGCAACATAGATGTTTTGTCCTGTGTATGCTGAAAGATCATATGAGAATTCAGTCCAATCTGCTGGAGCTTCTACATATGTGCTACCTGAAATTACAGTAAAGTCGGCTTGTGCAGTTCCTGTTGTTGAAACAGCTACATTAAATCTTTCTTTACCGTAATTTGTAGTCACTGATTTTGCCATAAATGAGAACTCTAAACCAGCAACACCCGTTGTTTGAGGTGTGATTATCCAGTCGTTGTTAGAAGGTGTTTGTGCTGCAAAACAAGCAAGGTATTTTGTTCCGCTATATGCTTCCCAACCTGATCCTAGAGCTGGAGTGGTCGCGCTTGGATTAAATACGATAAATGAACCTACATAATTAGTGTTCGTGAAATCAACATCAGTGATTCCATAAGTTGCAGAACCATCAACGTCAATCATAGTGTAATTGCCTATGTTTTCAATAATGAAATCGTCGTAGGATTCCATATCATCGATTGAACTGGCGTTGTTCCATGTAAATAAAGCATCGTATCCGGTAATAGCAACACTAAGTCCAAAAGGAGTTTCAATCATCTCTGTCATTGCAACAGGAACCGATATAGCAGCTCCGGCAACTACAACTTCTGAAGCAACGTTGTTATATCCTGCTAATGAGATAGTGTATGGATAGTTGCCATTTGCTAGAGCAACCATGGCTTGACCTGAAGCATTTGTTGTTAATGTTTGTCCGTCGATAGCGATACTTGCACCTTCAAGGTTGTTTGTTCCACTGGTTACTGTAAATGTAACTTCGAACAATTCAGCTATATTAAAATCAATTGTTACGATTTCAGAAACACCAGTCGTATATACACGTTGTACACCAGCTGTGTAGTCGCCTACAGCAAGATCAGTAAACTCAAAACTAGTTTCGCTAACGTTCTCAGCATAAGGAGTTGTCAGATTGTTAAGATAAATCGTATAATCAACAAATTCTTTAGCCGATTTATTGCTAACGACTGCCACTGAACCATCGCGACTGAATGAACGCTCTGAAACAACAGAAGATTTACTAGATGCTTTGCTTACAAATTGAAGATCATTGAATGAAACAACATCTTTGCTGTTACCAATTGTAATGTGGTCAATAAACCATGTGAACCATAATCCTTGTCCATCACCATCAACACCTTGCCACGCTAACTTAATATCTTGACCTTGGTATGCAGTTAAATCAACTGTAACTTCTTCGTAATCAGCAGCTGCAGCATCTACGGCATCCCAAATAGGAGTCCAAGTAGTTCCACCATCGGTAGAAACTTTAACATAATAATGATCTCCGTTTGTGCTTCCAATAGCACCTGAATAGGACCAGAAAGTAAGATCTGCACCAGTAGGTACATTGAAAGAAGGTGTAATTAACCATTCGTCCTGAGCAGAATATTCCCACATCAAGAAAGCTTGGAAAGCTCCATCGACAGGAACGATATTTCCAGTACTAAACGTTACCGTTTCAGCTTGTGCCCAGGTAACCGAATTCGTATTGTCTAAAGTCCAACCTGTTGGAGGAACAGCCTCTTCAAAACTTTCGGTTAAAGCAATACTTGAAGTAACATCATACGTTAACGTTGCTGTTGTTCCATCCACAACAACCTCTAAACCTTCAGGAGCTACAATAGTTTCTCCTGTTACAACTACTACGTCGTACATTGTGTAGTTCGTTCCGTTTTCAGCAGTTACAGTGTAAGTAACGGTTTCAGTGAAGTCTGTAGGAACGCCTCCAATTGGAGAAAGTGTAGCTCCTTCAGAGATAGTCATTGTAGGAGTCATTGTTGTTACGTTTGTTCCGTATGCAACATTAACTGTGATTGTAGCTGTGTTATTTACGATAGATCCAAATTCAATATTTAAAACGTCTTCGTCAGGGAATCCGAGTGTAAGCATAGCCGATTCGTTGCTCATTTCGCTTGCCCATAGACTTGCCCATGATTTTGCAACTTTGATCCCATCAATAATTGATTCGCTTCCTTTTGCTGCATTTCCTTGGCGTAAAGCAACTGCGTTTAAAGGTTCTGTTGCGCTAAAGTCTGATGCGTCCTCTGTGCCATTGGTTACAAGTGCAGCAGGTTCAGTGGAATTCATTTCTGGATTAACAAATAACGAAATTACATCATTTGCATCTCCATCAACAAATTCGTATTTTACCACCAAAAGGTGTGTTGTGTTTAAGTCATATGCGTAATCAGTCCATACGGCATCAACACCATTTTTACCTCTGGTTACACCAAAAGAAAGTTTATTGGTGTCTGCGTCTTTTCTAGCAAATACGCGACTACGAAATGTCGTTGTTCCCTGACTCATGAAGTGGAAAAAATAATCGCCATCAGTAGTAATTCCGGCATCGCTAAAGTTAGCTAGGAATGATCCATAAACTGAACCATCAGTTTGATCGGCGAACGGACTATTAACATCTTCGCCAGTTTTAGACATACTTATTGCTTTGCCCATTGATGGGTATCCTGCATAAGTAAGGTTGTTGTCGATAACGGTTTGGCTGTTGTTGTCATTACCGCTATGAGCTGTCCAAGCGTCAACAGTGTTTAATACTGTTCCAACTGCGTAATCGAAGTGTTCAGTTGCCACTACTTGTGCAAAACTTGATGTTGTAAACATCAAACTCACAAATAATGCGCTCACGATTTTTAGTAAAGTGTTTTTCATTAAAATGAATTTAGGTTTATAAATAAAAGTGTAAAAAAAAATAAACATTGTTGATTGCAGTATTTTTGTTTGCAATAGAGTTATACCTCTTACTTACGATGTAAAACAGCATTTTAAGTGTTGTTTTACGTCGTATTGACGGATTAAAAATGTTGCTAATGTTTACCTGTCCCTTGGTAAAAGAAAGCGGATAAAATTGACGCGTAAAAGTAACGTATTTTTTTTAAATCTAAGCTGTACTTAAGCTTATTTTGGTTTGAAAAGGTAAATTGACAATATAAAATTTAAAGGTTCATTTTTATTTGGTAAATAGGGAGGTTGATTTGTTTATTTCTCCTTTAAATGTAATGTGTAAGAAATATTCTATCTTTACAAAACAGACAATAAAGCTATCCTCACAATGAAACAGAAACAGTATTTTGGATTTTAAGTTTAAAAAGTAAGTGTTTTTTTTTAAAATATTTTATTCCTGTACCGTTTTTTCTTTTATTGAGGTTTCATTTGTTGCTGTATAGTTTAAATTTATATTTGTAGCAGAATAGAGTGTAAAATTGCGACTTATGAAAACAAAAAATATTCAAAATCAGATAGATATTACATTGATAAAAGTTGCGGAGTGGTATAAATGGCTTCATGCTAATCCTGCATTGTCGGGAATGGAGTTTAAAACCTCCGAATTTGTAATTAAAACCTTACACTCTTTTGGAATTACTGATATAACACAACATGCTACTACTGGTTTGCATGCTGTTGTTGATACAGGAAGAGTGGGAAAACATATCGCATTTCGGGCGGAGTTGGATGCTTTACCCATTGATGAAAAAACCGCAGTGGATTTTAAAAGCAGGAACTCAGGTGTAATGCATGCCTGTGGACACGATTTTCATATGGCGGCACTTTTAGGCGTAGCCTCGGTAGTGGCGGAGAATCGAGAATTGTTAAAAGGGAAAATTTCGTTTGTTTTTCAACCTTCGGAGGAGAAATTGCCAGGCGGAGCGAAGCAAATGCTTGCCGATGGACTGTTTCAAAACCATAAGCCCGACCTTATTATAGCGCAACATGTTTTTCCGGACTTACAAGCCGGCATGGTTGGATTTCGAGAAGGTTCATATATGGCTTCCGGCGACGAGATCGATGTCATTGTTCGTGGCACTGGCGGACATGGAGCATTGCCTCATTTATGTAACGATGTTGTTTTGACCTTAGCTCACACATTGGTAGCGTTGCAACAAGTGCGTTCGCGGTTTGTGAATCAGAATGAGGCTTTTGTGCTGTCGTTTGGGAAAATGGAGGCAAACGGTGCCAATAATATTCTTCCCCACGAAGCCAAAATGGAAGGAACAATGAGGACACTTAGCGAAGAGTGGCGTGCAAAGTCGAAAGATCAAATTCGATCCATTGTGCAAAATACTGCAAAAATGTTCGGTTGTGAGGGCATTACTGATATTCGAGAAGGATATCCTGTTTTGAAAAATCATCCTGAATATACAAAAAAGGTTAAGGCGTTGGCTGAGCAATTGTTTGGTGCGGAAAGAGTTGTTGATTTGCCCATTCGCATGACAACGGACGATTTTTCCTATTTTGCCCAACAATTTCCCGCTGTTTATTATCGCGTGGGGGTTGGTCACAAAAAGGAAAGTGATAATTATGGATTACACACGTCACAATTCTTGCCTGATATTTCGGCGCTCGAAACCGCGATTAAATTTCCTTTGGAGATTTTACTAAAACTTGGTTAAATGTTGATGGTGGATTCTCTCTTTGTTATTGTTGGAAATATAACTCCTACTTTAATGGAAAAGTCTGTTAATCGCCCAAATAAAAGAGGTTGTTTACCTGTTTGCTTTTCAGAGGATCGTCGATTTTCCACCATCCCACAAGATTGTGTGCGTTACGGATTAGGAAAAAATCGTTCTCTTGTACCAATAGCTCAATGGAGTCGCCTTTTGTAATGGTTGCTACTGTGAATTGTTGAAGTGTGTCAGCGTGGATTGCAAAATCGGACAGGGCAACGGTTTTTAGTCCCACATATTGGAGTGGTTGTTTGATCTCCTCCAGTTTATTTGACACTAGTTCCCAAGCCCTGAATTCGTTATACAAATTATTAGTGTGTCCGTTTGAGTAAAGCGTTCCATTCCCAGGAATCGACAACTCAACTCCTTCAATTACACCTACTAAACTGTCGTTGTTGAAGATAGAAAAGTGAGGGTCAAGACTCATTCCAATTCCAAAATAGATGGCGTAAGTCTCGTTTTTGGCGGTGTCGATTTTTGTTTTTATCAGTAGAATGTCGTTCTCGTTAAGGATTGAGGTGTTCGGATCGTTGTTTTCGATTTTTTTGTTTACAATGTTCGTTTCCATTTTGTTGAAATGAATTTTAGGAACAATTGTTATGTCATTGATTTTAAGCGGTTCAATGTCGATGGTTTTCAAACTTAAAACTTCCGATTTCACCGTAGTTTCAGGCGTTGTTTCTTTTTTCTTGTTGCACGATAAAGTACCAATGACAATTATTGCCATTAAGGCGATTGCGCGTAATTTCGGATTGTTTCGTTTTCTTAACATTGTTTTGATTGTTTTAGAAGATGTGTCTCTTCATTTTCGAGGCGCTGAATCCTAAAAATGATTAAGGCAAAAGTACGAATTCAAATGGAATAAATATGCTTTTACATTTTTTTGAGAGCCTACGATGAAATAAAAAAGTATAGCGAAGAATAATGGGATGTTTGTTGAGATGTTGAGTGAGAAAATTTGAGGTTGTTCAGAAAAGTCTATTCTGCAAATTAGTTTTAAGGTTTTCGGAGCAACAGGTTTGTCCAAATTAGTTACCTTTGAATAGTACTATATTTGTAACCTTTTATGTTTTGAAAAGTGCTTTTCGAATAACGGTTGATTGACTCTAACGATTTAATATTCATCATAATAGATCTCTTAAAGTAGAAAATTAGCGATTATGTCCACACGGCTTTTTATCTTTAATCCAACAAACGAAATCGCAATCGCCGATGGAGGCAATGGCTATGTTCCAAATCGTCAGTTGGCTGAATTTGAGAGGGATCTTGACACGTTGCCATTTGTTTTTGCCAATGCTGACGATATTGTGTTGGTACAAAATGAGCCGGATGCTGCATGGTTAAATGTAATGTCGCCCATTGCCCATTTATTGCCTCAGTTTCTTTGTAGAGAAGAAATTATTCAAAAGCTAAAATCGAAAGAGATTACCATTGCTGCTTTTCATCCGTGGGGATGGAGCCCTAGAATGGTTCGGATTGTAACCGATTTTATGATAGGGAATCAGAAAGCACTGTTCAATAATGTGAATTCGAATTGGTCTCCCAATCATCAAAAAACATATGGTCGAGAGACCGCCCTACATGTGCTTAGGGAAGTAATTGAGCATTGTGAAAATCCAGATTTGTTCATCAATAAAGATCAGTTCCCTCAAAGGATTGTTCAACTTTCGGAGGTTGACACGCTATTGTTTCAAACATCTCGAATTGTGTTCAAATCACCATACAGCGCTTCGGGTCGCGGAGTTTTAATGCTCAACAGGGCAACGATTAATGAGTCGAATCGACTCTGGATTCAGTCACAAATTAAAAAAAGCGGATACGTCATGGTCGAATCATTTTTGGAGATCGTGCATGAGTGTTCATTGCATTTTAAAATGGATGCAACGCAATGTAAACCCGTGGCTTTTAGTTTTTTTGATGTCACCGAAAAGGGAAGTTATGGGGGAAGTTATGTCAATTCCGCTCCTGTTCGTCAGGAGGTTATGGATTTTCTTGATCACGTAAATATTCCTTCGTTGGCGCGGAATGTTGGAAATGCGCTGTTTTCTCAAGGTGTATCGACCGTGTACAATGGTTATTTGGGGGTTGATATGATTATTAGTAGAAATCCGGAGGGTGATTTATATTTTCAACCGTGTGTTGAAATCAACATGCGGTACAATATGGGCACCGTGGCACATTTCCTGTCGAAAATTTTGGACGACGATGTGTTTGGTTTTTTTAAAATTGTCAGTAATCAAGATTCAAATACCCCATCGGTGGAAGCACAAATGGTACAGAATCCTCCAATTTGGAAAAATGGCCGATTGCGAAAAGGGGTGTTGCCATTAACTCCGCATTTGAATCGGAGTCATGTTGCTATTGTTGAGGTCTTTGAGTCGGATACTTTAATTCCAAGGATAAATTTTAATACTGTTTTACGTGGATAAATTTCTAAAATATATGCAGGAGAGTGAGCTCCATTTTTTGAGCCGATTGCCTGCATACACCATTAAAAGTACACTTATACGCGTGCTTTCCGTTGCATTAACGGGAGTCTGTTTTCTTGTTTTGGCTACCAATGTTACGGTTGAAATGGAGATGGAGATTCCGTTGCATGTCTATGTTCAGGTTATTTTAATTTTTATAATTCTCTCTGAATCGAATGTATTATTTGATAATCTTGCCGAGCGATTTTTTCCCATTCCCGATCGAATAAAGAGTCGTATTTCGATTCATTTTCTGTTAAGTTTTGGTCTCGGAATTTTATCCATTGCTTATTTTGACCGAATCAGTGTTTTTGAAGATTTGTTGAAACAACGGATCGTGTGGTTGCTCATTGCGCTTGGTTTTTTGTTTGTTTTTATTCTGATTATGTTTTCCATTGGATTGCGTATTATGGAAAAGTGGATTTGGTCGCTGAAGGAGATCGACCGACTAAAGGAGGCAAAGTTGGAGAGCGACTATAATTCGCTCCAAGATCAATTAAATCCCCATTTTTTGTTCAATAATTTGAGTGTTTTAAAGTCGATGATTATCTACGATCCCAAATCGGCCGCTGTTTTCACCCAAAATTTCACCGATGTTTATCGATATGTACTGCAAAACAATCGAAAAAACACAGTGAAGTTGGCTGAGGAAATGGAGTTTATTACGGCCTATATTGGGATTCATAGAGAGCGAATGGGCGAAGGACTTCAAGTTACAACCCAAGTCTCCACCGATTTGTTGGAGAAAAATATTCCGCCTTTGGCTTTGCAGCTATTGTTGGAAAACGCCTTAAAACACAATATTACCAGTAAAAAAACGCCCCTTCGTATTCAGATTTTTGGTCAATTGGATACGATTGTTGTTCGAAATGAAATTCGATTGCGAGTGTCGTCCGATTCTACAAAAAAAGGGTTGGTTAACTTAGCGTTACGATACGAATTGCTGACCAATCGGAAGATGGAGATAACTAACAATGGGGAAATATTTGAAGTAAAACTGCCTCTTTTGTAATTTGCAAGTGGCGTTTTACTGTTTTGAATTGACAAATGGAGTTTATTATGAATATACTAATTATTGAGGACGAAATACACAATCAACGTTTGCTAACAGGAATGATCTCCGAAATTCGCCCAGCGTGGAACATTGTTGAGGTAATTGATAGTGTAGCGGATAGTATAGCGTGGTTGTCGGAAAACGAGGTTGATTTAATCTTCATGGATATTCAGTTGGTTGATGGTTCTTGTTTCTCAATTTTTGATAAACTTACCATACAAAGTCCGGTTATATTTACCACTGCGTTTGATAATTATGCCTTGCAGGCATTTAAGGTGAATAGCATCGATTACCTTTTAAAACCCATTAAAGAGACGGACTTGAAACAAGCGATTCTTAAATTTGAACAGAGAATTCCTGCCTCCAGTCCGATTCCGGATTATGCCCAAATTTTGGAAAAAATGAATGGCAATAAAAGGTACCGAAGTCGGATCCTGATTCATGGAGCAAAATCGTACTATAAGATTGATGTACATGATGTTGCCTATTTTTATAGCGACAATAAAATTACCTTTGCCCGCACGGTCGATGGAGCTGATTGTCAGGTGGATATGATTTTAGAAGTTCTTGAAGAGGAGTTAAACCCCGAATCTTTTTTTCGTGCCGGCAGGAATATTTTGTTGCACATCGATTCCATTATTAGTTTCGAGGATTATTTTGGAGGGAAACTTGTTTTGAAATTAAATCCAACATTTAATCAGCCAGTTACGGTCAGTCGATTAAAGAATATGGCGTTTAAAAAATGGGTTGGAAAGTAGGCAGAATGGCAACAAAAAAACGGAGGCTTAAATATAATAAGCATCCGTTTTTCTATCCGTTAAAATTGTTTATTTGTCTAAACCACTGCGTTTTAATAACGCATCAATGGTGGGTTCTTGTCCGCGGAAGTCAACATACAGTTTCATGGGATGTTCAGTGCCTCCTTTGGAAATAATGTTTTCTCGGAAACGTTTTGCTGTCTCTTTGTCAAAAATTCCATTCTTTTGGAATACTGAATAGGCATCTGCATCTAAAACCTCAGCCCATTTGTAGCCGTAATATCCTGCTGCATAGCCACCTGCGAAAAGGTGACCAAACGACGTACTCATACATGCACCTTCAACAACGGGGAAAATCTCAAATTTGTCCAATGCCAAATTGTTAAATGTAACCACGTCGGTGGTTAGAGGTTCTTCAATGGAGTGCCATGCCATATCTAGTGTAGCAAAACTTACTTGACGATCATTCATATAACCGCTTTGGTAATTGGCTACCGATTTTAATTTCTCAATTAAACTTTGTGGGATTTTTTCGCCTGTTTGATAGTGTACGGCAAATGTATCGAGCCACTCTTTTTCGATGGCCCAGTTCTCCATTATTTGTGATGGAAGTTCTACGAAATCACGATATACTGCAGTTCCCGACAAGTTTTCGTAGGTTACATCGCTCAACATTCCGTGCAAAGCATGTCCAAATTCGTGTAAAAACGTTTCTACCTCGTTGAATGTTAGCAACGAAGGCTTTGTTTCGGTTGGCTTTGTGAAATTACAAACAACAGAGACAAAGGGTCTATGATCTACACCATCTTTTTTCGATTGCTCGCGGAAAGAGGTCATCCATGCACCGCTACTTTTGGTTTGTCTAGGGTGGAAATCTAGGTAAAGAACTGACAGTAGTTTTCCACTTTCATCAAACACTTCGTAAGCTTTTACGTCTGGATGATAGACTGGAATTTCGGTGTTTTGTTTATAGGTAATTCCATATAAGCGCGTTGTTAGGTCGAAAATGCCATCTCTAACTTTCGAAAGTTCAAAGTATGGTTTTGTCATTTCGTCGTCAATGGCATACTTCTCTTTTCTTAGTTTTTCCGAATAATATGTCCAATCCCAACGCTGTAACGTTCCTTTAAATCCAAGTTGACGTGCGTAATTTTCAACTTCGCGCTTTTCATTCAATGCAGTTTTATGTCCGGCGTTAAAAAGCTCATCTAAGAAACTTGCAACTCGATCTTTGTCTTCTGCCATTCTCTCGGTCAAAACATAATCGGCGTATGAATCAAATCCCAACATTCTAGCTTTTTCCAAACGTTTTTCAACAATTTGTTTCACAATATCACTGTTGTTGTGGCTGTTGTTCTTGTTACAACGAGACACAAAAGCACGATACATTTTTTCTCTCACGCTTCGATTGTCGGCAAATTGCATAATTGGTAGGTAACTTGGAAATTGAAGGGTGAATACCCAACCCTCTTTTTCGCGTTCTTTTGCTTCCATGGCTGCCATTTCGAGCGCACTTTCTGGTAGTCCGGCGAGCTCTTTTTTATCTGTAATGTGTAAAATGAAATCGTTGGTTTCGGCCAATTCGTTTTCATTAAATTGCAATCCAAGTTTAGAAAGATCTTTATTTACTTCGCGAAATTTGTCGCGCATTTCTGGAGCCAGATTTACGCCTCCACGAACAAAACCCTTGTAACTTTTCTCTAAAAGCATGGTCTCCTCGGCATTTAGATTTAATTCGTTTCTATTGGCATAAACTTCTTTAATACGTGCAAAAAGTTGTTCGTTTAAACTGATGTCGTTGCTATGCTCTGTAACGATGGGCGAAATTTCCTTTGCTACAGCCTGCATTTCAGGGGACGTCTCGGCTTCATTGATGTTGTAGAAAATGTTCAATACTTTTCCTAACTGCTCACCCGATTCGGCAAGTGCCACCACCGAATTTTGAAAGGTTGGTTTTTCGGAGTTGTTAATAATGGCATCGATCTCTTTTTTTGCTTCAGCAATTCCTACTTTTACTGCTGGGAGATAGTGTTCCGTTTTGATTTTGTCGAACGGTGGCGTTTGATGAATTGCTGTAAATTCGCCTAAAAGTGGATTGGATTCTTTGTTGGATTCTTTGCATCCCAACATTCCGGCCATAAGTGTTACGGTAATCATGAAAATTGTTTGTTTCATATCTGTAAATTAATTAATTGTGTTCGTGTCTAATTCCTTCTTTTAATGCTTGATGTTTTGTCGTCTTTCCCCTTCTATTCACAACGGTTTATTCGAAAAAAGTTGTTAAAAATACCTAATATTGCTTGAAGGATAAAATGTAGGTCTAATTATTAAGCAAAATATTTGCCTGATATTCCTAATGAGCTGATAGATAGCATGTAAAGCTAATGTTGATTTGTCAATTTATGTCTCCTTTTATGCTTCTGGTGTACGTTAACGGACGTTTTTAAATTAATAAAATTAGATTTTGTTGCCATTGAGATAGTTACATTGATTTTCCATGGAGTGTTAATAACTATTTGTGGATATTTTGAAGAAATTGGTTAATTTTGAATCTCTTTTTTATCTGAATTTCCAAAAAAAGCAATCGTTTTGATTTAGTTTCAATACTTGTTGTTGTATGGATATTGGTTCGATTTGTGTTTAATAGTTGAAAATTGAAATTATGAGCTCCTTTACTCACCTTCATGTGCATTCGCATTACTCCGTTTTAGATGGAGCATCCCATATTAATAAATTGATCTCTCGTGTCAAAGAACTTGGGATGGATTCCATTGCTTTAACCGATCACGGGTCAATGTATGGAATTAAAGAGTTTCATCAAGTTGCATTAAAGGAGGGCATTAAACCTATCCTAGGAATGGAATCCTATGTGGCGCGTCGGACCAGACACGATAAAGAGGGGAAGAAAGATGGTAGCGGGTATCACTTAATCTTGTTGGCAAAAAACAAAATTGGGTACAAAAATCTAATTAAGCTCTCATCGCAAGCTTTTGTCGATGGTTTTTATTATCGACCTCGGATTGATCGGGAACTTCTTGAGAAACATCACGAAGGATTAATCGCCTCATCGGCATGTTTGGGAGGCGAAGTTGCACAAATGATTATGAAACAAGGCGAGGATGCCGCCGACGAACCCATACAATGGTATAAAAACCTGTTTGGTGATGATTTTTATCTCGAAATAATGCTCCATCCTGCCAATGATCCCACCGTGCGATTCGATGTCTATGAAAACCAACTAAAAGTAAATGAGGCTATTCAACGTTTAGCCATAAAGCATGATGTAAAAGTTATTGCCACCAATGACGTTCATTTTGTTATGGAGGAGGACGCAGATTCTCACGACCATCTGTTGTGTATCACCACCGGACAGAAAAAAGACGATCCCACACGGATGCGCTATACTCGCCAAGAGTTTCTGAAAAGTAGGGAACAGATGGAATCCTTATTTCCCGATTTTAAAGAAGCCCTTGATAATACGAGAGAAATTACCGATAAAATTGAGGCATACGAGTTAAACTCGGCGCCCATTATGCCCGATTTTCCATTGCCGGAGGGATACGACAATCCTGCCGATTATTTACGGCATATCTCCATGGAAGGAGCGTTCGAAAGATGGGGAAATCCGTTGCCTGTTGACATTGACGAGCGAATGAATTTTGAACTCGATACCATCATAAACATGGGTTTCCCGGGTTATTTTCTTATTGTTGCCGACTTTATTGCCAAGGCTAGAGAAATGGGCGTGTTGGTTGGCCCAGGACGAGGGTCTGCTGCAGGTTCAGCCGTTGCCTATGCGTGCAAAATCACCAATATTGACCCCATAAAATACGATCTGCTGTTTGAGCGATTCCTCAACCCCGATCGAATATCAATGCCCGATATTGATATCGATTTTGACGACGATGGCCGTGAAAAAGTGCTTAACTATGTTGTGGAGAAATATGGATACGACCACGTTGCCCATATTATCACCTTTGGTACGCTAGCAGCTAAGTCGTCCATAAAAGATGTGGGTCGGAATTTGAATGTCGATTTACCAAAAGTGAACTCAATTGCCAATTTAATCCCCGAAGGACCTAAAGTTACAATTCAAAAAGCGATGAAAGAGACTCCCGAGCTCGCCAAGCTTTGGACCGATGGAGACGATATTACAAAAGAGATATTATTGCATGCTCAAAATCTTGAAGGAACAATCCGACAAACCGGAGTACATGCCTGTGGTATCATTATTAGCAAGGAGAGTTTGGATAACTATTTGCCCATTTGCAAGGACTCGAAAGCCAATCTTTTATTGACCCAGTATGATGGAGGTTTTGTGGAGCCGGTTGGGATGCTTAAAATGGACTTTTTGGGTCTTAAAACCTTATCTATCATAAAGGAGTGTTTGGAATATATTGAGCAAACTACCGGCGATATAATTGATATCGATGCCATTCCATTAGACGATAAAGCCACATTTGATCTGTTTGGAAAAGGGGAAACTACGGCTCTATTTCAATTCGAGTCGGCGGGAATGAAAAAATATTTAAAGCAATTACAACCCAGTGTTTTCGAAGATTTGGTAGCCATGAATGCGCTCTATCGTCCAGGACCAATGGCTTATATACCAACCTTTTGCAATCGTAAATTGGGGAAAGAGAAAATTGTTTACGACCACCCTTTAATGGAACCATACCTGAAAACAACTTACGGAATTACCGTTTATCAAGAACAGGTTATGCTTTTAGCTCGGAAATTGGGACAGTTTACACGTGGACAGTCCGACAACCTCCGTAAGGCCATGGGGAAGAAAATTATTACCATGATGAACGAATTGAAAGATCTGTTTGTTGCTGGTTGTATGTCGAATCCCGAATTTATTGATGGTTGTAAAGTTGTAAATGCAGAACCGGAAAAACTAATTCATAAAATCTGGCACGACTGGGAAGCCTTTGCACAATACGCTTTCAACAAGTCGCACTCTGTTTGCTATGCTCAAATAGCCTATCAAACCGCCTACTTAAAAGCACATTATCCATCTCATTTTATGGCATCTGTACTCAGTCGTAACTTGAGCGATATAAAGAAGATAACCATTTTTATGGACGAAGCGCGGCGGATGGGAATCGAAGTTTTTGGTCCGGATGTAAACCATAGTTATAAAAAATTTACGGTGGACGAAAAGGGAAACGTACGTTTTGGAATGGCTGCCGTTAAAGGAGTTGGCGAGAATGTGGTGGAACATTTGGTGACACTTCGGAAAGAGAGTGGACTATTTACCGATATTTTTGATTTTGCCGAGCGGGTTGATTTCCGAATTGTCACTAAAAAGAATATTGAAGCCCTTGCTGCTGGTGGGGCATTCGATAGTTTCAATGTTCCAAGAAGTGCGTTTTTTCCATCCGAAGGCGGAGAATCGGCCTTTGTTGATATTTTAACGAAGTATGGAACTACGATTAAAGACGAAAAGAGCAATACGCAAGCAACGCTTTTTGGCGATATAAAAGAGTTGGAGATTCCTAAACCAACCATACCGTCCGAAAATACGTGGTCAAAAACCCATCAGTTAAATCAGGAACGATCGGTTATTGGAATTTATCTTTCGGCGCATCCATTGGATGACTTTAAATTTGAAATAGAGCATTTTACCACCGCCGATTTGTCGAAATTTGACAATTTGGAAGACTTTGCGGACTCCGATGTTACCATTGCCGGAATGGTTACTTCGGAAACCATTCGACTGACAAAAAACAATGAGCCTTGGGGTCGATATCAAATTGAGGATTATACTGGAACGTTTAGCCTCGCACTTTTTAAAGATAATTACAAGAATTTTGGCATGTTGATGAAACAAGGCCATTTTGTCCTAATTAAAGGAAGAGTTGAAATTCCCCGTTGGAGACGGGAGAGTGGCGGGACTCTCGAATTTATGACCAAGGAGATTTTAATGCTTTCCGAGGTTCGTGAAAAACAGGTGAAGAGAGTGACCATTAAAATTGCAATAAATGAAGTAAATGAAGATTTAGTTACCGAACTATATAAACTGACCGACAATGTTAAAGGGAACGTGAGTTTAGCATTTATGATCGAGGATGTTGATGAGGGGATTTGGGTATCGCTATTTTCGCAAGTCAAAAAGATTAATTTAGATCATAAATTTATGAAATTTGTAAATGATTACGACCTTAAATTATCAATTAATTAATGTTGTGGCAAAGTTATTGTATAACCTTGCACGCATAGTTTTATATAGCTCAGAACAATTTAGTATTCAATACGTTTCTACATAAATATCTAAAAAACTTATAATTATGGCACTAGAATTAACTGAAAGCAATTTTGAAGCAGAAGTTTTAAAATCTGATAAACCAGTATTAGTAGACTTTTGGGCAGAATGGTGTGGTCCCTGTAAAATGATTACTCCAATTATTGAAGAGATGCATGGCGAATATGCCGGAAGAGCGGTATTAGGCAAAGTGGATGTGGACGCTGTTCCAGCCATTGCTGCTAAATATGGTATTAGAAATATCCCTACTATTCTTTTCTTTAAGAATGGGGAAGTTGTTGACAAGCAAGTGGGAGCAGTGCCAAAAGCAACATTAGACCAAAAACTAACGGCTCTTTTGTAGTCCTAGAATTGGTGATAAAAAATCCCACAAAACAGATTGTTTTGGGGGATTTTTTATTTTACCCAACATGAATTTTCCCTTTCATTTCCCAACCAATGAGAAGCAGTTTAGAGAGAGCCAGAACGAAAATAAATAGTTCGTTTTTTGTTGAAAGAGGCATCCAATGCAATGCTTTTTGAACTTATTCTTTCATTTTTGTCAAATCTCACTTTTGTGTGTTAAAGTTTATTTGCTTTATACAATTCTGTTTTTCAATTAAAAAATCCCAATCTAATTCGCAATACTATATTTACTTCTGATAAGAAGGCCCACTTTTCAAAAGTTGGTTTCGTGAATTTAGATTTCAAATTGTTTGAAAATCCAAAAGGTCCTTTAGGAATTCCAAGTAAGTTGCGGTTCATTTCACCATCCGTATTTTTATCGTGATACAATAAAAATGCGAATTCGCTTTTTGGTAAATCATTTATTACTTAAATTTCTATATTGAAAATTTCAAAACGAAATAATTTATTTCACTCAATCATGTAAACGTTAATTCATAATTGCGACTTAATAATTTATGTGCTACTTATGGTATTCTACCTAAATTTTGT
>Ga0265295_1004167_pt1 | contig 19755 bp, 10 predicted proteins | sample Munlansysbiofilm_FD_192503 | JGI IMG/M metagenome (GOLD analysis project Ga0265295, IMG submission 192503) | Leachate microbial communities from a municipal landfill in Southern Ontario, Canada - Methane capture system biofilm | ecosystem: Engineered > Solid waste > Landfill > Unclassified ... | reverse complement strand
TTGCCTACATACAGTACTGAAGCAAGCGCAGCGAAACCTGCTGTGGCATGAACCACAATGCCTCCGGCGAAGTCAAGAACCCCCCATTCGGCCAGTAATCCGCCTCCCCAAACCATGTGTACAAAGGGATAGTATACGAAAATCTGCCAGGCAATAAGGAACAGTAAGTAGGACTTAAATGTTACGCGGTTAATAAATGCCCCAGTGATCAGCGCAGGCGTAATAATGGCAAACATCATTTGGTAGGCCACAAAAATATAGGTTGGAAACTGACCTTCGGGGCCACCATACGCGTCATTAAATCCTACTCCTTTCAGAAAGGCCATATCCAAATTTCCGATAATACTCCCTTCTCCTCCACTAAAGCATAGTGAATAGCCAATAGTAACCCAGAAAATAGTTGTGATACCCAGCGATACAAAGGTTTGTATCATAATACCAAGGATGTTGCGCTTACCGGCTAATCCTCCATAAAAAAAGGCCAAACCGGGGGTCATAAGCATGACGAGGCTTGTGGCCAGGATCATAAATGTTGTTGTTCCTGTATCAAACATATTACGTGATTTTGGTTAGTAACGGTTATAAATGAATTCCAAAAACGAAGAATATATTTCCCGCCATCGGGTTACTCATCAGGGAAACCGACAAGGGAAGAGAAAATTGGCTGGTGATTTCGATTTCTTTTTGGGCTGACAGACCCAGATTTATTAATCCTGCCTTGTTTCCATAGAAAGCATCCCATTCGGCCGCTTGATCTGCTTCTGACTGCCGGGTCAGGTTGGCTCCGGCAAAAAGATCCAGCGTTATGCCTTCTTTCGTTTTAAAACCATAGCCGAGCTCTGTGTAACTTGAAAACCGATGTTTCCCTTCTGCGTCAAGGTCATCGCCGTAAAGCGTAGTGGCTACCAAGAATGTCATGGGAAATGTTTCGGTTCCGTTGAACAATATCGTGCCTTCAAAAAGATGGGTTGTTTCCCCTTTTCTAAAGTTAAAATAGTCGTTTTTCAGCAGTTCATTCGGGAAAAAGTAATCGGTTAGGCTTACGGTAATCCTTTCCTTCAGAAAAGAATATGTTAAATAGAGGTCGGCCTCTTGTCCCTGGCTGCCATTCATCGAATAGGCGCCCCATGCGCCCAGCGTAAAGCCGCTGTTCGCGTATTCTATGTAGGGTTGGATGCTGGGGGAGGCACCAAAATCCATTCCCCGCCAAACATAACGACTCATGATATCAGATCCGGTACTCCATTGTGCCTGAATGCGCTGTGAACCCAGTGTAAGGATTAAAAGCAGGATAATCAGTTTATTTAATTTCAGTGAAGATCGCATACTTCGTGTTTATTTTTTGTAAATAATGATTACAAAAGTCTTACTGGAAGACAAAAAATAAAACAGAGCTGCGCTGAATTTTAATTACGTAGAGTTAGGAACAAATCTCCGGGTTTCACGGTGACAGTTGAATTATACCATGTTTTATTGCAAAGTGAACAAGATCAACGTTGTTTTTCAGGTTTAGTTTTTGAAGAATGTGGGTTTTATGCGATTCTACCGTTCGGATCCCTATAAATAATTCTTCTGCAATGGTGTGATTCGATTTTCCCAACGCTACAAGTTTAAGGATTTCCAGTTCCCTTTTGGTAAGTTCCTTTTCTTTGGTGGGTTCGTTATTATTCCTTGCCCGGCGTATGTAACTTTTTAAAATAATATCCGAAAGCGCAGGGCTAAAATATTCCTTGCCTTTTGCCACGGTGTGAATGGCTTCAATGAGTTCGTTTTTTTGGGCTGTTTTGGGAATATAGCCTTTCGTCCCGGCTTTCAATGCACTAAAGATGAACTCTTCTTTAAGGTACATACTTAGCATGATACATCGGATATCCGGTTCTGTTTCTGTGATTTTTTGGCATATTTCAATACCTGATACGCCGGGTAAACTGATATCCAGAAGCAGGATGTGTGGTTTAGTTTTGCTGAGTAACTGGAATAATTCATGGCTGTCAGCTGCTTCACCGATCACATGGAGCGTACTGTCACTTTTGAGCATTGAGAGTATGCCATCTCTGACCATCGGGTGATCATCGACAATAATAATATTAATCTGATTCATAGTTTATATTTTGGCACGGTACGGTGACGGTTATTAGGGTTCCGTTTTTCGGATCCGATTCAATGGAGAAACTGCCTTGCAGCAGGCTGGCTCGTTCTTTCATGTTCAGAATTCCGTTTCCGGAAAGGCTTTTGCTGTGTTCATCCAAACCACATCCATTATCCCCGATACGCAGGATGAGCTGTTGAGCTTCCCGATTCAACGATACGGTTAGTTTGGTTGCCGATGCGTGTTTTACTACATTATTTACCCCTTCCTGAATGATTCTGAAAAGATAAGTTTTCGTTTTTTTATCGTGGATTGTTTTTATTCCCGTGTGGGAATATTCTATTTCTATTCCCGTGGCATCACTCACCGTCACCAAAAGGTTGCCTGTGGCTCTGATGAGACCGAAGGAATCCAGTTCTTCCGGTATAAGATCGTTACTCATCCTTCGGATCTCTTCAATGGTTTTTTCAAACCAACGACTTAATTCTTCAAGGGTATGTCTTTTTTCTTTTTCCGGAAGGTCGGCAATGGTATTTAATTTCATTTTAATTGCAATGAGGTTTTGCCCTAACCCGTCGTGCAGTTCTCTTGATATTCTTCTGCGTTCCATTTCCTGGCCGTCGATCATTGACCGGAGCCGACCGAATTTTTCTGCATTACTTTTTCTTTTGTGGTGCTCGATCTGTGCTGCCATGGTATTAAAGGTTGTTACCAAAGCACCAAGCTCGTCATTCCCGGCTTGTTGTACAGGATCGATCGGTTTTCCCCTTGTAATTTCTTCTGCCGCTTTGGTGAGGTTTCTGATTGGCAAGGTCAGCCTGCGGGAAATTATCAGGGCAAAGAGAAAAATCAAAAACGCAAGGAGGATCGAAATTACTACGATTCGATATTTGGCGTGTAAAGCCGGCCTGATTGTTTCCTGAATGTCCATTTCCGCCAGAATGGCCCATTCTAATCCATCAAGATTTAACTTATTATAGCAGCTAAGTACTTCAACACCCCGATAGTCAAGGGTTATTTGGTGTCCGTTTATCCCGTTAAAGGCGTTTTGCACGGCGGGGGTGTTCACAGCGACCTGCAGAATACTTTCGGGGATAAACCTCGACGGGGAGCGCATTAATCTGTCCTTTCCTACCAAATAGCTCTCCCCTGATTCGCCCATCCCTTCCAATGGATTGTTTTCTACCATTATTGCACCAAGATGATCCTGCCGTAGCCGCATATCCACACGAATTGCCTGAGGGGTTGCATTGAATATTGTGCTAATTTCCGGGGGAACGAGTACCTTGTTTTGTAGCATGTAATCCTTTATAAAAGGGTATGAAAAAGCATCATCCTGTATTCTTCCTGCCTCCACGAACCCGTCAGTCTCTGTTTGGCCCATGAGGCCCCCACCCGCGGCTTTCACCCGGATTTGATTTTTCCCCTGTGTAACAATGATTTCTGAAAAGTACTTGCTGATCCTCGGACTTTCCTGAAAAATTGCATAAAGAGAGGGGATCATTTCAGTGCCGAAATCTTTCTTTGCCATGATGTCAGCAACTTTAAGGCTGATATCGCGGGAATCATTGATTCTGTCATCGAAATAATGAATCAATTCATCCTGTTTATGATAGAGCACCGAAGTTAACTGATCATAAGCGCGTTCAACCAGTGCCTTACGGGTGGTTGTATAGGAAAATACGGAAACTATGGCTACGGAAGTGATGCCGATAAACAGAAAACTTAAGATTAATCTCTCAGTTAACGTAAGCCTGTTCATAAATAGTTTTCTGTAAAAATAACAAAATCAGCAAAAAAACTGCGATGGTTATAAAATTCATAGAAGCACAAATTGGTTTTGTAATGTATTGATAAATAATTTTTTGACAATATCAGATTCCTCTACATATCGTTGGCGGATTCGATCAGCAGCTTTACAAACCTGTTTTCACTGACTTTGTTTGTTCGTTGGCAGGTTCTGTGTTGCTTATTCATGGGTTCCGATTTTGAATTTTTTACTTTTTAACATCAATTAATAATTGATAGTTTTTGATGTGATTTTTTAAAAATTAAAAATAAACCTGTATTTTTGACGGTGCTATTCTGCAAGCAGGCTGTAATTTCAAGTGGAATAAAAAAGTACCGTTCAACCAGAAAACCAGTGGGGTCAGAATGTAGACCACACGAACATTTTTTCGTTAAAAACTAACTTTAACCCAACCTAAATTATTACGAATAAAACTGAGAGAACATGAAATTGAGGAATTTATTGTTATTTGCAATGGTGATTTTCGGATTATGGAGCTGTAATCCGACAAAGGTTCTAAACCAAAACACCGTTAAGGACATTGTACGACAAAAAGTACAGGAAAAAACGACTGAGACGATAGCAGAGCGGGCAATGAGTCAGGAAGAGCTGATTATTAATGCAATTAAGAAGCATGATCTGGACGCGCTTAAGAAGTATTTAGCCGATGTAGCCGATGTCAGAACGGTGGTTTCGGATCATGTATTGTTATTGCATTTGGCTGAAGAAGGCGCGGGGAATCTTTGTGATAAAAATCAGGTTACGGCTTATTTAATTGAAAAAAAAGCCTCTGTTTTTCAGGTGGATGACCAAGGGAAAGCGTTCCATGAACGAATACCTGACAACCTGAATGAATGCCCTCGAATGGATTATACGAATGAAGTTCTTGCCATGAAAAACAAAATTATTAAAGATATTTTTGAGGCAGATTCCGTTGAGGAATTAAAAAAATATAAAGGCCAGCTGCCTTATGATGATGCCCTTTTACAACTCGCTGCACAATACGGTGCCCGCCAAATTATCGATTATCTGATCGCAGAAGGCGTATCAATACGCGACGGAAAAATTTTGCACACAGCACTAAATGATTACAGTTATGATACTTCTTTTGACCCACGAAATGAATTCATACGTTTTTTAGTGGAAAAAGGGGCAAATGTTAATGCCCAAAACGAAAAAGGCGAATATTTTCTTATTCGTTTAATGAATATGGTTACCGGGCATTTGCAAATGGTTGAATATATGGGTGATATCGAAGGGTTATCGATTTATCTTATTGAAAAAGGGGCAGATAGAAATGGCGTTTTAGCCCTGGCTGTTCAAAAGAATTATCCTGATTTAATTAGAAAATTGTTGGCTGAAGGGGAGAACCTCAATGACCTGGCACTTTCAGAAACAGACCTTTATAACCTATCGTTGGAAATGGCGGAGCTTTTTATTGTGAATGGGTTTGAAGCAAACCGTTTTATCGGACGATTATCAATAATTGAAGACCAACAGCAGCAATTGGGGTTTCTGAATTATTTGTTAACCCAGGGAGTGGAGGTTACGGAAATCGATGCCATGAAACTGAGAAACAATTTTGAGAATGTAAAATACCTTATCAGTAAAGGAGGGCGTTTTTCTGATCCCACCTTTTTTCTAATGGGGCTTGTTAAGACCGATTGTAAAACGCAGGATTTTGATTATATGTTGGAAAATGGGGCAGGACTTATGGTTCACGACCATCCGAAAAACAGTGCTGGATATACGTTGTTGCATTATGTTATAAACCTGGGAAAGGCGGAAACGAAATATGAATTTGTTCAATATTTTGTGGAGAAAGGAGTCGATTTAAATGTAAGGAATAAGCTAAACAATGAGACTGCCCTTGATGCAGCATTGCGAAAAAGATTGCCTGACATTGCTGATTATCTCGTTTCCCGGGGAGCAAAAAAAGGCCTGGAGTTATAATAGAGCGCCCTGATTAAGGCAACACAACGTTAAGCCATGCAGTTGGATCACGTATCTGGTTTGACGAATTCAACCTTGAGTTTTTTGAATTTTGGCTATTGGCTATTCGTTATCAGCGTCAACCGGGTAAGAATGTGCGAAATCACTTGTTCAGGGAACTTATTGTTTTCAGTATGATAATTGAACAAGTAATTACGATATGGAGATTCCTTATACAAATTAACTAAAATCAGAGTTGAGTTTTCCTGTTCTCAACTCTGATATACAATATCTTATATGAAAAGGAATTCTATTACATTATCGCCTTTGCCATACCACTGTTATTGGCAAGTTGTGCTTCGGCTCCAGGTTGGTCAACACTGTACAAAACCGGAAACAAAATTATATGTAACTTTGACAAAATTGTCCAAACAGATTAGTCAAATGACAAAAGAAACTTTTGGTGAATATATCAGACGATTAAGAGAAGAAAGAAATTTTCCACTTAGAAAAGTTGCAGCCCAACTTGACGTTGATACTTCTACTCTTAGCAAGGTTGAACGTGGAGAAAGACCAATGTCAATTGATTATTTGAAGCCACTAAGCCAAATTCTGAAAATCAATTACAAAGAACTTCAAGTTCGGTTTTTAGCGGACAGTATAAATGCTAATTATGGAAAATTGGAGTATTTAGAAGATGGTTTGGACGAAGTAATTAATCAATTAAAAAAGAACAAGAAGTAATGCCAACTAAATTTTTTACAAATCAAAACGATAATAGTTTACTCAAAAAGTTTGAGGGAGTATTTACAAATATTGAAAGTATCAGACATTTTGATGCTTTGGTTGGCTATTTCAGAACTTCTGGTTATTTTAAAGTACGTGCTTTTCTCGACAGAATTCCTAACATCAGAATCCTTGTTGGTATTAATGTTGACCAACTAATTAAGAAATATCACGACAAAGGACAACTCTATCTTGAAAATCCCGATGAAACAAAAGCTGACTTCCTTTATGATATCATAAAAAATATTCAGGAAGCCAATTATGATGAAGTTACAGAAAAAGGAATTTTACAATTCATTGATGATTTAGTTAGTGGAAAAATTGAACTTAGAGCACACCCCCAAAAGAAAATTCATGCAAAAGTTTATATATTCAGACCAGCTACTTTTAATGAATATGCACCTTGCGAAGTAATTACCGGCTCATCTAATCTGACTGATGCCGGACTGGGTGCAAATCCTGAATCAAATTATGAGTTTAATGTTAGTTTGCGTGCTTATGAAGATGTAAAATTCGCAACCGAAGAATTTGAAAGGCTTTGGGCTGAATCTGTTCCCATTTTACAGGCAGAAGCAGATAGAATCAAGAACCAGACTTATTTGCGTGATGACTTTACTCCGTTTGAGTTGTATATCAAAATGTTAATTGAATATTTTGGTAAAAGAGTAGATTACGACCCATACAATATTGACCTGCTTTTACCCCCCAAATACATACGCTTAAAATACCAATCAGATGCTGCCAATCAGGGTTATGCAATTATGATAAAGCATAATGGTTTTGTTTTGGCTGATGTGGTTGGTTTGGGGAAAACGATTATTGCTTGTATGATTATTAAAAAGTTCATTTATGAAAATGGCACTCATACAAAGGTTTTGGTTGTTGTTCCCCCTGCAATTGAAGATAGCTGGAGACGGACAGTAAAAGATTTTGAACTGGATAATCATTTTACTTTCATTACGCTTGGAAGCTTACACAAGATACTCGACAGAAACAATTATTCTTATCCGAATCCTGAGGAGATTGATTTAATTGCAGTTGACGAATCGCACAAATTCAGAAATGATTACACCGAAATGTATTTGGCTTTGCAGGAAATATGTAAAATGCCACGTTCAAGAGCTGCCGAAAATGGAGATTCACGAAAGAAAATAATTTTAATTTCTGCAACGCCTTTGAATAACCGTCCACAGGATATTGAAAACCAACTTTATCTTTTTCAGGACAGAAGAAACAGCACGCTTGAAAACATAAGAAACCTGCAGGAATATTTCAAACCAATTAATGAGCAGTATAAAAAACTGGCTTATGAGAAAAAACTGAATATCAAAAAACTGAAAGCGCTATTCCAGAAATTACGAGATGATGTAGTGGAACCGCTTGTAATTCGCAGAACAAGAACAGATATTGAGAGCAACAAGGAATATTTGGAGGACTTGGAAAAACAAGGAATAAAGTTTCCTAAAGTGGGCGACCCAATTGCCTTGTACTATGAATTGGATGGAAAACTAAGTGAATTGTTCTTCGATACCGTTTCTCTGATTACTAACCTTAACGAGGAAGGCAATAAAATTGACGGTTTAGGCTATTACCGTTACCGTGCAATTGAGTTTCTTTCTAAAGAGGAAGACAAGAAAATGTATGGTAATGTAGAATCCATATCAGGCAGGTTATCTGCCATTATGAAAACGCTTTTGGTGAAACGCCTTGAAAGTAGTTTTTATGCTTTCACTCAGTCATTGTCAAGATTTCAGAAGGCCATTGATAATATGTTGGGATTGTTTGATGATAACCGGGTATTTATTGCGCCTGATTTAGATATAAACAAGTTGCTCGAAGAAGGTTTAAGTTATGATGAGATTGAAGCTAAAATCAACGAAAAAGGCGGAAATAATAAGGAGTATAAAAAAGATGCTTTCGACAAAAAATTTGTTGCCTTGCTCAAGCAGGATAAAGAAAAAGTGGATGATTTAATTGAACGCTGGAGCAAAGTAATGAAAGACCCAAAACTGATTGAGTTTGCAAAACAAATTCAGGAGGAATTTTTTAAACCAAACCAAAATATTAGTGGCAAACTGATTATTTTTTCCGAATCAAAAGAAACCGCGGAAGAACTCACCGTCCGTCTTTCAAAGATTACAAAGAAAAAGGTTCTTACTGTAAGTGCCGAAAACAGAAAACAGGTTGAAAATACAATCCGTGACAATTTCGATGCGAATCTTGAACAGGATAAATGGCAGAACGATTACGATATTATTATCACAACGGAAGTACTGGCAGAAGGAATTAACCTACACAGAAGCAATGTAATAGTAAACTATGATGTTCCCTGGAACTCTACCCGTTTAATGCAACGCATCGGTCGTGTTAACCGTATCGGTTCAAGAGCCGACAGAATCTATGTTTACAACTATTATCCGTCTGCCCATGGCGATGCTCAAATTCATTTGGTAAACAATGCCCTGCGTAAACTTCAGGCATTTCATACTGCTTTCGGTGAAGATAATAAGGTATTCTCAATTCTTGAAGAAAAAGGAGAAGGTGCTTTATTCGGTAATAAAATTCAAAAAGAAGAAAGCGAAATTCTTAAGTATCTTAATGAATTAAGAGATTTCCGAAAAAAACATCCAAAGATATTTAACGATATTTCAAAAATTCCAAATAAAGCAAGGTGTGGCAGAAAACTGCCTGACAGTAAACAAATGACTTTGCTCGACACAGAAACAGGAGAGATAAATTATCCCTTGCAGAATACATCACTGACCTATCTGAAAAGTGAAAATCATCCCGGCATTTTCTGTCTGATTACACTGGAAATGAATATTATAGAAATGAATTTCTTACAGGCAGTAAAGTTGTTTAAAGCTCCTGATTCAGAAAAAGCAATTGCCTTGCACGAATTACACCACAAACAAACACTGGCAGGTCTTGAATATTTTGAGTCGGAAAAAAATCAGGAAAATGTAAAGACAGTTTCTCGCAGAAACCTGAGTCCGGTAGAAAATAAAGCCATTTCAAATTTAAATGCAATAGTAAAAATTGCACCAACCGAACAAAAGCGAATAGCCTTACTTCGTGCTTTAGATATAATCAAAAATGGAACATTTGCTTCGAAGGGTTTGCCAAAATCCATCAGCGATTTTTTTACATCAAATGCAGGTTTAATTAAAGAACGGGATAATTTTATAGACCAACTTTTTATAACTGTGCTCGACAGGTACGACCTTTCTCCCGCTGCAGAAGAAGTGCAGCAAATAGATAAAGCACATCGGGGAATTGTAAACCCACAGATTGTAATCACTCAAAGTTTTAGTTAGATGTTATTTCAATTACCCCGAATTCGGTATAATTAAAAAGCCGCGAAAATGGCAAAACAAAAAATAATAAATGTTCAGCAGGTTTCAGTTCAGGTAATAGCTGAAAAAAAAATGGATTTTATTTGCATCACCGACATGGCTAACGCCAAAGAAAATGAAAGCAGGGCTGCTGACATTATCAAAAACTGGATAAGAAATCGTTATACGATTGAATTCCTGGGAACATGGGAACAAATGTATAATCCAAATTTTAAAGTGGTCGAATTCGACCACTTTAAAATGCAAGCCGGATTAAACTCGTTTGTTTTGAGTGTATCTGAGTGGATTGAAAAGACAAATGCCATCGGTTTTATTGTAAAAAAAGGGCGATATGGAGGTACCTATGCGCACAAAGATATCGCTTTTGAATTTGGTTCGGCAATCAGCGCACCTTTCAAACTTTACCTGATCAAAGAGTTCCAGCGACTCAAAGAAGATGAAACCAACCGTAACAAACTCGAATGGAATCTCCAGCGTACTTTGGCTAAAGTAAATTATCGTATTCATACCGATGCCATTAAGGAAAAACTGATACCCAAAGAGCTGTCGAAAAATGAGATTAATACTGTTTATGCAAGTGAAGCCGACATGCTTAATATGGCGCTTTTTGGTAAAACTGCTTTGCAGTGGCGAACAGAAAACCCCGAAGCAGAAGGAAATATCAGGGATATGGCTACCATTGAGCAACTTGTAGTTCTCAGTAACCTGGAAAGCATTAATGCTGTGCTGATCCATCAGGGCTTATCCCAATCCGAAAGACTTAATCAACTCAACCGGATTGCCATTACTCATATGAAATCATTACTTGGAAATACGCAATTGAAAAAACTGAAATAGTATGGCAGCCAACAGAATTCAATTACAGAATGCATTGCACAAACCTTACGACAGGGTTCTTTTTTCAAGAGAAGTTTTAAGTCCGGTTTTTGGTTCAGGATTTACGCTTAATTCCTCTTTGGTTCCGGCATCGGTATCGCCCAACAAATCAGAATCGGCAGCCATTGCCAACGTTTGGATTTACGGAAATATTCAATTGGACGACAACACCGAAATTACTTGCTACGAAGTTCTGTTGCAACCCAAAGTCCGCATCGAACAAAGCAAAGTTGCCATTCAGCAATATGTTCGCAAACTCCTAACAGCCGGACAAGCGGCATTAATTAATTTTGTTCCGGGAAGGGATTTCTCCCCTTTAGGGGAGATGTCCGCAGGACAGAGGGGTGTTTGGCGGCTTACATTGGTTGCCAAAGACAGTGTGCTGACCGACAAAGGGGTAAAAGAAAAAACTACTAATGCCAAACGTTACACATTTTTATTAGGCCCTTCGGAAACCTGCAAAACAGCAGCCGAACGCTTCGAAACCCTGAGCACCGAAAAGGAAATCACTTTTCAAACCCTTGTCAATGCCTTCTCGGTTGAAAAATTAAGTAAAGCATTCTTTGATGAATACACCCTGCATTATCAAATTTTTTGCGATTATCTGCAGGAATCCAATTACCGTAAATCAGTTTTCAATATTACCTTTCCTGCGGGTGCTTCAAAACAGGATGAGGATAAAGCCAGCAAACCCATCCGCGATTTTGTAAAGAAACTGCTTGGGCGAATTGTGTTTCTTTACTTCGTTCAGAAAAAGGGTTGGCTGGGTGCAAGCGATACCCATTACACCGATGGTCCTGGCGATTTCATAAGACAACTATTTAATCTATCGGGCGGGAATGAAGCCTTTTACAGCAATTGGTTAACGGTGCTTTTCTTTGATACATTAAACAAAGAAAGAGCAAACGATGATTTTAAAATGCCCGATGGTAAAATTCTGAAAGTTCCTTTCCTGAATGGGGGGTTGTTCGATAAAGAAGAATTTGACGAACATTTGCTGACTTTTAAATCAAAGCTTTTCCACAACCCCGATTTTGAAGATGTCATACTTACTGCAAAAAGCAATGGCCCCGAAAGCTATCGGGGTGCCCGTGGTTTTCTCGACTTTTTGGATGCCTTTAACTTCACGGTGTACGAAGACAGCCCCGATGACCATACTGTAGCCGTTGACCCGGAAATGTTAGGTCATATTTTCGAAAACCTCCTCGAAGACAACAAAGACAAAGGGGCTTTTTATACCCCAAAGGAAATTGTGCATTACATGTGTCAGGAAAGTTTAACGGAATACCTGTGCACCACTTTGCAGATTAAAGATGAAGTTGCAGAACGGGAAGCCGTAAGTCATTTGCTGAAAAACAAAGTAGTTGCCGATGTGCTAAAACCTGAAATTGCTGAACTTGAAAAAGCCCTGGATAATGTAAAAATCTGCGACCCGGCAATCGGTTCCGGTGCATTTCCTATGGGCTTATTACAGGAAATTTTCAGCATAAAAGAACTCATTGCTTACGAAACCGGCAAGGAATGGAAACCTGCCGAAACCAAGCTGAACATTATCCAAAACTCCATTTACGGGGTGGATATTGAAAAAGGTGCGGTGGACATTGCCCGTTTGCGTTTCTGGCTGAGTTTGGTAGTGGACGAGGAAAAGCCCAAAGCCCTGCCCAACCTCGATTATAAAATTGTGGTAGGCGATAGCCTGATAAGTAAGTTCGCTGGCGAAATTGTGGAGATTGATTGGGAACGTAAAAGCAGCGTGGGCAAAGCCGATGAATATGTAAAGAATGTACAGCGTTTATTGGTTGAAGTTGCCGACAAGCAAAAGAAATACTTTAATCCAAACAACAAGAATAAGAAAAAATTACAGGCTGAAATCCGCAACCTAAAAATTGAATTGCTCATTAACCAACTTTCTTTTAATAAAGAACTTTACATTGGCAAAACCGTGCAAAAAGGCGGATTTATGCCAACGGCATCAGATATTAAACACAATACTGAACGTGAATTGCAAATTAAAGGATTTGACAACCTGATTAACAAACTTAAAAACCTACTGAAAAACTCCGATGAACCTTTTAACCATTTTGAATGGAAACTCGATTTTCCGGAGGTGCTAAATCCTTATCTGGTGAATGGCAAAGGCGGATTTGATGTAGTTATTGGGAATCCGCCATACTATCAATTAAGAGAGATAGATGAAAGATTACAAGAAAATTACAAATCAAGCAGATATTTTGAATTTGCAAAGGGAGGTCGGTTAAATGTTTTTCAATTTTTTATTCCATTTGCCATACAACATGCAAAGAAGGAAGGAATTATATGTCTAATCACCCAAAACTCGCTGCTTGGTGAAGATACTGCAATAAACAACCGTAAGTATATCTTTTCAAACTCTGAAGTTATTCGATTTGATTCTTTTCCTGAAAGAGACAATATAAAAACAAGAGTCTTTGAGTCCGTAAAAATGAGTGTTGTTATTTCTTTACTGAAAAAGAAAACAACTGCTGATAACACCTTTAAGGTTTGGGTGTGGAAAGACAAATACATGTCATGTAAATCTGAGCTTAGTATAACTAAAGATGAAATTAAAGAATTATATCCTGAAAATTATATAATTCCTATTACATCTCAGAATTCACTTAATATACTTAAAACAATTAAGAAATTACCAAATTCATATTTTTTGGATAGTTCTGCTGGCGAAATTGACATGACCAAATTCAAAGATAAATTTAATATTCAAAAATCTGGTTATAGGGTGTATACTGGTGCTCAGATTCATAGATATTGTATTACTGATGACCCCCAGCAGGGTAGTGTTCTTTATTTGAAAGAAAATTTCACCCCCAAAAATGGCAAATTTAAAAAAATTGGAAATGAGAGAATTGTAATGCAAAGAATAACAGGTGTTGATTCGCCAATAAGGTTAATTATGACGATTGTTCCCAAAAATTCACTTTGCGCTAATTCGGTAAATTTCATAAGCAATTCCAGTCCAAACAAACTTAGGTATGAATTAGGAGTATTAAATTCAAAACTTATTAATACATTTTTTAAATACACAAGTACAAATACAAATATTACCACATCTGAAATAAATGCAATTCCGATGCCTAATGCAAACAAGGTTATTATACAATATTTAGCATCCTTTGTCAATTATGTACTTCATTTAAAAAATATCAAGCAAGTTGAATCTGGTTTGATGCCCATATATTTCGAGCAAATCATTGATGGCATGGTGTACGAGTTATATTTTCCTGAATTGCTCAAAAAACACAAGCGTGAAATCATCAAGCATTTGGGCGATTTGCCAGAGTTTACAGACAGCATGAGTGATGAGCAAAAAATGGAGATTTGCAAAAAAGTATTTGACCGCTTGAATGACAAGGAGCATCCGGTAAGAATTAACCTGTTTTATATGAATTCTATTCCGGAGATTGCTATAATAGAAGGGAAAAATAAGAATAATTGATATTTCCATAAAGAACTACCGTGCTTTTTATGGTGAGCATCATATTTGCCTTGACAAAGACGGCAAAAACCTGATGGTGTATGGTGAAAACGGCAGCGGTAAAAGTTCACTCTTTACTGCCCTTCAGGATTTTCTGAAATCTTCGGTTGGAAAAATTGAGATAGAAGAAAATATTTTTGTTCCAGCATCACAAAAAAACACAGCCAGCATAAAGGTTAACATCAAAGAATCGCTCGAAACCTCAAAAACCACCACTTTTGAACTGAAATTAACCGAAAAGTAAATCATCAGTGCAGACAAAACGCTTATTGCTGATGCCAATAAAATTAAGGGCTTCTTTGACTACTGCAGCTTATTACAAACGCACATGGGACATAAGGATAAAGTGGATTTATTCGATTTGTTAATTGGAAAAGTTGAGTATTCTTTTGGGGGCATTTTGATTTCAAATGACTCCGGCATTCTTCACAACTCAATTAATGAATTTTCAACTAAGGAATTAGGGCGTGAGTGGTTCAATATTTACAAAGACACTTTTACAAAACGGCAAGACAAGAAACAACAAGAAGCGACCAAGAATTACTTGTCAACAAAATTCAATCCTGGGCTGAAAAAGCTACTTAAAGATATAGAAGCGGACACCAATACTTTTATGAAATCTTTTGGTGCCAATGTTAAGATTTCGCTGTATTTTGACAAAGTGGAATACCAAGGCAGAAGGAAACTTACAGGAAACAACATCAATTTAAAAATTGATTTCTTTGAAAAGGCAATTCCAAAACATCAACTTTTTCTCAATGAAGCCCGTTTGTCAGCACTTGCAATAAGTTTGTATTTGGCATCCATAAAAGTAAATCCGCTTACAGGAGCATTAAAAATTCTTGTTCTTGATGATTTACTCATTGGTTTGGATATGAGCACCCGTTTACCCTTGCTTGATATTTTGAAAAAACACTTTATTGATGTTGACAAAGACAAGCAATTTCAGGTAATAATGACCACCTACGACAATGTTTGGTATGAATTGGTGCGAAATTATTTCGGAACAGAAAAATGGAAATACACGGAGATTTATACGAAATCATTAAAAGATGACGATTTTGAAATTCCGGTAATCATTAATGAAAACGGCTATCTTGAAAGGGCTAAACATTATCTGACTGAAAAGGACTATAAAGCATCAGCCGTTTATCTCAGAACAGAATTTGAAAGAATTGTAAAGACCATTTGTGATAAGCAGAAAATCCCTGTATGCTACCACAAAAACCAAAAAGAGACAAATGAGCCCGCGCAGCAGTCATACACATTGCCAAAGCCCCACAAGCCAACGCTTCAACCAAAGCTTTGCCAAAGCGTTTGCCTGCCCAACCCATGTAACCGCCTTTCAGGACGGTTTTGTGATATCCCACGCTCAAACAAAACAAAATAAATTTGTGCTTTGTGGATAGGTTGGTGCAGTTTGAAAATGACAAGAAAGTGAAGTTAAATAAATGACAAACAGACGGATATGAATGAACGCCAGTTGCCAACACGCGGTATAGTTAATTGCCGGTGCAGTGCGTATTCGAGCTGCACAGCTCGTATCAAAAGTTCTTGTAACTTGACAGGAAAGTGCTTCGAAATCGGCAACAAAAACATACCGCCATCCGTTAGTACGCCGTGAGGCGTATTTTCTTCAGTGGGTTTAATTCCCACATGTCTAATTAACTGTTCGGGCAGTAATTAAAAAGATTATTTGCACAGCAAACCTCAGAAGGGACAAGTTAAGCTACAATCAAACTCTACGTGAAGTCCCTTGTTTTTCCATATTATTTTAGTGAAAGTTTTTGAAAAGTCATCAGTGTAAAATCTGATGGTTTTTTTTCATTTGGTCTCCCAATTGGTCTCAAAAAAAACCTGATACAATGTATCAGGTTAAATTGCAATCTTTTGTAAAAGAAAGTTGTGATCCCACCGGGATTCGAACCCAGATCGTCAGAACCGGAATCTGAAATTCTATCCATTGAACTATGGGACCGTTTCGGACAGCAAATATACAAAGTTTTTTAAATATTTATTGTTCGCTTTCATTTATGATTTTGCCTCCGTCATCGCCTCCGCCGGGCCCTAACTCAATCACTTTTGAAGCCGCACCAATCAGCATTTCATTATGCTCACTAACCAGTAGAGTATGCCCGTTTTTCAGAATAAGTCTTAACATTTCCAGCAGTTTTTCCACATCGGCATAGTGCAGGCCTGTCGTTGGTTCATCTAACAGGAATAACACTTTGCCTTTTGCCGGGATGTGTTTTACGAGTTTAATACGCTGCCGTTCTCCACCACTCATGGTGCTAAGGCTCTGGCCGGCGCGCAAGTAACCCAGTCCTGTCTGTACCAACAACTGCAATGCTGATTTTATTTTCTTCTCTTCCGAAAAGAGCGCCAACAACTGATGCACATCCCGCCTAAGCAGTTGGCCGATGGAGCAATCTTTATATTTTACTGCCAGCACCTCCTCTTTGAAGCGTAGTCCGTGGCAATCAGGGCAAACTTTTGTCACATCGGAAAGAAAATCCATTGTAACCCCTAAAATTCCGGTACCACGGCATGTCTCACAACGTCCTTTCCCACTGTTAAACGAGAAGTCGCCTTTTTTTAGGCCGGCAGCCTGGGCTTCCGGCGTGGCAGCGAAGAGGACACGGATAGCATCCCATATTCCCAGCCAGGAAAGAACTGTGGAGTTACTTTGTCCTTTCATCATCTGCTGGTTTACCTGCACCACCTCATCGAAGTACTCAAAACCTTCAATGTTGTCGCAATTCACCGCTTTCCGGGCAACAAAGCTGTCGTAAATAACATTTTTCATCAGTGTGGATTTCCCACTGCCTGAAACACCGGTTATTACCGTCAGAAAACCTGATGGAACCTGAAGGGAAATATTTTTCAGGTTATGTGCGTGGGCTCCTTTAACCTTCAACGTCGCTATTTCACTGGGTATAGATTTCAGAGATTTCAATGGCTTTATTTCTTGTAAATCCTTTTGAAGGTATTGCCCTGTTAATGATTCAGCATTTCTGCTGATAGCGTCAGGAGAACCGGTTGCAACAACTTTTCCACCGTATATACCGGCACCCGGACCCATGTCGATAATATAATCTGCGGCGCACATCACTTCTTTGTCGTGTTCAACCACTACCAGCGTGTTTCCGTTCTGGGCCAATTCGCGCATCACCTCCAGCAGTTTTTCAGTGTTTTTTTTATGGATCCCGATGGTTGGTTCATCGAGGATGTAAGTGATACCGGTGAGTTTCGCACCCAATTGAGTGGCAAGACGTAAGCGTTGTGTCTCTCCGCCACTTAAGGTCATGGATGACCGATTTAAGGTAAGGTAACCAAGGCCGAGGCGGATAATGAGGTTGCATCGGTGGAGGATGGATTTCCTGATGGCTGAAAGAATTTGATCTGCATTGGATTTTTCCCATAATTTCTCCAGTGCTTCGATAGAAAGAGCGGTCATCCCCGCGATGTCGCAATCAAAAAGTTTATACCGTAAAGCTTCAGGCGCGAGTCGTTTTCCGTGGCATACCCCGCATTCGACCTTTTTCATCAAGGGACGAATGGTGTCGCCACGCTTATCCTGATGTTTGCGGTTATACTCGTCGTCGATATACGCTACAAATCCTTTCCATGTGCCTGAAAATACGTGAGTTCCCTCACGGTCGCCACGTTTATATTTCCAATGTACGTTGTAAACAGCAGCTCCGGTGCCGTACATGGCAACATTTTTTTCTTCGTTGGATAATTCGCGGTAAGGTTTTGAGAAATCGATGTTTTGTGCTTTTCCTGCAGCTTTCAGAATAGCGACGTACTGGCCGTAGCTATCGCCATAGAATTGTCCTGTTTTACTACCGTGGAGGGCGCCATTCAACAGACTTTTTTCTTTGTGGGTAACAAATTTTTCCGGATCGGCAGTGTGTTGCATCCCTAACCCCTTACATTCAGGGCAGGCTCCACTTTGATGGTTAAAGGAGAAAAAGGAGGAAAGAATTCCCTTCGTTCTGTTTCCCTTTTCATCCACCGAAGCTCTGGCGTACGCCAACCGTAACAGATCATAAATTTCGGTCATGGTACCTACTGTAGAGCGTGGATTTCCTGTTACGGAGGACTGGGAAATTGCCACCGGAGGGCTCATTCCTTTAATGGCTTCTACAGGAGGTGCATCGGGCAGGTTCATGCGGGTACGTGTCCATGTGGAGAAGTTTTCTGCGTAGCGACGTTGTCCTTCGGCAAACAGCGTATCAAAAGCCAGTGAGCTCTTCCCTGAGCCGGAGATTCCGGTTATTACCGTAATTTTTCCATGGGGAATATTCACATTTATATGTTGCAGGTTGTTGGTATCCGCTCCGAGGATAGAGATTTCTTTCAATGGAACTACGGATTCGGGTTTTTCAAACGTTTCACATTCGGTTGAGGTGTAGCCATTGGGGTGGCCGGAATAGGTAATCCTTCCCCCCTGTTTTCCGCTGTCGGGGCCCAATTCTGTGAGCCAGTCGCACTGTTGGATAAATATTGGGTGGTGCGTTATGATGAGGACGGTATTGCCAACAGCGACCAGGTCATCAAGCGCTTTGAGCAGTACTTGTACGTCGCGGTTATGCAGCCCGGTTGTTGGTTCATGCAGGATATATAGCGTGTCGCCGGAAGATTGTTTTACCAGCTCTGCGGAGAGTTTAATGCGTTGTGCTTCGCCACCGGAGAGTGTAGTGGCCGGCTGACCAAGGGTGATATAACCCAGGCCCAGCTTTTGCATGATGGCAACATAGCGAAAGATGGCTTTCTCCTCCATAAAGATTCCGACCGCTTCATCGACCGTAAGCTCAAGCACATCATAAATATTCATGCCTTTCCATTTCACTTCCAGCGTTTCGTCATTGAAGCGCTTGCCCTGGCAGGTCTCACACAGCACATCTACATCACCCAGGAAGTGCATACCCACCTGAATTACCCCGGCACCCTGGCAGGTTTCACAGCGGCCGCCTTTGTTATTGAAAGAGAATCGTCCTTTTTTCCAGCCTCTTTTTTTTGATTCCGGCAGTGCTGCGAAGAGGTCACGAATTTTGTCGGAGAGGTTCGTGTACGTTGCAGGGTTTGAGCGCGGAGTACGGCCTATGGGCGACTGATCAACAAAGACCAGTTTTTTAATGCCCTCCAGACCAGTTATCGCCTTATGTTCACCGGGTGTTGCCCGGTCGTTGTATAAATTCTGACGTATTTTTTTTATCAGAATCTCATTAACAAGGGTTTTTTTCCCTGCGCCGCTTACTCCGGTGACCACATTGAGTCCACTTTTCAGAAATTGCACATCGATATTCTTCAGGTTGTTTTCTGAGGCGCCGGTAAGGATTATCCATTGTTGGTTATATTTTTTTATGGAATTATCTCTATTATAGTCTTCACATGGTTTCAGGTTAGCATT
>Ga0265295_1004166_pt1 | contig 19757 bp, 14 predicted proteins | sample Munlansysbiofilm_FD_192503 | JGI IMG/M metagenome (GOLD analysis project Ga0265295, IMG submission 192503) | Leachate microbial communities from a municipal landfill in Southern Ontario, Canada - Methane capture system biofilm | ecosystem: Engineered > Solid waste > Landfill > Unclassified ... | reverse complement strand
CCCTGGCCGTCGGAGACCGTGTAGTCGAAGGATACGGGGCCGTGCCAGTCGGCCGTGGGGGTGAAGGTCCAGGTTCCGTCGCCGTTGTCGGCCAGGACGCCGTTGCCCGAGGCCACCGTCAGCCCCGTCACGGACAGGACGTCGCCGTCCACGTCCGAGGCGTGAACCAGGAGCTGCGCCGCCGTGACGACCAGGCTGCCGTCCTCGTCCATGGCGCCAAGGGAAACCGCGCCGCCGACCACCGGCGCGTCGTTGACCGGGTTGACCGTCAGGATGGCGAAACAGGAAGAGGACGATGTCCCGGCGCTGACGTGATAACCAAAGGAGGCGTTGCCGTTCCAGTCGGCATCGGGGACAAAGGTCCATGTACCGTCGCCGTTGCTTGTCACGACCCCGGACCCTTCCGTGAGGCGCAGGCCTGTCACAAAAAGCGGGGCATCGGCGGAGGCATAAACCCTGGCCAAAAGTCCGGCCTCGGTGATGAGCATGGACCCGTCTTCGTCCATGTCGCCAAGGTCCACCGTGCCGAGCACCAAGATCGAGTCGTCTTCCGGGGACGTCCGGAACCAGGCCAGCCCTTCCCACTCGGTCTCGTCCTCGATCCGGCGAGCGGCCAGATCATCACCGGGCGTCGCACTGAAGCGTCCCGATTCCAGAAATTCGGTCATGCCGAAATCGTCGCCCGTGGCGCGATCCAGAAAATCGGTGCTGCCGACGCTGGCCTGATGAATGCCGAGTGCCTGGCGGATTTGCGTGTCGCTGCTGAAGACTTCGCTCTCGGCTTCGGAAACCGAAGAGCTTGACGTGGCGACCACGGTTGTCAGCCCCGCGACCTGATCTTCGGGCAGCGCGCCCAGCGCCGACATCGCGACTGCAAGATCACCTTCGGTCGCGGCGACGGCGGCATCAGCCGCATCCGTCGCATCGGCAGCACCCGCGTCCAGGCCATCGACCGCGACAACTGGCGCTTGCCCGCCCGGATTCAGCGGCTCCGAGCCGCCGGTGACGGCCTCGATTTCATGCGCGTTGCCGTCTGAGGATAGAACGTTCCCCTGGTTCTTGAACATATGGTTGCTCCTTGGTCGCCTAGTACGACTCTTTGAAAGCAACCTACTTTTTTATGAGTATTCAATGATATAAGGATGCCCATGAAATTTACCTGTAAATACCTACAGGTAATTACTTATCTTGCACAGGCCAAGCATGACAGATTATACTAATCAGTATGTATATTATCCGGCATAAGCGCATAGAAATAACAACCAACGCGCTCTGCCGCGAGGCTTTCAGGAGAAGGAGCCCATCCTCATGGGATGAGAGTTTTGAAAGGAAAATCGAGATGCTGCGTTTTCTCGAGGGAGCAGACCTCAGGCTGTCCTACCCGTCCACTTGACCAGGGCGGCGAAGAGCGCCGCCGTGTCCACGGGCTTGGCCAGATGGTCGTTCATGCCCGCCGCCAGGCAGCGCTCCCGGTCGCCGGCCATGACGTTGGTGGTCAGGGCGATGACAGGCACGGATTGAAAACGCGGGGTACGCCGGATGGCCCGCGTGGCCTCGTACCCGTCCATCTCCGGCATGTGCAGGTCCATGAGCACGATGTCGGGAACCGGGCGGGAATCGTCCATGATCCTGAGCACGGCTTCCACCCCGTTGCCCGCGACCTCCACCGGCACCCCGGCCTGGGACAGGATCAGGCCGATGAGTTCCTGGTTGGTCGGGTTGTCCTCGGCCAGCAGGACGCGCAGGCCGCGCGACAGCTCCCGGTTTCGCCGCTCCTCGGGCGCGATGCCGCTCGCGTCGCGCTCCGACGGCCCGTCAAGGCCCATGACCCGCCGAAGCATGTCCTCCAGCGCCGCCGCTGTGAAGGGCTTGGCCAGAACGCCCCTGATCCCCCGCTCCTCGGGCCGGAACCCCTCCACCTCGGGCCGGGCCAGGCTGGTCATGAGCACCACCGGCGCCTGAGACGCCGGCTTCGATGCTCGCAGGAGCTCGGCGGCCTCGGGTCCGCTCATGTCCGGCAGGTCCCAGTCCAGCAGGATCAGGCCGAAATCTTCTGTCGACGCCATGCGAGCGGCTTCCTCCGCCGAACCGACACACACGCTCCCAAGGCCCAGGCGCGCCGCCGCATGTTCCGAGGCCTCCCGGCTGGCTGGCCTGGCTTCGGCCACCAGCACGGGGCCGACGCCCGGGGCCATGGCGCGCCCTGCGGCTGGGCCTTCCGGGTCTGGATCGAACACCGCCGTGAACTCGAAGGTCGAGCCCTCGCCCAGGCGGCTGCGCACCGTGATGTCCCCGCCCATGAGGCGCACCAGCCTGCGGCTGATGTTCAGGCCCAGGCCCGTGCCGCCGAAATCGCGGGCGGTGGACGCGTCGGCCTGCACGAAGGACCCGAACAGGCGCGGCAGCACGGCCGCATCGATGCCGATGCCTGTGTCGATGACCTGGAAGCGCAAGGCGACCCGGCCCCCGGCCGCTTGCGGGCCTTCGGCGCCCGTGACGGCCAGGCGGACCGTGCCGTTCTTGGTGAACTTGATGGCGTTGCCCCCAAGGTTGACCAGAACCTGCTTGAGCCGCAGCGGGTCGCCGACCAGGCGGGACGGCACCTCGGGCAGCACCGAGACCGCCAGTTCGTTGCCATTCGCGAAGGCCCTCGGGGCCAGGATGTCGCCCACCTCGTCCAGCAGCGCGTCCAGATCGAAGGATTTGGCGTCCAGCTTGACCTTGTCGGCCTCGATCTTGGACAGGTCCAGGATGTCGTTGATGATGCCCATGAGATGGTCGGAGGAGGCGCGGATCTTGAGCAGGTATTGCCGCAGCCGGCCCTCGGGCTCCAGTTGCAGGGACAGGTTCAGAAAGCCCAGGATGGCGGTCATGGGCGTGCGGATCTCGTGACTCATGCTGGCCAGGAACGTGCTCTTGGCCCGGGCCATGGCCTCGGCCGCCTGGCGCTGCACGGCCATGGACTGGACCGTGTAGGCCAGCAGGACGGCCATGGCGATGCCTTCGCACACGAATCCGGCCCAGATGATCGACGGGTGCGCGAAGGACAGGGCTCCTTGGACGGCCCGGTTGTAAACCGCGACGACTACGGCGGCTCCTGTCCAGGCGAACAGGAAGATGCTCGATACCACCCTGTCGCGCTTCAGGCTGACGATACAGGCCCACGCCCCGATCAACGTCACGAAAACTGCTACGTAAAAGGAGAATCTTATCTGCAGGGCGTGCGGGAGGATGACGGCGAAAACGGCCTCGGCAAAGATCAGGCCGATGAAAAACCGCATGGCCGCATCGGTCCGTCTGTTGTGTTCCCTGAGTTCCAGGAATTCCCTGATCACGCAGGCCAGAAAACCCTGCGCCCCCAGACCGGCCACCATGATTGCCGCCGGGATGTCCCTGAAAACGAAAAGGTGCTGGTAGCTGCTCAGGGCCACGAACGCGACGAAAGAGAGGTTTCCCAGGACCAGCCACTTGAACTTGCCGGTGCCGGTGTACAGATAGATGGCCAGGTGGATGAACACCATGGTGCAGAAGAAGCCCAGCAGCAGGCCCGTGCCCGCCACCTTGACGCCGTTGACCCATATGGCCCGGTCGATGGTGGTGATGTGCGGGCTCAGGACCAACGGCCGGATGCTCGTGACCCGGATGTAGCAGGTGGTCGGGTCCGTCAGGCCCGCGGGCAGGCGGAAATGCCGCCGCTCCTGATCGCCGGAGGTCGAGAGCAGGTAGCCGGAACTGAACATTCGCCAGCCGCCGGGAGCGCCCGGGTCGGGCACGAACAGCTCGAAGGTGCCGTACATGTTCCAGCCCGGATCGAAAATCCAGTACCGGGTCAGCCCGCTCCCACCCGAAGGAAGCTCCCTGATGGTGAACCGGAACCACAGGGCCGACTGCCTGAACCCGAAATTGAAGCGGCCATTCGGCGGCGGGCCGAACCGCGAAGCCGCTTCCGCCGAAGCCGCCTGATCCACGGTAAGCTGCCCGTCCGCATCCTCCAGATATTCCATGTAGGGCCGCAGGTCGTGGTCGTCACCTTCCCCGCCGAGCACGCACACGCCCACGGCGAAAGCCGGGGAATTCCACATCTGGACGAGGAGCAGGCCCGCGAGCAGGGTGAGAAGCCCCCGACGCGAAAAACGGGCCGCGAAGGCCGCACGCGCGTGGTTCAGGAATCTACGCATGGCTCGCCTCCCCCTGGGCCTTGCGACCCCACTTGACCAGAACCCGGAACAGTTCCCCGGTGTCCACCGGTTTGGCCAGATGATCGTTCATGCCCGCTTCCAGGCAGCGCGCCCTGTCCTCGGGAGTGATGTCGGCGGTCATGGCGACGATGGGCAGGCCGCCGAAACGCCCGTCGCCCCGGATGGCCCGCGTGGCCTCGAACCCGCCCATGACCGGCATGTTCACGTCCATGAGCACCACGTCAGGGGCGCTTTCCCCTTCCGTCACGCGGCGCACGGCCTCGGCCCCGTTGTCCGCGATCTGCAGTTCCACCCCGGCCTCGGTCAGGATGACGCCCAGCAGTTCCTGGTTGAACAGGTTGTCCTCGACCAGCAGGACGCGCAGGCCCCGCACCCGCTCCAGATCGCACGACACATCGGCCGCCGCGTCCGCATCCGCGCCGGATTCTCCGCCGCCCAGAACCTGCCGGAGCAGCCCCTCCACCGACGAGGCGGTGAACGGCTTGGCCAGAAGGCCCTGGACGCCCAGTTCATTCAGGCGCAGCTTCTGGACATCGGGCCGCGCCGGACTGCTCATGAGCGCCACCGGCGCCGGCCCGGCAGTCTGTCCGTCGCGCTCCGGGGAGCGCAGGAGGGCCAATGCCTCCGGCGCGGTCATGTCCGGCAGGTCCCAATCGAGCAGGATCAGGTCGAAACGCTCCGACGCGGCCAGGCGCGAGGCCTCGACCGCCGAGCCTGCGGCGGCGTGGGAGTGGCCCATGGCGGACAGGATGGTTTTCATGGAGGCCAGACTGGCCGGGTTGTCCTCGACGACCAGCACCTTCAACGTCCCGTGATCCGCGACCGGCAGCGCTTGCGGGGAATCGGAGCCGGGATCGAGGCCCAGGGGCACCGTGAACCAGAACGTCGAGCCCTCGCCTGGCTGGCTGCGCACCGAGATGTCCCCGCCCATGAGCCGCACGAGCCGCCGACTGATGCTCAGACCCAGGCCCGTGCCCCCGTAGACCCGGGCCGTGGACGAGTCGGCCTGCTCGAAGGACTGGAACAGCCGCGGCAGGACGGCCGGATCGATGCCGATGCCGGTGTCGCTGACCTCGAAGCGAAGCATGACCCGATCCTGCCGCTGGGCGTCCTCGTCCCTGGACACCGCCAGCCGGACGGTCCCGCCCCTGGTGAACTTGACCGCGTTGCCGCCCAGGTTGAGCAGGACCTGCTTGAGGCGCAGGTTGTCCCCGATCACGCGGCGGGAAAGTCCGGGTTCGACGGAGATCACCAGCTCATCGCCGTTCTCGAAGGCGCGGGAAACGAGGATGTCGGCGGCTTCATGCAGCAGGGCCTCCGGATCAAGAGAGCCGGCCACCAGTTCCACCTTTCCGGACTCGATCTTGGCCAGGTCCAGGATGTCGTTGATGATGTCCATGAGATGCTTCGCCGCGGCCTCGATCCGCAGCAGGTACTGCCGCAGTTGCCCGCCGGCCCCCATTTGCAGGGACAGGTTCAGGAAGCCGAGGATGGCGGTCATGGGCGTGCGGATCTCGTGGCTCATGCCGGCAAGGAAGGATGACCGGGCCTTGGCCATGGCCTCGGCGGCCTGACGCTGCGCCGAAATGGTCTCGATGTTGTAGGCCAGCAGGATGGTCATGCACACGGCTTCGACCACGAAGGACACCCACATGAAAGAGGGGTGCGCGAAGGGAAGTCCGCCTTTGATGGCCCAGTTGTAGGAGAACGCGGCAAGAGTCGCCGAGAGCCAGGCGGCCATGAAGATCAGGGCGGTCGTCCTGTCGCGCTTGAGGCAGTCGAAGCAGGCCCAGAACACGACAGCCGTGAGGGGCATGACCGCGTATATGGACAGCTTCGGGTGCATCTCCTCGGGCAGGACGAACGCGGATGCGGCGACGCCGAGGACCGCCCAGACCGCGAGCAGGAGTATCGTGTTGAGCTTCCTGTTGTGCCGGGAGATTTCGAAAAACGTCCTGACCGTCGTGGCGACGATGGCCTGGCCCACCAGGCCGACCGTCATGATGATCGTCGGCATTTCCTTGGCCACAAAGAGATGCTGGTTGCTGGTAGTGGCGACGAAACTTGCAAAGGTCAGGTTGCTGAGCACGAACCACTTGTACTTGCTGTTGCCGGTATAGAGGTAGATGGCCAGATTGCCGAGCATCATTGTGGCGAAGAAGCCCAGCAGGAGGGAGGTCCCCAGTGTCTTGAAGCCGTTGACGCGCAGGGTGCGGTCGAAGGTGGCGAGGGTCGGGGCCACCATGACGGGACGGATGCCCGTGACGCGGATGTAGCACGTCGCGGGCGCGTTCAGATCCGGGGGGAGCTGGAAATGGCGATTCTCCGGCCCTCCCGGGACGGACACCAGCCGTCCCGTGGCATGGACCCGCCACCCGCCCTCGGCTTCGGGGGCAGGCACGTAAAGGTGGAAGGTGTCGTAAAAATTCCAGCCCGGGTCCAGGATCCACAATTCCGGCGGCTCTCCGCTCTCCGGGTTCGACGGCGCGGGGGCGATGGTGAAACGGAACCACAGGGCCGAGGAGGTGAAGCCGAAATTGAAGTGGCCCCTGGGCGGGAGGCCGTAGCGGCCGGCCAAGCCGGGAGAAGCCGCCTGATCGATGCTCAGCGAACGGTCCGCGTCCTCCAGAAACTCCATGAACGGGCGCAGATCGTAGCTTTCCCGTTCCGCCTCGAGGACGCAGGTCTGCGCCGCCCAGGCTGAAAGAGTCCCGGCAAGGCATGTCGTCAGCAGGATGCCGGTGAGCAGGGTCAGAACCCGGAAACGCCAACGTCGAGCGGGCATGCGTGCGTCCGTCGGATAGAGGTGCGGGATTCGCGGCAAGCTCAGCGCAATCACGACCTTGCGCGCGGCATCAGAGCGTGAATTCGACTCAGCGATGTGATGCATCGTATGCTATATCGCGCATCAAGGACAAGAAATTTTCGCCGGAAAGCATCGACATGTCCTGAACTCCGGAAAGGGGATCATGAAAAAAGCCGCCAAACGCGGCGCGTTGCCGGGACGGATGCGGGCCGAAAACGGCCGCAAGCGCGGCTATCTTTTCACCACGGAACGCAGGACCCGCAACTGCGACGGCAGGAGCGTGCGCACGTCGTACCGGTCCAGGACGGACTGTCTGGCCTGCCTGCGGACAGGCTCCAACCGGCTTCGATTTTCCAGGGCGTGAATGATCGTCTCCGCGATGGCGACGGGAGAGCGCATATTCGTCAACAGGGCGTTATGGCCGTGAACGGCCGCCTCGCGAACGGGTTCGGTATCGGAAGCCACCACCAGGCATCCGCAGGACAGGGCTTCCAGAAAGGACCAGGACAGGACGAACGGACGGGTCAGGTAGACATGCGCCGACGACGCCCGCAAGAGCGTCCGGTAATGTCCGTAAGGCAGGGTGCCTACGAAATGGATGCGCTCCGGATCGGGCTGAAGACGTTCCATGAGGACCTGCTTCCAGGTTTTTCCGGGTTCCGGCGGCGACCCGTAGCACGAGCGATCCTCGCCGCCGATGACCACATGGCAATGGGGCCGTCTTTTGACCACTTCCACGGCCGCTTCGAGAAACTGCGGGAAACCCCTGTAGGGCTCCATCCCTCGGGTGGCATAGGTCACGATCTCCGTGGCCCCGGACAGATCAAGGCCCGGCAGCGCCATTTTCGCGCCAGGATCGGGGGAGAAGTACTCCGTGTCGATGCCATCGTGGATCACGGAAATTTTGGAGCGCAGCTCCACGGGAAACTGCTCAAGCTGCCAGCGGGTCGGACATATGCCGCGAACGCAGCCGTGCAGATCCATGAGGATCGGAATGTTGTTGGTCCGCACCTCCATCCTGGCGTCAAGGGACATGGGCGTTCCCGAGAAACGCATGTCCGCGCTCATGGCATCGTAAAACCATTCGAAATAGCCGACAAAGGCCGATTCTGGAAAGACGTCGCGCAGATACATGGTCGGCCCCCAGCCTGAATGCCCGCAGATCACGTCGGGCACGAAACCCTGCTTGCGCAGTTCCAGAGCCGCGCGCAACGCTCCGTAGGCACTGCGGGAAACATCCCAGAATTTCAAGCTCATGACGCATCCTTCAGGAAACGCCTCACCGTCCGGAACAAACACGACCTTGCGCACACCCGGGATGTTCCAGCCCTGATTCTCGTTCGAGGAGAGGAAGACAACCTCATTGTCGGGATCCCGTCCCAGAACGGACGCCACATTCCGGAACTGGGCCGGAAAATTCATGTGCACAAACAGAATGCGCATGGTACCTCCATGCCGTGAAACATGTTTCGCTTCCGCCTGCCGCCAACATCGCGAATCGACGCCGACGAACCGGTCGTATCACCCCGCTGTGAAACGCGAGGGTCTGGGTCGACGCAAAAAATACAAAAACATGACCTTCAAAATACGGCTCGACTCTTTTTATTCCCGCTCCGCGCCCAAAAGCATTGAAAAAAACAAAATACTCATAATTTCAAATAAGTTGTCACGCAGAAAAATTCAAACATGACCACAATGTCACTACAGATAATTCCCAGGATATTCATGCATGAAAGACTGATATAAATACTTTATTAGACAATAATCATATTTATTGCTTCATACGTATTTCACATATTTCATACATACATGTATGGAAGCCATAAGTGGCACAAAGAGATAGCGCATGGCCATACGAACAAGCACCAAATTAAAAGGTACTTTTCTACTGATTGATACTTACTCCGAATATGAAAAAACTCAAGAATATAAGCAAACAGGAGGCTCAAGCATGGCTGTCGCGATTCGCCGATCCTGCGCGAACGCACTCGGTGGAAGCATGTGAAACCGGGCCTCGCTTTTTTCTCCCCTCCTCGCTTTACACCACCACGACTCTCATCGTACAAGCTTGGCTCAACACAAGCTGGGGGAGCCCGACGGGCTGAGAGGGGACATGTTCCCGACCCTTACGACCTGACGCAGATCATGCTGCCGTAGGGAAGCTGGTTCCGGAGAATACCCATTCATCGAACCGCGCCCCCCCGGCGCGGTTTTCGTTTTTCCTCCCGCTTGCACCTCAACGCGGAGGCCATCATGCACATCACCGTCAACGGACGCGCGCGGGAAATCGAGACCGGCCAGACCCTGCGCGGGCTGATCCTGGCCATGGACCTCGACCCGTCCGTGGTCGTGGCCGAACTGAACCAGGACATCGTGCCCGGCGAAAAATTCGCTTCGACCAGCCTGAGCCACGGAGACCGGCTCGAACTGCTGAGCTTTGTCGGCGGAGGCTGAGCCCCGCCCGTCCCGCACACCACAAATCAAGCGAGCACCATCATGGAACATTGCGATATCTTCGAAATCGGCGGCAAGCGCCTGACCAGCCGTCTCTTCACCGGCACGGGCAAGTACGGAAACGACGCCTTCATCGCCCCTGTCTGCGAAGCCTCCGGTTCCGAGGTCATCACCGTGGCCCTGCGCCGGGTGGACCTGGACGGCAAGGCGGACAACGTCATGCGCCACATCCCCGAAGGCATGACCCTCCTGCCCAACACCTCGGGAGCGCGCACCGCCGCCGAGGCCGTGCGCATCGCCAGGCTGGCGCGGGCCATGGGCTGCGGGAACTGGATCAAGATCGAGGTCATCTCCGACAACCGCTACCTCCTGCCCGACGGCTACGAGACGGCCAGGGCCACGGAAACCCTGGCCAGGGAAGGGTTCGTGGTCCTGCCCTACATGAACCCGGACCTGTACGTGGCCCGCGCCCTGGCCGACGCCGGGGCGGCGGCGATCATGCCCCTGGGCGCGCCCATCGGCACCAACCGGGGCCTGCGGACCGAAGAGATGATCCGCATCCTGATCGAGGAAATAAACCTGCCGGTCATCGTCGACGCCGGCATCGGCACCCCCAGCCAGGCCTGCCAGGCCATGGAGATGGGCGCGGCGGCGTGCCTGGTCAACACGGCCATCGCCACGGCCTCTGACCCGGTGCTCATGGGCCGCGCCTTTGGCCGGGCCGTGGCCGCCGGACGCGAAGCCTGGCTCGCCGGTCCCGGAGCCGTGGGCACCCTGGCCCAGGCTTCCTCGCCCCTGACCGGATTTCTGGATCAGCCGGGAGCCGCGTCATGAGTTTTCTGTCCGAGGCCCTGCGCCTGAACACCGAACCCCTGGACCAACGCTTCAACCTCGTGGCAAGGGACGAGGCCCTGGCCGTTCTCGGTCGCGAGCGCGTCGACGAGAGGGGATTCGCGGCCCTGCTCTCCCCGGCGGCGGCCCCGTGCCTGGAAGCCATGGCCAGGCGCGCCCACGAGCTGACCCTGCGTCATTTCGGCCGGACCATCAGCCTCTTCACCCCGCTCTATGTCTCCAACCACTGCGCCAACCATTGCCGCTACTGCGGATTCGCGGCCCCCAACGCCATCCCCCGCACACGGCTCACCCTTGACGAGGTCCGGGCCGAGGGTCGGGCTATCGCCGACATGGGCCTCAAACACCTGCTCCTCTTGACCGGGGAAGCTCCGGGCAAGGCCGGGGTGGACTATCTGGAAGCGTGCGTACGCGCGCTGCGGCCCATGTTCCCGTCCATTGCGATAGAAGTGTTTCCCATGGACACGGAAGATTATGCCCGGCTGGTGAAAGCGGGCGTGGACGGCCTGACCGTGTTCCAGGAAACCTACGATCCGAAGCTTTACGCCGAGCTGCACCCGGCCGGGCCCAAGCGGGACTACGCCTTCCGCCTGGATACCCCGCAGCGCGGTGCCGAGGCGGGCATGCGCGTGGTCAATATCGGAGCCCTGCTCGGCCTTTCCGACTGGCGGCGGGAGATCTTCATCACGGGCCTGCACGCGGCCTGGCTGCAAAAACGCTATCCCGGCGTGGACGTGGCCGTGTCCCTGCCGCGCATGCGTCCCCATGCCGGAGCGTTTCAACCGGCCTGCGTGGTTTCAGACCGCGAACTGGTGCAGGCCATGACCGCCCTGCGCATCTTCCTGCCGCGTCTGTCCATCACCATCTCCACCCGCGAAGCCCCTGGCTTTCGGGACAACATCCTGCCCCTGGGCGTGACGCGCATGTCCGCCGGGGTCAGCACCGCCGTGGGCGGTCACGCCAAGCCCGGCCAGAGCGGGCAGTTTGAGATTTCGGACCCGCGCAGCGTGAGTGAAATGACGGCCATGCTGCGAAGCCGGGGATACCAGCCCGTGTTCAAGGACTGGGAGCCCATGGAAGGATGCGCGTGAACGCTTTTGAAGAAGGGCTTGCGCGTTACCTCCATCCGGGCTTTCTGGATTTTTTGCGCACGATCAGAATCGGCATCATCGGGGCGGGGGGCCTTGGCTCCAACTGCGCCGCGCATCTGATCCGCAGCGGATTCGCGGACCTTGTCCTGGCCGACGCGGACACGGTGGAGCCTTCAAACCTGAACCGCCAATATTTCACCCTGGCCCAGGTCGGCAGCCCCAAGGCGCTTGCCCTGCGCGAAAACCTGCTGGCCATCAATCCGGCGGCCAGGATAGAAGCCCATCACCTCCGCGTGGACGCCCTGAACATGCCCGAACTCTTCGATGCCTGCGACGCCGTGGTCGAGGCCGTGGACGATCCGCGAACCAAGAAACTCATCATCGAAACCCTGGCCCCGAAAAAAATGCTGCTCGTGGGAGCCTCGGGCCTGGGCGGATTCGGCCGCGCCGGGGAAATGCGGGCACGGCTCCTTGGGCCGCGTCTCGTCATTGTCGGCGACCACTCCACTCCCTGCGCGGCCTCCACCCCTCCCCTGTCCCCCGGCGTGGGCATGGCCGCGGCCATGCAGGCCGACGTGATCCTGAACCACTTTCATACCATATATAAGGAGCGGGCATGAACGGACGCGAACTGGTGACCGGTCTGATCCGGGAAGGAGGCCTGTACGGGCTGACCGCCGAAAAATTCTCCCTTGGACGCAGCAACGAGGAGGTGGTGCGCGCCATGCTGGACGGCGGGATACGCATCATCCAGTACCGCGAGAAGACGAAGAAAATGAACCGCAAATACGAGGAGTGCCTGCGGCTGCGCGGCATGACCCGCGAAGCAGGGGCGGCCTTCATCATCAACGACGACATCGACCTGGCCCTTTTGGTGGGGGCCGACGGGGTGCACGTGGGCCAGGAGGATCTGCCCGTGGCGGCGGTGCGCTCGCTGGTGGGCAAAAACATGGCCATCGGCCTGTCCACCCATGCTCCGCGCGAAGCGCGCGCGGCGGTGGTCCACGGTGCGGACTACATAGGCGTGGGGCCGATATTCGCGACCAGCACCAAGGAGGATGTCTGCGCGCCGGTGGGTCTTGAGTATCTGGACTTCGTGGCGAGCGGGATCGACCTTCCCTTTGTCGCCATCGGCGGGATCAAGGAGCGCAATCTGCCCGAAGTTGTCGCGCACGGGGCCTGCTGCGTGGCCTTGGTCACCGAAATCACGGGGGCGCGCGACATCATGGGCCGGATCGCCGCGCTGAAGCGGATTCTGCACGGATGACCAATGCGCAAACCGGGCGCGGATCAGGGCCGCGTCCGGGGTGGAGCGCGATTCGCCTCCGCCGGGCTTTCGTCCTTGATATCCGCTCCGGGTTGGGCGTAAGAGATATTCGCACCGTCGCACAACCAGCCACATGTCGCCTGACAAGGAGCACTGCATGGATACAGGATCACCAACCCCGCACCGCTGGCGCTTTTTCCGCCTTGGAGGCTTTGACCAGGCCCGTCTGGACACCGCCGAAGACCTGCTTCGCCTTCATGAGCTGGACCAGAAATTATGGGCGGCTCTGAGTTGCCCGGTGAGCGGGCTTGAATTCGACCCTCGCACCCTGGCCATGCTCGACACCGACGGCGACGGAAGAATCCGGGTTCCAGAAATTCTGGCCGCCGTGGAATGGGTCTGCGCGGTGCTGCGCGATCTGCGTCCCGTGCTGGCGGGAAGCTCCGCATTGCCGCTGGTGGCCATAAACGACGCCGTCCCCGAAGGCAGGCGGCTGCTGGCCTCGGCCAGGCAGATCCAGAACTTTCTGGGCCAGGAAGGGGCGGAGGCCATCACCATCGAGCATGTGGCCGGAACCGAGGCCCTGCTGCACGACTCCCCCTTCAACGGCGACGGCGTGATCACGCCCGCCTCGGCCAGGGATCAGGCCATGCAAGGCCTGATCGAGGAGATCATGGCCTGCGTGGGCAGCGTGCAGGATCGGGGCGGCGCTCCGGGCATCGCGGCCGAGCAGATCGAATCCTTTTATCAGGCCGCGGCCCGGTACGTTGAATGGCACGATCAGGCCCTGCGAAACGCCCAGGCCGTGCTGCCCCTGGGAGAGAACACCACTGCCGCGCGAGACCTCGTGAACGGATTGCGCGTCAAACTGGACGACTATTTCACCCGCTGCGACCTGGCCGCCTTCGATCCCAAGGCCCAGGACGCCCTCAATCCGGCCCTGACCGCCTACGAGGCCATCTCGCCCAACGAACTGCGTCTCGACGCGGACCTGGAACGCTTCCCCCTGGCGCGCATCGAAGCGGACCGCCCCCTGCCTCTGGAATCCGGCCTCAACCCCGCCTGGGCCGGAGCCGTGGCGACATTCAAGGCCTCGGTGGTCGTTCCTCTCTTCGGCGATGCTGACAGTCTGGAGCGCGCTCAGTGGGAGCGGATCAAATCCGTGCTGGAGCCCTACGAGGCATGGCTCGCCGAAAAGACCGGCGGCGAAGTGGAAAGCGTCGGGCTTGAACGCCTGCGCGAACTGCTGGCCGGCGACAGCCGTCAGGAGCTGGAAAAACTCATCGCCGAGGACCTGAGCCTGGCCGAACAGGTCGAAAGTTTCGACGGGGTGGCGCGGCTGGTGCACCTGACCCGTGATCTCGTGCTGCTGCTCAACAATTTCGTGGCCTTTCGAGATTTCTACTTCCAGGACCGCAAGGCCATTTTCCAGGCCGGCACCCTGTATCTGGACGGCCGGGCCTGCGAACTCTGCGTGCGCGTGGCCAACCCCGACACTCACGCCGCCCTGGCGGGCCTGAGTCAGACCTACCTCACCTATTGCCGCTGCACGCGGCGCGGCAGCACGGAGCAGATGCACATCGCAGCGGCCTTCACCGGCGGCGACTCCGACAACCTGATGGTCGGACGCAACGGCATCTTCTACGACCGCCTGGGTCAGGACTGGGACGCCACCATCGTCAAGATCGTCGAGCATCCCATCAGCGTGCGCCAGGCATTCCTGTCCCCGTACAAGCGCATCGGTCGCATGATCGGAGACCAGATCGCCAAATTCGCCGCCGCCAAGGACAGCGCAGTGGACGCCTCCGCCGGATCGAAGCTGGCCAGCGTGGGCCCGGGAGCCGATCCGGCCAAGACGCCGACCCCCTTCGACGTGGGCAAGTTCGCGGGCATCTTCGCCGCCATCGGCCTGGCCCTGGGGGCCATCGGCACGGCCCTGGCCACGGTCATGAGCGGTTTCCTGAGCCTGGCGCTGTGGCAGATGCCCCTGGTCATCGGCGGAGTCGTGCTCATGATTTCGGGCCCGTCCATGCTCATCGCCTACCTGAAGCTCCGCCAGCGCAACCTGGCCCCCATCCTCGACGCCGGGGGCTGGGCCGTGAACACCAAGGCCCGCATCAACATCCCCTTCGGCACCACGCTGACCAGGCTGGCCGAATTGCCCCAGGGCGCGAAACGGTCCATGGTCGACCCCTTCGCGGAAAAGAAGACGCCCTGGAAACGCTGGGCCGCGCTGCTGATCCTTTTCATGGCTCTGGCAATGGCCTGGGACAAGGGCTACATCCAGAAGATGTTCGCCGGGCTGCCCGCCCTTTTCTCGAACCGGCAGACCAATGCCACGACAGAGGCTCCGACCCCGGCGGCGGCTCCCGCGCCGGCCTCGCAGACAAACGCGACCGCGCCGAACCAGCCGGTCGAAAAGCAATAACCTGCGCCGGGCCGCCGGTCCGGCGCACAGGAACCTGACATGTTCAAACGCGTGCAAGCACCCGAAGACTGGCTTCGGGTGCTCATGATCCGGGCCATCGTCTTCATGGAGGAGCAGGGCATCTCCTGCGCCGAGGAGATGGACGGACATGACCTCGGAGCCGTGCACATCCTTGGCCGGATGGACGGCGAACCCGTGGCCTGCGGCCGCATCCGACACCAGGGCGGCCGGGCCTTCCTGCAACGCCTGGCCGTGCGCCGCGCGTGGCGCGGGCAGGGCCTGGGAAGCGCCCTGCTGCTCTTCATGCTCGACGAATGCCGCAAGGACGGATTCCACCGCTTCGAGCTTCACGCCCAGACCAGGGCGGCGGGCTTCTACCGCAAGCACGGTTTCGTCGCCTGTGGGGAGGAATTCGAAGAGGCGGGCATTCCCCATGTGACGATGCGCCGCGAAGATCCCCTGCCGCGCTGACCGCCCATGAAGCAGATCTCGCCCCTGGCCCTGCAGGCCCTGGTCTTCGCCCTGGTTTCGGCCAGCTTCACCACCATCTACCTGGTGCAGCCCGTGCTGCCCGTCTTGCAGGCCGAATTCGGAGTGTCCATCGCCAAGGCGGCCCAGACCGTTTCCACCGTCATCCTCGGGGTGGCCTTCTCCACCCTGGTCTTCGGACGTCTGGCCGACATGTACCCGGTCAAGCCGTTCATCATTCTGGGAGGAACCGTGGTGTCGGGCGCGGGGATGGCCTGCGCCCTGGCGAAGAGCATCGACGTCATCATCGCCCTGCGCCTGCTCCAGGGGTTCTTCATCCCGGCCCTGACCACCTGCCTGGCCACCTACCTGGCCAGAAACCTGCCCGTGGAACGGCTGAACGTGGTCATGGGCTCCTACGTTTCCGCCACCGTGGTCGGAGGCCTGGGCGGACGGCTCCTGGGCGGCTGGATCCACCCGCCGCTGCACTGGCGCTACGCCTTCGTCACTGCCTCCGTCATGGTGCTGGTCACGGCGGTGGCGGCCATCCTGCTGCTGCCCCGCGAAGAGCGGCCCGACGAAACAACCCGCACCGGACCGGGATACCTCGAACTCCTGCGCAGACCCGACATGCTGCGCACCTTCGCCGTGGGCTTCGGAGCCCTCTTCGTCTTCGGGGCCACCTTCAACTATCTGCCCTTCTACCTGAGCGCCCCGCCCTTTTCGGCCAGCACGAACCTCATCACCCTCCTGTATCTGACCTACATCGTCGGCGTGGTCATCGCCCCCCTGTCCGGCAAGTTCAGCAACCGTTTCGGCAACGGCCTGACCATGATCATGGGAGTCCTGATCCTCTCGACCGCCCTGCTGCTCAGCCACGTGCAGAGCCTGGCCGTGATCTGTCTGAGCCTGGCCATGGCCTGCGCCGGATTCTTCGCCATCCACGCCGCGGCGGTGGGAAGCATGAACCGCAAGCTTTCCTCCAGCCGGGGCAGGGCAAATTCGCTTTATATCCTATGGTATTATCTGGGAGGGTCGGCGGGGATAACGGTCATGGGGCATGGTTTCAAGCATTTCGGATGGGCGGGAGTGACCGGGTCGGGGCTCGCCATGCTCGCGCCGCTGCTCGCAGTGGGCATATACGAGCTGCGGACCGGACATTGATCAGCTCAACGACAACGAACACAGATATTTCTTGAACTTCAATCCTTCCTCGTGCTCCGGGTTGATGCGCAGGCATTTCTCCAGAGAGCCTTCCGCCTCGGCGATCCTTCCGCCCTGCACATGGGCCCTGGCCAGGTTGAAATACAGGTTCTCGTCGGTGGAGCAGACCTCGAGCGCCCGCGAATAATAGCGGCAGGCCTGGTCCAGCATGTCCTGCTTGCGCAGCTCGATGCCGAACTGGTTGAAAAGATGCTTGTACTCGGCCGAGGCGAAGCCATCCAGGGCGATGAGCTGTTCGAAGACCGTCTGGGCCTTGTCGTGCTGGTTGTATTGCAGATAGGTCAGCCCGAGGCCGAACAGGGCGCGCACGTTCTTTTCGTCCAGGCCCAGGGCGTGGTTGTATTCCATGGCCGCCGAATAGGGCTCGCCGTTCCTGCGATGCCGGTCCCCCCTGGCCACGGCCTTGGCGATTTTCTGGATCACGGGTTTGACCTGTTTCAAAAACATGTCCACTTCTGGCTGATACTGGGTGATCAACTCATCCATGGTTACTTCGGCGGCCGGCCCTGAAGGGGCCCAGTTGGCGTTGAGGGACTGGAGCGCCAGCAGATCGTCGTCGATCTGTTTGGCGTAATAGTAGAGGGTGCTGTCCTCCTTCTTGGACGTCGCCCCCGTGCCGATGGTGACCGTGGATCGCTTGGAGCAGACGCACTCAAGCCCCAGGTCCGTGGCCATGCAGTATTTGGACACTTCCGCGATGGAATGGCCTTCGCCCACGGCATCCTCTTTTTCCGGATCGTTCTTGAACATTTAAAACCAGCGCACCATCTGTTCCAGGGGTCTGCGCGTCTTGCGCTTGGGTGGTCTCGCCCTGTAGCCGAAGGCAAGCATGTAGGCCACTCCGTACTCATCGAGATCGACGCCGAAATCCTCCGCCAGCACCTCGTCCACCTTGTCCTGCGCGAACCCTTCGATGGGGCAGGAATCGATGCCGATCAGCGCCGCGGCAGTCATCATGTTGGCCTGGGCGATGTAGCACTGCTTGCAGGCCCAGTCGAACATGGCCCGATCGCTGTCCAGCAGCCGGAAATCCGATTGCTGAAAGGTCGCGTAATACTCCGTGCGGGCGGTGATGCGCTCCTCGGGCAGCTCCTGGATCTGACGCATGAAATCGGAGATGCCCGTGCTGTCGAACTTGAGCAGGGGCGTCTTCATGGCCAGGCAGACCAGAAAATGGCTCGCCGTGGGGATCTGGCCCTTGCCGCCCCAGGTGTGGGGCAAGAGCTTCATGCGGAAGTCCATGTCCTGGACCACCAGAAACTGCCAGGGTTCGAACCCGAAGGAACTCGGGGACAGGCGGGCCGTCTCCAGGATGAACAGGAAGTCGTCCTCGGGAATGGTGATGTTCGGATCAAATTCCTTGCACGCATGGCGAAACATGAAGGCGTCGAGAATGATCTGCTTGTCCATTCGGCATCTCCTTTGAGGCAAATTTTCAGGCGGCCCGGGCCGATGTCAGCGAGGCAGCGCAAACACTACGCAGGCTTTCGCCTAAGTTCAAGAAGCGGAAGACAGGGGCTTCGGACAAACCGGAGCACGGGCCCAGGGCGTGATCGACGCCTGGCACCCCTGACCGGGACCGCCGCAGGAAAAGAAGCGCAACGATTTCATACGACAGAATCATCCCATGCAAAGGTAGCATGGTTTGTAAAAAAATAACACGCAGATACTCAAATAAGCGTGGGCGATACATAGATCCTTTTATATCTAAAATTGCGATACTACATCATTTTTTCAGAACTACGTATTGACCGGACAGTAATCTCCATGTAACGGGAAAGAAAAGGAAATATTCGACAGTCATCCTTTCCGATTGTGGACATGACAGGTCAACAAAACACGTTGCCTGTCTTTTATTCATACACTGATGGAGGTGTGTTATGAAGGTTTCTGTAGGTTTAGGCAAACCCGGGGCCGAAGAGCGATTGGAAAGCAGTGGAGTCTCCCGTCGAGATTTCATGAAGTTCTGTACCACAATCGCAGCGGTCATGGGCATGGAGGCGTCTTTCGCCAACAAAATCGCCCTGGCGCTGACTTCTCCCAAACGTCCTTCCGTGGTCTGGCTGCATAACGCGGAATGCACAGGCTGCTCCGAATCGATTCTCCGCGCTGTCCGTCCCTTTATCGACGACCTGATTCTGGACACGATCAGCCTCGACTACCATGAAACCATCATGGCAGCCGCCGGCCACAAGGCGGAAGAAGCCCTGCACGCGGCCGTGAACTCCCCCAACGGCTTCCTCTGCGTTGTCGAAGGCGCCATCCCGACCAAGGACAACGGCATCTACGGCAAGGTCGCAGGACGGACCATGCTTGAGATCTGTTCCGAAATCGTGCCGAAAGCCATCGCCACAATTTCCTACGGCACCTGCGCCACCTACGGCGGCGTCCAGGCCGCGAGCCCGAACCCGACCGAGGCCAAGGGCATCAACGATGCGCTCAAGCACCTGGGCGTCAATGCCGTGAACATTCCCGGCTGCCCGCCCAACCCCTACAACCTGGTCGGCACCATCGTCCATCTCCTGACCCACAACCTGGCCATTCCGGAAATGGACTCCGTGAACCGCCCGATCATGTTCTACGGCGAAACCGTGCACGAACAGTGTGAACGCCTGCCCCATTACGAAGCCGGCGAGTTCGCGCCCTCCTTTGATTCGGAAGAGGCACGCAAGGGCTGGTGTCTGTATCAGCTCGGCTGCAAAGGCCCCATGACCTACAACAACTGCCCCAAGGTCAAGTTCAACCAGACGAACTGGCCGGTTCAGGCTGGCCACCCCTGCATCGGGTGCAGCGAGCCCGATTTCTGGGACGCCGCTTCCCCCTTCTACGAAGAAGCATAACAAGGCTGTTGCTCAAGGCTCAACTTTTACTGAATCCAGAGGAGAGTACATATGTCCGGTTGCAAACCCAACCAAGCCCCGGGTGTCGTCGCCACCCCCATGGATAAAAACTTCAAGGGGCCCATCAT
>Ga0265295_1004165_pt1 | contig 19759 bp, 10 predicted proteins | sample Munlansysbiofilm_FD_192503 | JGI IMG/M metagenome (GOLD analysis project Ga0265295, IMG submission 192503) | Leachate microbial communities from a municipal landfill in Southern Ontario, Canada - Methane capture system biofilm | ecosystem: Engineered > Solid waste > Landfill > Unclassified ... | reverse complement strand
TAATTTCACGACATACGGCTGCTTTACGATCCTCGCCAAAGGTCTCCTTAAATAGTTCCAGCGTTTTTAGCAGTCGATGCGGAGATTCATAAAAAATCATTGTCCGAGACTCCGTTTTTAACGATTCCATTAGTTTGTGCCGGCCTTTTTTCTGCGGCATAAACCCTTCAAATATAAACTTATCACACGGCAAGCCACTGTTAACAACAGCCGGAATCATGGCTGTGGCACCAGGAAGTGTAATTACCTCAATGTCGGCAGCAATGGCTGCGCGGACCAACAAAAATCCAGGATCGCTAATTCCAGGAGTTCCAGCATCGGAAACTAACGCCAGCGTGTCCCCTTGTTGCATTCGATCAACCAATCGCGAAACTATTTGATGTTCATTAAATTTATGAAAGGAGACTAACGGTTTTGAAATCTCAAAATGCCGCAATAAAATCCCACTTTTCCGAGTATCCTCGGCTATAATAGCATCGGCATTTTTAAGAACTTGAATGGCCCGTAGGGTAATATCTTCAAGATTTCCGACCGGAGTTGGTACAATATATAACATGCTGTTAATTTATGTATCGACGATATATAATTTCGATAAATATCTTAAAATTATCCGTTGATTGATCCCAATTAAATTCCTGATTAATATAATCGATGGCTTGCGAAAAATCATCAAAAGCATTCAATTGATCAATAGTGCTTGTGTATCTTTTTGCATCACCACTAAAGAGGTCACGAATAAAAGCAATTCGCTCATTCAAATTAATTGCTTTATGAATATCGAGGATGGGTTTTCGACTCAACATGGAAGCTCTATCAGAATTAATTCCGGCTTGTCCAACAAGTTCATTTAGGGAAACCGCCGAGTCGCTGAAATTATCGGCCAAGGTTTTCTTTTTGGTACTCTCGGCACTTATTGATCTTGTGGGTTCATTAATATGCGCTTCTGGGTCTGTTGATTCAATGGCAATTTCCTTATCTACAACGTTCTTTGGCTTATCCAATTTAGGGGTTTCCTTTTTATGAACAATCTCTTGAACTGTCGGCTTTTCAACAATCGAAGGGGCTTCGGTTTTTTCATGTTGTTTTTGCTGCGGTTTTGGATTTGATGCTGGAACAATGATCTCCGATTCTTCGTGTTCTGGTTTAACCACGCTTTTCACCTTTTCAACCGTTATCTCTGGCACAACAACAGACTCTTTTTCAGAACCCTTTCCCATTTCAAAGGCTAAAAAAAGCTCGTCAATTGAATTGGATAGGTTATTTATGCGCGACTGTATTATCTGCACCTCCATTTTACTCAACACATATCCGGGCTCAATATTTGACGCAATCTCCTTTAAATCAACAATATCACGATTCAAAAGGCTTTTCAGAAGTTCTATATTCATTGTAGGTTTAAAATTGATTGTTTTAGTGTTCTTTGATAAATCAGATTAATAAAAATATGCGATCTTTATTACTTCAATCAGCTCACTATTGCAAAAGTAGTGATGTTTTCGCAAACAGTAGAGTATTTTATTACACATAAATAAAACAATGCTACAAAAAATCCTGCAAATAGCCACCAAAAAGTGATTATTAGCAGGATAAGATTTAAATCAAAGTACATTCGTTTCAAAGATTACGCAAGGGTTTATGAATTTACTTTACAAGCTCATCACTAAGGAGTTGTACTCCTCCACCAATGCTATCGTGCAGAATATTTGATACTTGCAACGGCGAGTTTTCCACCATTTTCATCACCGTTTTTTCAGCAATCGGAGGATAGAGAATATGTAAACGCAACTCTCGATCGAATGTAAATGTCATGGGACTAGATGATTTATCGCGCTCCTCGCGAAGATAATGTGCCCAATCTATTATTTTTCTGTTTGGAAAAAACGAACTATTCTCTGACGAGAGCAATAGAGCTAACAAAGTCAAGGCTTCATTTTCAATAATTTTTTCAAATAAATCCCAGATTCCTTCATCCAAAGCGCGTAGGAATTTATTAATATTCAACTGTGCATGTTTAACTCGGGCTTCCAAATAGGGATGATTTAATAGATCGTCGGGGTTTGGTTTTTTAAATTCAGCCTCCGGACTTTCGAAAACAAGAATCGAATCGTTCAATTTATTATAAATTATTGCATCTCTTTGATATTGTGTAGCATATTTATCGGACGACCAGGCAATGGATGGACTTTTCCCAAATCCTACAAATCCGCCATAAACGGAGCGAGCTGCATTTTCAGAATCAAGCAATGCTATGCTACTAATGGTTTGAAATTGGGTTTTGGAGTCTGACTTTCCTAATCGATGAGCAATTCCTGCCAAACAACTGGACATAGATGTCATAACCGTGTATATTCCTACAAAGGGAACTAAATCCTGATCAATAATTACAGAAATTTCAAACTTAGTATTGCTTATCCACGGAAAAATAGGGGAAACGCGTTTCAACCAAACTCCTATGCGTTGACGCAAATAGTCTGATTCTGCTCCATTAATGGTAATACTAAATTCAGTTTTATTCGAAGCATCATAATTATAGTGAACCGTAGTTTGTGAACGACTCTTATTGAGAGTCATACTAAATGAAGGATTTCCACTTGTTTTATTCCGATAACTCCCGAAATTTTTTACCAGCGAAACATTGGCTGGAGCATCATAACTAATAACACCTTGCATATATCGATTTTATTTATAGCCAAAAATAGTAAAATATGTGCATAAACAAGACAAAAACTAAATATAAATATAACTCTAAATACCCTTGATGTTAATTATAGAAGCAAATATTGACAAAGAGAACTTTGCTATGGGACAATTTAATTTATACTTAGTTTACGAAACAAAATAACACTTACGGAATTATTTTGTTTAAAAAAAAGAAATGCAATCCACTCATTCAAGCTTTATGCAAAGTAAAACACCAAAACATTATAATAACAACTAAAACAGAGCACCTTCAAGGAACAATCAAGAAATAAACCCGCGAATTAAATTCGATATAACATTAGTACTACTTTCAGCAATCATATTTGGTCGGAGACTAGTTTTAACCATTAAAATATTATTTCACTTAGAATAGTAGAAATCAGTATAAAATAAGAACTATCCCCTTAGATAAATTGTTTCAACTGAAAAATATTTACTAATTTTGACTCTGTTAAAGCAGAATACAATTCAACCAAGACGATGACTAAACAATTAAACATACTTTTTTTAACAACAAGTTACGAATTATATCTAATAGTAGAATCTGAACTGCGGAGCACGGACATTAATTTTGAAATAAAACACTTCAAATCGCTGTCAACGTTAAACGGTAAAATTGAACCTTCTAAGAATAATCTAATTGTGGTTCACCACGAGTCTGAAAAGAACCTCGATGAGTTTTGCGAATCAATTGAATTGGACTACAAAAAGAACTCTTGTATCATATTGTCGAGTACCACAGAGATACAACCCATTGTGCGATGCGTAAAAAAGGGGATCTATAACGTATTCTCTCCGAGGGCTCTTGAAGAGATCAGCAAGTCGATCCTTCAATATAACGAACAGCTTAATGAACATCCAAAAGAATCCCAGACAAGCATTACACACCCTGCAATCTTCAAAACACTCTTAGAAAACATCGACCATATTGCCGTTCAAGGGTATAATATGCAAGGCAACGTTATATACTGGAACAAAGGAAGCGAAACCCTTTTTGGATATAAAAAAGAAGAAGTACTCGATAAAAATATAATCGATTTCATTATTCCGAGGCACTTGCGCTTATCGATTTCAAATGAAATAGACAAAATACTTCAAAATAAAGCAAACCCATATCCAAGAACAATACAACTTCAGCGCAAGGACAATTCCATTGCCAATGTTTACAGTTATTGTAGAGTATTTGAAAACAAATTGGGCGAAACAGAACTCTATTTTATAGACTTGGATCAAACATTTCAGAGCGATATACAGCAAAAACTAGAGACAGAAAGGGCCTATTTCGAAAGTCTATTCAACAGTACTCCTTTGGCTATTGCTGTTTTTAACAATGATGATCAACTTGTTGATTGCAACCTGCATTTTGATAAATTATTTGGCTATTCAAAAGAAGACATTCTTGGAATAAAAATAAACAAACTCATAATACCAAAAGAGTTAACCGAAGAGCGAAATTCATTATTGAAAGATGTTGCGAGAGGAAAAACAATTTACAAAGAAACAGTCAGAAAAACCAAATATGGCAAATTAATTGAAGTGTTAGTTATTGGGAAACCGATTATACTTAAAGGAAATAGGATCTCCGTATTGGCGCTCTATGAAGATATTACAGCTAGAAAAGAGGCTGAAAGAACGTTACTTTTGGCCAAGGAGAAAGCCGAAGCGAGCGACAAAATGAAAACAATTTTCCTAAACAACATTTCACATGAAATTAGGACTCCATTAAATGGAATCATAGGATTTGCCAATTTAGTTATAAAGCCCAATATTTCGCAACACAATAAAGAGGAGTATTTTGAAATATTACAAACCAGCAGCGATCGACTCTTAAACACCATTACAAATTACATGGATGCGTCGCTCCTATTAACGAAAAGTGTAACGCCCACCTTTACCGATGTTTTATTAAGCAGCATAATTTTCGACACCTACGAACTATTCTATACTAAAATAGCAAAGCAAAACATCACATTTTCGATGTACCTCCCCGACGATTCCGAAGATATAATCGTGAAAACAGACATTGAAATATTGCGCAAAATAACAAACCAACTCCTCGACAATGCTCTAAAATACACTAAAAACGGTCGCATTACCATTGGTTTTACACAAGCCGATACAACCATTAAGCTTTTTATCGAAGATACAGGAATTGGAATTCCACTTGATCAACAGAACAACCTATTCAATCACTTCACTAAACTTGAAAACACCACAAACAATATCGATGGCAGTGGACTTGGACTATCAATATCAAAAAATTTCGCCAAACTTATTAACTGTACCATCGAAGTTGAGTCGACCCATAATCAGGGATCTAAATTCAGCATTATTTTTAAACATCCACACATTAGCAATGAAATTAACCTTAAAAGTCCATTAAAAACCCATCCCGTCCATAAAAACAATTCTTATATATTAATTGCTGACGACGACGACACAAGTTTGTTGCTATTGCAACGTATTTTAAATGGCATTACAGAGACACCGGTAGTGGCGGTTTCGAACGGACAAGAAGCGGTCGATTACTACAAAGAGCACCCCAATGCAAACTGTATATTAATGGATGTTAAAATGCCGATCCTTGATGGATACGAGGCCACGAAAATTATTAAACAAATAGATGGTTCAGTTCCCATAGTAGCCATTACTGCATTTGCAATGATTGGCGATGAAAACAATGCTCGTGAGAATGGTTGCGACGACTATATGGCTAAACCATTTTCCGTCAACCAACTCACCTACATATTAAAAAAACACAATATCCCATGTAAAGAAATAAAGTTAGAATAGAATCAATGAACAATTACCAAGCAATAGTTAATGCCATTCCAAAGCCAACACTGCTTTCAACCATTGAGGGACAATGTCTTGCATCAAATAAATTGGCCGATATTCTATTGTTTGAATCAAGAGAAATTCCCAATAACACCCCTATAAACACACTCTTTAGTCACAGCATAAATGCCGGAATACTGGCAAAAGCAATCCAAACAAAACAGAATATAAATTCAATTGATGGTATTATTGCTGTATCAAACGCAACAATTACAGTCAATATTGGAGTGCTTGAAGAGACAAACACAAGGTTGCTTTGGGTTTTTGAACCCATTAAATCGAAACTAAAAAAATCTTTTTCCGAATCACTTATTGAGTCCATCCCAAACCCTGTTTTTTATAAGGACAAAAGTGGAAAATACACTGGATGTAACAAGGCATTTCTTAAACTTTTAGGCCAATCAAGAAGCGCAGTTGTTGGGAAAACTGCGTTTAGCCTAGTCGATAATGAAATTGCAACCAAATACAAAGAAAAGGATGAGGAACTTTTTGAAACAAAAAAGCCTCAAACATACGAATGGATAACACAAACTTCAACCGGCGAAATTAAAACCGTACTATTTCATAAAAATGTTATTACCAACAAAAACGGAGACATTGAAGGATTAATAGGTGTTATACAAGATATAACAGAAACAAGAAAAACAGAACTGGCATTAAAAGAGAGCGAACAGCGTTTTAGAAGCTATGTTGAAAACTCGGTCGATATATTTTTCACCCTAAACAAGGATGGTTTTTTTACCTATGTTTCACCAAATCTACAAGTGGTCCTGGGATATCAACCCAACGATGTTATAGGTAAACAATTCATCGATTTTGTACATCCCGACGATATAGAATTGGGATATAAATACATTTCAAAAATAATAGATAAAGGAATAGCCATCCAAAGTTTAGAATATAGAGCTAAACATATCGATGGAAGTTTCAAATGGCAGTCATCGCGAGGATCAGTTATAAAAAACGGCAATGAAATAACAATTTTAGGCATAGCACATAATATTGACGACCAAAAAAAAATAGAACATGAGTTACACCAATCAGAAACGACGTACCGAGGCATTATAAATCAAATCTCCGAAGCGGTTTACATTCTCGATAAAAATGGAACTTTTCTCGATATAAACAACTCAGCCATAAATCTATATAAATACAAAAGAGAAGACTTTATTGGTAAAACGCCGGACTTTTTATCAGCCCCAAATCATAATGATATGAACCAAGTTTCCCATTATATCGACCTTGCATATAATGGTCAACCGCAACAATTTGAGTTTTGGGGGATAAAAAAAGACAAGACAATTTTTCCAAAAGAGATACGAATGAGTCCTGGACTCTATTTTGGCAAAAAATGTATAATAACTGTCGGTTTCAATATCGAACAACGAAAAACAATTGAAAAAGAGACCGAGCGTTTTCTGAAATTTCAAAAAAAATTGGTGGATCTCTCGATAATGTTTATAAACCTCGATCTTAAACTACTTCCCACAACCATAAACTTTGCTATTGAAGAAACCGCGAAACTCCTTGAAGCCGACCGAAGCTACATCTATTCATACGATTACATTCATAAAAAAGCAACTATAAAACATGAATGGCATGCACAACAAGCACAATTCACATCAAATATACCAAGATCAATCACATTTAATAAAATTGAACCCCAAATAGCTGCGCATAAAAATGGAAAAACATTTCATATTTCAAGTAACCAAATATCCCCCATTGAACATAGTTCCATAACCATTCCCCTTTCCATTAATCACGAATGCATTGGGTATATTGGATTCGACAACAACGTAAAAACACACGTTTGGCAACCATCAGAGATATCGCTTATTAAAATTCTGGTTCAATTATTAATTAACGCTGAGTTGCGAAAAACACATGAAGAAACTATCGTTCAAGCAAAGGAGATTGCAGAGAAATCAAATCAAGCTAAAAGCGATTTCCTTGCCAACGTAAGTCACGAGATACGAACTCCACTTAACAGCGTAATTGGATTCACCGACCTAATGCTTAAATCTACAAAAGAAGGAAAACATCACACCTATCTACAAATAATTAAAGGATCAGCATATGCGCTTTATGATTTAATAAACGCTGTGCTTGATTTCTCAAAAATTGATGCCGGGAAACTAGAAATCGTGCCTGAATCTGTGGAATTTGATAGCTTTATTAATCTAATTATTAGCACTACAGCGCCTGAAATCCATAAAAAAGGGCTTAACTATATACTCAATGTTGAGAATGAATTACCAAGATCGATTACAATTGACAGTCTGAGATTTCGGCAAATTCTGAACAATTTACTATCCAATGCCACCAAATTTACGGAAGAGGGAGAAATTAGGCTTACCATTAAAAGTATTGAAAACCCACTAAAAAAAGGAATTTCGCGACTCTATTTCGAAGTGGCCGATACGGGAATTGGAATAAAAGAGGACTATATTAAAAAGATATTTGAAGTTTTTTCACAAGCCGACACCACAACAACTCGTAAATATGGAGGAACCGGTCTTGGGCTAACCATATGCAATAGTTTGTTGTTCCAAATGAACAGCAAATTAAACGTAGAAAGCACGCCAAACAAAGGAAGTAAATTTTTCTTTATCGTTGATTTACAGTCGGAAGGATCATATCAAGATCAATACAAAAAAAACACTTTATACAAAACAGCCATTGTTCACGACCAGTCAGTTACCAACAAAAAGTCAATATGTACCTTATTGAACACAATTGGAATTGAAGTACTGGATATCTCGATTGCCAATTTATCGAAAAATGATAAAAACACAGTGGTGGATTTAATATTGTTCAACTTGGAATCGTCGGAAGTCCCACAAGAAATGCAACTTGAGCACCTCCGAGAATATAAAAAACATCACTCTTCCAAAATTATTGGAATCTATAAACCTGTTTTTCACGAAACATATGAATATGCTTTTTCCACTGAAATTTTCGACAAACTAATAACCAGTCCGATGCAAATCAGAGACTTATACGCTTTGCCCACATCAAAACAAAACCAAGGTAAGCCAAGTCCAACATCGATCGAAAAAGAAGAAAAAATCTCCATCCTTATTGTTGAGGACAACAAAGCAAACATGATGTTAACCCATACACTGATCAAGAAAATTTGCCCCAATAGCGTTATCGATAAAGCATACTCCGGTCAAGATGCCATCAATTTTTTAGAAAAAACAAAATACAACTTGCTATTCTTAGATATTCAACTTCCTGATACAAATGGATATGAAATTACAGAAAACATAAAAAACAACCGTCGGGCATTAAATTACGATACCATTATAATTGCATTAACAGCAGGCGTCTCCTCCAACGAAAGAGAGCGATGTCTCAAAATTGGGATGGCCGACTTTGTGACAAAACCTACTACGGAAAACACTCTTAAAAACATCATTCAAAAATACATTCTATAATAAAACAAATACTTTTAAACAGCCGCCTTTTACAAAATCATAACAAAGACATTGCTGCACTTTTTATCTCGCAAGAAGAGAAACGAATAAATTCTTATTTCTTCATTGTTAAAAAAAAGGTCAAAATAGACGTATTGTAGCTTCCAAATCAAGCCAAACCATAAGAATTAAAAAAACATATTGAAATAATACGCAAATCGATAACTCCATTTATTGTAAAACAATTCGACATGAAAACAAAATCCATAACAGCTTAAAACATGACATTCGTAGTAGGAATAACAAAACCGATGCTACTGTTTATCGCTACTCTAGCATTAATAACTCGTAAAACAGAGTCACTTTTTTATTAATCTGATAAAAACATTAAATGATTTTCATAACTTAGCCCAATTATTCATAGGTGTTTCGTATCTTTAACCCCAAAATTAAATACCTATTAACCTTTATAAAAAGGATTAACAACATATCATATGGCAAATCTCTTCTTCAAAAAGCTATTCGGTCAAGTTCCGTCCACAGAAAAGTATGTTAGCAAATATAATTCTCTTAGAAAAGAGATGAACGATTTTGATGCTTTTACAGAAAGTGACAAACTTAAACGCTACCACAAACTTGAAGATTTAATAAATAGTAGTAGCCATCAAAATGCAAAACAAGAACTGATCAACCTCAAATATCAAGGAAGCGCAGAACATATAACAGAACAGGAATTCAATTTGCTTTTGAAAAATCGAGATTTGCAATTGTACCTCCAAGTTAAATCGGGCGACGAGCTTCAAAAATTCGAATCAATTAGTGAATCGGAAAATTACCTTAAGTATATCGAATTTAAGCAAATAATTGAATCTGGAGAGATCAATAATATAAAGCAACAACTTAAACAAGAGCACAAAGAAGAGTTGCAATTAGAGAAAAAACTAAAATCTTTGGCATCAAATTCAACAATAAAAAAATATTTTAAAACAATAAATTCTGAACAATATTCTATTTATCAGAGCATTAATAACTCCGACAAATTAGCACAGCATCAAAATCTTACCGTAGCTGTAAATCAATTTAATTACAAACAAATTACAAAAGAGAACGAAGCGGAATTTAAAACTGAAATTGAAAACCAACAAAGGTTAAAAGAATTAAACAACGATTCGCAATTAAAAAGCTATTTTGCATTTTCAAAAAAAGGACTCCCTGAGTTTGTTGAGACCACTAAAAAATCGGCGATACTGAATGAATACAACAATTTAAAGGAGTACATTGAAAGTGATGATCACACCAAAAAGCTAGAATCGACAACCTTTGAGACAACCCAAGCGGCACAACTTGAGCAGGAGTACATCACATTGCAAAAGCATCCCGAGATTGTTTTTCACGATAAATTTGGCAAATCAAAAAAATACAAAGCTTACATAAACATCAATGGAGGTCAAGATTTAAACCGATATCTGGAGCTTAAAAATGAATTGGACTCCACCGAGTTTAAAGAACGGAAGGCATATCTACTAGACAATAAAAAATATGAAAAGACCGAAGGCTTTCAGCTTGAACAAGAATTTAGTGCCTTGCAAAAAGACAATGAAATTGTGTGGTACCAGCAATCCCTAAAAACAGATAAATTTGCAGAAATCAGGGTATGGAATCCAGTTTTTGAAGAGAATTTCAGCGAAATAAATAAAGATAAATGGCTAACCATTCCTTTCCAGGGAATGCTCAACTTGCAAGGGAAAAGCTATGTTCCCGAAGGAAATATGCAGTTCCATACCGACGGGAAAAACCTTCAAATTGAAAACAACGCACTACATATAGAAACACGTCAAGAATCTTGCAGTGGTCTTCGATGGCAAGAGTCGTCGGGCTTCAAGAATCGTGACTTCGACTATACCTCTGGAATTGTCAACACAGGCCATAATTTCAGAACCAACAAAGGAAGAATTGATGTTTTGGCAAGAATGACCGCTCATAAAGAGGTTATCCATGCAGCATCGTTAAAAGCTGATACCATTGCTCCTCACATTGATTTGTTTTGTTCAGGAAATAAAAAAGGCATAAAAGCCCGACTTTTTCTTTCAAACCGAAACAAACCCGATTTTGAAGAGACTATTTCAGGATTAAATTTTGATAGTAGCTATTTATACTCACTAGAGTGGGAAGAGAATCAACTAACCTGGAAGATTAACGGTGTTCAAGTGGCAGAATATAAAGGAAATCTTCCTAAAAACGCTCTGTATTTATCACTTTCCAGCGTTTTAATCAACAAACCAACAACCTTACCTGCTCATTTAATTATTGATTCAGTTAGAATTTACGAACGTCAAAAATAACATCCAAAATGTCTTCGGAAGAATTTCGTATCGTGTTCATGGGAACACCCGATTTTGCTGTGGAATCACTTAAAGCACTGCATAATAATTTCAATGTTGTGGCCGTAGTAACTGCACCCGACAAACCTCGCGGACGTGGTCAAGAGCTAAGTCCGACTCCCGTAAAACAATTCGCACAACAAAATGGCATCCCAGTTTTACAACCCACAAATCTAAAAAGTCCCGATTTTATTGAAGCTCTTGAACTTTTAAACCCCGATTTAGCCGTGATAGTTGCATTTCGAATGCTACCACAGGCCGTTTGGAGTCTTCCACGCCTTGGCTCGGTAAATTTACACGGAAGTTTGCTTCCTCAATATCGTGGAGCAGCACCAATAAACCATGCTATTATTAATGGCGAAACAAAATCGGGAATAACCACTTTCTTTCTTCAACACGAAATAGATACCGGAAATATTATTGAATCAAAGGAAGTTGAAATTACAGATACCGACAACGCAGGAACACTACACGATAAATTAATGATCGAAGGAGCTAAAGTTCTGACCAATACGGTTGCCAACATTATTGATAACAACTACAAAACATATCCCCAAAAATCGATTGCTGAAGAAGATTTAAAACCCGCTCCAAAAATAAATAAAGAGTTTTGCAGAATTAATTGGGCTACGGATGGTAAAACAATACATAACTTTATACGTGGACTCAGCCCATATCCCGGTGCATACACCGAAACCAGTATTGGGAACAAAACCACAGGAATAAAAATCTATTCCGGCAGCTTTGCAAACTCAGACATGGATTTCCATCCTGGTACAATCATTATAGAGAAAAACAGACTTAAAGTTGCCGTGAAAAATGGATGGTACTTCGTTCACGAAATGCAACAAGCCGGTAAAAAGAGAATGCAAGTGAGCGACTTTATTAATGGACTCAATTTAATACACATTGAAAGGTTTGTGTGAAAAAATCTGGTAAAAAGCTGAACACACAAACATTATGGGTCTTCGCCTAAACTAGTATAGTTGGTCAATTAGGCTCTTCCAAAATTGTACCACCACGCTGAAATTTTTCACATTTATAAATCAATGGTGTTTAGTTAAAATGAAGTTTTAGAGATCCTTCGCTACACTCCCCGATTTATCGGGGCAGGCTAGGATGACAGATTCCTGTCGGTAGGATGAGAGGGCACCTGTCATTCTGAACGTAACGTAGTGGAGCGAAGAACCTCGTAATTATTATTAGAAATCCTCTGTACAATAATGAAAACTTTTTTAAAATCAACTAATTTAAGCGAACAACAAATTTTAATGCTGATGATAAAATGTATTGATCTTCTGTAATTTCTCATCATCTGATTTTTTGCACCATACCTGAATTCCACTCCAAGCCATTGGCCAACCTCTAAAAACATTATTGAGCGCAACTAATCTCACCCCATGAAATCCTTTTGCCAGAGCCATGGAAGCATCGTTGCGAGAGTGTTTTTTCAATTCCCCTTCATTGCTAATTATCAGTTGATTATTAATGTACAATTGATCAACATCCGTAGAGAATCGGTATATTCCATCCTCAGGAATGGAAATAAAACCCTGTGCAATGGCGGCCGATGGATTTTTATAATTAAAGAATGTAGTTAAATCAAGAGCATTAATAATGGTGCTTTCCCAATCGGAAACGGTATCTAAGTCCAACACTTTTCGGAATGTGCCCAACGTAGTTTCCAGTCGAATACCTTGTTCCAAATTGTCAACATTTTGAGGAGTGGCATAATCCTGTTTTGTTACATCAATGGTTCGTATCGCACTCATGCGACCCGTTTCGAGCAACGTGGCAATTTTAACAACCGTATTGTTTTTAATAATCAAAGGGTTTTCGTATCGCTTTGACGATTTATCTGGAGTATCCCCATTCAAAGTATAAACCATGGTAACGGGTCGCGTGGTAGAAAAAACAAGCGTTGCCGAATCCACAAAAGCAATGCTATTACAAGGCCCTTCGGGGAGTGGAATATGGTAGTTAATTCCCCTCAAATCCATTCTAACAAACTGATTATTCAATCGTTGAGTAAAATTCTTAAAATCCTTATGTTCAGGCAACGACCATCCCACTTCTGCCAAAGCCAATATCCGCGGATATACAAAATACTCAACTCGATCGGGAGAATACATATACTCCGCCCAAACATTTCCCTGTGTTCCAAGAATATGCTTGCTATATTGAGCATCAAGGGCTGAAGGTACAGGCTCGTATTCATAAACTTTTTCAAGTGGTGTGTATCCGCCTATTGCTACAGGCTCAACCTTACTTGATCCTTGATAATGATCTAAATAGCAATGACTTCCCGGAGACATCACCACATCGTGTCCACTCGATGCGGCTTCAATCCCGCCATTTTCACCTCGCCACGACATCACTGTTGCTGACTTTGCCAATCCTCCTTCAAGAATCTCGTCCCACCCGACCATTTTCTTATTGTGTTTCAGCACCACCTTTTCGATGCGCTCCACAAAATAGCTTTGTAACTCGTGTTCGTTTTTCAAACCCTCGTCCCGCATACGTTTCTGACATTTTGGACACTTTTCCCATCGATCTTTTGGAGATTCATCGCCGCCGATATGAAAATAATCATACGGGAAAAGCGATGCAACCTCATCAATTACATCTTCCAAGAAAACAAACGTTTGGTCATTTCCTGCACAAAAAACATCCTCTTCAACACCCCAAACTGTCCGTGGAGAGAACGGCCCTCCGGTGCAGGAATACTCGGGATATGGAGTCAAAGCGGCTAAAGCATGGCCGGGCATTTCAATTTCAGGCACTACATTAATAAATCGACGTTGTGCATATTCAACAACATCCCGAATCTGCTCTTGCGTGTAAAATCCGCTAATTACGGTGCCATCCTCCTCGGTACGTATTGAACCCAACTGAGTCAAAAGGGGATATTTTTTAATCTCAATTCGCCATGCCTGATCATCGGTCAAATGCCAATGAAATGTATTGAGTTTATAGATGGCCATCATATCCAAATGCTTTTTGATGTTTTCGACTGGAAGAAAATGGCGACAAACATCTAAATGCATTCCACGCCATGTAAACCGAGGATTGTCAGATATATTTACACACGGTATTTTCCAATTAATATTTCGTTGCACGGTTGGCGATTCTATTTCCGCAGGCAATAATTGCAATATGGTTTGCAATCCATAAAAGAACCCTCGTTGGGTACGAGCTTCAAGAGTGATCCTCTCTTGATTAACATTAAGGATGTACCCTTCCGGATTAAAATCACAGATGGACGACATTTGAAACTCAATATAGTTTGAAGTGGGATTGTTCGGAGCAATTTTTAAATCAAAACCCGTTGCAGTTTTTACTTTTTCACTAAAAAGAGCAATGGAAGCATCCATTTCCAAACTATCGGGAATAACCATAATAGTTCGATTATTGAGGACAAACGAACCTTGTTGAATCTCCATATTGTGAGGCACAGGAATAATATTGATTCCCTCGTTATAGCTGTGCTGAATTTCCGATTGACAAGACACTGCCAACAAGCTCAATAGGAGAGAAAATCCAACCACTCCCCATTTTGATAATTGGAATGCAACATTTAACAACTGACTATTTAACTTTTTTTTCATCTGTGTATAATTTTATTATTGATTGACTATCTACTTTTTTTCAGTGTACTATGCAGAATACAGTCGTAAAAAAACAAAAATCCAGCAACCTCGCTCACTCCCCTCGAACCTGATACAATTCACACCAAGCGCCATTTTTCTCAAATCGTTTTATCAATTGACTTCTTGATTGTATTTCGGCATACACAGCAGGATCAAATTCATTTGCACTTATTATAGCAAACTCTGTATCAGCACTAAACCTACTATTCGCATTCACGAATATGGAATCTCCACGGATATATCCCAAATCAGCATTCTGCAAGTTATGCAACATTAAAAAATGCGTAAATAAATTTTCCGAATAAAGATTTTCCTGTTCACAATAGGATATGATCTCCTTTTGTACATAAATTAGGTCTCGATAACCTAAAGTATGGTCATCTCCACCTCGTTTGTTAATTGTAAAATAGAGATTATTTGAGAATAAAATAAGTAAAACAACAATTTGGATAACAAAGTGATATTTTTTTACTAGAGTTCCAATAAAAAACACCCAAATCAAAATCACAAAGGGTAAAATTGACAGTAAATATCGTGGCGAATAAAAATTAACTGCGGAAAACAACAGATATGCAACAATAAAAAACGTAAGAACCGATCGTTCTTTTTTCTTTTCAAATAAAAGAGGGTCTTTTTTTATTAACAAAATCACCAACGCTGCAAAGCCAGTAAAGGTTAGCATATTCCTTCCCATAAATACAAAAAGATTCGTCGAATATCCTAAAAACCGACTAAAGAATGCATCAAGACTTAAGAATGCAATGTGTTCTGGGAAGAAGAACCATCCAACAATTACCCGTTGTGCTACAAAAAACAGAAGTACAAAAAGAGGAGGAATTCCCAAATAGATAATATCGAACAGCTTCCTCTCTTTGTTTTTCCACACATCCACAATCTCGAAAAATAAAATTGTCATGTAAATTACGATCGCACTTTCCTTTGTATATAACGCCAATATCAGCCAAAACACGACAAGCATTCGTTTCCGTTCCAGGTATGCTTTTAAACTAAGAACTGTAAATAAGGCGAGCATTATCTCTGGCAATACCAAGGTTGATTGTACAATAAACACTGACTGAATTACCAGAAAAACCAGTGAAATAATCGCTGTTTGATAATTGAAATTACGTTTGGCAAATGAAAAAACCGATAGCAACAATGCTATGGAAATAAACAACATAAATAATTTCACTTTCCAAATCTCGGGACCAAACAAAGTTATCCACGATGCGGAAAGAAAATAAAATAGTAAAGGATGACCTCGGTATAAATCAGGAGGAATTGAATTCGGAATTAATGAAGGCCCCGATATTACCATCGCTTTAATAGCCACGATGTATGACCATGCCTCATCCCAAAAATAGGGGAGAAATAAATCTTGAACTTTAAAAATAACAAATCCAATTATGATAATAAATGGAGACCATTTTTTCAACACATCAACTCTGGTCATTTTCTGCATACTATTAAGCATTTATATTTTAAAACGATCCTTTCAGACAAGGGATAAAAAATAAACACCGTAAAAACAGTTCAAAACTCATACATTATCCTACTATTTTGAAATTCTATAATAATGATGCTAAAATAATATCAATCCACTCCTGTTTCAAAAATAAATTCCACCCAACAACACTCCATCGAACTTTGATGAAACGTATGTCGCAGAGCCACCAAGACACTAACGACTAACTCTTAATTTCAAGACTCTAGAACGTAAATTTCAAACCTCCAAACACTTTGAGTAGCGATTGAGGGGCACGGGGTTGAATCCACACTGATTCGCCATATGGGGCGGCTCCCCAGTGTTTCGTATTTAACATATTATCAACCGACAGTGTAAATACAATTCCTTTTGTAATTCGATAACCAAGATTAGCATATAATATGAATGCTCCAGGAATCTCGTCAGTTCCAGCATAATAACTATTTGTGGTAGCCGTCCAGATATCGCTATAGTATCGAGCCGACACCGAAGCAAAGAATTTTTCTGCATTATACGTAATATTAGCATTCGCTTTATGTGCAGAAACTTTTGGAATGTTTGAGTCGGTCTCTTTATCTTTTCCGTCAATAAATGAATAACCTACCGAAATCAAAAACTTTGAAATTTGATAGTTTACATCTAGTTCAACACCTTGGGAATATACTGCTCCAAGATTATCATTCATTTCAACATAACCTGAATATGGAGAAGCACCGCCGTCAAGAATTCGCATTACATTATAATAAGAGTATGCCCCCTCTTGGTCAGGAGCATCTATTACTCGAATGATATCTTTCATATCGTTTCGAAATAAACTTGTTCTCAACGACAGGTTGTTGTTGATATAGTATATGGCACTAACTTCAAAGGAGGTCAGTTTTTCAGGTTTTATATCCAAATTAGGGATATGCATTGCGTAGGGGTTTGCCCAGTTTTCCCATCGATAATAATTCGATGGTGCAATATATGCGCTTCCGCCCATGGCTTTCAATGTCAATTTACGAATTGGCTTATACACAATACCGATACGTGGATTAAATGTCTCCTTATGAATACTATTATAGTCGAATCGTCCACCAAGCGTAATACTCAATGTTTCAATCGGTTTGTATTCCCCTTGAACAAACGATCCAAAGTTAGTGAAATTACGTTCGCCAAATATGGAGTCTGTCAATCCCAAAACTCCATATGTATTTCCATTTGGGTCAACAAAATCACGTAGATCATCCTCTAAACCTGCATCGAGATGATAGGGTTGATCCAAATTTTGAGTTTTTGGAAACGATTTTACATTTTCAAATGATGCTCCCACAATAATATTGAAATTATCGGCAATTTTCCAATCGGCCTTCAATGCTCCTTGAACATAACCCGAATATCCATATTTATATCCTGGCGTTCCGGTGTCCAATATTCCGTCTTGTCCAGGCAAAGCATCAGCTCCAATCTCATCAGTTGGAATGAAAAAATTAGTAGCTGGATTAATGGCATAATCACCAACAGTAGCCGTTGCATCGACCGATATCTTTTCATTTTCAACGATACTATAGTTCGCATACAAATGTCTGATATCCTGTCCCCACACATTATTTCTAACATAAGCATAATTGGCAGGAATACAAGTTGGGGCATTTGATTCCAATTGATGTTGCCAATCAAAACCGAATGTTAATTTTTTATATTTAACCTTCCCTATCATGTTCCAGTTTTTTATTGGATAAACTTTATCCAATTCTCCAAGTTCGCCTGCATATTCATTTACAATACCATAATCTAAAGCGTCCTTGTATTTTTCGTGCAATTTATAATCTTGGCCGTTGTACATTCTTCCATACAATAATACGTCCACATCGTCTCCCATTTTTTCCCAAAACTCATACTTGCATCTACTGCTTGGGTTGAGACATAGCCAACTGATGCTGACATTCCGTCTATATCGGCTCCATCTTTAGTTATTAAATTAATTACACCTCCATAAGCATCGGCACCATATAATGCTGAGGCAGGACCATATACGACCTCAATTCGCTTGTAGATATTTAGTGGAATATTATGTCCATAAATAAAGCGTTCTCCGGTTATTGGGTTCTGACGCTGACCATCTTGCAATACTAAAACCTTTTGATTTCCTTGGACTCCACGAAAGGTAACCAAGGTTTTCACTTCGCCTTGCACATCGTAGGAGACATCGACCCCGGTGAGAGCTCGAAACAGATCTTTCAAATCGCGCCAACCATGCAATTCGATTTGTGCTGCAGAATAACTTATGACAGTTGCTGGTGCATCCGAAATTTTCTGAGCTTTCTTTGAAGCGGTTGTAACTTCAATGTTCATCAATTCTTCAAGACTCATTGAGAATAAATCCACATCCTCTTGTGCAAAAGTATTTAGATAACTCAGCACAAAAAACATCAATAAAATACGTTTCATAACAAATTTACTTTTGAGCAGTTTATAATATTTGGTTCTAACTTCAAGTAAGACAATACGCTTCGAATATAGCCACTTTATTCTTAATAACACCAAATTAAATAACAAAACATTAACAAATAGACTCATTTTGTTAATTATTTCATAAAATACAAGTCAAAGCGTATTAAAGTCATATTTAATTTGTAATTTTACGACGTTTTTCACTTTAAAATTTAATATTATGAAAATTAGAAATTTACTAAAATCAATGCTTCTTGTGGGCGTTATGTTTATAACGCAACAAGCCAGCGCACAAGCTGTTATGGTTGAAAACTTCGATTATACGGAAGGCTCCACTCTAGTTAGTAACGGATGGGTTGCTCACAGTGGAGCGGAAACAAATTCTCCAGTAGTTGCTCCAGGCCTTACCTTCCAAGGGTATATGGGCTCTGGCATTGGAGGTTCAGCCGCTCTTGTAAATAATGGCGAAGATGTTCACCGTACATTTGACGTGATGGAAAGTGGAAGTGTTTATGCTTCTTTTATTGTTAACATAGAAGCCACAAATGCAGCCGGGTATTTCTTTCATTTTGCACCATCGAACGTTACCACAATATTCTACACAAGAGTATGGGCAAAAGCCGACGGTACAGGATTAGGAATCGGACAAAGTGCTCCTGCAACGTATGCTACGGTTACCCCAGGAACACCAACGTTGGTTGTTGTAAAACTTGACTTAGCAACTAAAGTTTCAAGTCTTTATGTTTTCAACACCTTCCCAACCTCTGAGCCAGCTACAGCTGATGCAACTTACACAGAAGCCGAATCCGTTTCTTCCGTTGGAGCAGTTGGACTACGCCAATTCAACAA
>Ga0265295_1004164_pt1 | contig 19760 bp, 17 predicted proteins | sample Munlansysbiofilm_FD_192503 | JGI IMG/M metagenome (GOLD analysis project Ga0265295, IMG submission 192503) | Leachate microbial communities from a municipal landfill in Southern Ontario, Canada - Methane capture system biofilm | ecosystem: Engineered > Solid waste > Landfill > Unclassified ... | reverse complement strand
ATTTCGCATAATTCAGGTCACGCAAATCAGGCGGTATACGGTAATAGTCGCCCATATCCTCAGCACACAACATCTCTTCACGGCTCAATAAAGCTTCATAGAGCTTTTCACCATGACGCGTACCGATGATATTGATCGGATGTTCTGGCTTACCAACAATTTCAGTTAATGCTCGGGCTAAAGTTTCAACCGTAGCAGCTGGGGCTTTTTGTACGAACAGGTCACCATTATTGCCATGCTCAAAGGCATACAACACCAGATCCACTGCATCGGCTAAGGTCATCATAAAGCGCGTCATATTTGGATCAGTGATGGTTAACGGCTGATCAGCGCGAATTTGCTCAACAAACAAAGGAATCACCGAACCGCGTGAAGCCATCACGTTGCCATAACGGGTGCCGCAAATAACGGTTTTGGTTTCATCGACGTTACGTGACTTAGCCACCATGACTTTTTCCATCATGGCCTTAGAAATACCCATCGCATTAATGGGGTACACGGCTTTATCGGTACTTAAACACACCACACGTTTGACTTCGTTTTGAATTGCCGCTTCTAAGACATTCTCAGTGCCAAGAATATTAGTCTTAACCGCTTCCATCGGATGAAACTCGCAGGACGGTACTTGCTTTAATGCAGCGGCATGGAAAATGTAATCCACACCACGGGTCGCATTGAGCACACTCATGTAGTCGCGTACATCGCCGATGTAGAACTTGAGCTTGGGACTGGAAAAGCGCTTGCGCATGTCATCTTGCTTCTTCTCATCACGGCTGAAGATACGGATTTCAGCAATGTCGGATTCGAGGAAGCGTTTGAGGACAGCGTTGCCGAAGGAGCCGGTGCCGCCGGTGATGAGGAGGGTTTTGTTATCAAATACCATTTCTTCAACCTTTCAAATGTTGTTGAATAATTTCTAAATACTGTTCAGCTCGACCTTTGGCACTAGAAAAACCTAAGGCATGATCTCTAGCTTGCTGTAATTGCTCAGCACGTTCTGTATCTGCTTTAAAATAGTTTGCAATATTAAGAGCAATATCTTCAGCATCTAACGGATCAAAATACACAGCATGATCCCCGCAGACATCACGCACAAAACCACGATCAGATGCAAATAAAGGCTTACTCATCACCATCGCTTCTAGAGGCGTAGCAGAAAAACACTCTAACAAGCTCGGGAAAACCACAGCATCTACCTGCTCATAAAAAGACGGACATTGATCTGGAGATAGAGAGCCAACCGTTGAGACATACTTCTTAAAGAAAGCATCTTTAGTATCCCACTCAGTGTCATTAAGCGTCGTGTAAAAGTGCGTTTTCAAATTGTGCTTAGCTTCAAGAACCTCAGCAACCATCGGTAATATATTTATATTTTTGTGTGGATAGTCTCTAGTGACAATACCAAGCGATATTTCTTCTTGATTTTTTTTAATGAGAACAGGCTGCCACTTACTCTTATCTTTATATAAAGAAGAAACTGTATTATAAACAACACTAATTCTTTTACTGTCCACACCTTTACTCTCAATAAGACCTTTTTTAACATGCTCTAGCTCTACAACATAGTGATCTGCACGTAAGAAAAAAAGCCATTGGATATAAAACTTAATTCGTAGTATATTTTTACTTAAAAAAGACATTCTTTCAGAGATTGGATTATTAAAATTCAACATCCAGGGCTGAGCAAAACCCACTATTTCTTTTTTTGCTTTAACTCTTAGGTAATTTGGACCAAAAACAGTAAAAACAACATCGTAGTGCTTTATTCTGCTATTTAAGCTAGAGAAAAAAGCTTTTAGGCCATATGTGTTTATAACTTCATAATTTGAAAAAACTGAAGTATTGGTACCTAGCCGAGTAAGGCCATTAGCGACTTCGGTAGAAACGACGACATCTATAGGTAGCTCATTATTCTCTTGCAAAAGAGATAATTCGTATAAAAAAGATACTGCGACTTGAACGCCACCACCGGCATGTAGATTTGAAGAGTTATTTAAAAACATTATATTCCCAAAAAATTTAAAATTTCAAAAATCATAACAAGCTCAAATATTTTCTGCATTTAGAATCTAAACTATTAACCTCAGTGACGGTATGTAATGCGTTTCTTGATAAAAAAACCTGCAAAATATCATCATCAATAATAGCTAATATTTTAGCTTTAAAAGAATCAACATTTCCTGCCTCATATATCAAAGAGTTCAAGCCATTACTTAACATATCAAACTCAGAGGCTTGCTCTAGTAAGTCATCATCAGTAACAATCGGTAACGAATAGGAAAAAGCATGATGAGCACTTAGACCAATACAGGTAGGCATGACAAAAACTTTTGCTGATTTAAACCAATAAGATAATACTTCTTCATCGTAAATCGGACCCAGCATTAAGACTATATTCTCTAATCCTAATTGTTTTACTTTACTCATCATCTCATCATACATTTCGCCACCACCAATCAATACAAAAACAATATCAGATCGCGATTTTTTAATTTCCTCAGCAACAATCAAAATCATATCAGGCTTTTTAATTTTCGACAATCTAACTACTTGAAGAACAATTTTCTTATTTAAAATACCGTTATTTTTTTTGAAATTAATTAATTTTTCATTTGTTATCTTATTTGTATAATGCATAGATTTTTTTTCATCTATTGCCGTACCAACAATTTTAACTTTATGATAATCAACTCCCAATCCTAGTAAAACCTCAGCCCCCTTTCGACTATAAGTAAAACATTTATCAGCGACTAAGCCTATAAAGCGATAATAAATTTTAGAAAATAGCGTTTGCCCCCCAATTCTATGAAACATGCCATGAACATAAAATTTACGGCCTATTAACCAATAATAAGCCATCAATATTGATAAAGAAAACTCTCTAGGATTTCCATAAAATATTAAAGACACCGGATTAATACTATTAATTTTTTTATTTAACGATGATCTAAAAATAAGTCCTTTAGTTTTCTTCATAGGACTATTAATTACATTAAATTTACAAATATTTTCTTTATAATTATTTAAAGCAGAATCACTATAAATATCAGCAAAAACCGTCAAATCAATATTATTATCAATTTCAACAAGCTTATTAAAGAAATCTATTTGATAATGTGCTAAAACATTAGTAACAACAACAACTTTTCTCATTATAGACACCACTCAAATAGAAAACATTCGGCTACTAGCTCTTCAAGAAATTTAAAATACGTTCACAAGCTCTGCCATCACCATATGGATTATGAGCTTGCGACATTTTCTGGTACAGCACTTTATCATCTAAAAGTTCTTGTACAGCCTCACGAATCAAGTTGGCATCAGTACCTAGTAAACGCACTGTTCCAGCTTCTACAGCTTCGGGCCTTTCTGTAGTATCACGCATAACCAATACTGGCTTGCCTAAACCTGGAGCTTCTTCTTGCACACCGCCGCTATCGGTTAACACCAGATACGCATGCTGCATTAAATACACAAACGGCTCGTAACCCAGTGGCTGGATAAGATGCACATTGCTTACTTCACCCAGTAAGCGTTTTACCGGCTCTTGCACATTAGGGTTTAAATGCACAGGGTAAATAAAGTGCGTATCAGGATTAGCGATGGCTAAATCACGCAAAGCAGAACAAATATTTTCAAAACCCTCGCCAAAGTTTTCACGGCGATGGCCAGTAACTAGAACGTAACGCTTTTCAGCCACATTTATGGTTAAGCCTGCAGCTTTCAAAGTGTCTGCAATACTATCTTGTAAAGCAGGCGATTCAGCAATTTTTTGGATTACGAGCTGTAAGGCATCAATCACTGTATTGCCCGTCACAGTTATGTATTCAGGAGAGATATTCTCTGCTAACAAAGCTTCCCTATTACGCTCTGTTGGCGAAAAGTGCCAATGAGCTAACCGGCCAGTAAGCACACGGTTAGCTTCTTCTGGCCAAGGCGAATACATATTGCCTGTACGCAAGCCTGCTTCCACATGACCCACAGGTATTTGCTGATAGAATGCCGCTAAAGTAGCAGCAAAGGTAGTAGCCGTATCACCATGCACTAGCACTAAATCAGGCTTGAACTCAGAAAACACATTGCGTAAGCCTAATAAAACCTTGCTGGTGATATCGTACAAGTCTTGGCCTGGCTGCATCAGGTTTAAATCAAACTCAGGCGTAATTTCAAACAACTCAAGTACTTGGTCTAGCATTTCTCTGTGCTGAGCAGTCACTGCTACTTTTGACTCAAAAAAGCTATCTGCCTGTAGAGCCTTTACCAAAGGAGCCATTTTGATAGCTTCAGGGCGTGTGCCGAATACAGATAAAACTTTCATCGAGTTACTCCACAAAAATCCAAAATCACTTTATTAGCATCCAATGCCACAGCTTTAAACGCCTCATGTGCCACTAAAAAAACAACAATATCAGCATTTTTAATAGCATCTTCTGTGCTAGTCAATTTATAGATAGGGTGCTCTTCTATATTAGGCTCAACAATAAAATAGGTTTCATCGTTAGCTTCTTGTAGTACACGCTGAGCAATATAAACAGCTGGAGACTGTCTTAAATCATCAATATTTGGCTTAAACGACAAGCCCATCAAAGCGACTGTAGGTGCTCGACCCTCATTAATATGAAAGTCTTTAATGGCTGTTCTTATTTTGTCAGCACACCAGAAAGACTTGTAATTATTAATCTCGCGCGCCTTCGCAATAATTTGCGATTCCATCGGGTATTCAGCAGTAATAAAGTAAGGATCAACAGCAATACAATGCCCGCCTACGCCACTACCCGGCTGTAAGATATTGACTCTTGGATGCTTGTTGGCCAGATGAATCAGCTCCCACACATTAATTCCAGCTTTATCAGAAATAATAGAAAGCTCGTTAGCAAAAGCGATTTGTACATCACGGGAGGCATTTTCAACCAGCTTGCACATTTCAGCCGTGCGGGCATTAGTTTTGTGCAGCTCGCCTTTAACAAATTGCTGATAAAACTCAACTGCTTTTTCAGTAGCAGCCTCATCAACGCCACCAATCACTCGGTCGTTATGCACCAACTCATGCATGACATTACCCGGTAACACACGTTCTGGGCAGTACGCGATATGCAGCTTACCTTGCAACTCTGGGCGCTGACTGTAGATAAAGTCACGCATGCGCTCAGTGGTACCAACCGGAGAAGTTGATTCAATAATATAAAGATCGTCTTCTTTTAAGAGCGGCAGAATGCCTTCAGTAGCCGACTGAATATAAGAAATATCCGGTTCATGATTGCCGCCCTTAAAAGGCGTCGGCACTACGATTAAATACACATCAGCAGGCTTAGGCGTGGTGTTTGCTTTTAAAAAACCAGCTTGAACCGCTTTAGCGACTGCTTCATCTAGGTCTGGTTCGACAATATGGATTTTACCGGCATTGATGGTATCGACCACATGCTGAGAGATATCAACACCATGGACTGAAATACTGTGTGAAGCGATAAGTGCTGATGTAGGCAGGCCGATGTAGCCAAGACCTAGGGTGCTAACTTTTAACATTGTTAATAGTTCCGAATTAATTATTTAAAACTTATATTACTCTTGTATATATTTTTTTTGAAAATCACTAAAAAACTTATACAAAATAAAAATATAGCAGTATGTAAATATGTTCCACTAAACATAAGCATAACCAATGGATAAAAAAGTAGATGCAAGACCCAATAACTATAAATAGACCAATTTTTTTTTGCATTTACTGCTAAAACTGCAATTAAAACGATAAACGTAATCAGTCCTAAAACTCCAAGCTGCAGCAAAATCTCTAAGAATAAATTATGTGCATGAATTGTTTTTTCTCTGAAACTAAATGGGCCATATCCAAAAATTGGATTTTGAATTATATAGTCTATAGCTACGCGATAAACAGTATCTCGCCCAGAGCTACCTGATTCCAAATCAATGCGTCCATCAGATGATATAAATTGTGTTGCACGCGAGAAGCCAGCCTGTACAAAATCAGCTTCCCAAAAGTAGTTTAAAAACAAAATAAAGGAGAAAAAAATAACTAATAGTTTTATTAAGCCGTTAAAAACAGCTCTACGACTTAATATTCTCTTGCGAACTTGTATTATGGAAAAAAGATGTACTAGTAAATATACAATCAACAACAAGAATGCCCCTCGTCCTCCTCCTAAAAAAACCCCTAATACACAGCCCATCATTATTATGTACAAAAAACCGACATACCAAATTGATTTACTCCAGGAAAACCGCAGACTCTTTGGTAATTGAGTGACATAAATTAGCAGCATTCCAAAAGTAAAAGCAGAGTAATACGACAAAGCTTGGTAAGAAGCTCCCGCTAAACTTGTTGTTCTTATTCCTGCCAATGATGGTACAACTGAAAATATAACAATACCCAAAGCTATAACTATGAGTGAAACTTCTGTAGCTCGAACAAACGGAATTATTAAATTTAATTTAATAATTGTCGCTGCAGCAAAAAAACCAGGCAAACCAAAAAGCACAGAGAACATTAAAAACTCAGGCACCATTTTTGTATTGATAGGGTCAAAAATAACCCAAAGGCTATGCAGTGCAAATAGCAACAAAAAAAACACTAGCAACTTTAACTCTTGCTTCACCAGACCTTTCTTAAAAATAGAATAAGCAAATGCTAAAAAAACAAAAACAAAGGAAGTTACTATAAAAATTACGTATACAGGGCTTGAATCTATACCTTCATACTCAATCCCAAGCAGACCCATAAATGAAAAAAATAAAGGTTGTGACAGAATAGATATTACGCAAACTAAAACTATAATACTTCTTAAATTCAAACTCATAAAACTCTCTGCTCTATAAAACCTAATTATTTTAAGAATCTTAAAATTTAATTAACCTCAACAATATAACATCCAAAACAAATAAATAATTTTATTTATTTTTATAAAAACTCTTAAAAAACAGCCACTTCAACTTATAAGTAACGACAGCTGGATTAATCATAGCTCTTAAAAAATCAGACTTTATAGCTTGGATTAGCTTCACATATCGATAAAACATTCTATACATTAAAGATTTACTTTTTTTAATTTGCACTTCTGTTAATGCCGCTTGGTCTTTTTTATATCGGAGATATGTTGGATTTTTTTTATTTATGGAGACCGATCCATCACCTCTACGGTAAAGTACAAATGGTATTTCAGAGTAATCAAATTTTACAAACTCATTAAGTTCGAATATTTTCAACCACTGAGAACGGTCCTCAATTAAGTCGTACTGTTCAATATACTTTAAAACCTCCTCAGTAAACATCCGTCGAGCAATAAATACACCTGGCGTAAATGGTGGCGAACTAAGGGTTCTACTTTGAAAACCATCTTTTTTAGAAAGATAGTTTTTTATAGTAAATATGCTTTTTAAAAGACTTTCTCCTTTATCAATCCCAATAGTCTTCAAGCAAGTAAAAGGAATAACAGGAGTTAAAATTGAATCATAAAATTTAAGCTTATTTACAATATCAGTAAAGTCATTTTCGGTATAGATATCATCAGCTGCAAGAACTTTAAATTCACCTTCGCTTACATATCTAATTGCTCTTGTATAGTTCTTGCATGTACCTAAGTTCAACTCTGAATCCAGAACTCTTACCTCATAAAATAGATGTCTATATTTCTCCACCCACTCATAGATTCTTTCTAACGTTAGATCGCTCGAACTATCATCTGCAACAATCAAACTGCACTTATAATCTTTAAAATTATTAGTAACTTGCACTGCTATTGAGTTTAAATTATCTACTATAAACTCTTGCTGATTATAACTTAAAACAATAAATGTAAATTTCACTTTTTACCTAACTTAGTATGGTTTTGTTGGTTCAGAGTCTAAATCATCTGTACCATAAATATCACTGGTTGAGTGAATAAAAGTCTGCATGGCTTGTTATATTGCATCTTTATTAGCTGGGCTTAACAAGCATGCCGTAACCAAAAACTTCTGTGCTGGCTGTGGGGTTTGATTCAGCATTTTCTGCTGTTCTTTCCGCATAAGACATAACAGTGCATTTACATCTTTATAACGTTTGGCCTGCCCTATCCAAGCCTCACCTTCTGCAGCTACATGCTTACAATCAATACCACCGTCCGGGCCTTCACCGTAACGCTCAAAATTTACACCATGCACGGCAGATAAGACATCTGCTGCGAGGGATTCGAAGTCGCTGGGTGAGAGCGCGATGTAGTTATGGGGCATAATATTTTAAATGCTAACGTTATTTATAGGGCACGCAGTTTCAATCTTTTTTATTTATTACTAAACTTGCACAACACCCGCAGGCGGAGCCTTTATTTTTATATCCGAGACCATTCCCAGCCCTACGCTATCTCTTCTAAAATCGAACATATTCATCTCAAAGGTGTTTATAGCTACTTGGTTTTTACCTGTTGTATGAGCAATTAAGCGATCATGACGTTCTTGGTAAGGAGCCATTGCGTAGGAACCACCGTATTCACCCGTATTGACTAATACAACGTGCTGATACATATGAAAATGCAGTGCATCCACCATGGAGTTGAACGTATTGACATCCTTATTCATCGCAGAGATGAGCAGGGCATTACTTTTGTCAGTAAGGTCAGCACTGAGTTTTATATCGGTGGCATCGTAACAAATCGCGCCAGTCAGCATAAAACCCTTGTGATTTGGATATTTAGGATGACGTAGCTCTAGCATCAGTTGATAAGGTCGCCAAGGCTTAATATTAAGTTTTTGCTCGCCTGCTGTCATATACCGCTTGCCTTGAAAGCGACAGATTTCATTCTGATTGCCATTGTGCTTTCTGGGCACAATCCAAATCGCATTGTTATTGGGCCCACTAATATTGGGCTGATCCATAAACCCAAGACCAGCAAAAATAATAGCGTGAGTTTTGCGTGAAAGCTGCACCAGTATATTTAAGTCATCTTGGTGTACAGCTAACTCTGGAAAAATAATTAAATCGATATCCTGTTCGCGCTCAACATTTTTAGACTCTTCCGAGCTTTGCGCGTTGATATGCTTGAGCACGAGTTCAGCAACGCGAGCTATGTGCCGACGGTGCTTAGTACGATATTGCGGATTATGTAAGTAAAGATCTGCTGTTAAATCAACCTGTTTGGGAAGCTTAGACTGCACCATGGCAACGGTTAAGCTGTGCTTATTAGCTAACCAAGCAGGTGTTATTAACTCTGATAACGCAGGCATACCAGATAACTGACAGTAGCTTTGCTTTAAGTTTTCCAATCGTTCTTTTAATAGTTTTTCAACATTTTTGAGACTCAGCTCTATGGGCCAGTCATAACCTTGCTCATTAACGCGTATTCCTGGCCATTTTAATAGTTTGGTTATAAGCGTAGTGAGCCAACCTGAAACTTGTGCCCCCTCACCCGCCAATGACTCAGGAGTCGTAAACAAACCGATTTGTCGTTTAAATTGCGTGGATTTTAAACCTCGATAACCTGCCTTTGCTGCATAGCTATTGCCAAAACCTGTCACGTCTTTACTGCTGGCCAGTGCAGCGCGAATGACGAAAGCAATCAGTCGTAAAGCTCTCTGTTCTTCTTGCGCAAAACCCGCATTGTTAGCTGCCAAGTTCTCAGCTAGCGGCACGATTGCAGTTTGATAATTCAGCTCATCTATGCTCAATGCTTTATCAATATCTGCGTAAGTCGGCGGGTTTGAATACCCATCAAACGTCACGCAAGTTCGGCTCAGATCAATCAGTCTATCTTCCAGCTCATCCTTAGGATTCCATGCACCAATTAACGCCAGCATCAGCTTGATAGCCATTATTTCGCTTGCAAAAGGATTGTCGGTTCTTGTGATCAGTTGAACAATGCTTTGTTTTTCAATAATTTTATTCAAGGGTTTGTTAGAGGGTTTTATATCTAAATACAATGCCTTTTTCAGTGCTTTAATCGCATTACTTTCAACCCACTTATACTTTAACTGCGCAGCATTCGAGACGAGACTCTGCACCAGCTCAGTATTCTGTATAGCCAACCCTTGAAGGATGCTGTCAGAGTTACTGTTTTTCTCTAACAGCTCATTAACTGCACGTAAATATGGTGCGGTATCCTCTATCAATTGATGAGCAAGCAACAAACATACAGACACTTCTTTTTCATCAAGCTGAGTACTGATATTTCTAAAGCCTATAGCCAACTTAAATATCAGATCCTGCTGGCTATCCTTTGTAGATTTTTCCAGCAACGTATCTAACCGAACAAGAAGCAAAAAGCGTGCTTGGCTAACAAGCATTTCTTCAGCGTTTTCATCAGCCAGTAAATCAGCAGCCTTTTTTTGCAGAATCGCAAAAAAGCCCTCTACATCTGCTTGCGCTGGAATTGTTTGCGGATCTTTACGGTGGATAACAGTAGCTGAGTGACGAAAAACCTCAGCCAACAAATACCGCATAACGGCTTGCTGTTTTTTTACAATCAGCTCTTGCTTTCCACGTACAGGTTTTTGAAAAATAAAATTGAACTGCTCTAAAACAGGCTCTAGTAATTTAGGACTAGGAAAAAGCTCTAAGCCTTTTTTCAATAATAAAGTTAAAGCAGGGTCCTTGCTCCAGCATGCAATCAAGCGCCGAGCAAGACGCTCTTGTAAATAATCCCAGTCGCCTGCAACAGGGTGACCGTTACTATCAGTTTCACGCGTAGTAAAGTGGCGAATATCACTCAGCGTGCTAGCTATTTTATTGGCTGCAAAGCGTCGTAACGTATCTTCTCTTACATCAAAGCTACTGCGCTCTATATTAGCCAAGCGGTTTATTGTGCACTCACCATTATCCTGCTCATATAGGTCTGTGGAGGAAAACGCTAAAAGCATCTCTAGTTGATTGAGCTGCTCAAAGGATTCGTCAAATGACTGCGGCCCACTGGCTTTAGATTGAATATCGTTTAACTGTTTAGATATTCCTGTTTGTTTACCACGGTAGACGGTAATTTTAGTTTTTTTATCGTTTAGCGAAATTTCTAATCCAAGCTTCTTGAACAGCTTATCTATATAGCTGTGTAAGATTTCTTTTAAATCTTTAAATGAAAGACCTGCTCTAGATCTAGGGCCAATAACAACCAAGCGCATGTCGTCTACATAACGACAATAATCTATTAACTTAAAGCTAGCGTAATCTAAACCTTGAAATTCTGGCTGTGTTTCCTTTATCCATTCCTGCATAGAGGCTTTGAGGTCTTTACCCAAGCTTTTCTGCAGCTGTTGATCAAAATCTAGCAAATATATATTTGATAAAAAACCACCAGCCACTAAACCCTGCGGTATACCGTCCGGCGGTGTTAATTGACCTTCAGTACTGCAAACCGAGTAAGCTTTATCTGTGCCGCTCGCCCACTGCCATTGTTCAAATCTATTAAGAAGATTATCAACAGCAGAGCTACTATCAGCATTTAGCTCACTAGGTTTGAAGTCTTTAATTTTTTCTACCAGTCTAGCGCGCTCAATTTTGTCAAAGAACTGCTTTAAGTCCAGTTCAACAAGATAAACGTCCTCATCAGGTAGTTTTTCAGTAACTTGTTGCTGTGCAAAATAATAAGGCCGCTCTAAAAACCGACGGTAGTCAGTAAAGTATTTGCTATAAATCGTGGTCGCACCAAAATTATGCTCTGCTTGACCATCCTCATCATAAATGCAATAGAGTCGATTACCGTAATTAACAACTCTTTTCTCATGCACCTGTTCATATTCAGTTGCAGGGTTACCTTGTTTAGTTTCAACCTGATTCGCTAAACACATAAGCAATAAGGTGAAATAGGTTTGTTCTTGCACACTGATATGCGCTAAGGGCCGTAGACTTAAATCATCTGTAGATTTTGGCTGCCAAATTAAGCATGACTTGTTATTACGCTTTGGTTTCTCAAAAATCCATTCACAGCTTTTAGGTGCGGGCACTAACTGCAACGGAGTTAATGGGGCTACATCTCTGATTTCACGCGCCCACTGCACGCACTTCTCGGATAAAAGCAGTGACGACTTATCCAGCTCAAAATTATCTGCATACCAGTTTGTAGTACGGATATAGCTATGTGCTTTCTTCCACGCTAAAGCCATTAACAAAGGATCAGTAAGATACTCCTCGGTTAACTCTAGGCTGGCTATATCGTATTTAGATGTCAGCATAAATTTATCTGGCTAGCCTTAGCTTTAACTTTGCACTGTCGTTGTAAGTATTTTTTTAACATTCTCTAGCTTCATAAAACCTTCTTGGGTTGACTTTAAATCACTACTCTTACAGCGATTTTTGTAAAACTTTTTTCCCAATAAATACACCCATTACCACCCAATAGATTGCATAATTAATTGCATGTGCAATGGTTACACCTTCTAAGCCGTAAATATCTGTTAACAAATACGTCCAGCCATAAAAGCCAGCAGCAAATACAATTTCAGATGTTATAAAAAGCTTAACCATAGCTTTACTTAACATAAGAAAAGCCAAAATCCAGCTACCAATTTTTAAAGTATCACCTATCATTTGCCATGCAAATAGTTCACGCATGGGGATAAAGTCTTGGGTAAAAAGCACACCAATAATAAAATCGCGGAGTAAGTAAATAACCAATCCGCAGACTGCGGCAACTGGCAGTATTATTTTGTAGCCTTGAATGATCTCTTTTTTAATGTCTGCTGGTTCTTTTAGCTCTGAAAGCCTAGGCAAGTAATAGAGACTTAGAGTCGTGGTTACGAGCATTAAGTACGCACCACTTAAACGCCACATGGCCTCCCAGTAGCCAGCAGCTTCCAAGCCAAAGGTATCACCAAGATATGTACGAATAAAAATATGGCTGACTGGCACGCAAGCAGCACTAGTGAGTGCCATTGCAGTAAACTTAGATAAATTAAATACTACTTTTTTATCTAAAGCACCAAATAAGTAGCTAAATTTAAACCAGTCAGACTTGTAGCAAAGATACAGCGTTACCACAAAAGAAAAGGAAGGAAAAATAGCTAATGCAGTCAACGCACCAAGCAAACCAAACTGAACTGCTAAAATACTGGTAATAGCTAAGGAAAATAAACTGCCCGCTATGTTAGCAACTACGTAACGATGAATCTCTTTCTTACCATTCAGAATTGCAAGCAACAATGTATTGAAGATAAAGAAGATTAACGTTACAGAAAACCATATAAAAACTGTACTGTAGCTTTCATCCTTTAAAAACCACTGTGCTATTTTCTTGCTAAAAACTGAAACAAGCACCCCTGTGACTACAGAGCCAATAACAGCAATAGTACCTGCGGTACGCCATACCTGACGCTGCCTCTCTTCTTCATCGTAATATTCAGCAGTGTATTTCACTACGCCAGTATTGATTGCACCACTGGCAAATGTGGTAATCATTTGTGCAGCGTTTTGAAAGTTACCAATAGCTGCATAGCCTGCAGGGCCAACATAGATAGCTAGTATTTTGTTCAGCCCTAGCATAGTGAGCATTTTTATCACTACTGCAATGCCATTGAGCAGGCTCGTCTTTATGAGGGTCATTCAGTTGTTACCCAGCATTAAAGCTGTTGCAAACATTAATAACTATCGCGATTTGCTCATCTGTCACTGTCGGCCCTATCGGCAAGCTCATGACCTGCTGATGAATCATTTCAGATATTGGATAACTATCCATATTCCACTCTTTATAAGCCTGCTGCTGATGCGGAGGGATTGGGTAGTGGATTAAGGTTTGTACGCCATGATCAAGCAAGTGTTTTTGCAGAGCTTCACGTTGCTCGCAACGGATTACAAACACGTGCCACACATGAGCTTCGTCATGCGGGACTGGCAATACAATTTTAGGGTTTTTAATACCCGCTAAATAAGCGTTTGCAACCTTACGGCGATGAGCAATTTCGGTATCCAGGTGTTTGAGCTTGACACTGAGCATCGCAGCTTGGATTTCATCTAGGCGGCTGTTTACCCCTTGGAACAGGTTTTTATACTTTTCATGCGAGCCGTAATTGCGTAATGCGCGCAGAGTTTGTGCTAGTTCGTCATCATTAGTCGTCACAGCACCGGCATCGCCTAAAGCACCGAGGTTTTTACCAGGGTAAAAACTAAAACCACTCGCATCGCCCCAATTGCCGGCTTTTTTACCGTTGATACTTGCACCGTGAGCTTGGGCTGAGTCTTCTAACACCAATAAATTATGTCGCTTGGCGATATCCATAATGGCAGGCATATCGGCTAATTGGCCATATAGATGCACAGGTAGAATTGCGCGTGTTTTAGCGGTAATCGCAGCTTCGATTTGTATCGGGCATAAATTATAAGTCGCTAAATCTGGCTCAACGAGCACTGGCACAAGATCATTCGCGCTGATGGCTAGAATACTGGCAATGTAGGTGTTGGAGGGAACAATCACCTCATCACCGCCTTTGAGCTTGCCCAACTCTTTCCATGCCCGCAAAGTCAGAATGAGTGCATCAAGGCCATTGGCAACGCCGATCGCATGTTTAGTTCCGCAATAGTTAGCGAACTCTTGTTCAAATCGTGCGAGCTCATTACCGGCGATATACCAGCCGGAGTCGATAACACGGGTACAGGCTGCGACCAGTTCGTCACGGTATTGGGCGTTGATGGCTTTAAGGTCGAGGAAGGGGATCATTTTATATACCTAGGGAATAAATATTTCGGCTGTACCAGTTGTTACGGGTTTTCCGTTAACCGTACATACTGTTTCAAACGTTACACGCTTTTTAAGCACATCAACTGCGGTAACAGTTACTTTAGCAATCACCGTGTCCCCTAAGTAAACTGGCCTTTTAAATTGCAAATTCTGACCTGCGTATACACAGCCTTCACCAGGAAGCTTTGTCCCAAAAATTGCAGAAAAAAAACTAGCTGTTAATAAACCATGGGCAATCCTATCTTTAAAACGTGAGTCTTTTGCATATTCCTCACTTAAGTGCACAGGATTATGATCACCAGAAACACCTGCAAAAGCTTTTACATCAGCATCTGTAATTGTCTGACTATAGGATGCTGTCATACCAACTTTAATTTCTTCTATAGCGAATGATTTTTTTATATTCATAATTCACTCATCCATTGTTTAACCAGCTCTTCTGGATAACCTCGATGAAAGTGCTTGCGCCATGGATACGCACTTCCACTTTTATCATGCAATTTTATTTTCGCTGTGGAACATATCTTTTTAGCAGGTGAGCCAGCATAAATCATGTCCTCTTCTGTAATACCCTTTACAGAAGAGTGGGCACCAACTAAACAGCCTCTACTAATTGTTGCGCCTGGTAAAATAACACTCATAGTTGCAATAACAGCATAATCCTCAACAGTTACACCAAGCAAAATATCACTTGGTGGATGTGGATCGTTCGTTAAAACCACATATGGAAAAATCCACACATAATTACCAATTTTACTTTTCTGTCCTATATGCACGTTACTGTGAAAACGAACATAATCGCCAATTTCACAATGCCCCTGTAGATCAGATAATGTTCCTATTTGTAAGTTTTTTCCTGCTTTTATTTTTTCGCGCACAGTCACTCGGTGGCCTGTAACTAAAGACTCTAAAAAAACTGATCCTTCATAAAAGATGCTGTGCGATCTAATATGTGAATTTGAACCTATATATAATTTATCACCCTCTGATAAGTGATTAGAGATGCCTATTTCACAAAAGGCTTCAATGACTGTATTTTCAGAGATCTCTACATTGTCATAAATAATTGTATAGGCACCTATTTTAACATTAGCGCCAATGATCGCTTTTTCAGAAACTATTGCTGTTGGGTGGATACTCATAAGCACCTCAAAAACTCATCATAATCACGAATATAATCATTTTCGTCATAATGCTCACTGGCAAGCACTAGAAGTACGCAATCCTCACTAAAGTCATGCATTTCTCGCCAAACTAAATCACCGATCAGTAAGCCTTTTGTCGGTGAATCGAGCCAAGCTTCTTCACGAGTTTTGCCATCATCTAAAATCATACGGCACTTGCCTGTTACGCAGACTGCAACTTGTTTTAAGTTATGGTGCGCATGAAAGCCACGTGCTACGCCCTGCTGTGTGCCAAAAATGTAGTACACACGTTTGATTTCAAAGGGTACGGTTTTTTCAGCTTCTAGAGCCACTAAAGAGCCACGATCATCGCCTAATGGTGGAAAATGAGCCCATTGAATTAAACTCATAGCTTTTCCTCAGCTAAAGCTAACAAATACTGGCCATAACTATTTTTACTCAGTAACTCGCCTTGCTGTTTCATCTGCTCTTTGGATAGCCAGTCATTCTTAAACGCAATCTCTTCAAGGCAAGCGATTTTAAAGCCTTGGCGCTTTTCAATGGTTTCTACAAACATACCCGCTTCTAAAAGACTTTCGTGCGTGCCCGTATCGAGCCAAGCAAAGCCACGACCGAGTTGTTCTACATTCAGCTTGCCTAATTCTAAATAGGCTTGGTTAATGCTGGTGATTTCTAATTCACCACGGTCAGACGGCTTAACTTGCTTGGCGATATTGACCACGCTGTTGTCATAAAAATACAAGCCGGTGACTGCATAGTGTGACTTGGGCTTGGCTGGTTTTTCTTCAATAGAAATAGCGCGGTGGTTTGCATCAAACTCCACCACACCAAAACGCTCTGGGTCTTTTACTTGATAGCCAAATACCGTTGCGCCTTTGCCGTCTTCAGCTGTTTTCACTGCGTCTTTGAGCTTCGGGCTAAAGCCTTGGCCATAGAAAATATTATCACCCAGCACTAAGCACACATTGCTGTCGCCGATAAACTCTTCACCAATAATGAAAGCTTGGGCTAAACCATCGGGGCTGGGCTGTTCGGCATAGGTCAGGTTAATGCCAAACTCACTGCCGTCACCGAGTAAACGCTGATAGCCGCTAATATCTTCTGGGGTGCTGATCAATAAAATATCTCGAATCCCTGCCAGCATCAGTACAGATAATGGATAGTAAATCATCGGTTTGTCGTAGATGGGCAGCAGTTGCTTGGATACGCCTTTGGTGATTGGGTAGAGGCGTGTGCCTGATCCGCCTGCCAGGACAATTCCTTTTGTGTTGTTACTCATGATGTGACTCCTAAGCGCTCGCGCTGGTAGCTGCCGTCTTGGACGTTTTTGCACCATTGTTGATTATCTAAGTACCACTGCACGGTTTTGCGGATACCGGACTCGAAGGTTTCTTCGGGCTGCCAGTTGAGTTCTTTGGCGATTTTACTGGCATCGATGGCGTAGCGGCGGTCGTGGCCTGGGCGGTCGGTGACGTAGGTGATGAGGGATTTGTAGCTGGAAGCGGTGGATTGCTTCGCTGCGCTCGCAATGACGGGAGGGGGGCTAGTAATGACGCCATCGTCACTGCGAGGAGCTTGCGACGTGGCAGTCTCACGGGGGCGTAGCTCATCTAAAATTGCGCAAATGGTTTCGACCACTTCGATGTTTTGTTTTTCGTTGTGGCCGCCGATGTTGTAGGTTTCGCCGATTTCGCCTTCGGTGACGACTTTATATAAAGCTCGGGCATGATCTTCTACGTAGAGCCAGTCGCGGATTTGGTCGCCTTTGCCGTAAATCGGTAGTGGTTTGCCTTCTAGGGCATTAAGTATCACCAACGGAATGAGTTTTTCTGGAAAGTGGTATGGGCCGTAGTTGTTTGAGCAGTTAGTGATCAAGACTGGGAAGCCATAGGTGCGTTGCCATGCACGAACGAGATGGTCGGAGCTGGCTTTGCTGGCGCTGTAGGGGGAGCTGGGCGCGTAGGCGGTTTGTTCGGTGAAGAGTGGTAAGCCGTTGTCGCAGGCATGGCCAGCTCCTACAAGAGCAGGTTTGCCGTGATTTGTCTCGACAGGTGCATCACTTGGATGTGGCAGGTCACCGTAGACTTCGTCGGTGCTGATATGGTGAAAACGGAAAGCTTGTTTACGCTCGCTGTCGAGGGCATTCCAATAAGCACGAGTAGCTTCTAATAAGGTGTAGGTGCCGACGATATTGGTTTGGATAAACTCTGCTGGACCATCAATAGATCGATCAACGTGGCTTTCTGCAGCGAGATGCATAACGGCATCGGGCTGGTGCTGGTTGAGGACGCGATCCAGCTCTTCGCGGTTACAGATATCAACTTGCTCAAATACATAGCGCTCGCTATCACTTACGCTAATCAGTGATTCGAGATTACCGGCGTAAGTCAGTTTGTCGAGGTTGACCACTGAGTCTTGGGTGTTCTGGATAATATGGCGAATGACTGCAGAACCAATAAAGCCCGCGCCGCCGGTGACGAGTATTTTTAGTGATGAATTATTAGTATTGACTATTGACTGGGTCATTGTGTTTAGACTTTCTTATCAGTTTTAGTATGTTTATCAGCACTACTACGCGTGCTCATTTACCGTATGTATGAATGTATTAAAGATAGAGTTGCATGTGCTGTTGCTATGTTGTCTGCACTAGCGCTGTCGCAGGCATGGCCAGCTCCTACACGAGGGTGCTGGCTGCAAGCCTTTTATTGGCCTGAAACAGCCGCCTACTAGGCTAACTGTTTCAGGCACGCTACCGCCCTAGGGTTGTTCGCGTATCGCCCCTAAGTCGCATCGTACTTTAAGTTGTGCTGGTCTGTTATGCGTTAGCTTGCGCGCAGGTCGGCCAGTTGGATCAGTAATTCGTTTTGCTTGCCCAGTAGGCTGAGCAAAATAATGCCGCGTTCTGCGCCATCGTACTCTTTAAATAGAGCTTGATAGTGCTGAAAGGGGCCGTTGTTTAGGGTGACGCTTTGCCCAGCGCTGAATTGCTGGACAGTGTGATCGGTGTTGCTACGCTGACGTAAATCGTCAATGATTCTGTTATCGACGGTCATCACTTGGCTGGCAAAGGTCAGCAACTGACGTGCGCCCATGGTGGAGCGCACTTTACTTAAAATAGGGTCTTGTGCGTCGGCCTGTAAAAATAAATACCCGGGGAATAGTGGATCTTGACGCACCACACGTTTGCCGCGACTGATTCGTTCGTTAGCAAACATGGGGACAAACACAACACCGCCTTGGCGCTCAAGGTGTTCTTGGGCACGCAGCTCTTGTTGAGATTTGGTTAGCACGACATACCAGTGATGATCACGGTCTGTGCTGTCGGCGGCGGGGGTGTGTTGAATCATTCCATAGCCTTACTTGGCAATCCATATTGGGAAAACTGAAATCCATTATCAGTGGTATGTAACTGGCGTTGGCTGGCCATTTATCTAGGCTCGTGCTTTTTTCTGATGGCGGAGTGTAAGACCTTATGGGCCGTTTGCATAGTCCAAAAAAGCATTATTGAGCTTAAATTTTGTCCTCTCTACACGACAAAACATGAACCACCTCACGTTTTATCTGCATTATATGGGGTAAAAATATACTTTGCTAGCGGGAACTTTTTCTTTGCTGTGGCGGATTGTGTTGCGTTTTATGCAACCGGTGCAGCATTTTGCCATGGAGCGCTTTTAATTGTGGGTCGGTCTTTAGGCCGACAAAATGTATCAGGCTGGTGCGGTGGTGATTGTTTGCAGCGCGGTTGTTGGGGCGCTTGCAGCGCCCTTGTCGGGCTGAAGCCGCGACCTACAGGGGTGGTTTGGTGATGCGTATGGTGGGCTGCTGTAGTGCGCTTTAATTGTGGGTCGGTCTTTAGGCCGACAAAATGTATCAGGCTGGTGCGGTGGTGATTGTTTGCAGCGCGGTTGTTGGGGCGTTTTCAACGCCCTTGTCGGGCTGAAGCCGCGACCTACAGGGGTGGTTTGGTGAT
>Ga0265295_1004163_pt1 | contig 19763 bp, 16 predicted proteins | sample Munlansysbiofilm_FD_192503 | JGI IMG/M metagenome (GOLD analysis project Ga0265295, IMG submission 192503) | Leachate microbial communities from a municipal landfill in Southern Ontario, Canada - Methane capture system biofilm | ecosystem: Engineered > Solid waste > Landfill > Unclassified ... | reverse complement strand
TAATGAAAAAGATAATATGGATTTTCTAAAAGATATATTAGACCTCTTTAACTTTGATGTCATTAAAGACTATACATTTTCATTTGTGAGAAAATTCATGGTGACTAGACATGGCTAACGAGCTGGTACATATTGCAATATCGGCATATGAACTCAAACACATCGAAATAATTTATAACCTAATAACAAAACAAACACAAATAGATAACTCAAACCTTAACCAGTTTAACAAGTTGTTTGAATATTGTTTTACTACTAATGGTGATTACGACTATATCCATTTAAAATTATATACACCACCTAACTCACAAGTAATCATCACATCATCTTTAAGTGTCCAAGTCATTACTACGAATCTTTTAATCAGTATGGATAATTATCAACAGAATTATGAAATTAATGGAAACGGCTTTAATATCAGTACCATTCGTACTTATGTAAAAAATAAACTTGAAGCTTTATTGACATCAAAAAGACTTAAGACAAAAGACTTCTTTATGGCAGTCAAAGATTCGGTATTTTATCGATCACTGGTAGATATAATCACACATGAGTTACTCATGAAAATTAAACGTCCATCTTTCCACTATAAGAATATGGCAGAGCGACTAGATAGGATCATAGTCAATCACTACCATACTATTGAGCCAATTATGAGCACTATCATTAAACATAAATCGATAAGCTACGAACAATTTATAAGAATAGTTGGGGGCTAATACATTCATAATTAACTAGCTATTATGTTGTATCCATAGTATAATGTGATTAAGTAAAGGAGATAAATTAAACATGGAGAAAAAAAATGACGTACAAACCAAGGATGCATATCAATTATTCTTAAATAGATTTCAAATTGAAGAGAAAGCACTGATAAAATTCGGTTTAGAAGAAACAATTTATCCCGATAATATTTCAATAAATAAAGTGACGGAACAATGGCATAACTTAAAGGTTAGTTTATTGAGTAATAAAGAAGTATATATCAGACAATTTGGTCAAACAGGTGAAAATAACCCGTTGTTTAAGGACTTTATCAAGTACATTTTTGGAAATGACAATATTAAAATTGACCCATCTAGAAATTCTAGACCTACAAAAGTATTAGAAGAAGTGACTGGACTTAAGAAAAACAAAAGCATCAGTAATTACCAAGTATCCCATACGTTTGGCATGACAAAGAACCCTTTGTTATTCACCGCCGCCTGGAATCTAGCTTTTATACCTAAATTAATGGACCCTTTTACAGGTCATGAATCTTCTGGTAAATTGAAAACATCATATGAGCAAGAATATCAAAAAGTAATAAAACGTAAATTTAAAGAATACATTGAAGAATACAATGAAATCATAGATGGATTTAACGTATCTGAAAAGATTGAAGAGTTTATTAATCTGCAGATTAAATCAAACAACTACCCTGAAAAACTAATGGGTAACTTCAAAAAGGAAGTAAGTATAAATTTTGCTAAGATTCCATTAGATTGAGCCTAATGAAAATTATTTCTGATTTCTTTACTGATTCGTCAAGCTGCATTAAAATGGAAAAGAGAAGTTTTTGTCAATAGCGTTTTGAAAATGTATTTAGTAGGCGATATGAAAATGTTGAATAAAGGCGGAATGATATTGCCTAATTATTTACATTTTACTACTGCCCTTTAAAGTTTTCACCATTGTTGAACTTAAAGGTATGATGAAATCGCAGATTAAATCATTAATATCACCCTATATTAATGAAAAAATATTATTTTTATAGAAAAAGCGGATAAAAACCCGCTTTTTTTCGTTTTATTAAGTATGAGTGTAAATTTTTATTAAAAAAATATTCGTTCTTTTTCCTTAATTAATATATACAAAGCGTTTCTAATCCTATATTATATAAGTAAAAACAACGATACATTAAAGGAGTTCTTATGAGAAAGATAGTCACATTATCACTATTGGTTGTAACACTCTTAACCCTTGTGGGTTGTAAGTCATCTAATGCATTTACAGAAGGTGATTTTAAATATTTTAAAACACAAGGTATATCTTACATCATCGGGATTACCGATGATGCCAAAGACAAGACGCACCTTGTGGTACCTAGAACTGCAAGTGACTTACCGATTGCGATTGGTAGAAGTTCATTGTTCAATACAAACAGTGGGACAATCAAAAGTGATCAATTAGAAAGACTCTATGTATTCACAACCAGCGAGGCTGGTAGTGGATTAAGTTCTAAGTATATACCATCTATAGAGAAGATATTCTATTTCTATATTCAAGGTGTAGATTTTGATTTTGATGATTGTGAATCATATATAGGTTCATATGGTCCTAGCATAAATGAAGACTTTTATCCTAATAATATAAGCTCTTTTTATGCGAATGTATCTTATCACTACAATTATGAAGATGCACCAGATGAAGGGTATTACTTCATAGATGATTATGATAATGAATTAATTAGTTATATACCAGTTGATCCTACTAGAGATGGCTATCAATTCTTAGGATGGTATAAAGATGCAGCTACAACGATACCTTGGGACTTTGAAATAGATAAGGTACCTGCAAAGGTATATGATGATAATGAGTATCAGTTTGTAGAAACAAAACTCTATGCTAAATGGGGAATTTGAGTTCATATAGCAAAAGAGACACCGAAGTAATGTTTGATAGTATGCATAAAATGGCTAAAAAGAGCCTATTTAAGCGATAAAACTAGTGTATTAGATGATGTAAGAAGTATATAAATCACTAATTGAATCAAGTCAGAGTTTAGTATGTCCAAAAACATCCATGGGGTGATGTGATTATGAACTGTATTTTGTGATGTTTTATGATTGATAGGGTAGGTTTAGGATAATGAACTTATTATATCGGCAATTTCGAATAGTATTCAAAAAAACAAAAAATCATTTAAAATCAAATTAAATAATACTGAGAAAAATTAAATTGGAGGTAAATATGTCCAGGAAAGCATTATGTATTGGTATTAACAAGTATAAGGATCATCCTTTAAAAGTATGCGTTAATGACGCAAATGAAGTAGCAAAACTATTGGAAAAAAACGAAGATGGTTCTAAAAATTTTACAGTTAAGTCACTACTTGACAAGGAAGCTACAAGAGCTAACATGCGAAAGGCAATAAGGGAACTTTTCAAAAATAGTGATGATATTGCTTTACTGTATTTTTCTGGTCACGGTGTAGATGATGAAAATGACGGTTTTATTGTTTCATGTGATTACAAAGAAGATGATTATGGACTATCAATGCCTGAAATAATAAAGTTTGTTATAAAATCAAAATGCAAACATAAAATTGTGATTTTTGATTGTTGTAATGCGGGTTTTGCAGGTTCAACAGGTGTTATTGGTGATCAATCAGTTTTATCAGATGGGACGATTATATTGACAGCGAGTCGTAAAGATGAAGCTGCACGAATTAGAAGAGGAGAGACAAATAGTGTTTTTACAAAGTTATTCTTACAAGCATTAGAAGGGGCGGCTTCTGATATTTTTGGAAACACATCACCAAGTAGCATTTATGCATTCATTGATAAAGCATTAGGTGAATGGGATCAACGACCATTTTTTAAATCTAGTGTTGAGTCTTTTATTAGTCTAAGGCAAAACAAACCTAAAATAGATGTTATTGTTTTGAAAAGGATTACAGACCATTTCTTTACTAAGAATAGAGTAAAGAAGCTTGATCCTTCTTACGAAAAAACCAATTTTATTGGAAGTATGGATAGAACTGTCGCACCTTATAAAAATGAGACTAATTGTGCCGCTTTCGAGGACTTACAAGCCTATTACAAAAATGGTCTAATTGAACCTGTAGAAGAAAGCAACATGTATGAAACTGCAATGAAGTCTAAGCATTGTAGACTAACAAAACTAGGTCAATATTATTATGATTTAGTTAAATCCGAAATGATTTAGGAGATAAACTATGTATAACCTTTTTATTAGCCATTCCTGGCATTATTCTAGCGATTATGATAGACTAGAAAAATTATTAGAAAGTTATGATTATTTTAACTTTAAAAATTACTCTGTTCCAAAGATTGATCCAATTGATATTTTAGGTTCAAAATATAAGCTTAAATTGCGGGAGGCAATTGAAAGTCAAATGAAGTCATGTTCTGTGTTTATTGTGATTGCTGGAAAATACGCATCATATAATGATTCAATTAATATGGAAATTGCTATTGCTTTGGAAATGAAAAAACCTATACTAGCAATTGAACCTTGGGGTTCAACAATGTCGTCACAAAGAGCAAAAGATGTTGCAACAGAGGTAGTATCATGGAACAGCCAATCAATCGTATCAGCTATTAGGAGGATTTCAAAATGAAAAAGTATAGAGTATATATTTGCTTTGATTATGACAACGATTTCGATATTAAGGGTTCTCTAGTCGGACAAGCAAGATTAAGTGATTCGCCTTTCGATATCATCGACATGTCGATAAAAGAAGCAATTAGTGAAAATTGGAAAAAAGCTGCCAGACAGAGGATTAAATCATGTGATGTTGTTATAGTATTATGTGGACATAAAACTGACAGTGCGGTAGGTGTTTCAGCTGAACTAAGCATAGCACAAGAAGAAAAAATACCCTATTTTTTACTGGCTGGAAGAAGTGATTTGAATAATAGAAAACCCAAAAATGCAAAATCATCAGATAAGTTGTATAAATGGACTTGGGACAATCTTAAAAAACTTATTAATGGTGAAAGATAATGTATTGGGGATACAATTTATTAGATGGAACTCTACCAAATGTAAATACAAAAAAACAAAGTTATGGATATCAAAAAATTAAGTTTAAATTTGAAAAAGACATGTTCGAAATAGCTGGGAATGTCATTAGTGGAACAGTTTTACAAAAAAATTGGTTTCCAAAAGTTGATGCCGACGTTTTTATATCGCATTCACATATTGATAAACCAAAAGCAGAAAAATTAGCAATATGGCTCGAAGAATGTTTTGGATTAACCAGCTTTATTGATTCGTTTTCATGGGGATATAAAGATGATTTGATAAAAAGTGTAATCAAGAAACTGAATAAGCCTAGTATCAATATAATTGATGTAATAAAAATATCTGATCATATTACAACTATATTACAAGGAGCAATTGTAAATCTGATGATAAAGACTGATTGCTTTATATTCATCAATACTAAAAACTCTATAAACGTGAGTTTATTGACCCATGAGGAATCTATTACATACTCACCATGGCTTTATTTTGAGTTACTATTAGCTAAGTCAATAGAGAAACGAAGAATGGGATATAGAAATGTGCAAATTAAGGATTCAAAAAGTCATGATAGCTTTAAGAAAGTTCTGGATATACCAAATATTGAACACAAAGCCCATATTGAAGACTTAAAAACTATAAACTATGATGTTTTAAAATTGTGGATGAATAGTCGCAAGTCAGCAAATGAAGGTGATCCTTTAGACACATTAGAAAAAATCGTTCATTCAAAAGCGAAATGACACTAAAATTTGTACTCGGTGAAAATTAATACTCGGTAAGAATTATCGATTAGGCTGAAGCTAAAAAGAATAAGCTATGAATGATATTTGCGGTTTAAATATGTATTAGAAAGCTAAGTATACTCATAATTATATAAATGTAAAGGAGACTAGTTTGATGCAAATCATGAAATCAAACTATAATTAGAAATATGAAACACTCGATTTTTTTAAGCTATCCAAAACCTTTCACAATTGAACAAAGTCAGTTTATTAATGATCTGGTAGTGGATCTCTCTGAAAGGGGATTCGAACCTAGGACTCTTGGTGTTTCGGATTATGACATGGATGAACCTTTAGTAGCGATTAGGCGTTTAATGCTTGAATCGTATGGGATAATAACAATTGCTTTTAGAAGAACATATATTAATGAGGGATGCTCTAAACCAAACTCTGATAATGCAAGGAATTTATCAAACGTATGGTTTTCAAGTGCGTACTGTCAAATTGAACCAGCAATGGCGTTTCAAATTGGGTTACCTATCATGGTATTAAGAGAATCTGGAGTTGTAGCAGATGGAATATTAGAAAAAGGGGTAGCAGGGCTTTATTTGCCAGAATTTGACTTGTATAGCAATCAAGATTATCTTAAATCACATGAATGGAAACAACTATTTAATCAATGGAGTTCAAACGTTTTACAAATTGTTAAGAGTAGAGGATATCCTAAATATATATACTAGAACAATACATATCAAAAAAGTAATAATCGATTGGACCTAAGATATTTCGACAAAAAAATGCATTTTTTTAGCTAAGCGAAAACCAAAGACAGATTAATTATTAATTGGGAGACAAGCATGCGTAAAACATTAAGTGACTTTATTAACAAAACAATCACTATCAGATATAAACTACCAACTTCTAAGATAAGTAAGACTTCTTTAACTGTGACCAATGACTATTGTTTAGATACCACTAATCAAAATGATGTAGCAGAGAGTATCTATTTCAGCATTGTTGACTATTGTTTGAATGAATCTGAAATAGACATTACAAAACTAAATGAGCATCAGATTTATGCAATTGAAAACAGATTGAGATATTCAAACGAAGATGAGCTAGATACTCAACTGAAATATGGATTCTTTGGGGAAGTTCTTCTTAACATATTGCTTGAGCAATTTTTTGCTTCAAAGAAAATTATTGCTAAAGGGTATTTCTATAGTCCAATTGAAAAATCTGAACCTAAAGGATACGACTCATTTCATTTCTTCGAGGATGATTCTAACAACTTTGAATTTTGGTTTGGAGAATCAAAAATGTACATTTCACTTAAGACTGCGGTAACCAGTGTTTTTAATAATATTAACAAAGCACTATCTAGTAAGTATTATGAAACTAATTTAAGCGCAATCTTATCAAGAACAAGGGATATTGATCGAACAAAAATTACACCTTTATTTGAAAAGATCGAGTCTAAGTTGAAGAACGAAAGAGTAATACTTAAAGACTTAATTGAAACTTATAATATCAAAGTTAAGTATCCTGTATTGTTTGCATACAATGAAAAATCCCTTGATTATGATGACAAAATAACAAATTCAGTTTCTATAATAGAAGAGATTATTTCTAAAACGAGTGTTCTGAATGAAATAGCAGCAGAGGTACTTTTTATTTTTGTTCCACTAGATGATGTTATTAAAATTAAGAAGGATGTGCTTCAATGGATTATAGAGAAAAAATTAATGATATAATATCCCAAATTAATGATTTCGATAATAGTAGAGAAAAACATTCCAAACTAATACAAAAAGTGTGTGAAATTTTCGATTCTGCTGCAACTTTAGATTTATCAGAATCTGAAATGGCATTACTTTATTATTTAGCAAATTTCATTGGGATACCACAGTATTATGACTTGTTATGTAAAATTAATAAAAAGGACGATAAAGTAGTTTTTACTAATATTTTATTTATCTCAAGTTTATTACAGGAAGCGAACTTACATATAGATAACTATACAAAAGTACATATTTTTCAGAAAGAAGTTATCGAAATATTCAATAAAAACACGCAAAATAGGTATTTAATTAGTGCCCCAACATCTTTTGGGAAGACTTTTATAATCTATCATATTATTAATAAAATGCAATATAGAAATGTCGCATTAATATTTCCGACAATTTCTTTACTATCTGAAAATCTACAAAAAGTGATGAAATTAATTAATGAAAATTTTTTAGTAGATTATAAGTTAATAACTCTAAGTGAAGAAAAACCTAGTGAATTCAATAACTTATTTATATTTACGCCAGAGAGACTTATGACTTTTATAGATAAAAATCCAAACCAAAGTTTTGATTTTGTTTTTATGGATGAGGTGTATAAGATTGATAATGAGTATGTTTCAAATGATGATAATTTTGAATTGATCGAAACCAATAGAGATATTGCATTCCGTATAGCTCTAAATGTAGCATTGACAAGGACAATTGACTGTCTTCTTGTAGGTCGTTATCTAAATTACGAAAATTCAAATACAATGTTGAATTTTTTTCAAGATAATCGATTTAGTTCAATAAACTATAATGATATAGAGTTGGTAATGAAAAAACAAGTAACTTACAAAGAACTTAGAAAAAATAAGTTTGATAACTTGACGTTTGTCGGGAAAAAATCTTATTGTAAGCAGGATAAGATTGTCGATATACTTATGAATACTAAAAATGAAGAATCTATAGTCTATTGCCCCAAAAAATATCTTGCAGAAGATTATGCATTAAAAATAGCAGATAGAAATATATATGATTCAAAGAGAAGTGAACGATTTGAACAATTTATCAATCATCTAGAGAATAACTATACAAAGGATTGGTGTGTCGTAAAAGCACTTAAGTCCAATATCGGAATCCATCATGGAACAATACCAAAGTATATTCAAAGAGAAGTTATTAATCTATTTAATATGGGAATTTTGAAATGTATTTTCTCCACTACTACCATAACTGAAGGAGTTAATACAACAGCCAAAAACATGATTATTCTATCTAGTAAAAAGGGATCAAAAGATTTAAAAAAATTTGATGTTTTGAATATAGTTGGAAGAGCAGGTAGGTTTAATCAACATTTTTCTGGTAGAATTTTTATTATTGATGACGAAATAATTGAGATTCTTGAATCAAATGATGACAGTCTGACACACAAAAATTATGGTTTGGATACTAAAAAAGGAGATTTGGACTATGCAATCACTAGCGATGATTACTTGTCAATAAATCAAAAACTTAGGAAGACTGAGATTGAAGAAAATTATATAAAAAATGCAATTCCAAAAAATATCCAAGAGTCTTTTTTGACAATATTACCTGAAGAAAAAATTGAATTGTATAGATTGATATCAGATGAAATGAGATTAAATTATGATAATTTCTCCAGCTTGATAAAGTGTGTCAAAAATAGAAGTCTGACATTAGCCATGATTGACCAATTAATAAGCCTAATTAAACTAGTTATTAAAGAAGATAATAAATTGTTTGAATATACGTCAAAAGGAACTAATGAGTATTCAGTTTTGACATATATGTTAAATTCATATTTGATAGGCGGCTATAAAGGGATGCTGAGTTACCAACTTAACAAAAACATTAAAATAGACATTGCAGTAAGAAATGTTTCGAACATCGTATACAATATTTTTAGATACGAACTTGCAAAACATATTGGTGTCATAGATTTGATATATAGAACAATATATGGGAATTTGCATGAAATTCCTATAGATGAAGTGACGGGATTTAGCTCACTGTTGAGTTATCTTGAATATGGAACTTATTCAGAAAAGGGTAGAAAAGCTAGTGATTATGGAGTATCTCAAAATATACTAAAACACTTAGAGGATTCAAGTATTGAAATTGACGATTATGAGAAAATTCTCTTTAAGGATATCGAGGGTATAGTTGGTTGATTAGTTATCTCTTTCTAGAAAAGATTTTGGATGTACTTTGAGGTTATTGTCAATAATGCTCTGATAATGTATTAAAAAGGGTGGAATGAAATTGCCTAATTATCTACATTTTACTAACCCAGTACATCAATATCCACTAATTGACATAATAGAATATCATAATAAAGAGTTAATATCCTGTTACTTGTACCACATAACACTAAATGGTTTGATACAATTCGTATCAAGCCTTTTTTTGTGCATATAGGGAAGTTTCTCCTATATTCAGAAATCAGTTGAATTATTAAAATCGTTATTAAAACTATAAATCAGTTGATATTGTATACATCATATATTTAGTAACACGATTACAGCCTTAAATACACGATTACATTTTAATTTTAAGTAGGGGTTGAAAACCGGTCATGGTGGATATTGGTGATCTAAGATCTGCCCATAAGTTCAAAGTTGATATTTAATTGATTGAGAAACATATTAGAAACATGGGTAGTCATTCGAACTAATATATTAATTTCTATAAAAAAAGTGATATAATAGTGATAATCATAAGTCAAGGAGAACAATCCTTATGAAATATTCAATAAGAATAAAATTACTAAGGGAGAAGTTGCTTTTATCCCAAAAAGAACTGGCAGATATGCTGGATGTTTCTTTTGTATCTGTGAATAGATGGGAAACCGGCAAATTTAATCCTACGATTAAAAGTAAGAGAAAGTTAAATGATCTGTTTAATAAGTATCAGATTGATAATAAATAAGTTTTAAAACAAGTAGAATTAATACAAATAGGAGATAATTTACATGGCAAAGGCAAAAAAAGAAACTAAGAAAAAAATCACCCTAAAAAACTTTAAAGACTATGCATTAGAGCAGTTAAGCGAGGCAGATTCTAAAGGTATCACGTTAATTTCGAGTAATCTTTTAGTAGAGGTTGAAGAAAAATTTGATAATGAATCAGACATATCATTAGCTTATAATGCTATCAAAGATATATTAAAGAAATATAAAGGTTCAGTAATTGATGAAGAAGAATCTACGGGTGATATTGAAGCACTTATCTTCAATCAACTCAAAAAAGAAAAAAGAACTGGACTAGAAGCCATTTTATGGAAATGCGCCAATATTTTAAGAACGAAAGAAAAATCAGATAACAGAAAAGCAGTATTGGGTCTTGTCTTCTTAAAATTTGTTGGTGATAAGTTTTCCAAAAGACAAGAAGAGATTAAATTAATGGCGGATTTTGATGAGATGTATCTGGAAATGCCTCAATTTTATCTAAGCCAGAATGTGTTCTTTCTAAATGAATCCTCAAGATGGGATTACATTGTTAATAATGCATCTCAAAGCAATATTGCAACTATTATTGATCAAGCAATGAAGGATATAGAAGATACGAATCCCACATTAAAAGGAGCTTTAGATTTAAACTTCTATGCACCATTAAATCTTGAAACAAGCAAACTTAAGTCACTCATTGATGAGATTAACAAAATATCAGAGAACAACTTTCATGATAAGGATTTGATAGGAAGAGTATATGAATACTTTCTATCTATTTTCTCTATTTATGAAGGCAAGGCGGGCGAGTACTATACACCAAAGCCGATTGTTGAATTATTGACTGAGCTCATTGAACCATATAGTGGTAGAATTTATGACCCATGTTGTGGTAGTGGTGGGATGTTTGTACAGTCTTATAAATTCCTAGAGGCTCATCAAAAAGATAAAGCAAAACTTTTTGTATTTGGACAAGAAGAAAACTCAACCACCTATAAACTTGCTAAAATGAATCTTGCCATTAGAGGCATTCCAAATGACTTAGGCAATAAAGCTATCTCGACATTCACTGAGGATTTACATAAAGATAAGAAGATGAACTATATAATAGCTAATCCACCATTTAATTTAAAAGAATGGTATTCTACTACAGGTCAAAACTGTAAGTTCCAATTAGGTGGAGAATTAATAACTCCGCCTGAAAGCAATGCAAACTATGCATGGATTTTACACATGATTAATAAGCTTGATGTAAATAATGGTATTGCTGGATTCTTACTTGCAAACGGAGCTTTAAGTGCAGAACAATCTATTAGACAAAAATTAATCGAAGAAGATAAAATTGAAGCTATCATGATTCTACCAAGAGAAATGTTTTATTCAACTGACATTTCTGTTACTGTATGGATTGTTAACAACAATAAAAAAGCTAGAACTCTTAATGGCAGACAACTTAGAGACAGAACTGGAGAAGTTCTTTTTGTAGATCTAAGAACATGGAATCAAAACAAATTTGAGAAAAAGTTTGTCACTTTTGATGAGATTCAAATTCAAAGTGTAAAATCGATTTATAACAATTGGCAAGACGTTGATAGATCCAAATATAAAGATGTACCCGAACTTTGTAAATCAGTTACAAAAGATGAGTTCACAAAAGATTTTTCATTAGTACCATCAAAATATATTAAGTTTGTTGATAAGGATTTAGATATTGACTATGAAAAAGAAATGGTTAGAATTCAAAAGGAAATGAAAGAGTTATTAGAGGAAGAGAAAAAAACTCAACAGATGTTAAAAGATGCTTTTGAAGGTATTGGTTATGGCATTGAGTAGATTTAAGATAGGTGATCTTATAGATTCAATAAATGAAAAGTGTAACATTAGTAACTTAACAGTTTACGAAGTATCAGGAATAAATAGAGATAAAGAGTTTTTCTCACCAGCGGTTCAAGTTGGACGGGATACCTCAAGTTACAAGGTGGTACCTCCAAATTGTTTTGCATGTAATTTAATGCACGTAGGTAGAGATATTGTAATTCCAATATCTTTAAATAGGACTAGTAAAGATATTATTGTATCTCCTGCATATTCTGTATTTAGAATAAATAATACTGACATCCTTATGGAAGAGTATCTATATATGATTTTCAAAAAAATAGACTTCGATAGGTATGCAGCATTTTGCACAGATTCCTCCGTTAGGGATGGTCTTGAGTGGAATAGATTCTTAGAAATTGAAATAGATGTACCCTCAATGGAAGTTCAACAAAAAGTAGTTGATGTTTATCTTGCAATGGTTGCAAATCAAAAGGTCTATGAAAAAGGACTCGATGACTTAAAGTTAACTTGTGATGCTTATATTGAAAATTTAAGAAGAAATAGTCAATCTGAAAATGTAGGGAAATATTTAACAGAACGAATTGAAAAGAATACGGATGGAAAATATGACAACCTAGTTGGAATTGGTAAGGATGGTTTTATTAAACCAAACCAAGTAAGAACAACTGAAAGTTTACGAAAATGCAATTTGTTCTATCCTAATGACTTTGTTTATGCTCCGTCATCTTTAGTTAATGGTGTTATAAGTATATCAAAATTTGATGAGCCAAGAATTTGTACGGAAGAGTATATAGTATTCTATTCAAATAATCCAAAAAAATTACTCCCAGAGTATTTACTACTATGGACGAAAAGATCTGAGTTTGGAAGACGAATTGAGTTTAATTCTATGGATAGTGTTAGAAATAGATATTATTTTCAACAATTTCAGGAAGAGATATTTATTCCACTTCCTGATATAGAGGTGCAAAAGGATATAGTAGAAGTATTTAAAGCTTATGAAATGCGCATGAGTATAAATAATAGTTTAAAAAAGCAAATTAATATAATCTGTCCAGTATTAATAAAAGGTAGCATCAGTTAAAATAAGTAGTATTCGCTTAAATGTTCATATTTATAAGGGGGATTTATAATGTCCAATTTCACAGAAAATATACTTGAGCAAGCCATAATTGACTTGTTTAGAAAGCAAGAATATGAATACTCTTTTGGTCCTGACTTACATAGGAGAACAAAAGACATTCTTTTTCTTGATGATTTAAAATCGTATTTAAATGACAAATATAATAACTCCCTTACTGAGAACGAAATTCAAAAAATAATTAATGAGATTTCTTTTATTTCTTCTAATCCTTTATTTGAAGGTAATAGAGAAGTTTTCAACAAGATTAACAATGGTTTTAGCATCTATCGAGACGATTCTACAATGCCCAATCTGTTTGTCGAACTGATTGATTTCAAGACATTTAACAATAATAAGTTTAGAATTATCAATCAATATGAAATTGAGGATTTAGAACTTAGAATTCCTGATATATTGGTATTTGTGAATGGTATTCCTGTTTCAATCATAGAAGTTAAAACTGCTAAAGATGAATCAGTAACTATACACGACGCTTGGGAACAAATCCATCTTAGATATACTAGAGGTATTCCGGAAGCATTAAAGTACTCTTTTGTTTCGATGATAACAGATGGTATCAACACTAAATTAGGGACAATATTTACTCCTTTCGAGTTTTATTATGCTTGGAAAAAGGAAGAAGATGTTGATGCCGATCAAGAAGGCATCAGATCTTTGGTTTCAGCGATTAATGGATTCTATCGAAAGGATCGATTTATAGAAATTCTCCATGATTTCATTATTTATCCAGATAAGGGTACAAAAGATCAATTCCCAGTAATCTGTCGATATCCACAATACTTTGCTACTAAGAAATTATTAGATAGTATAAGGCTACATATGAAACCACAAGGTGATGGGAAAGGTGGTACTTATTTTGCTGCTACTGGCAGTGGGAAAACTTATACTATGCTTTTCTTAGCTAGAAAACTAGTAAAAACACATAGTGAAGAATTTAGAAATCCAACAGTAGTAGTTATAGTTGACAGAGAAGATCTCGATAATCAGACAACCGATAGATTTGCTTCATCTAAAAAATATTTAAATGATAGCGAAAATGTTAGAAGTATTGATAGCAGAACAGATTTAAAAGAGACACTCTCATCAACTCAAAGCGGTGGTGTATTTATTACTACTGTTCAAAAATTTGCGGAAGATACAGGTATGCTATCTGATAGAACGAATATTATTTGTATTTCAGATGAAGCTCATCGTTCGCAGATCAATTTAGGACCTAAGGTAAAAGTATCTGTATCGAGTGATAATAATATCTTGTTTACTGATACCGAGAATATGACACGCAAGCTTGTTACTGCAAAAGAAATTGAAAAAAGTTACGGGTTTGCAAAATATCTTCATGACTCCTTTCCAAAAGCCACTTATCTTGGTTTTACTGGTACACCTATTAATGAAACATTGCTTGTTTTCGGTGGAATCGTTGATAGCTATACCATGAAACAAAGTGAAGAAGACGGAATTACAGTGGGTATCATGTACGAACCTGCACTGGCTCGTGTGATATTGAATGATGAACAGGCAAAGAAAATTGATGAATATTATAAAAAGTGTAGAGAACTTGGAACTAATGATTATCAAGTAGAACAATCAATTAAGGATATGACTGCGGTTGATCTTTTACTGGGTCATCCAGATAGATTACAAAAAGTTGCTAAAGATATTATTACCCACTATGAAGAGTTAGAGAAGAATAAACCTAATATTGTACAAAAAGCGATGATAGTCTGTTCGAATCGACAAATAGCATTTGATATGTATAATCTCATTTTAAGTCTAAGACCAGAATGGGGTTTCAAGAAAAAAACAGAGGACGATAGTATGTATACGAAAGAGCAACTGTCTGAACTCACTTCAATTGAAAAAATTAAGTTTGTAACAACTCAAAGTGCTAACGATATAAAAGAACTGTTCGACCTAGCAGGAACTTCGGAATACAGAAAAGATCTTGCTGATACCTTTAAAAACGATAAATCAAACTTTAGAATAGCAGTTGTTGTAGATATGTGGCTAACGGGATTTGATGTGCCAAGTTTATCAGTAATGTACATTGATAAACCTATCCAAAAACATACACTTATTCAAACTATATCACGTGTTAATAGAGTCTTTAAAGGCAAAGATAAAGGTGTTGTAGTTGACTATATTGGTTTCTATCAAGAACTACTTGAAGCAATGAAGGTTTATGGTAATATTAAGGATATTCCAATCGAAGAAATCAATTTGAGTCTAGACATATTTAAAAACGAGTTAGCTCTTTTAAGTGAGTTATTACTTAGTTTTGATTCGAAAGATTATTTTGATGGATCACCATTAGAACAACTCTTATGTATTGATAGAGCAGTTGAGTTTGTCCAGCAAAAGAAAGAAAGAGAAACTTCTTTCATGGGACATTCTAAGAGATTGAAGCAAGCATATCAATTGGTTGCTCCAACAGGCAAATTGACAGAAGATGATGTGAATCAGGCAAACTTCTATTTTGTCATAAGGTCAATTATATTTAAACAGACTATTGGTAATACACCAGATACTGAAACTATGAATAAACACGTTCAAAGAATGGTAGAAGATGCAATCCAATGCAGCGGTGTAGAGATTGTCGAGGAGCTAGGTGAAGGTGAAGATATCTTCTCAGATGAATTTATCAAAAAGATAGAAGAATCGAAAATGCCTATTTCTAAGTTCAATGCTCTTGTCAAGCTATTGAAACAAGCTATCAAAGAGTTTGGGAAAATGAACAAACTTAAAGCTCTCGAATACTCAGAAAAGCTACAACAAACTATCGACAAATATAACAATCGAGATAATTTAGTCTTTGTTAGTGAAACAGTAGCTGATTTTGTTGAGAGTTTATCTGAAGAACTCATTAAACACTATTATGAACTAACAAAAGATCGAGATATCTACAAAGAAAAAGGTTTTGAATCCCCACTTGAAGGTGCAATTTACGATATCTTAATTAGAGTAAGAGATGATCACCAGTTTGATTTTGATGAGAATAACTGTATTCCTTTAGCTAAGGAAATTAAATCACTAATTGATGATAAGTCACAATATACAGATTATATTTCTAGAGAAGATACCAAAAATCAATTATCAATGGATTTAGTTAGATTGCTTAGAAAGAATGGATATCCACCAAAATGGAACAATGAAATATTCACTAGAATTCTTGCTCAAGTGGACAACCAAAAACGTAATAATTAATAAGTATTCTAATTTAAATATTCAGTGAGCGACCAATCTTAAGTCATGATTGGTCGCTCTTTTTTGCTTGTTTAATCTGAGAATCAGATATACCTGATAAGTTTTAAATATTAATAGATTATCAAAACTTATCAACAACACTTATATAAAACTTTTTTTTATGGTAATATTTAATTATATATTGTGCCACGATTTCTCATATATAAAATCCCTTACATTCAAGGTTCATATTAATATTGAGAAAGTAAGGGGTTTGGGATTTTTTTAATAATAGGAGGGTTAAAAATGAATAATGATTTAACATTAATTGCACAAGGAAAAATCAGACAACTTGAGAAAAAACAACTAAATCAAAGTAAAGTAATACATGATTTCATTAATTTAGCATCACATTTTTTAGATGCTTCTGCGCTAAGTAATCTAATAGAAAATAACGGATTGCTAGAATTATTGGAAACGCAAGAAGTGCAATTTATACTATCAAAGTACCACTATGAGTTCATACTAAACTTGTCTGAAAACTTTAAAGTAAAAAGTGTCTATGTGCCAACTGGCATTTTAAATCCATTTATTTTTTGGCATTCGAGTTACAAATTAACATATTATTTAGATAAAAGTGATTATCACTCTATCAAGCGATTAAATTCTATTTTAAATATAGAATTTATTGAAGATAAAAATCAAGTAATAGATCTTATATGTATATTTCCGTTATTAGGAATCAAAGAATTTAATATGCAGTACAACCTTATTTCTACATCGCTAAATCAACTACTTGTCAATGTTCAATATTTAAATCAAGAAAATAAACTCCTAGTCTTATTTACTGAACGTGATTTCTATTCAAGTAAAACCCAGTTGATACTTAAAACAGAGAAATTATACACTGAAGCAGTTTTCACAATCCCTTCTAATGAACTTGATATTATCAATGTTGACTTGTGTCTTGTTTTAATTAGTAAGGTTGGTTTGTTGTCAATTAATCGCACGTTTTTAGGTAAAATTTTCAGTAGCGAGAATCGAAATAGCATTGTATTATCGAATTTCATGCAGAAGAACAGCGGTAAAGATATGTCAGAAGGTATCTTGCTTGAATCAAGTAAAATCATTCCTCTAAGCAATTTGAAAGCTACCAATGATTTCGATGTTCTTAATCGGAAAACAAGTTATACAAAAGCGAAAGTTTCTGATGTGATGATAGACATTAAATATATGACCAAAGATAAAAAAAATGAGTTGGCAGAAAACTCTATATATTTTTCAAAGATCGGACTCTCGAAGATAGCTACTAGTCCAGAAGAGTTGTCGATTAAAACTAAAAATTTCATTGAGGTTTCTCTCGATTCGCGTAAAATCAACAATAACTATTTGATGAATTATCTAAACTCAAAGATTGGTATGATGGCGAGAGAGATTCACTTGAGTGGTTCTATAATAAAATTTTTGTCAAAAGAACAAATAGTTGAAATTGATATAGTGTTACCTTCTTTATCAGTTCAAAATGAAATGGTTAAACTAACAAATGAAATCAATAATAGGCAAATAGATTATGATCGATTACGCCATAATATATGGTCAGAATACAATTCTAAAACACTTAATGCTGTGAAACGCGAAGTCAATTCAACCGAGTCTCTCGATAAAATGGGTAAATGGATTGACTCCTTACCATATCCATTGTCAATAACTTTATGGAGTTACCAATCAACAAGAACTATCAAAAAGAAAATCGCTTGTCTGTTATTCTTTTTCGAGAGCTTATCAGAGTTTCTCACCATGATACTAATAAGTGCATATTATTCTGAACAAGATTTTTACAATAACTATAAAGAAAAATGGCTAAACGATGTTGAAAATCAAATCGATTGGTACAGAAAAGCTTCGTTTGGTCAGTGGAATTTGTTTTTCAGTAAGTTATCAAAAATAGGACGCGAAATGATCAACAAAAATGAAGATGCGAAGAATATTGTTTTAAAACTTTTATATTATCCAAGCAACGATTTTTTAAACATATTCAACAAGGAGATCATTCATACTTTAAATCAAACATGTGATATTAGAAATAGACATAAAGGACATGGCGGAGTTTCAAGTGAAACAGTGGATAAGACGATTTTAAATGAACTAGAGAAACACTTAAACAAAATCTATGAACTACTCAATTATTCGTTTGAAGATACATCCTTTATACTTCCAATTGAAGGTAGAAAAACCAAAGGAACATACATCAATAAAGTATTCAATTTATCGGGATCAAAGATGCCATTTTCAGAAGAAGAACTCAATCTTGTTGAAATGCTGGATACTGATAAGATGTACATGATTCATAGAAACCAACCAAGAGCACTTGAACTAATTCCACTGGTTAAGGTCAAAATGAACACTGGTGCTAGCTATTTTTATTCAAGTGTTGAAAGTTCGAAAATGCGATGGATATCTTATCATTATGAACAAGAACCAGAACTTGAAACTGATATCAATGAAGATATCTTCAAACCATTTTTAAGATAATGGCACACATAGTGAAGCAATTAATCAGGTAAGGGTTAAATGTTGTATTAAAAAACTAACCAATACTATTTAACACGTTCTTATAGCTAGAAGTATTAAATAGAATATACTGCTTGCTTGAATGGTGATGGGTGTTACTAAGTTAAATTTATATTATGGAGAGTGAATAAATGGAAATAAATAGCGAAAGGGTTATTTTTGTTCAAGTCTTAAATATGGAAAAATATGATGGTGTTTATGATAGTGAAGGTAATATTAAAGATTACTATTTAAGCTCTGGTGGTAGTTATCCAGATACAATCAAACATGAGCAATTTAATTTCAAATCTATAGATGGCAAGTATTATGGTTATCTACCACCTTATTCAAAAATAGATTTAGACAGAGTTAATCAACATGCTATTGTTTTGGATAGAAAGGGTAGACGTGTGATTCCAAAATCACTAGTCGTATTTACGACAACTTCAGATATAACAAAAACTGGCAGATATATCTGTGGGTTTTATACTAGAGCCAACTTATATGAAGAGCCACTAAAAATGAAGAACCCGTTTAGATTTGTAAAGGATGATGGTTCTTATGCGAGTTTTAGTGCAGTTACAGAAGTGAAAAATGCGATTTTGATTCCAAGAGAAGAGCGCACATTTCAAATCTTGAACGGCAAGAAAATTTCTGGTGGATTTGGTCAATCTAATATATGGTACTGTGATAAAAACCCAGAATACAAAAAAGAAATCATAAAGTATATTGAATGGGTTATATCAAATAGAAACAGATAGATATAGGATGGATAAACATGGAAAATAAAATTTTACTAAATGATCTACTTAACTTATCAGAAGAAGAATTGG
>Ga0265295_1004162_pt1 | contig 19766 bp, 17 predicted proteins | sample Munlansysbiofilm_FD_192503 | JGI IMG/M metagenome (GOLD analysis project Ga0265295, IMG submission 192503) | Leachate microbial communities from a municipal landfill in Southern Ontario, Canada - Methane capture system biofilm | ecosystem: Engineered > Solid waste > Landfill > Unclassified ... | reverse complement strand
TTTTTCGGCTTATGTCAGCAAAAGGAAGGATGCGTCCGGCGGTATAAATAAGAGCCACATCGAGGCGGATATTTTGACTGGCAAGGTGTTGATTCAGTGCGTTTTTTTGTAAGCGCCAGGCTTCGCGACACAGGCGTTTGGTACGGTTGCGATCAACGGCTTTTTTAAAATTACGCTTCGATACGCTGATAAGCATCCGCAAAGGAGGATTTTCATCTGCAACGGCTTCAAAAACAACTACTTTGAACGGATGTTGATAAAATGATTTACCATTGCTAAACAAGTTTGCTATGGCATTGTGGCCATGAAGCCGCTCAGCTTTTGGAAATTGACAAGACTGTTTTTCAGTACTTAAATCGCTTGACAAAACTTTATTTTTTGCGTGTACGTTTGTTTTGCGCTTCAATAAATTCTTCTACGGCCATCGTCATGGAAGGTGCCGATTTTGTAGGTGCATTAATTTGTAGTTTAAAGCCGGCTTCCTTTGCTGCTAAAGCTGTTGAGGGTCCAAAAGCGCCAAAAACTTTTGTTCCCTGCTTAAATTTAGGGAAATTTTTAGTGAGTGATTTGATGCCGGCAGGACTGAAAAAAATCAGCATATCGTAATCTTCAATTTTTACTTTAGACAAATTGCTGGCCACTGTACGATACAAAACTGCTTTGTTATATTCAATTTTTGCCTCGTCGAGCATCTCCGTCATGCTTTCTTTGACGATATCGGAACAGGGAAGCAAAAATTTCTCTTCTTTATGTTTCTGGATTATTTCCATCAAATCGCCAAAGCTTTGTTTGCCATGAAAAATCTTACGCTTTCTGTACTGCACATATTTTTGCAGATAGTAAGCCGTAGATTCGGAAACACAGAAATATTTCAAAGATTCTGGCACTTCATAACGCATGTCTTTGGCAATACGAAAGAAGTGATCCACTGAGTTGCGGCTGGATAAAATGACGGCTGTATGCTCTGCCAGCGAAATACGTTCCTGCCTGAATTCGCGGGCAGTAACACCTTCAATTTTTATAAACTTCTCAAAGTCAATCGTAAGGCTGTATTTTCGCGCAAGGTCTCCGTAAGGTGATTTTTCAATATCTACCGGTTTTGGCTGAGACACCAAAATGGATTTAATTTTCATCTGATTACGATTTTTTTATAGCTGTGTACCTTTTTTTTCTGCTTTTCTATTGGAAATCTACTAATTAACTGTTTAACTAATTGAGCATTCGCTGATAGATTTTTTATTTTAGAATGCTACTATCTATATCGTGTGGATTATTCACGTAAGTATTTAAAGAACAATATCTTGAAACTGCTCCTGTGCTTAATTTTAGTTTAGCGGCTCAAAATTGCAAACGATTGAGTGGCCTGGTTAAAAAAAATCTGATCAAAAAAGACTGAATTGACCAGAAGCAAGTAACGAAACAGTTTTTAATAATAACAAAAACGGAACGATTTCGAGGGCGCAAAGATACAAAAATAAATACAATATAGAAAAACGACCAGTTGATAATCCAATGAATAAGCTTCTTAATAAGTTGTAAGTCAGTATTATAATAAATGTTATGCTAGCTATATAGAAACTAATTGTTCCTTGTTGAAAAATCATTGCAAGCAAACCTAAAAACAAAATCAGCGAGGCAATCAGGTAGTACGAAAACTCGTTGGCATTGTAGCGTGTGTTGATTTCGTGTGCTTTGAATAGCTGGGCAACAAACTTTTTTAGCCCAAGTCTAAGTAAAATAACAATGCTTGTTATGGTCAGAATCTGCCAATAAAAATGGGTAGGAATGGCCCAACTTTCTACTGCTAAAAATTGTGAGGCTAACAGTTGTAAAAATTTGGCAAATAATAAAGTATAGGTAAAAAAGAACACGATTCCCGGCATGCTGAGTGATGGATTCCACTCACGAAGCATTAGGTTTAGCTTGGTTTCGCCGCCCATAGCCTGCCACAATTGCTGAAAACGACGTGGAAAGAGTTGCTTGCTCAAAACAAATAAAATCAACACCAGTGAAAGTATAAGCAAGCTGCTGTTGTCAACCTTAGTGGTATCTTTTCTGATTTTTGGAACAATCTTTACGCTTGATTTTTCAGTAACAAAAGTGCGCGCCACCACACCGGTTTCGGCTAAAGAATCAGATGCATGGGCAAAAAAAGCCTCAAATCGGAATAGTGTGCTATCCGATATAGCACTACTAGCGGAAGCAGTTGTTGAATCAATAATGCCGGTAAATTGAGGCATAAGGCTTAGTTATTTTTGCGGATGCAAAGTTAAGTTGGTTATTTTACATGGGAGCGCAACTGCCTGCTTTGAGGAAAATTATTTCTCAAACAGTATAATAAAGCAGCCCTCAAATAGCCTCGTGCTAAATGACAAGCACAAGCTACTGCATAGGTAGCGCAGAAATGAACTATCAAAAAACAGTTTTATTAAGAGATTTCCGGCTGATACTATTTAAACTCATTATAAAGTAATGACGAAATTTGTAAATAACAGATTATAAATAATATAGCTGCATTATCAATTTGTTAATTCTTTCACAAATCACTTTCAAAATACGCCGGATTAGCGTAATTTTGCAGGCCAAATTAAACAAGAAGGACTAAATGGACTTGATAAATAAAATTAGAGCAAGTGCTAAAGGCAGTAACAAACGTATCGTGCTTCCCGAAGCCACGGAAGAGCGTACTTTGCGTGCCGCAGATGTTATCCTGGAAGAGAATCTTGCTGTACTGATTTTGCTTGGTAATGAGGAAGGAATCAAAGACAATGCTACACGTTGGAACCTGAAACATATTGCCAAAGCAACAATTATAGATCCTGTAAATAATCCCGAAAAGCAGTTTTATGCCGATATGCTTTTTGAGCTGAGAAAGCACAAAGGCCTTGTGATGGAACAGGCCATAAAGTTGGCAGAAAATCCTTTGTATTTGGCGGCATTACTCATCAAAGCCGGAAAGGCCGATGGCGAAGTAGCTGGAGCCAACAACGCTACAGGCGATGTGCTGCGTCCGGCATTCCAAATTATTAAGACTTTACCGGGTATTAGTGCAGTTTCGGGTGCTTTTATCATGGTAGTTCCTGACAAACAATATGGAGATGAGGGTATTATGGTATTTGCTGACTGTGCTGTAAATCCTGATCCTTCTGTGAAAGAATTAGCGGAAATTGCAATCGCCTCGGCGCAAACAGCCCGTTCTATTGCAGGTTTGGAGCCACGCGTGGCCATGCTTAGCTTTTCTACCAAAGGGAGCGCCAAACACGAGAAGGCTCAAAAAATGATTGACGCCACGATTTTGGCAAAAACGCTAAATCCTGATTTGCAAATTGATGGTGAGCTACAGGCCGATGCAGCCATTGTGGAGGCCATTGGACGTACAAAATCACCCGATTCAACCATTGCCGGCAAGGCCAATGTTTTGGTTTTTCCATCGCTTGAAACTGGAAATATTGCCTACAAACTGGTGCAGCGTTTGGCTAATGCCGAAGCCATAGGGCCAGTGCTTCAAGGGCTGGCGGCACCTATCAACGATTTGTCGAGAGGCTGCTCTGTGGAAGACATTGTAAACCTGGTTGCCATCACCGTGAACCAGGCCAAAGACGAAGTTTATCAACATTAAAATATATTTTAATAGCCTTATATTATGAGTGAAACATTAGCAGATTTTAGTCTGGGAAAAAAAATTCAGGCCAAAGGAATTATTCAAAAAGTTGGTGTGATTGGCTGTGGCGCTGTCGGACAAGAAATTACCCGCACCATTAGCCATTATGGATTGGATGTAGTTTTCCTGGATCTTGACCAGGAACGCATAGAATTAATATTTAAACAGTTAGACCAACAACTTGATGATGTTATTAACCAATGGGGGCTTACCACCGGCGAAAAACGCGCCATCCTGAGCCGCATCAAAGGCACTACAGATTATGCTGACCTGGCCGAATGTGATATCGTTATCGAGACGATAAGCTCACGCAAACGGGGAACCAGCATTGAAATAAGAAAAGAGATTTTTCAAAATGTTGAAGCTGTGGTTAGGCCAGATGCCATTATCTCGTCAAACATTGCTACGCTAATGATTTCTGATCTTGCAGCAGCACTCAAATATCCAGAACGTGCAATCGGGATTCACTTTATTTTGCCTGTGCACAAATCGCAGATAATTGAAGTGGTTAGAGGTATCGGATCTTCGGAAGAGGCTTATCAGCAAGTGATTAAGTTTGCCGGCATGATCAATAAAAAGATTATCCGCGTCAACGAATCACCCGGAAATATCGTTACCAGAATGATGGTAACCACCATTAATGAAGCATGTGAAATACTGATGGAAGGCGTGGCTTCTGTGACAGACATCGATACCGCCATGAGAGAATCATCCGGAAATGTATATGGTCCCTTTGAATTGGCCGACCGCATCGGCTTGGATAAAATCCTGAAATATATGGATAACCTGTATCAGGAGTTTGGCGACAAGAAGTTTAAACCTTCGCCTATCATCAAACGCCTGGTTCGTGCCAATTATCTTGGCCGTATCAATGGCAAGGGTTTTTACAACTATCAGGGAGAAAAGGCTATTGATCAAACAGTTACTTGCGCAGTTATCAAATAATTAAAGTCAAAAAAAATGAAAGTTATCGTTCTGAACTGTGGAAGTTCATCCATAAAATATCAGTTATTTGAAATGCCTTCAAAGAATGTGTTGGCCAAAGGTCTTGTCGATAAAATCGGACTGAAAGGTTCTGCCATTAAGCATAAACGCAATGACGGCGTAGAAGCCAAACTGGAAGGCGAAATTCTGGATCACCAAGCTGGGATTCAATATTTGCTTGGGATTTTGGTGAGCGAAAAATACGGGAGCATCAAAGATATCGAAGAAATTGATGCTGTTGGCCACCGCGTAGTGCATGCCGGCGAAAAATTTAGTGGCAGTGTTTACATCACTGAAGAGGTGATTGATGCACTTGAAGAATGCGTAGATTTGGCACCATTGCATAACCCACCAAACCTCAAAGGGATTTATGCCATGAAAGAACTGCTGCCCGAAGTGCCACAAGTTGGCGTGTTCGACACAGCTTTTCACCAAACCATGCCGCCGGAAGCATACCTTTATGGCATTCCTTATTCGTTGTACGAGAAATACAAAATTCGTCGTTATGGTTTTCACGGTACAAGTCATAAATACGTTTCAAAAAGGGCTTGCGAAATTCTCGACCTGGATTACGAAAAACAGAAAATTGTTACTTGTCACCTCGGCAATGGCGCGTCAATGGCGGCTATCAAAGGTGGAAAATCAGTGGATACTTCCATGGGAATGACGCCTATCGAAGGCCTGATAATGGGTACGCGTTGCGGTGATCTGGACGTGGGAGCCTTGCTTTATATTGCCGACAAAGAAGAAACCAGCATTCAAAATACCAGTACTTTGGTGAACAAATTTTCTGGTATGATAGGGATTTCCGGTGTTTCATCTGATATGCGCGATATTCAGGCTGCTGCCGATAATGGCAACGAGCGTGCTAAAGTTGCACTTGAAATGTATCAGTACCGCGTAAAAAAATATATTGGTGCTTACGCCGCGGCGATGGGTGGTGTTGATGTGATTGTTTTTGCCGGTGGAATCGGCGAAAATGATACCCTAACACGCACTAGATCATTGGAAGGTCTGGAGTTTTTGGGTCTGGAAGTAGATCGTGAAAAGTCGCTCAACTCAAGGGCTAAAGAAGAAGTTATCAGCACTCCTGAATCACGGGTGAAGATTATTGTGGTGCCAACAGACGAAGAGCTGATGATTGCTGCCGACACCTACGAAATTGTTGAAAGCATTATTGAAAAAAGCCGCTATTAATAAGCTGTCTCGATAAATTAAAAAAGCCGCTGAAACATGGTTCCAGCGGCTTTTTTTAGGTAATGTCGTAAAGAAAACTATTCTTTTTGAGTCTTTGATAAGAAAAGGCTAAAGACGAGGCTTTCGAAGTTTTTGAAACCAAGGAGTTTACTGCGGTAAAGGACTGTTTCAAAAACGAGAGTAACGCTGTATTTAGCCTTTTCTTGCAAAGACTTGGGAGTTAATTTACCAACTTGTCAAAGCAATACCCACCGAAAATGGATAAAGCTCCGGGCCTTTGTCTTTGATAAATAAACTCGTTAAAGAGTAGTTTGCATATAGGTTTACAATGCCCCAGCCTGCGCGGATACCTGCATCGAGCTTAAATGGATGCATGTGGAAACTGTTAAAATCTTTTACGATATTACGGTTTGAGTTGCCCGGACTTTGTAAACTCATCGGCAATAATTTTCCTGTTTCAGGATCACGCAGCTTAAATGCTTGATTGGCATCGTTATAATAAATTTTGCTGTGGGTGCTGATGCGCCATCCTACCACAACACCGGCTGCAAAGTGCATCTTTTCTTTGGTTTTGGAGCTTTTTGTCTGCACTTCAAGAAATAGAGGAAGCGTGAGGTAAAGATTGGTCAGCTTGCTTTTTCGTACCGAAACACCTTCGATAAAATAACCCTGAAAGGCCGCCGAATCGCCCGTTAGCATTACCGGTTTTGAAAAACGGTAGTTATTCCACGAAAGCCCAAGTCCGCTGAACATCCCAAAAGTGCCGGCTTTGTTGAGTTTGATATTCTGCTCGTAGAAGTTGAGGTTTACATTGATGCTTTTTTCCATGCGTAAATCCAAATAATCCTGACCTTTTGGGTAGCTCATATTAAAATCTGGTGTTAAAAGACCGTTTAGCCCCAATTCAAATCCGGCCCAGTGGCCATTGAAACGGTGTTTTTTTATACGTTTAATATTCACGTTTCCGCGTTCGTCAACAATGATGGTGCGGTTGCCGATAATGATTTTAGTGGAATCATTTTCAATCACTTTCACTTTTATATTACCCAAGTTAACGCTCACGGTGTCGCCACGGCGTGAGGAATTACTTTGATTTACACTTACAATTTCTTCGCTTTTTTCCAATGAAGCCGGGGTTTTGTCGTATGTTACCTTTGCTACGCCGCTTGTATCAAGGTAAAGCGCATCTTCTGCCCACACTTTAGCGTCGGAGGCACCACTGGCTTTCACGGTGGTTTTTTCGGTTTTTAGCTCGCCAGCAAATAGTTTGGCTGCACCGCTAAGACTGGCTTTGTGATTTGCAGCGTAACCTTTGAGCGTGAGCCTGGCTGCACCTGAACTAATCGTAACCAACTCGTCCACATCAAGCACAATATCTATAGCAGTTGCTCCACCGGCTTTCAGTGTAATTTTTTCGCCTTGAAAAGCAGTTTGGGTGCTAATGCTTGCCATCCCCAATAGTTCAACACTTCGCAAAGCCGATGTTGTTATTGTTGCTTGCAATAAAGTGGCGCTCCTAACCTGTGAGGTGGAAAGCGTTAAAACGCCATTTTCTTCTTTCACAGTAATATGCTCGAACAGGTTTTCGTCTGCTTCTACGAAGACACCGGTTTCGTCGCTCTGGATAAGTATAATCTGAAAAATCCCACTGGCTTTGATACTGCTGATGTCGCCAGTTTCAAAGGTTTGTGTACTAAGATTGCCATTGCCGATATATTGTGCAAAAGTGGCCAAAGGCATAGCAATAAATAAGGCTAAAAAAAGTTTAATAAGTGTAAGATGTGTTTTCATAACATTGATTTTTATAGATTTCATTTTTTTTAACTGTTTGTGCTTATGACGATCCTATTTAGCAGAAAGTTACAATTGCGTAGAAAAATTGTAAAAAAAGGGAAGTTTCTGTAAAAGGGAATGCCTTATTTAGGAGCACTTAAAGAGGATCAAACCTTAAAATGTCATCCTATTTAGCCTGAATTATTCATCCGATTTAGGAAGTTAAAATTCACTTACATTTGCACTTCAAAAGACTTGCAGCATTGAAAAAAATCTATGCGTTTACTTTAAAATCTTATCTGGGGCCTTTTGTCCTTACCTTTTTTATTGCCCTGTTCATCCTGCTGATGCAGTTTCTGTGGAAATACATTGACGATTTGGTAGGTAAAGGCCTGGAAGCCGATGTGGTGGCGCAATTGTTGTTTTATGCCTCCGCTACTTTTGTGCCTTTGGCTTTGCCGCTCGCCATCTTACTTTCTTCCTTGATGACATTTGGAAATCTGGGCGAGCATTACGAACTTGTTGCTATGAAAGCTGCCGGTATCTCTATCTGGTCAATAATGCGTCCGCTGGTGGTTTTGTCAATAGGTATAAGCCTTACAGCGTTTTTATTCTCCAATTATGTACAGCCTTTCGCCAATCTCAAATTTCAGTCCTTATTATATGATGTGCGACAGCAAAAGCTCGCCTTTGACATTAGCGAAGGGGTTTTTTATCACGGCATCGAGAATTATGTGATACGCATAAGCGAGAAAGACCGCGATGGGCGAACCATTCACGACGTAAAAATTTATGACCATAGCGACCGCCTCGGAAATATTAAAGTTACCACGGCAAAGTCTGGCTATATGGAGCTTAGCCCAAATCAGGAATATATTATTTTCACGCTTTTTGATGGCTATTCTTATACCGACATCGTTTCGACGCGCAATTACCGTGAGAATCGACCATTCGACCGTATGGCTTTTAAGGAAGAACGCATCCGTTTCGATCTGTCAGAATTTAACCTCAACCGCACCCAGGAAGAGCTCTTCAAAAGCCATTATACCATGCTAAATGTGCGGCAGCTCGATTTTTTTATCGACTCGCTCGAAAACCGTTTTGATGACCGAAAAGAACGCTACAAAGAAAGTTTTAACCGTCGTTTTCAAAACCTGACTACCATTGATACCACTGTAAGAATTATCAAAAAGATGGAGCGGACTGCAAACAACGCAAAGTCTGAAACAGTAACCGTTGATTCGGTTTTGTTACTCAAGTGGCCGCTGCTGTCGAATTTCAAAACCGAGGAGCAGCATAATATTGTTGATATGGCAATGAATGCCACACGATCCACGCGCGACAATGTGATCTTTAACAAGAACGATTTCAGCTATCAGCAGGAGAATATCCGTAAACATGAGCTGGCCTGGCACAAAAAATTCACGCTTAGTATTGCCTGCCTGATACTCTTTTTTATTGGTGCGCCAATGGGTGCCATCATCCGCAAAGGCGGGCTGGGCTTGCCGGTGGTGATTTCTGTCCTGTTCTTTGTGATTTATCACATCACCAGTATCACCGGAGAAAAAGCGGCTAAGGTTGGCGACCTTGATATGATTACCGGCGTTTGGCTTTCGTCAATTATTTTATTCCCTATAGGGCTGTTCCTCACTTTTAAAGCCACAACAGATGCAGCACTGCTTGATGTCGATAGCTGGCGCAAGAGGTGGCGCAAATTATTTGGTAAATCACCAGAATCCAAAGCTGTATGAGAATCCTATTTTTATGCAATAAATCTCCTTATCCGGCCAGGGAAGGAGGCCCAATCGCTATGAAAAGCCTTATTGACGGCTTGCTGGCTGCCGGTCATCAGGTGAAAGTGCTGGCCGTAAACAGCGAAAAATACCAGGTAAACCCGGATGAAATTTCTGAAGAGTTTCGTCAGCAAACAGCCATTGAGCTGGTTGACCTGGATCTGAAAATCAGGCCACTTGGGGCACTTTTGGCTTTTTTAAAGAATGAATCCTATCACGTAAAACGCTTTATTTCAAAGAGTTTTAGAGAAAAACTAATTGAAATACTTCAAGCATCCACCTTTGATGTTGTGCAGCTCGAAACGGTTTTTATGATGCCTTATATGGCTGATATTCGGAAATATACGGAAGCGCCGATAGTTTTGCGTGCGCATAATATCGAACACCTTATCTGGAAACGTATTGCCAGTCAAACCAAAATGCCGCTCAAAAAGCTGTATCTCCTTCACCTAAGTAAAACCTTAAAAACTTACGAACTGCAAAGCTTGATTGATGCGGATGGTATTGCTGCGATAACACGAAAAGACGCCGCTTTTTTTCGTGGATTAACGAACAGCAGCACCATTGATATTCCTTTTGCCTTACAACCCGAAAAATTTGTTCCAGCCTTTGAAGTTGCCGAAAAACCGGTCTTTTTTCACATCGGCGCTATGAACTGGATTCCCAACCAGGAAGGTGTCAGCTGGTTTTTGGAGAAGGTCTGGCCATTGGTTATTAGGAAAAAACCCGAAGCGCACTTTGTGCTCGCCGGTCGCTTTATGCCGGATTGGCTTTTGAAATATAAAGCAACCGGAATAGAAGTGGTTGGAGAAGTGGACGATGCTTCCGAATTTGTGAGAAAACACGATATTGCCGTGGTACCGCTGCTTTCGGGTAGTGGTATCAGGATAAAAATCATTGAGGCAATGGCGCTCGGAAAAACAGTGCTTACAACCACAATTGGTGCCGAAGGGATCAATTATGTGGATATGAAAGACTTGTTTATAGCCGATAATGCTGAAAAGATGGCCGCAATTATGGTACAGTTATACGAGAATCCTGCCCTGGCAGAAAAGACCGGCAAATCAGCACGCCATTTGGTTCAGGACTTACACGACAGCTCAAAAGTGATAGATCGGTTACTGCTTTTTTATAAAAATATTACCGAGGTTAAAAACTGCTAAAAATCGGTATTCGAGGCGTTCTGCCTATATTTGCAACTCAAAACTGAAATGTGTTGACCATGAAAATATTTGTGCTTCTTTCCCGTATTCCCTGGCCACTCGAAAAAGGTGATAAGTTGCGTGCTTTCAATCAGTTGAAGGAACTTTCCACACAGCATGAAATTGTGCTGTGTGCATTAAATTCGGATAGAAAAACGGATAAGCAGGCTGCCTTCAGGGCCTTGCAGCCTTATTGTAAGTCAATAAATTTTGTGGATTTGCCGGCAATCGGAATTTTTATTAACCTGATGACCGCCTGGCTAAATGGGAGACCACTCCAAACCGGCTATTTTTATAATGCGCGTGCAGCCAAAACGGTTAGCAAGCTTATTGAGCTACATCAACCCGATATGCTTTACGGACAGCTGTTGCGGGTGGCGGAATATCTTCGGTATGAACGTTTCCCCAAAACACTTGATTACCAAGATGTTTTTAGTATGGGAATGAAAAGGCGACTGGATATTGCTTCCTGGCTGATGAAACCTTTTCTGATGACAGAATATAAACGGCTACAACGCTATGAGTCTGAAGTTTTTGAAGATTTTGACTTGAAAACTATTATCAGCGAACCTGATCGTGACCTTATACCACATCCAAAACGGGCAGAAATTCTGGTTATACCAAATGGCGTTGACCACGATTATTTTAAGCCGATGAAAGCCGAAAAGAAATATGACATCGTGTTTACGGGCAATATGGCTTATCCGCCAAACGTAAATGCAGCTACTTTTTTGGCTTATGATATTATGCCGATCATCTGGAAAAGCATACCCGATGCCAAACTTTATCTGGCCGGTGCTACTCCAGACGCCAGCGTGCGGCAAACGGCTTCGAAAAGGATTGTGGTGAGCGGCTGGATGGACGATATCAGGCAGGCTTATGCCGGATCAAAAGTTTTTGTGGCACCAATGCGTATCGGCACCGGCTTGCAAAATAAGTTGCTCGAAGCCATGGCGATGGAGCTGCCTTGTGTTACTACGCCACTGGCTAATAAACCGCTCAAAGCCAAACACCAGCATGAAATTTTGATTGGCGAAAAAGCTGAAGAAATTGCTTCTGCAATCGTTTTCTTGTTGCAAAATATGGAGCAGGCAGCCGCCATCGCACAGAAGGGAAAAGCTTTTGTAACCCAAAAATACAATTGGGAAACCGCTACCAATATACTGGCTGATGCTATGGTTGCTGTGGTTAAGAGGTGAGTGGGTTTGGTTTTTTGAGGGAGATTAAAAAAGCTTGATAGCAGAAAAGTTTATTGAAAAGTGTGATTAATGAAAAATACGTTTACTTTTGGGAAGTTAAAAAGCAGCTAACCAAATTAATTTGCAATAAATAATAAGTGTTATACGAGATATAGTTTTTATCAAAATAAGTTAATATTTTGGATAAAACTCTATCATTTTATCTTTTAAGGGAAAGAGAATGGATTGGTTTTTTAAGCATATTTAACTTGCATAAGGAAAATTGTCGCAATAAAATTTGTCATATTTTGTTTATTTTATTAAATTTGTCATTATGATGGAATATCTGGTAAATAAAAAACACAACAAAGAATCTAATTCAGATGCTTTAAAATACTGGCAAGACAATCTGGTTCACGAATATTATATTGACTATTACAATAATCTTTCATCAAAAGAACTTGATCGTGAGTTTCGTAACGATATAAGGACAATATCTAAAATACTGGCAAAATTATCTGATTCGGAAAGAAAGTTGTTTATAGGCTTTATACCTAATTTTATCGAGTTCTATATCGGACAAAAGTTTGAAAAAGAAATTGATTCTTCATTGAGTAAAATACTGAAATTTTTATGACAGATAAAAAATCAAAAAAGGTGACAGAAAATTCATCTCATGAAAATGCTCCCCAAAAGTCAAGGGAGGATCAAGAAGCTGATAACCTATCAATGATACCTGAGCATTTATTAGCAGAGTTGCCAAAAGAAGAGAGGGGGAGAGTTGCCAGTATAATAAAAGAAACAATGATTTCTGGAGTTATGAAAAGGAGTAATCCTATTGCGGATAAAGTCACTTCCGACCATATTACGCAATTAATTTCCTCATCTGATGTGCAAGACTCAAGGGATAGAAAAGAACGGAAAAGTGAGCGGAATTACAATTTGTTACTTTTGATTATCGGTATAATTTTCATTGGCTTTTTGATTGTTTTTTTACAAAAGAATGAGGATTTGCTAATAAAGATTGTTATTGCAATCATTTCTTTTATTGGTGGTTTTGGCTTTGGAAAAACTACTATTGGAAAAAAGAATAACACCTAATAAATTAACGTTGAGATAGTTAGTGTGCGAATTTGACGAAGTATAAGTCAGTAAAAACTAATCCATCATATTTTTAATTGATTATTTCAATCTTACATAACGTATTAATAACCGTAGGTTTGTGTCCATGAAAGTCGAGAGAATGAATACTCTAAACAGATAGCTGGTGGAGTCTTTTCAAGTAATGAGAACCCTTAGGACTGTCTTTTTATAACCGCCAACTGCTTGGGTAATTAGTTTGCTTTATAGCGATGAGATAATTTCTTTTCTAATCATTGTTTTTATTTCCAATCAACCATTAACAATAAACTATCCATATTCAGTTTGCACCCCATTTATTTGCCTTAATTTTGAACTTTATTCTCGTAAAAATTTAAAACCCTATAAGCAGTGGCAGACGATAAAAAAATTATTTTCTCGATGGTTGGTGTCAGCAAGGTCATTCCGCCGAACCGACAAATTTTGAAGGATATTTACCTCTCCTTTTATTATGGTGCAAAAATTGGCATCATTGGTCTCAACGGCTCCGGGAAATCTACTTTGCTGCGCATTATCGCAGGAAAAGAAAAGTCGTACAATGGTGAAGTAGTTTTTTCGCCAGGTTATAGCGTGGGTATGCTCGATCAGGAACCTGAACTCGATGCCAACAAAACCGTGAAAGAGGTTGTGGAGGAAGGTGTTCAGGAAATTGTGGATATTTTGAAAGCTTACGAAGTGGTGAACAACCGCTTTATGGAAGAGCTTACCGATGAAGAGATGACAGCTTTGATTGAAGAGCAAGGCAAACTCACTGATTTGATTGAGCACAAAGACGCTTGGGAACTCGACAACAAACTGGAGCGTGCCATGGATGCTTTGCGTTGTCCACCCGGCGATGCACCTATAAAAAACCTTTCCGGTGGCGAGCGCCGCCGCGTGGCACTTTGTAGGTTGCTGCTTAGCGAGCCGGATATTTTATTGTTGGATGAGCCGACTAACCACCTTGATGCTGAATCAGTTGAGTGGCTTGAGAAGCATTTGCAACAATACAAAGGCACCGTGATTGCCGTAACGCACGACCGGTATTTTTTGGATCATGCCGCCGGATGGATTCTCGAACTCGATCGGGGCGAAGGTATTCCGTGGAAAGGAAATTACTCCTCCTGGCTTGAGCAAAAAACCAAGCGCATGCAGATGGAAGAAAAAACGGCTTCCAAGCGGCGCAAAACCCTCGAACGGGAGCTTGAATGGGTGCGTATGGCGCCAAAAGCACGACATGCCAAGTCGAAAGCGCGTTTGTCATCCTATGAAAAAATGCTGAATGAAGACGTGAAGCAAAAAGAAGAAAAGCTGGAACTGTTTATTCCTGATGGGCCACGCCTTGGAAATAAAGTGGTCGAATTTAAAGGCGTTTCAAAGGCGTATGGCGATAAGCTGCTTTTTGAAGATCTGAATTTTAGCCTTCCCCCGGCTGGAATTGTGGGAGTTATTGGGCCCAACGGCGCCGGGAAAACTACACTTTTCAGACTAATGATGGGACTCGAAACACCTGACAAAGGCGAGTTTGAAATCGGTGAAACAGTAAAAATTGGGTATGTAGATCAGGCGCATCAGGATATTGACCCGGAAAAAACAGTTTTTGAGGTGATCTCTGGTGGGCATGATGAGATAAAATTGGGCAACCGCAGCATGAACGCCAGGGCTTATGTGTCACGTTTTAATTTTAGTGGCACCGATCAGAACAAGAAAGCCGGTGTACTCTCTGGTGGTGAGCGAAACCGTTTACACCTTGCCATGACGCTAAAACAGGAAGCCAACGTGCTTTTGCTCGATGAGCCTACCAACGATATTGACGTGAACACCTTGCGCGCCCTCGAAGAAGGAATCGAAAACTTTGCGGGCTGTGCTGTGGTTATTTCTCACGATCGCTGGTTCCTGGACAGGGTAGCCACGCATATCCTGGCGTTTGAAGGCGATTCGCAGGTGTATTATTTTGAAGGCGGCTACACCGAATACGAAGAAAATAAACGCAAACGATTAGGTGATAAAGGCCCTTCGCGCATTCGGTATAAAAAATTGAAGGTGGATTGATTTTAATGCCAATAAAAAAAGCTTAGCTGTTTCAGAGCTAAGCTTTTTTTTGTGCGGTGATTTCGTGTTAAGTTATCACGTTTATAACGCTATACGAATAGTAATTGCGTTAATATATAAACAGGCAACAGCACGATAACCGAGAATTTAAATATATATCCAAAGAAGCTGGGCATTTCAATTTTGTTCTCTTCAGCAATGGCTTTTACCATAAAGTTGGGGCCGTTTCCAATATAGGTCATAGCACCAAAGAATACAGCGCCCAATGAAATCGCGGTAAGCAGCTTTTCCGGAATGCCGGCTACATATCCTGGAGCGACAATAGTAAGGCCACCCTCATTCATGCCAAGAGCCAAATTATGAAATGCAAGTGCTGTTGGGGCATTATCTAAAAATGCGCTCAAACCACCGGTAGCATAATAAAACATGGCAGCACTGTCAATACCAAGCGTCCCTGCATTGTTGTTGAGCCATAAAAGTGCCGGAACCATCGTAGCAAAAATACCGAGGAAAAGGAAAGCAACTTCAATAATGGGTCCCCAGGTAAATTTATTATCAATGCGCAACTGTTTATTTGTCATAATGATAGACAGTCCGGAGAAACTTAACATGGCAGCCTCACGAATAAATCCAAGATAAGGGTGATCGCCAATGGCAGGGATGTAGTTCTTGTTTAAAAAAGCAACAGACAATACTACTCCTAATAAAAAGATGAAGTTGAAAGAACCCTTAATACTCAGGGGCTCAATATGTTGTTTATCGTCTTGGATGTTAGAATCAGGTTCTTTTTTGTGGTAATAACTATCCACAAGGAAATAAATCAGCAGCAAAACACCATTAACAAAAGCCCATTCTTTGAAAAGACTGAAGAACCATTCAAAAGGTGCGCCACGCAGATAAAGCAGGAACAATGGCGGGTCGCCAAGTGGTGTAAGCATACCGCCGGCATTGGCTACGATAGCGATAAAAAACAATATGGTATGCACCTTATACTTACGCTCTGAGTTGGTACGAATTACCGGACGAATAAGTAACATGGCCGCGCCTGTGGTTCCCATAAAACTGGCCAACACAGCTCCAATTCCAAGGAAAAGAGTGTTGATAGACGGTTTGGCTAAAATATCGCCTTTCAGCTGAATGCCTCCTGTTATCACGAAAAGTGCACCTAAAAGCACGATAAAAGGCACATAGTCAAACAACATCTGGTGAATGAGGTTATGGGTTAACCCATTATAAATTAACCAAATAGACACCGGAATACCCAATACCAGTGAAACAATAAGTTTGTTGCGGTTGTTTTCCCACCAATGGTGAAAAAATAAAGGCCCGATTGCAATAAACATAAGGATGATAGCAAACGGAATCGAAGCCCATAAAGGAATAACTGCAAGATGATGATCCATAACTTCAAATTTTTAAATGAATCGGCTAAAATACTACCTTTCGGTTTTGAACGGTAGAAAAGCAGTTAATTTAGAATGAATTTTAATTAATTAACTATGTCAATAGGTAACTATGTTTTACAGGGATGCGAAAAGTGTAGTGGAATAGCTATTTTTGTGCCTTAAAATACGCATATGTCTGCTTCACTAAAATCACTGAAACAACTTGTAGAGAAAAATCGCAGCTATCGAAAGTTTGCATACAGCCATAAAATTGCTGAAGCTGAGCTTTTGCAAATGGTTGATTTGGCACGACTTACGCCTTCTTCAAAAAATATGCAACCGCTAAAATATATACTGGTTTTCAACGAATTGGATACGCAGGCCGTTTTTCCGCATTTGAGATGGGCCTGGTATCTCAAAGACTGGGGCGGGCCAACACCCGAAGAGCGGCCTACTGCTTATATCGTGATGCTTTTGGATAAACAATTAAACAATCAGGTAGATTTTGAGGCAGGCATTGCGGCACAAACGATTTTGCTGGCAGCTGCCGAAATGAATTTGGGAGGTTGTATCATCCACACAATTAACCGCTATGAACTTAGCCGGTTTTTTCAGTTACCCGAATCACTTGAAATGGTGCTGGTTATTGCCTTGGGAAAGCCTGCCCAAGAGGTTATTATTAACGAAATTGAAAATAATCAAAGTGTTATTTACTTCACCGATGAAGATCAAAAGCACCATGTTCCAAAGCGCAAACTGAAAGATATCATCTGGAAACCAAACCCACGGCAATGATAAAAATTGACAATAATTTTATCGAAGAGACTTCCAAAAAAGCCAAAACATCTGCCCGACGCAGGATGAATTTTAATTTTCATCAAAGTCCGGATGATACCATGCACCGCATGTTGAATGCCATGGAACCCGACACTTATATTCAACCACACAAGCATGAAAATCCTGACAAATCAGAAGCTTTTTTCTGCTTGCGTGGTCGCTTATTGGTTGTTGAATTTTCTGATGAAGGAAAAATAACCGACGCCATCATCCTTGATCCACAAAATGGTGATTTCGGCTGCGAAATTGCGCCGCGCGTTTGGCACAGCATTATTTCCTTGCAAAGCGGATCGGTCGCTTATGAAGTAAAGGATGGGCCATACAATCCTGATAACGACAAGCATTTTGCCGCCTGGGCACCTGCGGAAGGTGATCCCGATGCGCAATTATTTAATAAAAAAATACTTGAAGAGCTTGGTGTAGAATGAGTTGACTTTTATGATATTTGACGACTAAGAATCAGTTTGTTGGGAAAATAGTGTAATTTTGTGTTTATGGCTGAGAGAATTGAAAACATAGAAAAGATTATTAATTACTGGATAGAATCATCTGGCCAGAATTATGCTACAATGAAAAACCTCTTGAAATCAAGAGATTATAGTTGGGCATTATTCATTGGACACTTGGTAATTGAAAAACTTCTGAAAGCGCATTACGTTAAAAATCAAAAGAAACATGCCCTTCACACGCACGACCTTTTAAGGTTATCATCAAAGTGTGGCATAGAAGTTTCCAGTGAATATGAAGTATGGTTGGACGAAATTTCAACTTTTAATTTGAATGCACGTTACGATAACTATAAACAAGATTTCTTTAGACTTTGCACCAAGGAATTTACTGAAGGTTGGGTTCAACGAATTGAAAAAATAAGAGAATGGTTAATCCGGGAATTATAGAAACCGTTAAGAAATATCTTATGCTTATCCCTAATGATTTTGGGCTAAAGAAAGTGTATCTTTTTGGTTCTTACGCAAAAGGTAAAGAAAGGGAAGAAAGCGATATTGATATTGCCATTATTTTAAATAATATGCCGGATTTCTTTTCCGCCCAGAGGGAGTTAATGAGATTAAGGCGAAAAATTGACCTAAGAATTGAACCTCATCCAATTAATGAAAAGGATTTTAATGCGATGAATCCTTTTGCTTTTGAAATTCAACAAACTGGCATCGAAATAGAATTTGACGCTTAAGATCGCCGCTGGCGCGGGTCTCCGGACCTGTGCCTCAAAATACACTACTCCTTAGTGCAAGCATTCGTGGTTTCCGGTTTAAAGCTAACGGGAAAATCGAATTTATACTTTGAAATCACATACTTCTATTGTTTGGATGGACTGGTAGTAGTTGGCACGGGTCTGGAGACCCGCAACAGCGCAAGTGTCTGCCAGTCAGGGTGCGACTATAAGGCGATGCCAAACAGTCGCGCCCTAACTTCAACCTAAGTTCCAGTCAGGGTGCGACTATTTTAACGAGGCCGTATTAGTCGCGCCCTGACTTGCCCGTGCCCTGACTTCAACCTCGTTTCAGTCAGGGTGCGACTATTTTAACGAGGCCGTATTAGTCGCGCCCTGACTTCCACAAGTAGGCTTGGTTTTTTATACCTTTGCAAACAATTACAAAAATCTTTAAGCAAGCATGGCTCAAAAACCCGCTATACCAAAAGGAACACGCGATTTTAGTCCGGAACTGATGGCACGCCGCGACTTTATCTTCAACACCATTAAAGCTGTTTTCAAACGCTACGGATACCAGCCTATTGAAACGCCTGCCATGGAAAACCTGAGCACACTACTGGGAAAATATGGCGATGAAGGTGATAAATTGTTGTTCCGGGTTTTAAATTCGGGTGATTTCTTATCTTCTGTAAACCAATATAATGAGCCACTTACTGCTGAAAAATTGAGCCCTCAAATCTCAGAAAAAGGCTTGCGCTACGACCTCACCGTACCTTTTGCACGTTATGTGGTGCAATACCGCAATGAGCTGAGTTTCCCGTTCAAACGCTACCAAATACAGCCGGTTTGGCGTGCCGACAGACCGCAAAAAGGACGTTACCGCGAGTTTTACCAATGCGATGTTGACGTAGTAGGCAGCAATTCGTTACTCAACGAAGCCGAGCTGGTTCAGATGACGCACGACATTTTCGACGCGCTTAACATTAAAGTGATCGTAAAAATCAACAACCGGAAAATTCTGGCGGGGATTGCCGAATACATTGGTCGCCCGGATGCTTTGATTGACATCACGGTAGCCATTGATAAGCTTGATAAGATTGGTATAGAGCAAGTTAACAACGAGTTGGCCACTAAAGGGATTGATGTAGAAGCTATTGAGAAGCTTCAACCGGTGCTGTTTATGGAAGGCAATTCACGTGAGAAACTGAAAGCTTTGGACAAAATAATTGGTGAAACTAAAAGCGGTTCCAAAGGCTTAGAAGAAATGAATATGCTGTTTGATTACCTGGAAATGATGAATCTAGATACAATTGCCGAACTTGATTTAACACTGGCGCGCGGACTCAATTATTATACAGGAGCAATTTTTGAAGTGAAAGCCCTCGACGTGCCAATGGGAAGTATTTGTGGTGGT
>Ga0265295_1004161_pt1 | contig 19771 bp, 11 predicted proteins | sample Munlansysbiofilm_FD_192503 | JGI IMG/M metagenome (GOLD analysis project Ga0265295, IMG submission 192503) | Leachate microbial communities from a municipal landfill in Southern Ontario, Canada - Methane capture system biofilm | ecosystem: Engineered > Solid waste > Landfill > Unclassified ... | reverse complement strand
GTAACGAGAATCGAACTCGCATCTCCACCTTGGGAAGGTGGCATAATAACCATTATACGATACCTGCATTTACTACAAAATTATAACACATTGTTATTACTTTTACAATAAATTATATTTATCAAGCCTATAAATTATAATTTGAAATATTAAATCAATATATAGGATCTATTATAAAAATATCAACTATAATAAAATAAAATCATATTCTTTAAAAAATATTAGCTTATTCGCGAATTACAATAACTTAATGATTAATAAATATTTTTCAATTCACTTCATTTATTTCTCTTCATAAAAGAAATCATTTGTTTTTTATATAATTATTATAGATTTTTTTTGTTAACAAAGAAAAAAGCTTCAACAAATTAAATTAAATAACTCATTGAAGCCAAAACTTAATGAAATTAGGGTTAACTTCGTATTTTAATCTCTCAATAATAAAATAATGAACAACTAATGTTGTGTTTTACTATTAATATAATATGTATTGAACTATTATCATTTTATATTTAAACTTTTTTTTATTAAAAACAATCTCATTTTTTCCATCAAATATACGAAATTCTTTTTCTTAGTAAAAAACATGTGTAATAAATTTATAGACTAGTGTTTTAATGCTCGAAAGTTAAATTATTGGATAGCACGCCTTTTTTTTACATATAGTATTGTACCAAAGATACCTGTAGCAGAAAGCAGACCAAATATAGACAATAATACTATTAGAGTTATGTCTGGCTGACCGGAAATATCTGCTAAAATTGTAATATTTGTCATAACGCTTCCATCAGTATAGATAAATTCAACTGTATGTTTTCCAACCGAAAGCGTTGACAGATATTCAGAATCTAAAGTTATAATTGTACTACCTGAATCAACAATGTATTTATCAGAACTAATTAGTGTATTATCCACCTTCACACCAATGAATTTAGCGATATCACCATTACATACAATTCTGATGTTAAGCGTTTCATCTTTGCTCCAATAACAGTCAGCACCTTCAATAATTGTATATACTGGAGTTTCGACGAAATTTTTTTCAAAAACTGCTTTCAATATAACATTTTGGTTAGGCATAATAAATTTGTTATTATTAATAGTTATTTCACCACTTAAAACCATCCATGTTTTAAAACTGTACCCACTATTCGGTGTAGCAGTTAGAGTAATTTCTATTCCGCTTGCAGCAGTAATAAAATTGGCATTTGCTGTGCCATTTCCATCATTCTGAGCCGTAATCGTGTAGGAATCAGGAACAGATGTTGCTATTGGCATAATTGAAGTAATGGCCTCCGAACCTTTGCCAGCACTATTCACTGCTCGAACCTTGAAAGTATAAACTGTGCCATTAGTGAGCTCCGTGAAAGTATAAGATGTATTTAATGCCACATTTTCCCAATTTAGTCCGTTGTCTTTAGATACTTCATATTTTGTGATTGTATTTCCGCCATCACTAACTGGACTCGTCCAGCTTAACACAACTAAACTATCTCCAGGCGTTGCTGTGAAATTTTGTGGTTCAGAGGGAATATTTAACAAACCTTCAAGTGTAGTAAAGGAAAGCACTGCAATATTTGAATGATTTTTCTCTGAATATTCCAATATTATGTAAACCTTATATGCCATCAATGCTGTTAATTCATCTATAAAAACATTATTTATTGCATCAGTTGCAATGCCATAACTTTTGGCTGTGGCTTCTCCTTGAGATATGATAGTTTCTATATCAGGTGCTTCTTCTGCTTCAGTGTAGACAAGGTAGTAATAAATCCCACTTTTATCAGTTGTGAAGCTAAGTTCACATGTTGTATCAGTTAAAGAATCGATTAATAATTCGCTTAAGACTGGAGAATCATTAAACTGCCATCTCAAGAATGGATATCCATCATTAAAAGTTGAAACAATATCAAAAATTGTTATAAAATTCCAGTTATTATATGTTGCTTGCTCTTTCATTTCTACTGATAACTTGCCTATACCTCCTGCTGATGTACTTTTACCTGACGTTTCTGTATCCCAATAACAATAGGCGATGGTTGAGTCTGTACTACTTCCTACAAGCCCCCCCACATCATAAGAACCATCTACCGTTCCGTTAGAAAAAGAGTTGCTAATTGGACCAGAGTTTCCTCCAACCAAACCACCGACATAACTAAGGCCAATAACCATGCATATTGAATAACAATTAGTAATTTCACCACTATTATCACCTACTAAACCACCAATATAACTACCACCAGTTATATCTCCTCCAGAACAAGATTCAGTGATTATCCCACAGTTTAAGTTTTCGCCTACTAATCCGCCAGTATATTTTCCTTCGCTAAAAAGTCTTACATAACTCTGACATCTACTAATTATACCACCTGAATTATAACCAACCAAACCTCCTGTCCAATCGCCGTATTCTACTATATTATTTCCCCTTACATCACCAAAAAAGTAACATTCTGTAATTAAACCACTATTAAATCCGACTAAACCACCTGTGTCCCATTCACCTGTTACATTGCCACTGATATTTACATTGTATATCTTGCCACTGTTGTTACCAACTAGACTTCCTACATAATAACAACCGGTTATATCTACATTTTCAATCGTAAGATCTAGAATTTCCGCTTCCGCTCCAGTATACCCAAACAAACCTGCAGGGAACCGGTTATTCCATTCTCCTACTTGGTTAATAAATAAATTTTCTATAGTATAACCGTTACCATCATAGCTGCCGGTAAAAGGAGCTGTAGACATGCCTATGGGTAACCATCCTGAAACGGATCTATAACCACTCAGGTCTAAATCCGCAATTTGTCTGAAGTACTTGTCAAGATGTTTGCGGACATTATCAAGATGATCTGTAGTAAGAATAAGATAAGGGTCTTCCTCTGTTCCATTTCCACCAGCAAACTCATTATCAATCTGCCACCTTAAAAATGGGTAGCCCTCATTTTCACTGGTTTTTATACCCCAAATTATATTAAAATCCCAATTTTCATTAACATAAGTTACCTTCTGCTTCATTGTGACAGACCCTACTCTGGTTCCTCCATCAGATGAATCCTGTCCAGACGTGTTATTATTCCAAAAGCTGCCTATTATTTCATTGCCCGAAAGATTGAAACCTATCAATCCACCAGTATTATTTTCGCCAGTTACAAGCCCTATTTCATAACAATTTAAAATATCTGCCTCATTATACCCTATTAGACCGCCAATCATGTCATGACCAAAGACGTCACCCCAGGCATAGGAATCAGTAACTTTGCCGATGTTGTAACCCACCAAACCACCAGCATAGGTATAATAAACTACATCATTTTCCATACCTATCACATCTCCCTTGGCAAAAGATCCGAAAATAGAAATTTCATTATAACCTACTAATCCACCAACATACATTTCCCCTTCTACAGTACATATAGAATAGGATGAATTAATTTCTTCTAAAATTTCTCCAGAACCTGATAAGTTTATGTGGCTTGCTCCGACCAATCCACCAACATAATTTCTCCCGGTTACATCACCGGTAGAATAGGAAAGTGTGATGAAGCCGATATTAACTCCTACAAGACCGCCAACATAGTATTCAGTGCTAAACACAGTCACGTTGTCTGTATAACATTTGCTAATTGTACCTCCGCAATTTTCGCCTACCAAGCCTCCTATAAATGATAAAGTAGCAGACACAGTTCCAGTAAAATAAGAGTTTGTAATAAATGCATTTACATCATAATTTGAACCTACCAACCCTCCTACCCAATAGCCTCCTGTTACACTACAGTCACCATAAGAATTATTAACTATCCCTTCATTATAACCGATCATACCGCCGACCTCATTGTAACCAGTCACAGAGCTTATAGCGTGAGAATCAGTAATCAAACCAAAATTTTTTCCCACAAAACCACCAATTCCATTACCTTCAGATTGCACAGTACCTAAAGAATAACATTCAGAAATTAAACCTTCTTCATAGTTGTAACCTATTAGCCCCCCTGCGCAATATAGCTCATCTGATTCATGTCCCTTAACTTGAGAAACAATCCCATCAAAATAAGAATCAGTTATAGAATTTATGTTTTGAGCAATTATTCCTCCAACATAGGTCACTCCAGACACTTTTCCAGTAACATATGAATTTGTGATAATCCCTTCGTTATTTGCAACTAAACCGCCTACATAATGACGCCCAGTTATGTCCACATTTATTAACCCAACATTCCGTATTTCAGAGTACTGGGCAATAGATCCAAACAACCCTATACCATTTTGATACTGACGGTTAATACAGAGATTACTAATAGTATGGCCATCACCATCAAAACTACCTGTAAAAGGAACCTCCGTGTGACCTATAGGTTCCCACCCTTCTCCCATACTATAAATGCCGTCAAGGTCAATGTTTTCCACTAATTTGTAATGAAAATTAGTACCCCATCTGCTTAGGAAATGAATAGCATTTAGTTGGGTCGGATTGGAAATTAAATAAGGATCATCAACAGAACCGTGTCCACCACTATGAGCTGAAACATAGATATAACTTCCCCAGTATCCACCGTAGTATAAATAATTCTCTGATATCTCCAAATTATAATTACAATCAAAAGGGGTTAATTCATCGAGGTATATACTATCTATAGTTATATAATTCGGGGCAATAATTTCCCCATTGATTGTAACAAACGACAATCTACCATCTGTTTCTTCTAAATATACCCCTGTACTACTATCACCGCTTACAGTAATATTTCCCTTTACAGTGACATCTGCCTTTTCATTAACATTAATCCCTATACTGTTGTCACCACTTACAATCACGCTACCTTTTACTGTAATTACAGCGAGCGTATCAATATTTACACCCATACTCATCTCACCATTTGAATAAATATTTCCTTCAACAAATACTTCTGCATTTTCATAAGAAGCCCAAACACCACTATAAGTAGAACCGGTTGAAGTCGCATCTCCTTTAACAGTAACTTTAGAATGCTGAGCAACAACACCATCACGCTCTATACCAGTTGCATTAGTGACAGTGACTTCTGACCTTTCATCTTCGTTGCATTCTGCAAAAACTCCATACCAACTTCCAATAACGTTAAATCCACCCTCACCTTCCAAGGCAACAGTAGAGTTACCTTTCACATAAAGTCCACTCATTTCCTCTATAGTGTCTTCTTCTGCATCATTAATAACATTAAGCGTATATCCATTCAAATCAAATGTAATTCTTTTATCATCAACCACAATACCTTCTGAGTATTCAATATTTTTTAGTAGAGTAATAGTATCTTCATTTTGTACTGACGCTAATGCATCTTTTAATGAGACATAACCTAAACCGTTAATTTCACAAGTATTTTCACCAATAGCGATTACGGGCTGGCAAAACATAAACACAAACAGTAAACATAATGCCCAAAAAATAAATCGTTTCATTCCTTTCCTCCCTTCAATTATTTTTATAACATAACTTATATATAAATTTAGAAAACATCAAATCTTATTGTATAATGGATTTTACTACACCTCATTTCCCTACAAAAATTAATCTAAATTCTTATGCAGAAAGTAGACATTGTAACTACCTAGATCTCAACAACATTCATTCATTTTATTCTTACTAAAATAATACTTATTACTACTAAAAATATCATTATCCGAATATTGAATTAGTTAGACCTTGCCTTTCCGATTCTGTGGTTCACAGTAAATATAAACTTTCAAAAAAAATATACGTTATAACATATGTACTAATAATCTTATTTTTTACTACGTCCATAACAACAAACCTGACTAAAAATTTTTATTAATAAGTAAAAACTATTTTAAAGATACATATTTACTTTTTATATATGTATTAATCATACTTTTCTTTATAACATAAACACTAATACGCCATGAGTAATTGAATCGTCTTTTTCTGGAACAGGAAAAATAAGAACCCTATTAAAATGACTAACATCTGTGTTGCTTTTTTTTGTTATTCCTGAAAACATAGAAAACGGGTTCTTTATACCCTCTAAATAAAAAGTTTTCCCTTCAAACACTTTTGTGAGGGATGCAGCAAGTTGGATGTCTGTTATCTTGTATTGTTGAATTTGCAAAGCACCTTTTTCTGTCTTTATAAAGTGTTCGTTTATTTCTGTCACAAATGCTCTATTTGTTAAAAACACTGTATAATGCAAAGTATATATGATAATGGGATAAGGAAAAAAATCAATAATTTGAGAAAATAAACCCTCATTGCTTATAAGCTTCTGAAATTTTTTTATCATTTTACCTTGCTTTTCTGTTTTTTTCTCCAACATTTTTTGCACCTCTGTCAATTCTTCAAGCATTTGTTCTTTTGCTTTATTGTCCATTTAACGCTCCTTTCCAACCATAATACTATTATTTACATAATGGCTATTTATATTTTATTAGCTAATTGCCTCTTAAGATAGGTTGAATATGATTGTAAATAGTAAGAAAAACGTCATTTTATAAATAATAATTCATATCTACATCATTAATAATTGCTGATTAATCATAGTGAGCATGTTTTATTACAAATTAAAAAGCCTATCTTTCACACATAAAAGATAGGCTTTTTAATATTACTTATAATGATATATTTCTATTTTGATTTTTTTCGGAATGCAGAAGGAGAAAGTCCAGTTTTAATTTTAAATACCCGAGCATAATACCCGTTATAGTCCAAGTTGCAAGCAGCAAATGCTTGGGCAATGGAAAGATTAGTATCTAGCAGTTTCTCTTTCAATTTGCTGATTTTAAAATTGGTATAATACTCCTGGGGAGTTGCACCAGTATGCTTTTTAAACAGCTTTGTGAAGTAGTTTTTGCTGAGACAAGCCGTCTCTGCCGTTTTGTTTAGATCAAATCCTTCTAACCAGTGGTATTCTATGTATTCTTTAGCTTTTTCAATTTCATTCTTACCGCGATAAACTCTTCTGTTGATTAAAAATGCCACAACATAAATGACCCTTTTTTCGTCATCTAAAATAGGGAACAATGTAATATCCTGATATATAGCTTCCACATCAAAATCTTCTATACCGTAGCGCTCTGCAATTCCATCTAAAGGTACTTTTACATTCGAAAAAAAGATGGTTTCACCACAAAATGCACGCTTTACCTTATGAATTTGACCAGTTGCGATAATGTCAGGATCTTTGAATATATTATATTTTCCAACAACCATATCTGCATTAACAGCATGATATTCTGCCAACATTGCCTTATTTAACAGCATCGAGGTTCCATCCAAGGCGTAAATCTGAATCGGATAAGGGAAACAATCGATGACTTTTGCAAGCAGTTCTTCTTTTGCAAAAGTAGATTGAATTGACTCCATAATAATGTTTTGTTTATCTGACATATTATTATTCATTGTTTTCCCCTTACAAAGTTAGGAACCGTTACCTGTTTGCAAATTTACATACATGTGCATATCGATAAATAGTCCTATTTTTTAATGAAGATGCATTCCTTAATATTAAAAAATATTTCAATTCATATTTTAGGTGAATTTCACTTATATTCATTATATAATATTCGATATAAATGTTTTTATCAATTAAACATGATTCAAAAATCTACTAGTTGATATATTGATAATTGATAATTTTTATAATTAAGCAATAATATATATTTTATATTAATTAATTATATTTATATAGCCATATTCTATTCTCTTTCGTTATCACCCAACACTTCACATTCAAATAATAAATATTAATCTTGATATATAATACAAAACATTTATAAAACTCAATTCGATTACTTCACAATTGTTGTTTTATATCATCTTCAATTTTATAAAAAGCAAAAATATTTATATTTACAGTTGAAAATTAATTTTATTTTACATATGCCATTATAAAAAACATTACTATTTACATGAAAAGCAAAGAAAACCTTCAATTACTAAAGATTGATAGTTGTAACAAATATAATAAGTTTTGGTACTCTACTTTATTATTTTTATTCTATCATAATTTTTTAAAATAATAAAGTGCTAACAATATATCTAATCAATTTATATTATTTTTGAAAGAATAAATTACATATTATTTTATCTTTATTCAACACTTCAAATAAATTATGTGTAAAACTTAAATTGCGGGTTAAATCAATTTAAAATGTCAACTAACTTTATTATAATCTAATTTAGTTAAACTTTTAATATGGGTTAAATCTGATTATTTGGTCACTATTATTTAATAAATTTCATAAAAAAATAAATAAAACATGCCCCTATAGGAGCATGTTTTTTTAAAAAATCTTAAATATATCAATATTTATAAAAGAGGTATTGAATTATTTTAATGTGTTAGGGCGACTATTTTGATACAAGTTCGTACCTCCTATAAAAAGTTCGTACCCCATACTGCCAAAAAAAGATTTCTTGATTATTTGTGGATTTCTATTTTCAATACCCTATTGACACAAAACTTGGTAAACAACACTTTTCCGTATAAAAAACCGGTAAAAGTTTTTATATTTTTACCGGTCTATTTGTATTGAGAACTATCTAAAATAGGTTTTCTTAGTTTGGAGTTGGATCGTTATTAACTAGTGTCCAGGTTCCTTGCCAGTAATAAGAACGGTATGATTCCGTAGGGTCCCAGTAATTACTTAAACCAAAAGTACTAACCCAACCAGAAGGTCTAGATGATTGATGACTATAAACAATAAGATTTCTATAATAATTAATCGCTTGATTTTCAATTGTGACTACTGAGTTTGGAATCACTATCTCAAGTGTGGTAGAACTTGATGTATATGTTATTGCACCACTTCCAATTGAAGTTACTGTATACCCATCAATTGTGCTTGGAATAATTAAGGGTAACGTTGAACTCCATGAACCAAAGTATTTGACAATCTTAGCATTATTTCCGGTAAACGTATAAAAGTAAAGTCCGTCACTTGAAATATTACCATTTATTTGCGAATTCCATATAACATTCTTGACTTGTGAATACCATGTCGAATCCCAGTTACTTGGCTTTTCAGAAGCTTTAACATGTATTTCTAAGTTATCTAAGTCATAGAACCCTTGATAATTTACAGCACTTACTGAAATCGGAATATTAATGTATCTAATCGCACTAGATCCATAGAACGCAAATGTAGATATAAATTCTACCCCATTTGAAATATCTATGATCGATATACCACCATTGTAACTAATTAATGAGAATTGATTTATTCTTGTCACAGGTTTGGAATTATAACTTGCGGGGATGGTGACTTTTCCAATTGCATTCTTAATTGCTAACACTTCTGCAGTCAGCAATTTTTCCACATAAACGAAACTATCATCCTGTTTTAATTGAGATGACGAGTATCCAAAAGCATATCTACCCCATTCATAACTAGATAAAGTATTGCTTCCTAAATTCATATCGACTTGATTATTTTCAAACACAACAACTGGAGCAGGGAAATGAATTCCTTCTTCGTCAATACCTACCCATTGAGCAAAGTACGAATTGCTAATATTTACGATAGATGAGGGGATATGAAGTATGTACAATTGTCTTGTTAAAACAAACGCATAGTTACCAATTGATGTAACAGAATTTGGAATATTAATTCTTGTTAAATTGTTATCACCCAAAAATGCATAGTTTTCAATGACCGTTACATTCTTACCACCCAAGGTACTTGGTACTGTGATTTCCTTCAAATCCCCTGTGTAGTTTAATAATCCAACATAGGTATTACGATCTACATACCAGTATCCATCTTCTGTCTGTTTAACATTCTTGAAGAAGAATTCACTTTCAAATGTAACATTACTATTTCCAGCATAATATATTGAAAATTCTGTTGGGAAAGCTCTATAACCGATTGTTTGAACCGTTTCAGGTAAATAAATAAATGTTTGATCAGAAATTGAATATTCGTTACCATTAGACATGATAATAATACCTTCGATATCCATATTTGGTACGGATGTTGCATAAAAAGCATAGTCACCAATATTAACAATTTCAGTAAAGTCAAATTCATTAAATAAAATTTTAGTATTATAGAACCCATATGTGCCAATAGTTTCAATATTTGAGTAATTCGTGATAGATTCAAGTTTATTAGCATCTCTAAATGCGTTTGCCGGAATTGACTTAACTGGTGCATTATTGAAATCAAAACTTATTAAATTCGAGTAGTTTTGAAAACTTGGAAGTGTTTCTGTATATTTGCTGATGGATAATGTTGTGATGCTCGATGGCAATGAACCTTGCTTAATCGATATCACTTTTTGTCCAAAAATTTCATTCGGAATGATAATATCAGTGCTTGTACCCGAATAACTAACAACTTCATATCCAGCGATGCCATTTCTAATGGTTAAATCAAAATAAAGACCATCGGTACCTATTCTATCCATATTTTCAACGAGAGTAGTTGCTGGTACCTCTGTATCAACTTCACCTATAAACCAGTTACCATTTTCACCAATATGTGGTGATAATCCGTTTTGACCCGGAGTTCCTAACGCTTTGATTCCGGTATCGTTTGAGCCAATAAACCAGTTGCCACTACCTCCGATATGCGGAGTGATTCCATCCGCTCCATCATTACCGTCCAGTGTTGATAAGTTAAACAATGTTTGCCATGAACTCATGTCAACATATTTCCATTGCAAGTTTTGGTTACCCACTCTAAACTCTACTTGTTTAGCGTCAATACCATCATCTCCTTTTGAACCAATCAATAAATCAATAGATATAAGATTAAACCATTCAGAGCTATCATAACTCCATTGAATATATTCACTTGTTACTCTAAATGTGACTTCTCTACCATTTATTCCTGGTTCACCCTTCTCACCTTGATCGCCTTTTTCACCACGTATGGATTCTAACCATTCTTCGTAAGTCATATCTATGATAAGTTCAGACGACACACCTAAATTATAGACTTGTTGAAAAACACTTATTTGGTTAATAAGCGAGATGTTGATCGTTGTTGTAAAGCCTTGATATGTTATGGTTATTGAATGGCTTCCTGCTGATGATAATAATGTTTTATCTTCATTTGACAAATACTCTTCAGATAAATCAATAATACTTGTTGTTCCATCATCATAACTTATTATGAGTTTAATTGTAGATAGATCAAATGATTCAACATCATAGTTCTCATTAAGTGTATTTTGATCAACAGCAATCGATGAGATTTCTTTCTTAGATTGAATCTCATTACATCCAACTAAAAATAAAGAAATGCCCAGTAGCAAAACAATTTTTGTTATAAATTTCATTGTTCCCTCCATTTTTTTGAATTATTGTATATTTATATTTATAATTATACCCTAATTTAAGAACTAATAAAAGCGTATACTTGAAGACAACTTGCTTTTATAGATGAGAATATAATAAACTACATTTGATATTGACCATGACACTATACCAAAAAAAGAACTTTAATTACTTTTATAACAGCTTCATCCATTGAAACACCTCTTTAATCCAGCATCAAAATTACAATATATCCTTTGACCTGTTTATGTATTCTAGAATATAAAGATCCAATTTATCTATCTTGTTAAAATCTTTTAAATTTTCGTATTTCTCAAGATAGTACTTAATGAATGCAAATGCATCAAGCTCTATTTATTGAGCTATATAGTTAAGAAGGAAAATATGACTATTTTAAAACGCTATTGACACTAATTGTAGTTATGTAAATAAGCTTTCGAGTTTTTATTGGGTATAAAAATATAAAAGTCCGCAAATCACATTCCAAAAGTGACTCAAAAACATGTGTTATTGAAAGAAAAAAGAGATTATCTCCCTATTTTCCTATTCATTAAAGTCGATACTATTGTATCAGCACAGTCGTGCTAATATGTGTTTGTTTACCTATTTTGATACAATTACGCACCCTTCAGTAATTTTACGCACCCTTGATGGCAAATCACGCACCCTTGACTAGTTTTACGCACCCCTAGTTTATTATATTTTCACAGGGTATAGTTTTCCCAGAAACATACGCTATTACTTGATCTTCTTTCTGTAATCCATCATTCATCATTTATAGATAGATTGACATGCTTAACTTTGTTAGGACGAATAATTTAATACAATACGTACCCCTCTCAAAAAGTTCTACCTCTACTTTATTTAATCGTACCACTAGTTGAAACGTTAGTGTCCCTATACTCTTTCAACATTGGAAATAATAAGCAATCTAGTAAATTTGATAAATTGGTAATTATCTCTCGATAACATTAATTTATTTAGTGTACTTATTCAAAGCTGGGAGTTCTGCACCAATTAAAACCTGATAAGCGTACCATAAAACGACTTCGTCATAATTTTCAAAAGTATTTTATGATGTTTTTATTAATAAGTTGTAAGCAATAGTTTTTTTCTAAACTTAAAATGGTCGATAAAAAATCGTCAACCCTATTATAATATAAACTATTAATTACATTTAGTAACAAAACATTAATTTACTTCCAGGTAAAGGAGAAGAATGATTAAAAATAATATTTCCAATACTCCTATTTTTGACCATTTGCCAAATATAGTATTCTTCATGTAAACTCGTATAATCTTTATAAGTTTTCCCTAGGTTTATTCTATATTCCATCACTAACTTTTCATATTTTTCTTTAGACAAATTACTCCAAGTTAAGTCATCATACTTTGCATTTGGTGAAATCATAGTTGAGCTAAAACGAGATGATATTTTTGAAACTATTTTCATGATATTGAAATAATGTAAAACGTATGAATCAATTGGCATATGTGAATACTTAAATAAATCTGCAAAAACCATGTAATCTTCATAACATGATAAATATTTAAAGACCATGTTAATTAGTTTTTGAGCTACACCGAATTCTATTTTATTTATTTTTGCAGTTGATGCTAGTTTATTATATTCATCTTTAAAGTAATCACAGATTTCATATAAAAACGTATCAAAGTTTATTTGATTTAATGCCATGTTTGGGTTTCCATTGAAATAAAACCATAATCTATTACCTATACTATCAAGTATAGGTTTTACATTAATACTTGCTCTCCCACTCATTCTTCTTGCAATAATGCTCCTTGAATTATACACATCATATACAGCTTGGATAACATCTGCCTTGTTCACAATTTTTCTTCTTAATAGATCAGTTTTATTTATTATACTTGAAAACAATGATCTTGACGAATTATCAATTGAATACATAAATAATTTTCCCCTTCCATGTATTTATTTAATCATATCATACATTAGAATAAAATTCAAATTAATATACTAAATTTAGTAAAAAAATATTATATTTTATTATATTAGCTTGCTCACCTTTTGAAATAAAAATCTGACTATTACTAATTTTATGAAAACTTGCTGAAAAGAAAAATAACCCTATCCTCAGCATAAATATAATATTTGATATCGCATCAAAACTTGTAGTTTAATATGGATCGATTGATATATTTAAGGCAAAATTAATAGCTGTTTAAAACATATTTTACCTCCATCCATGCTCTATAAAAAATTACTATTTATCATTCCATTGAATATATCATATGTTAATAGAAATTTTTGAACGCATTGATATTCACACTAGTTTCATTCTTACATGTTTTTAGTAACCTTTAGTATTTTTATTATATTTTCGTGTTTTATTGTAAAAAAATAAAAAAAGTCTACAAATAACTTTGATAATGTGATTCATAGACTCATGTTTTGAAAAGAAAAAGGGATGCTTTCCCTATTTTCCTATTATATAAGGTCAATAATATTGTAACAACACTGTTGTGCTAATATGGGTTTGTAGAACTATATTGATACAATTACGCAACCTTGACTAGATTTACACCTCCTAATGGAGATAAGCGCACTATCTATTTTATCCGCTAAAATTATAATAATGTGAAATCTTGATACAAATACATAAACAATTGTCAACAATAAGCTTATTGTAATACTTCATGATGCGTTTCCTTAATAGAACTATCCTCCATATCAAAAACTATTCTAAGTTGTTCCTTCATAAGTTTTTTTCTTTGTTCGTAGAATGTTTTAAAATCAATTAGTTTTAATGAAACACCTTTAGGTAGAAATTTATCTTTATCATTTCCTTTTTCTATCCAATCTTCTAAAGGTAACTTATTTTTGCTTTCATTTTCTCGGCCTTTTAAAAGTTGTAAATTTGCCAACTGATCTTTCATATGTATAAGGTCATTCATATCTTCTTTGGAGAAACCGATATTTAATAGGTTACTTTCTTTGAAACTAAAAACTGGATGCATATGATCTTGATGAAATTCAACTTCATTAATTTTGATTTCTGGGTACAATAACGAAAGAATCATAAATGTGTACTTCCCCTTAGAATGATCAAATAATCTTTCTAGTTCATCATCTCCAAACTTAAAGTTTCTATCACCAGTTAAGTTTATATTATGAAATTGCTTAACTTCAAAAAATTTGGTTTTTAACTCATATGTTTTTGTGTCAACCACTAATGCTCTTCTAGTTTCAGTTAATGCTGAATTGCTTGCAACACCAAATAAGTTTTTTAGTTGCGCAATAATAAAATATTTTATTAGTTCCTTTTCGCTTTTATCTGTATTTCCACCTTTATATATGAAATAAACAATCGGTATCAATGCATTGTAAGATGTTATGTTTTCATCAGAAAATCCATTTTGTTCTATAATATCAACCATCTTTTTTATAGAATTTTCGATTTTATTATAATTTTTTCTTATATCAGTTACATTACCTTTAAAAGATTCAACTTTTAAATTAATCGGCAAATCACTAACATATAACATTGTCCTCATTACAAAGTCATTATTAAATGAAAACTTTCTAGTTGGTCTATTAATGTTTTTTATTAAAGTATCCATTAACTCTCTACCTTTAGGCCATTTAGCCGTTAAGGTTGAGAAGATCAAGTCAGTTTTTGATAGTACAGTACCAGCACTGTTTACTCTAACAAATATATCTAAAACTTGATCCATATTGGCATCATCAATAGAAAAATAACTAATGAATTTCAGATGACAAATAACTTCCCATAAATTACTAACCATTTTAACTTCACTGTCCAGCCAATTTTCCTTTACTTTTGAGAACATTAAATCTGTAGTATTGTTATAATTAAGTACTTCTTTAACTTTAAACCATTTCTTACCATCATCAGTTATTTTATTTGAATCAATAAATTTAAATTCATAAACCTCTTCTTCATCATCTAAAGATATATTGTTTGATACATTTAAATATAATTCTTTTTTTGGGAATGCATCATCATTACTCCAATATTTTCTGGGCTCTTTTGTAGCCAAACTACCCATTAATGAAATATAAAGTGAAGTTAATCTTTGCTGTCCATCTAAGGCAACCTTAAACTGGTCTTTAATTATTGTGTCTCTTATAGGATTTTGATTAAAATCTCTTTCATGGTAATCTCTAATAAAATCATAAAAAACATAATCTTTGATATTATCCTTTTCTTTATCAATATCCCAAAAAAGAAATGTCCCAATTGGGTAACCTCTCATTAAAGAATCAAATAACTTTGTAATTTGCTCTTCGTTCCATACAAACTTCCTTTGAATAGCTGGTAAAAATAATTTACCATTTTCAATTTCAGTTAACACATCTTTTATTGTTTGATCAAAATACCCCATATAAAACTCCTTTTTTCAAACTTATTTTTTTAGTAGGAATATTACTTTTTTTTGCTCCTACTTTGTATCTTCTTTATTCCAATGCCAAACATCATCTATAGTCCAAACTTTTAATCCTTTAAATCCCATTTCTAATTTAAACCCACTATAATTATTGTTTAATAAAATTGCTTCATCTAAATCTTTAACTAAAAAATAATTCTCATAATATTCATCTGACTTTCCTAAATAATAGCCATCAAATTCAGTCCATTGGTATACAAAAACAGCACCGCATTTCTTACAGCGAACTGCACTTCTACCACCCCTATCCCAAATGTAAGTATAATGTTTAATTGTTCCATCTTCATTACATACTATTTTACCAAAGTTCTCCAATACCTCATACTCAAAATGCTTGATAGCAGTAGGTGCATCTGCATAAGAAAAAATACAGCAAGGTTTCACATTCTCTACAATTTGGTTTTTCATAAAAAATTAGACTCTTCAACTTGTTTAATATAATCACCTAGTTTAATACCATCTGCGGATAACCATACTTCATTACCACTTCTTGAATATCCAGAGACGAATCCTGCAGCAAACGAGCTAGAACTAAGTGATACATCTTCTATCAATTTATCATTAACTAATGATTTCGCGTTTATAAAGGCACGTGGCACTCTGTGTACTATACCATTAAAATTATCCATATATGACTCACAAATACCAGAAGGATCACCAGATTCAAAAAATAAGCGAACACTTATAGGGAATTTTGTTTGCTTCGCTATCATATATACACCTCACTCTACTTAAATTATAAAACGCTTTTATTCTGTCTAAGTATAGCATAAATCCCATTTTTTTACAATTAAATATCAATTAATAACATACTTAATAAAAAGAAGCCTTAAAGCTTCTTCGGTTATCGTTATTAAATTTTCTAGTTCTTCTTCATATTGGTCTTCTAATTCATAAATTTTACATATTTATAAATATGCAGAATATATTTTAATTATTTTAATAGAAGTCAAATAAATATTTTCATCTATAGCCTAACTTCTAATAGTGTATCCACTCCTTCAAAAATTAATCAAAACAATCATGTCGATATTTGTATTAATTATAGCACTAAATGTGCTTTTTGAAAGAAAATCTTTATAAACATTAACATAAATCTTTATAAACATTATATTAACAACCTGTCTAATCTTTATTTTATAAAATCTAGACTATTATGAATTTTTTGTAATCGTGTAAATTGTTGAGTAATCGTTAAATTGTAAGGTAATCGTTAAATTGTAGTTTCATTTTGGTGTGTTTGTTCAAATATGTCCTGAACAAACACCACTGCTGATATCATTTTAGAATATACGGAAACGGCATATAGGGAATATCGCCCTATCTGCATAAAAAAAAGGCCTGATACATATTGTATCAAACCTATATACTTAACTTGTGGTAAAAGAGTTACAGGGATACCTTTTAGCACCCCTGTATGATTTTTAGCACCCATTATATTTAAAGTTAAACTGTTTTTGCGATTTTTTGTTTTTATACAAACACATCTATTAATTTGATTATCGGAAATTATTTGATGTTATTCCATAATCTATTTAAGACAATAACTCCAAATTCTATCATGTATTTTTTCTCTTGATCTGTATAAACAGTTCTCTCCAAAAGTGCAGCACCGTCTCCATGTCTAAACGCATGTAGTCTTTTTGAAAAATCTTTCAGATTAGATTCTTCTATAAAACTCATAAATACATTAAGATAATCAATTTTATCAAATCCACCATATAACTTAACTAAGTGATCATATGCATTTCGAATGTTCTCCAATTTTTCATCTATAGCCATATGTTCAAACTTTGCACTTCTAGTTGATATATTTTTTATCAGTTCATCCACTTTTTCTTCTATGGTGATTATACTTTCTTTTTTTATTATAGTAAGACTATCAATTAAGGTTCTTCGGTTTTTCCATTTTACACTTCCATTAGACTCTCTTCCGTACTTGATTGCTGTCGCATCATATAACACTCTATTGGCAAAGTTATCTAAACCTAAAGACGAATCAAGTTCTGAAGGAAAATCCTTAATAAAATAACCTTCACTCCAAAGATAATATGATAATAGGTAATATTTCGCTTTTTCAAACGCAATTTCTGAAACTTTAGATATGTTTGATGGATATAAACATGATTTCCATTCGTTTATAACTTGTTCATCATCGATATATTCTAGTGATTTTAGAATTGCAAACTCTTTAGGATGCTTTTTCACATCAGAAAAGTATCTCTCAGCATAGTTAGAATTAATTTTTAACGGAAATCTTTCATCGTAATACTTGACTATATTCATTTTTTACCACCTATTTTATTTGTAATCATTTATAAACTTTGAATTAATAATTGATTAATTATAAAATAACCTCTCCTGTGATTAATAAATCATCAGAAACGTTTACATCGACTCGAAAGTCTCTTTTTACATTGAACCAATCCATATCATTGATATATCTGTTACTAACATGATTAAAAGTCTGATTGGTAGACCCAACCAAGTTTCTATCTTTATCAATCTTATTTTCAACAAATTGCCCATCAATTATTAAGTCTACTGACATGATTAATGATAGTTTTAAACTTTTAAATTTATAACCTGTAAACAAAATCACTCCAAGTCCTAATTTCTTAAATTCATTTGATAGTTCCGATAAATGTTTTTGAAGTGTTGGTTCCCCGCCTAAAAAAGTGATACCTTCAATAGCATTCTCTTCTTTTGATTTACTCGCAATTTCTACAAGTTCATTCAAAGTCATAATATGAGCTTGCTTCATCACTTGCAGTTCAGGATTACAACATCCAGGACAACCTATCGTACACCCTTGAAACCAAATCGCCATTCTTTTATGCGGACCTTCTGCTTCGGTACATAAATTGATTCTTGCCACATTAAACAACATCTCATTCGACTTCAAAACTAAATTCCAATCCTTTTTGATTTGTCTTAACTAATATTGATTGACCTTTAAGTGCGGCAAGTTCTTGTTTATTTTTAAATAAATACATAGCAAGTTCATCTAGCAATTTATCATTAATAGCATTTAGAATATCACGACCACCTTTGGTTATGTCTGCATCGCTTAGAATATAGTTTACAAACTTAAGTTCATCTTCAAACACAAGATCTATACGATATTTTTCTAGTATACCTATTTGGATTGGTCTAAGTTTAGAGCGGGCAATTTTCATCATAAATTCTTTATCTTGAATGAAATTAAACGGCACAATATTGTTATATCCTATACGGCCAAGAAGCTCTGGTCTTTTGATTTCATTGTCAAAATAGTTTTTAACAATTGTGATAAATTCTTTAGCAACTTCTTCATGATTAGATGAAGGTTTAACTTCACTTGCACCTAGGTTAGATGTGAATATAATAATGCTCTCACTGAAATAGACCGTTTCACCTTTACTGTCAGTTAATCGTCCATCTTCTAAGATTTGTAAGAATATATCAAGAATTCTTGGATTAGGCTTTGCTGCTTTTTCAATTTCATCAAAAAGAATCACACTAAAAGGTTTCTCCTTAATGGCATTTGTCAATCTGCCACCTTCCTCATATCCTACATATCCTGGAGGTGCTCCAATTAATTTTTGATCGGAGTTGTCAGTCCCATATTCGCTCATGTCAAAACGAATACATGCTTGATCATCACCGAATAAGAATTGTGCTAAAGTTTTAGATAACTCTGTTTTACCTACCCCAGTAGGTCCAACGAAGAATAAGATTCCTTTAGGCATCGAACGACTTGATGATTTATGTAGTCCTGTTAAACCCATATATGCTTTAACGATGATCTTTTCAATCTTTTCGATGGCTTCATCTTGACCGACTACGCGTTCTGATAGCTTTTTCTTGATGTTTTTAACATCGTTATAATCCAGTTTTTCCCAAGGATTATCTTTTTCACCATATTTAAAGAGGTAAAAAAGCTTATTGAAGGTCATTTTACCTTCTTTTCTTGACAGTTTTGAAAGTTGAATTATCTCACGATTTGTGAAATCATCGAGCATATCAATATACTCGCTTTTCTTCTCACTCGTAAG
>Ga0265295_1004159_pt1 | contig 19776 bp, 17 predicted proteins | sample Munlansysbiofilm_FD_192503 | JGI IMG/M metagenome (GOLD analysis project Ga0265295, IMG submission 192503) | Leachate microbial communities from a municipal landfill in Southern Ontario, Canada - Methane capture system biofilm | ecosystem: Engineered > Solid waste > Landfill > Unclassified ... | reverse complement strand
TGCACGGGCGGGACGAGTTGGGCCTGCTGGCCGAGGGGTTCAACGACATGATCGCCAGGATCGAGGCGCGCGACCTGTTCCTCGAAGAGGAGGTGGCGCACCGCACCCGCGACCTGCTCGCCGCCAAGGAGGCGGCCGAGGCGGCCAACCAGGCAAAGAGCACCTTCCTCGCCAACATGAGCCACGAGATCCGCACGCCCATGAACGCCGTCATCGGTATGAACCGGCTGGCGCTGGAGCGCGAGCGGGATCCGGATCGGCGCAAACTCCTGCAGGCGGTGCGCAACTCGGCGGACAGCCTGCTCACCCTGCTCAACGACATCCTCGATTTCTCCAAGATCGAGGCCGGCCAGCTGCAGTTGAGCAAGCGGCCGTTTGCGCTGCGTCGCCTGCTGGAAACGGTGGTCTCGACCATGAACGTGCCGGCGACCGAGAAGGGGCTGCGCCTCACCGTCCGCGCCCACGACGACCTGCCCCCGGTGTGCGTGGGCGACGACCTGCGCATCCGCCAGATCCTCCTCAACCTGGTGCAGAACGCGATCAAGTTCACCGAACGCGGCGAGGTCGCGGTGGGTGTGGAGCCGGCGGAGCCGAGCGGTCCGGCCGGCGGGGTGCTCCTGCACTGGATGGTCCGCGACACCGGCATCGGCATCCCGGCCGAACAGCAGGCGCGGATCTTCAACACCTTTGAGCAGGCGGACAGCTCCTACGTGCGCCGCTACGGCGGCACCGGCCTGGGGTTGAGCATCAGCCGCCAGCTGGCGGAGATGATGGGCGGCCGCCTGTGGGTGGAGAGCCGGCCGGGTGAAGGCAGCACCTTCCACTGCACCGTGGCGGTCGAGGTCGGCAGCGAGGCCCAGGCCGAGGCGGTCCGCCCGCCCGAGGGGGCTGACAGTGGCCGGGTGAGCGGCCTGGAACTGCTGGTGGTGGACGACAACGAGGTGAACCGCGACCTGATCCGCATGGTGCTCGAAAAGGACCACCGGGTGACCGCGGCCGCCCACGGCCTGGAGGCCCTGCGCGCCTTGGCCGCGGAAGGTCCGTTCGACGCCGTGTTCATGGACGTGCAGATGCCGGAGATGGACGGGCTCACCGTCACCCGGGTGATCCGCGCCATGGAGCGCGGGGCGGAACCGCCGGCCCTGCTCGACCCCGGGCTCGCGGAACAGCTCGCCGTGCGCCTGGCCGGAGGCCATGTACCGGTGATCGCCATGACCGCCCACGCCATGGGCGGCGACGAGGCAAAATGCCTGGCCGCCGGCATGGACGATTACGTGACCAAGCCCTTCCAGCCCGAGCACCTGCACACCGTGCTCCGCCTGCTCCGGCCCGGGCGCGGCGCACGGGGCGCGGCGGCGGTCACACCGCCCACGTCAGGAACTGCGGCCGATGGGCCGGAGGCGGCCACCGACGGGACGGTGCGCGCCACCCTGCTGGCGGCCGGTGATTTCACCGCGCCCCAGGTGGAGCGGCTCCTGGCCGCCTCGCGGCGCAGCGTCACCACCCTGGTGGCCGCCTGCGACCAGGGGCTGGCGAACGAGGACTGGCCGGCTGTCCGCCGCGCGGCCCACACCCTCAAGGGCACGCTGCTGCAGTGCGGCCTGAACTTCTGGGCGGCACAGGCCCAGGTGATCGACGACCTGGCCGGCCGGGGCGGGGCTGCGGACCTGGGCGGGCGACTGGCGGAGTTGCGTGCCGGCCTGGCCGGGCTGATCGACCAGCCCACCAGCGGAAGCGAGGGGGAAGAGCACGGGGGGATGATTGCGGGGGAGACAGCCGCCAAGGCGCCGGCCGGGGTCGGAAGGGTGCTGGTGATGGATGACGAAGAATTGATCCGCGATGTGGCCGCCGGCCTGATCAGGCACCTGGGCTACGGCTGCGACCTGGCCGCCGAGGGGGAAGCGGGGGTGGCCCTGTATGCCGGGGCCATGGCCGAGGGGAGGCCCTACGGGCTGGTGATCGTCGATCTGCAGGTGGCCGGCGGCAAGGGCGGCCTGGAGATGGCCGCGGAGATCCTTGCCCGCGACCCCGGGGCGCGCATCCTCGCCTCCAGCGGCAACCCGCAGGACCCGGCCATGCAGCACTTCCGCGAGCGGGGCTTCAGCGGCACCATGGCCAAGCCCTATTCGCTGCCGCAGCTGAACGCGGCCCTGGAGGCGGCCTTCGCTTCGGCCTGAGCCGGGGCCGGCCGGCCTCGGCCCGGGAAAAGCGCGGGCCTCAGCCCGGAGGCCAGGTCATGCTGCGGCCGCCGATGATGTGCATGTGCAGGTGAAACACGGTCTGCCCGGCCTGGGCGCCGTTGTTGCACACCGTCCGGTACTGCGGAAAACCCTCGCGCACGGCGATCTCGTTGCCCACGCGCATCATCCTGCCCACCACCCGTTCGTCTTCCACGGCCACTGCCGCCGGTCCCTCCAGGTGCTTCTTCGGGATCACCAGCACATGCAGGGGGGCCTGCGGGGCGATGTCGCGGAAGGCGACCACCTCGTCGTCCTCGTACAGTTTCACGGCCGGGATCTCGCCGCGGACAATCTTGCAGAACAGGCAGTTTTCAGGCATGATGGGCCTCGTCGCGTCGGGGGTGCGGATCACCTGGGACTGCCCACCCGGGGCAGCAGGCGGAAGATCAGGGAGTTGTCCGTGCCGGTGATGTTCACCGGCTGCATGGCGATGGGGATGGTCCGCTCGCCCATGCGGATGTTGAGCATCTGCAGGGCCTCCAGGTCCACCGGGTACTCGCGGCTGCCGAGCGCGCCGAGCAGTGGGTCGAGCGAGCCCGCCTGGCCGTTGGCGGTCTGCGCCTGGCCGGCGTTGGCGAAACGGGGCCGGACAAAAAGTTTGCCCTGGGCCCGGTCGAAGCGGGTGTGCAGGTCGCAGTGGATCGGCAGGGTCACCTGGCCGAGTTTGAGTTGGATGTTCTGGCCGGCGAGGTTGGTGGCCATCACCAGGTTCTTGCCGCTGAGCACGCCGTGCACGGACAGGACGTTGTTGGCGATGGACAGCCGGTCGAGCGATTCGAGCACGATGTCGCCCTGCAGGCCCGGGTGCTGCGAGGGGATGGCCAGGGGCAGGACCTTCTGCAGCGAGGCGAGCACGGTTTCCGCCGGCATGGTGATGACAATATCGCGCAGGGGGGTGGCGTTGGCCGTGGCGCAGTTGCCGGCGTGTGGCAGCAGCAGGAGGGCAATGAACAGACAGAGGGCGCGAAGGCAGGTGTGCATGGTCATGGGCTGTACGGGAAGAGAAGCGATGGGATCGGGGCGCCGGGACAGCGGCGGGCCGCGGTCGGGGAACGGAATTGTCTGCACGGCGCGGCTTGGCTCAAGCCCCGCGGCGGGTGCTAAGATGCTCTATTTTCTTTGTTCTGTCAAGCTGGCAGGCGGCAAAAAGGCGTGGCCGGGAACCTTGGCCGCCGGTCGTACGGGCCGGATGCGCGGGGAGGCGGTACCGTGGTGAGCGGCACGGACGGGACCGCCACCGCCGACCCGGTGCGGCTCACCGTGCACCACGAGTGCTGCCTGGAGAACGCGCCGCCCCCGCTGCTCGCCGCCCTGCGGGCCGAGCTGACCATCGACAACCCCAGGTACCAGGACGCCAAACGGTTCGGCCGCTGGATCGGCAAGAAGCTCAAGCCGCGGCTCTTTTTCTTCCGTGAGGAGAAGGGCCGGCTCTTTTTTCCGCGCGGCTTCGGCAACCGGGCGGTGCGCCTCTGCCGCCGGCAAACCGGCGTCTCGCCGCAGCTGGTGGACGAGCGCCGCCTGCTGCCGCCCATCGACCTCACCTTCCAGGGGGCCCTGCGGCCCTACCAGGAGACGGCCGTGGCGGCGGTGCTCGCCCACTCCTTCGGCGTGCTCGAGGCCTCCACCGGCTCGGGCAAGACGGTCATGGCCCTGGCGGTGCTCGCCCGGCGCTGCCAGCCGACCCTGATCCTCGTGCACACCAGGGAACTGCTGCAGCAGTGGCGGGAGCGTATCCGCCAGTTCCTTGGCATCGAAGCGGGCCAGGCCGGTGACGGCCGGATCGACCTGCAGCCGGTGACCGTGGCCATCGTCAACACCGCCCGCAAGCATCTCGACACCCTGGTGCCGCGGTTCGGCCAGCTGGTGGTCGACGAGTGTCACCGGGTGCCGGCCAGCCTGTTCACCGAGGTGGTGGCCGCCTTTGACTGCCACTACATGCTCGGCCTGTCGGCCACCGCCTTCCGCCGCGAGGACGGCATGACCCGGCTCATCCACATCAGCATGGGCGACCGGGTGCATGCGGTGGACGGGCGCATGCTCGAGGCCAGCGGCGCGGTGGTCCGGCCGGAGCTGGAGCAGCGGCCGACCGGGTTCGTGCGCGATTTCCAGCGCGAGTACCCCAGGCTGATCAAGGCCCTGGCCGAGGACAGCCGGCGCAACCGCCAGATCGCCGCCGACGTGGCCGCCCTGGTCCGCCGCGGCCACCAGGGCACGGTGCTGGTGGTCAGCGACCGGGTGGCCCACTGCCAGGCCCTGGCCGACCTGCTCACGGCCGACGGCGTGGCCGCGGCCGTGCTCACCGGCCAATCCTCCCCGGACCAGCGGCTGCAGGTGGTCGAGGCGGTGCAGGCCGGCCGGGTGCCGGTGCTGGTGGCCACCCTGCAGCTGATTGGCGAGGGGTTCGACTGCCCCGGGTTGAGCACCCTGGTGCTGGCCACCCCGATCCGCTTCGAAGGCCGCCTGCTCCAGGTGGTCGGGCGGATCATGCGGCCGGCCGAGGGCAAGAAGGCCCTGGTCATCGATTACGTGGACGTCGGCATCCCGGTGCTGTGCCGCTCCGCCGCCGCCCGGCGCGAGGTTTTTGCCGCCCGGTAGCCGGCAGGTGCAGCAATCTTCTTGTCTTTCTGTCTTTCCTCCTGTATAAAACCAGTCTTTTTTCCGTAACATCCGGAAAGCGGCCGGTCCTCCCCGGGTCCTCCCCGCCGGGTCCCCCGTCGCAGTCGCTGATTTGCCCCGTTGCCCGGAATCTGCCGGGTGCCCGTTGCCGTCCCGCGATCCGTCAATCACCCACCGCCCGTCCCGGGCAGGAGTCCCATGGAGCAGAAGTATATTCGCAATGTCGCCATCATCGCCCACGTCGACCATGGCAAGACCACCCTCGTCGACCAGCTCTTCCGGCAGAGCGGCATGTTCCGCGACAACCAGCAGGTGGCCGAGCGGCTGATGGATTCCATGGACCTGGAGCGCGAGCGCGGCATCACCATTGCCTCCAAGAACGGCACCTACCTGTACGGCGACTACCGCATCAACATCATCGACACCCCCGGCCACGCCGACTTCGGCGGCCAGGTGGAGCGGGTGCTGCGCATGGCCGACGGCGCCGTGCTGCTCGTCGACGCCCAGGAAGGGCCCATGCCGCAGACCTTCTTCGTGGTCAAGAAGGCCCTGGCCGCCAACCTGCCCATCCTGGTGGTGATCAACAAGATCGACAAGCCGGCGGCGCGCTGCGACTGGGCCGTGGACCAGGTGTTCGACCTGCTTGCCCGCCTCGGCGCGCCCGACCACATCCTCGATTTCCCGGTGGTCTACGCCTCGGCCAAGGCCGGCTTCGCGCTCACCGACCCGTCCGAGCCGGTGACTCCGCAGACCGGTATGCGGGCGGTGTCGGAGATGATCGTCAACCACGTGTCGCCGCCCGCGGGCAGCCCGGAGGCGCCGCTGCAGCTGCAGATCAACACCATCGACTACTCGCCCTACCTCGGCCGGCTGGGCATCGGCCGCATCGTCAACGGCTGCCTGGACCTGCGCACCAGCCTGGCCGTGGCCCGGCTCGACGGCTCCATCAGCCCGGTGCGGATCAACAAGATCTTCGCCTACCGCGGCGACCAGAAGGTGCCGGTGGACAGCGCCTCCACCGGCGAGATCGTCGCGGTGGCCGGCATGGAGGACGTGACCGTGGGCGTCACCTTCACCGACCCGGTTGACCCCCGGCCGCTGCCGCTCATCGAGATCGACCCGCCGACCATCTCCATGAACTTCATCCCCAACGACTCGCCCTTTGCCGGCCAGGACGGCAAGTACGTGACCAGCCGCCACCTGGAGGAGCGGCTTAGCCGCGAGACGCTCGCCGACGTTGCCCTGCAGGTGGAGCCGCTCACCGACGCGGTCGGCTACCGGGTCTCGGGCCGGGGCGAGCTGCACCTGTCCATCCTCATCGAGAAGATGCGCCGCGAGGACTACGAGTTCCAGGTGACCCGGCCGCAGGTGATCATGCGCCAGGTGGACGGCCAGACCCTGGAGCCTTACGAAGAACTGAGCGTGGACGTGGACGAGCAGTACCAGGGCGTGGTCATCGAGAAGCTGGGCAAGCTGAAGGGGATCCTGCTCGACATGCAGGTGGGCGGCGAGATGACCCGGATGAAGTTCAAGGTGCCCACCCGCGGTCTGCTCGGCTACCGCTCGACGTTTCTCACCGACACCCGCGGCATGGGCGTGATGAACTACATCTTCAGCGAGTGGGGCCCGTACGCGGGCGAGATCCAGAACCGGGTGAACGGGGTGATGATCGTCAAGGAGCCCAGCACCACCGTGGCCTATGCCCTGTTCAACCTGCAGGATCGCGGCCGGCTGTTTGTCGGGCCGGGCGTGGACACCTACCCGGGCATGATCATCGGCGAGCACTGCCGGCCGGCCGACCTGATCGTCAACCCGGCCAAGGGCAAGAAACTCACCAACATGCGCGCCTCGGGCTCGGACGAGGCGGTGATCCTCACCCCGCCGGTGGAGATGAGCCTGGAGGACTGCATCGCCTACATCAACGACGACGAACTGGTGGAAATCACCCCCAAGGCCATCCGTCTGCGCAAGAAAAAGGATGCAAAAATCAGAGGGTAGGGTAATCCTCCAAGGGGAGGCGATATGAACGAATACCTGCGCATCGGCGCGGCGATCCTGGCCGGCATCGCCGTTTTCGCCATCATCTTCAAGCGGACCGGCGGCGACTGCGTCCCCTGACTGCTGCTTTACGGCTCCGCGGGCGCGGGGCTGGTCACCTACGCGGTCCTGAAACTCCTGTTCTGAGCGGGCGATGCGGCCGTGGACCGGGCGGGACGTCCACCCCGGGCCCGGGCCGCTCACCCCCTGGATACCCCCATGGCTGCCAGTACACCGGATCCCCTGCTTGACGTCGACAACCCCTCGGCCCTGATCCGGGCCCGCATCAGGGAGCGGCGCATCTTCGAGGCGCGTTTTCTCTGCCGCCAGCTGGCCGATGAACTCGGCGAGATGGAGCGGAACTCGCTCGAGGCGGAGCTGGCCCGCCTGCTCGGCCAGGTGGAACGGCTGCGCCAGCAGGCCAGCGCCCATGCCGAGGAGGGCCGGCACCAGCAGGCGGCGCGAACCTTCCGCGACATCGAGCGCATCGCCATCGACGTGCCCGGGCTGGCGGCCGAGCGCCAGGCCCTGGAAGGGGCGCGGGCGGTGCTGGCGCGCATCACCGACACGGCCGTGCAGCGGGAACTCGAGCAGACCCGGCTGGAGGCCACCCCGCCGCCGCCCGCCGACGAGGCCCCGCACCCGGCCCTGGCCCGCAACCGGCGGCGGCCGGTGCGGCGACTGCCCCGGCTGTGGCTGGCCGCGCTGCTCGTCGGCCTGGTCCTGGCCGCCGGCCTGCTCGTGTTCCTGCGGTCCGGTCGCAAGGATGCGCCCGCCCCGCCGGTCGCCCCGGCCGCGCCGGCGCAGCAGATCCACATCCGGCCGCTGGTCGCCGCCGGTCCTCCCGAACCCACCCCGCCACCTGCGGACGCGGCCCGCCTGCCCCAGGGCGACGCCCCCGCGCCCGCTGGCTCCCTCCGCCTGGGCGAACTCCAGGTCAGGCCTGCGGGCCGCGACTAGCCCCTGCCCTCAGCGGTCGTCCGGCCGCGGCCGTTCGCCTGTTTCCCTGAATCGAAAATAATCTCTGAGAATGCGCGCGTGATCAAAGGCGAGCGCCGGCAGGTTGTCCGGTCGGAACACCCCGGCCCGGACGGCGTCGTCCGCGGCCACCGGATGGCCGTCGGCGGTGGCGATGAATACGGTCGAGGCGGTGTGCTGGCGGGCGTCGCGCTTCGGGTCCGAATAGGTGTGGAACTGCTCCGTGAGGGTAACCCGCAGGCCGGTCTCCTCCTCGGCCTCGCGCCGGGCGGCGTCCTCGTAGCATTCGCCGTAGTCGACGAACCCGCCGGGCAGGGCCCAGCCGTGGGGCGGGTTTTTGCGCTCGATGAGCACCACCCCGCCTGCGGTCTCGATGATGATGTCCACCGTGGGCACGGGGTTGCGAAAGGTCTGGACCGTGGCGCCGCAGGCCGGGCAGTGCATGGTCATCCTCCTGGGGTCAGAGGCAGAGAGCGCGGATCTCGGCCCAGCTGTGCACGGTCGGCAGGCTGTGCCGGTCGCGGTTCCAGGGCTGGGCAAAGACGATGGCGTCCAGGCCGGCCCGGCTCAACTGCACGCAGGTCTCGGCCCGGTCGTCGATGAAGGCGGTGAGCCCGGCCTGGCGGATGTGGCGGGCCTTGTCGTCGTGGTCGCCCATGGCCACCACCCGCAGCCGCTGCCGCACCCCGGCCGGGAACAGCTCCTCCAGCCAGCGGTGCACCGGTTCCGCCTCGGGCCGGGCGGTGATGATGGTCACCGGCGCCCGCCCGCTCAGCTCGCCAAGCACCTCCACCGCGCCGGGCATGGGCTGCAGGCCGGCCCCCACCGAGTCCCGCAGGATCGCGGTGAAGATCGACTCGACCACTGAGGCCTCCATGGCCAGACACTCCTCCACGAGAAAATGGGTGATGTGTTCGGGGCGGAGGTCACAGCGGCCGTACTGTTCGCAGGCAAGGCGCAGAAAGGCCTCGACCGTGTCGGCGATGACGCCGTCGAAATCGAAGCCGATCTCGGCCGGGTGCAGGGGACGGGCGGTCATGATGCGATTCCTTTATTGTTCCACCCTGGCGTCCTCGACGATCACCTCGTACCTGTAGCCGGCGCCGAAATCACGGTTCGCGGCGAGCACGCCCTCGATGGTGACCACCTCGCCTTCCTTGGGTTCGTCCAGGGTGGTGACCACCAGGTCGTGCCGGTTCTGCATCGGGTTGCCGGTGCCGTCCTGGAGGTGCAGCCAGTTCTTGCCCATGATCATCCGCGATACCTTCATCACCTTGCCGCGTACACGCACCTTCGTGCCGTTCAGCTCCTTGGCCTGGGCAAAACATTCGCCCACGGTCCGGCTGTTCTCACCGGTGGCCTTGTGTACCGAGACATCGGCCGAGGGTACGATGGCGCCGAGGCTGCCGCCGGATTCGCCCTTGAGTTCCGTCCCGTTGGCCGCACCCCCGGCCGGGGGCTGGCCGGCAGCCTCCGCCTGCAGGGCCGCGGAAAAGTCACCGGCCGCCTTTTCACCGGCCGCCGCGGCCGGGACCGGTGCAGCGGCCTGCGCCGCTGCGGGCTGCAGGCCCGGTGAGAAGACGATGGTCGGGAAGGTGCGCCCCAGCGTCTTGGCTTGGAAGTTCTCCATGACCATGCCCGGCAGGCAGGTGACCTGCTGGCCCCTGGTCACCGTGCTTTCCGGGATGGCCACCCAGACCCTGCCGGCGGCACCCTCCACCTGCAGGTAGGTGTAGCCGGCGGCGTTCATGGTTTCGATTACCGTGCCCTGGAGGGCGGTGTTGTCGAGCGATGCGGCGGCGGCCGCTTCGGCCCTGGCCGGGGCGGGTTTCTGGTCGGCGGCAAAGGCGGGGGTGAGCAGCAGGCTCAGGGCGAAACAGGTGGCAACAGGACGCAGGGCTGGCATGGACGTTCTCCAATGTTTGGTGGCTGGAAGGGCGGGCGCAGGATGGCGCGCCCGTGCCCGACGGGACCGGCGATGGGGCCGGTCCGTTTCAAGAGATTGTAGTAAGGAGCACGGGGCGGTCTGTCAACCGGCGGCACGGTCCGGGAAGAGCCTGGCCAGGGAACGGCTGATCTCATCCGCCCACACCTGGTAACCGCGCGAACTCAGGTGGACCTTATCGTCGAGGAAACCGGGATGGGTGATGGGCAGGCAGCGCTCGGTGAACGGGCCGACCAGGTCGAGGAAGTGGCCGTTGGCCACGGCCGCGGTCGCCCGGGCGAGCTCCCGGTTGACCTGGGCGAGGTCGGCCGCCGGGACGATGGGCATGGGCGCAAGCGAGCAGACGAGGATCGGCTGGTGCGGGTAGCTGTGGCGCAATCGCGGCAGCATGGTCTCGAAGATGTAGGGGAAGTAGAGGTCGCCGAACAGCAGGTTGTTGGTGCCGGACTGGACGAGCACCGCGTCCGGGTCCGGACAGGCCGCCATCTCGTCGTGCAGCCGGGCCGCCAGTTCACCGGTCATCTCGCCGGCCAGGCCGCGGTTGACCACCGCCACCCCGGGCAGGAACCGCTGCCAGTCGCCCCATTCCACCAGTGAATCGCCGAGCATGAGCAGGGTGATCATCGTTTCGCCTCCTTGACCAGGGACTGCAGAACCACGCAGCCCATGCTGCGTACCACGACCAACGCCTCGCACTCTACCGCATCGGCCTGCTGCGGGTCAACGAAGTCCGCCGGGGCCGGCCGGCCGGTGTCGATGATCCGCACCCAGCCCCGCTCCCGGGTGGGGGCGGGCACGGTGAAGCGGGCCTCGGTGTTGCGGCTGGCGTTGAGCATGACGAAGAAGTCGTCGTCCTCCTCGTCCCCCAGGGCGGCACCGTTGAGCAGGAAGGCCAGGGTGCGGCACTCGTCCGACCAGTCCGGGCTGCCGGGTTCGAGCCCCTGCCAGCTGATTTCCGGGCCGTGCACCGCATCGGTCATCTGGAAGAAATCGTCCCGGCGGAAGATCGGGTGGGCCTTGCGCAGGCGGATCAGCTCGCGGAAAAAGCGCAGCTGGCCGGAGTTCTTGGCGGCCAGGCGCCAGTCGACCCAGCCGATCTCGTTGTCCTGGCACCAGGCGTTGTTGTTGCCCTGCTGGCTGCGGCCGAACTCGTCGCCGGCCACGAGCATGGGCACGCCCTGGGAGAGGAGCAGGATCACCGCCATGGTGCGCATGCGGCGTGAGCGCAGACCCTGGATGGCGCGGCTGCGGCTCGGCCCCTCGATGCCGCTGTTCCAGCTCAGGTTGTGGTTGTCGCCATCGCGGTTGTCCTCGCCGTTGGCCAGGTTGTGTTTGCTGTTGTAGCTCACCAGGTCGGCCAGGGTGAAGCCGTCGTGGCTGGTGACGAAGTTGATCGAGTTGCACGGCCGCCGCCCCTGGCGCTGGTAGAGGTCCGAACTGCCGGCGATGCGCGTGGCCAGGGCCGGCACCGTGCCGGCCTGGCCGCACAGGAAGGCGCGCACGTCGTCGCGGAAGCGGCCGTTCCACTCGGCCCAGCGGCGATGCGAGGAGAAACTGCCCACCTGGTAGAGACCGGCCGCGTCCCAGGCCTCGGCGATGATCTTGGCGTCGGCGAGCACCGGGTCCTCGGCGATCATCTCCACCACCGGCGGGTTGGCGAGCACGCTGCCGTCCAGGTCGCGGCCGAGGATCGAGGCCAGGTCGAAGCGGAACCCGTCCACGTGCATGTCCACAACCCACCAGCGGAGCGCGTCCATGATCAGCTTGCGGACGATCACGTGGTTGCAGTTGCAGGTGTTGCCGCAGCCGGAAAAGTTGAGGTAGGCGCGGGTCCAGGGATCGAGCAGGTAGTAGATGGTGTTGTCGATGCCGCGGAAACTGGTGGTCGGGCCGTCGGCGCCGCCCTCGGCGGTGTGGTTGTAGACGATGTCGAGGATCACCTCGATGCCGGCCCGGTGCAGGGCCTTGACCATGTCGCGGAACTCGTCCAGCGGCGCCTCCAGGTCGCTGCTGTAGGCCGACTTGGGGGCGAAGAAGGAGAGCGGGCTGTAGCCCCAGAAGTTCTTCAGCCGCTCGCCGGTGAACGGGTTGACAAAGGTGGCCTCGTTCTCGTTGAACTCGGTGACCGGCATGAGTTCCACCGCGGTGATGCCCAGTTCCACCAGGTAGGGGATTTTTTCGATGATCCCGCGGAAGGTGCCGGGATGGGTGACCCGGGACGAGGGGTGGCGGGTGAAGCCGCGCACGTGCAGTTCGTAGATGATCGAGTCCTGCAGGGGGATGCGCAGCGGCCGGTCCCCCTCCCAGTCGTAGCGGTGGCGGTCGACCAGGCAGCAGGGCTCGCTGCCCAGGCAGGAGCGCGGGCTGCCCCAGTCGGGCGAGTGGATCTCGCGGGCGTAGGGGTCGAGCAGGATGCGGCTGCGGTCAAAGGCATGGCCGCTGCCCGCTGGGTCGTAGGGGCCGCTGATCCGGTAGCCGTAGCGCAGCTCTTCGGGTGCGCCGGCGAGCAGGGCGTGCCAGACGTCACCGGTGCGGTGGCTGGCCGGGTCGAGCGGGAACTCGCGCCACCCGGGCCGGTCGCCGCCGGCGACCACCAGCGTGACCGCCTCGGCGTGGCGCGAGAACAGGGCGAAATTGATGCCGTCCGGGGTCACCGTGCTGCCGTAGGGCAGGGGTGAGCCGGGCTGGATGGTCAGCTTGTTTTTCATCTTGCCTCGGTCGAAGGAATCCATATAGTCTTCTTGCAAAACACCGCACCATACCGCATTTTCCGTTTTTCCCAAACCGTCACGGAGGCTTCATGGCACTGTTCAGCAAGCTGCTCAACACCGACATTCCCAATATCGACTGGGAAATGACCCCGGAGTACACCTTCGGCACTTTTGAGAGCTGGGGCGGCAAGGAGCGGGTGCGCAGCAAAAACGAGCGCATCTATTATTTCTTCATCGACGGCTGGGGCGAGACCCCCAGGCTCTGCCTGATGGAGCGCGGTATCAAGCACGCCCGGGTGGTGGCCGAGATTCTCGCCCCGGAGGAGATGGTTCGCCGCTGCGTCGCCGAGGCGGGCAAGGTGGCCCTGTTCGAGCGGACCTACCCGATCGATGAACGGCTCAAGGAGTGGCTGATCAAAAACGTCATCGAGCCCGGGGACGATTCCTGGGTGGTGCCGGCGGAGGAGCCGGCGGACGAGGAGATCCTGAGCACCGGCCTGCCCGGGCCGGAAGCGCGCCTCGAGGTGCAGCCGGTCGATCTGCCCCACGGGCCGGCCGAGCTGAGCGAGGAGGACGTGGTCGCCCTGGTCCGCCGGTACGATTTCCCGGACCAGGACCGCAACCCGGAGGGCCGTTTCACCCATGCCCTGGTGGACAACGGGGACGGCCTCACGGTCAGCGACCGGGTCACCGGGCTGATGTGGCAGCGGGGCGGCACCGACATCATGAGCCACCGCGCCATGCGCCGCGAGGTGGAGCGGATCAACCGCGAGCGGTTCGCCGGCCACGACGACTGGCGCCTGCCCTCCATGGCCGAGGCCCTGAGCCTGCTCGAGCGGGAGAAATCGGCCGTGGACCAGTACCTGCACCCCTGTTTCTCCCGGGAACAACCCTTTGTGTTCGTCGAGGCGACCCGCAGCCCGGGCGGCTACTGGTTCGTGGACTTCAAGCAGGGGCGGGCCTACTGGTCCTCCGGCACCATCCCCGGCGGCTTCGGTCGGCTGTGCCGCAAGGAAAAATGAAACATGGCCGGGAAAAAGGTTGAAGCCACGGATACGGAATTGTAATGTCCGGCCAACTGTTCACTCCAACCCAGCCGGGGGATGATGGTCCGTGAAACGCATACTGGTTGTTGACGACGAAGCCCCGATCCGGGCCATGCTGGCCCAGATGCTGGAAACGGAAGGGTACGAGGTGCACACCGCCGAACACGGCGAGGAGGGGCTCGACCTGGTGCGCAAGGTCGTGTTCGACCTGGTGATCACCGACATGATCATGCCGGTGAAGGACGGGCTGAAGTTCATCATGGAGCTGATCAGGGACTACCCGGACATGAAGATCCTCGCCATTTCCGGCGGCGGCGCGATCAAGGCCGAGCGCTACCTGACCATGGCCGGCTACCTGGGCGACATCGCCACCCTGGAGAAGCCCTTCAAGCGGGAGGTGCTGCTCGAGCTGGTGCGCAGCAAGCTCGCCGACCAGTAGTCCCAATCCCGTTGACCCGACAAAAAAAGCCTGCAGCGATGCAGGCTTTTTTTGTTGCGGGCGTTGGCCGGTCCGATCAGTTCAGGCCCACCGCCCCCTGCAGGGCGACCGTGCGGCGCAGCTGGGCCAGCTGTTCCTGCTTTTTCCGGCGGAAGCCGTAGTCCACCAGCCGGTTGAGGTCCGCCCACATGCTCTCGCTGCCCATGATGGCCACCACGATGGAGTCGCCGCCGCGGGTGAACTGGCCGACATAGGTCTGGCGGGCGGCGATGGTGTAGCCGGTCTTGCCGCCCACCGCGCCGTCCACCCGCCACAGGGCCTTGTTGTGGTTGACCAGGGTCTTGCCGTAGGAGGTGTCGATTTTGCGCTCGTGCATCCGCCGGGAGAACTCCGTGTCCTGCATGGCGAAGCGGAACAGGTTGGCCAGGTCGCGGGCGGTGGACTGCTGGCCCTCGGCGGTGAGGCCCGAGGCGGTGCGGCAGACCGTGTTCTTCGCGCCCCACAGGCGGGCGCTCAGCGTCATCAGGGCGGCGAACTTTTCCTCGCTGCCGGCGATGTTTTCGGCCAGGGCGACGCTGGCGTCGTTGGCCGAGGCCAGGAGCACGGCATTGATCATGTCATTGGCCTGGTAGCGCTGGTCCGGACTGAGGTAGATTTTGGAACTGGGCATGTCGGCGGCCCGGCGGCTGACATGGATCACGTCGTTTTGTCCCAGCGATTTGAGGGCGATCATGGCAGTGACGATCTTGATGGTCGAGGCCGGCTGGCGCGGGCTGTCCGGGGCCTTGGCGCAGATGGTCGCGCCGGTGGCGGCGTCCATGACCATGAAGCTCTTGGAACTGACCTGGCCGCTCACGTCGCCGCCGCCCACCGCGGCAGCGGCTGCGCTCACCGCGGCGGGCCGCCTGTTCGCCGTCTTTTTGGCCACAGCTTTTTTCCCGGCACGGGTCTGCTTGCCCGCGGCCAGCGCCGGTGTGGACCGGATCCGCCCCTTTTTCACGGTCCTGGCCGGGACCGTGCTTTTTTTCTTCGCGGCCACGGCCGCTGCGCGCGTGGCCCCGCTCTTTTTCTTGCCCACCGTCGCCTTGGCCGCCTTGGTCGACCTGGTGGCCTTGGCGCGGGTCGCGGTTTTTTTCGTGGCAACGGATTTGGCCGCCGGCTTGACCGCCACCCGGGCGGCTTTCTTGACCGTGGCCGTGCGCACGGCCGGTTCCGCGGCCGCGAGTTCGGCCGCCGGGATCACGAGAACGACGGCGAGAAAAACGGTGATCACGGCAACGAGCAGGGACGGGTGGGCGGAGCGGTGCATGGGGGGACCGGTGGTTCGGGTTGCAAGGTACGGGAAAAAATCGCAAAAATCTAAATACGCTTTCTCGCCCGTGTCAAGCGCTTTGCCCTGTTTTCTTTGAAACCTGTCCCCCGGTGTGGTAAACAGGCGGCCTGAACAGACCAGAGTGGGACGCGATTGCAGACCGACCGGGAGGAAACCATGGAGAGACCGCCAACCGCAACCGAGCGCACAGGGAACGAACCGGAAGGGCCGGCCGGCGACAGCGCCGCCAGCGCGAACCTGCCGGTCATCCAGGAAAACGCGACCACGCTCAACGACCTGGTCGACATCAGTTGCCGGAGATTCCACGACCTGCCGGCCATCGGCATGGCCCTGGAAGAGCCGCTCTCCTACACGGCCCTGCACGAGCGCATCCTCGCCCTGGCCGCGCACCTGCAGGCGCTCGGGGTCAAGCCGGGCGACCGCATCGCCATCCTCGGCGAGAACTCGCACCACTGGGGCATCGCCTACCTGGCCACGGTCCGCCTCGGCGCCAGCACCGTGCCCATCTTCCCGGAACTGCCCGAGGCCGACGTGCATCATATCCTCACGGAGATGCGCTGCGAGATCATCTTTCTCACCCACCGCCAGATCGAGAAGATCTACGATCTCAAGCACCAGCTCAAGCACGTGGTCACCCTGGACGACTACCGCGACGACACCGGCCTGATCCCGTTGGAGACCTTCACCGACTTTCTCGGCCAGGCCCTGGAGCGCTACGGGGAGACGGCCCGGGATGAGCGGCTCGAATTCCCGCCGGTCAAGGGCGACGATCTGGCCTCCATCCTGTTCACCTCCGGCACCTCGGGCTTTTCCAAGGCGGTCATGCTCACCCACGCCAACCTCTGCGCCAACGCCTATTCGGGCAACGGCGTGATCACCCTCGAGCCCCGGTGGGTGTTCCTCTCGGTCCTGCCGGTGGCCCACACCTACGAGTTCACCATCGGCTTCCTCCTGCCGCTGTTGTGCGGCGCGCGCATCGCCTATGCCGCCAAGACGCCGACCCCGGCCATCCTGCAGAAGATCTGCGAGCGGGAACAGCCCCACGTCATGCTGGTGGTGCCCCTGATCATCGAGAAGATCTACAAGAAGCGGGTGGTGCCGGCGGTGGAGAAGAGCGGCCTGCTCACCTTCCTCTGCCGTTTCGGCGTCAGCCGGCGGATGGTGCACCGCAAAATCGGCGCCAAATTGCTCGCCTTCTTCGGCGGCCGCCTGCGGGTCATGGGCATCGGCGGCGCCGCCCTCAACCCGGAGGTGGAGCGCTTCCTGCGCGATGCGGACTTCCCCTTCCTGGTCGGCTACGGCCTGACCGAGGGCTCGCCGCTGCTCGCCGGCGGGCCGCACGGGGATACGACCATCACCCCGGGCTCGTCGGGCAAGCCGGTGCCCCGGGTGGAGATCCGCATCGACGATCCCCACCCGCAGACCGGCGTGGGCGAGATAGTCGCCCGCGGGCCGAACATCATGCAGGGCTACCTCAACGACCCGGAGGCGACCCGCGACACTTTCACCGAGGACGGCTGGCTGCGGACCGGCGACCTCGGCCTGCTCGACAGCGAGGGCAACCTGCACATCAAGGGGCGGTCCAAGTCGATGATCGTGCTCTCCAACGGCGAGAACGTGTTTCCCGAGGCGATCGAGCACAAGGTGAACACCTACCCGTTCGTCATGGAGTCCATGGTGATCGAGAACCGCGGCCTGCTCGAGGCCTGGGTCTACCCGGACTACGAGTTCATCGACAGCAGGACCTCGGGCCAGACCCGCACCCAGCGGCACCAGTACATCGCCGAACTGTTCGAGGAGATGCGCGTCGAGGTCAACCGGCAGCTGTCCACCTCGTCCCGGCTGGCGCGGGTGCTCGAGCGGCGGGAACCCTTCACCAAGACCGCCACCCACAAGATCAAGCGGTACCTGTACTCCGCGGACAACATGCATCTGTAGCCACGGGCCGGTCGGGCCGGCCCGGTTCAATCAACACAAGGGGGGAAACGCATGCGCAGCACATTGACACTCACAGGCCTGGTTTTGCTGGCCGCCTCCGGCACGGCCCTGGCGTCCGGGTACCGCATTCCCGAGCAGTCGGTGAATTCCACCGCCCGGGCCGGCGGCTACGTGGCCCACACTCCCGGCGCCGACGCCAGCTACTTCAACCCGGCGAACATGGCCTGGCTCGACCCCAAGGCGCAGGTCGAGGCCAACGCCACCTGGATCCACCTCACCTCGATCGAGTACACGGACAGCCGCACCAGCCTGTACCACGGCGATTCGGAGAAGGAAAACTTCCTCGTGCCGACCCTGTTCGCGGTCTCGCCCGACTACAACGGCCTGCGCGCCGGCTTCTCCTTCACCGCCCCGGGCGGTCTGTCCAAGCGCTGGCAGGACCCCTTCCCGCGGACCTTTGCCGAGGAATTCACCCTCAAGATCTTCGAGTTCAACCCGACCGTGTCCTACAAAATTTCGGACAAGGTGGCCATCGGCGCCGGCGCCCGCGCCGTGTTCGTCGACGGCAAGGTGAAAAGCGCCGGCCAGGTGGCCCCGGGCGTTACCGCCGCCCGCGACATGGAAGGCGACACCTGGGAGGCGGGCTACAACCTGGCGCTCACGGTCAAACCGGTGGAGCGGCTGAACCTGAGCGTCACCTACCGCAGCGAGGTGGATTTGGAGGTCGAGGGCGAGGCCACCCTGCGCACCTCGGCCGGCCCCGGATTCTACTCCGGCGACACCGGCGTGGAGATCCCGCTGCCGGCCGTGCTCGCGGTGGCCGCCTCCTACGCCTTCACCGACCAGCTGACGGTGGAGTTGGAATACGACCGCACCTTCTGGTCGGACTACGAATACCTGGACTTCACCTATCCCGCACCGCTTGCCAATCCGGTGCTGTTCATGGCCTTTGACAGCGCCAAGGACAAGCACTGGGAGGATTCCGACGCCCTGCGCCTGAGCGCCGAGTATGACCTGCAAAACCGCTTCACCCTCATGGCCGGCATCGCCTACGACGAGACCCCGGCGCCCGAGTCCACGGTCGGCTTCGAACTGCCCGACTCGGACGCGATCATCTATTCTTTCGGCGTGCGCTACCAGGCCACCGACGCCATGCAGCTGGGCGTGGGCTACCTCTACGACCACAAGAAGAGCCGTTCCGTGAACAACTCCACGGTGCACGGCACCTTCGACGAGTCGGCCGCGCACCTGCTCAGCGTGGGGTTGGCTTACAGCTTCTAGACCAGACCGGTCAGCACCTGTCTGACAGCGGATCCGGGGCATCCCGGATCCGCTTTTTTTTATCCGAGCAGCAGGTTGTTGGAAAAGCGGATGATCGGCAGGATGATCGCACCGATGACGCCGGTGTAGAACAGGGCGAGGAGGATGAAGAAGCCGAACGGCTCGATGCGGGCGAAGCTGCGCGCCGCCTCGGGCGGCAGTACGCCCATGAGCACCTTGGACCCGTCCAGCGGCGGGATGGGGATGATGTTGAACACGGCCAGCATGATGTTGATCCAGACGCTGGCCACGAGCATGCCGACCAGCGGCTGGAGCACGAACAGCGGCAGCACCGGCACACTCACCAGCACCCGGGCCAGCAGCGCGCTGGCAATGGCGAGCAGCACGTTCGACCCGGGCCCGGCCAGGGCGACGAGCAGCATGTCCTTCTGCGGGTTGCGGAAATAGCGGGGATCCACCGGCACCGGCTTGGCCCAGCCGATCTTCATGATGACAAAGGCCAGCACGCCCAGCGGGTCGAGGTGCTTGAGCGGGTTCATGGTCAGCCGGCCGGCCATCTTGGCGGTGGGGTCGCCGAGGCGGAAGGCGACCCAGCCGTGCGCCAGTTCGTGTACGGTCAGGGCGAAGAGCAGGGGTGGCAGCTGAATGGCCAGCTGCTGGATGAGCGAGGGCAGGTCGAAGTTCATGACGGCGATGGGCTCCGGGGGCAGGGGTTGGTGCTGCGCTGTGGGACAAACGGGCAGGACCCGCAGGGGAAATGATAAGAAAGGGGCGGCGAAAAGCGAGGAAAAAAGGTGTTTGGTTCAGGCGGGCTGCCGGTTGTCCGGCGGGTAGTGGCTGCGCAGGAAGGACATGGCCTGGTCCCGCTCCGTGACCTCGCCGTCCAGCTGGACCTCGATCAGGTGGTTGAGCATCACCCGGAACTGCGGCCCCGGGACATAGCCCATGGCTTTCAGGTCCTCGCCGTCGACGAGCGGCGTCACCTGGCGCAGGTTGGTCACGTAGAGCGACACCGCCTTCTGGATGTAGCGCTTGCGGGCGATGGTCATCAGGTAGAGCAGCCCCTCGTTTTCCAGTTCGCCCAGCAGCCAGTAGATCTCGCTCGGCTTGAGGTGGGAGCGTTTCTGCATCTCCCGGGCGATGCGCTCGGCCCCGGTCTTCTCACCGATGAGCTTGCGCCGCTGGCGGGGGGGCAGGTCGAACCGGTCGCAG
>Ga0265295_1004158_pt1 | contig 19784 bp, 17 predicted proteins | sample Munlansysbiofilm_FD_192503 | JGI IMG/M metagenome (GOLD analysis project Ga0265295, IMG submission 192503) | Leachate microbial communities from a municipal landfill in Southern Ontario, Canada - Methane capture system biofilm | ecosystem: Engineered > Solid waste > Landfill > Unclassified ... | reverse complement strand
CGTAGCTTCCGGCTCGGGCGGCGGCGGTTCGATTTCCGGCGGCGGAGGCGGGGCGCTCTACCTCACGTCCTCGGGCGGCGGCGGCTCGGGAGCCGGCGGCGGAGGCGGAACGCTTTATCTCACGCCCTCGGGCGGCGGCGGTTCGGCCGGGCCCCAGCGGGTCATCAGCGAGACCGGCGGCGGAGCCCAGCGCATGGTCTCCGAGGGCGGCGGCGGGGTCGTGCGCATCATCTCCGACGGCACGGGCGGCAACGCCATCCCCGGCGGCCCGGGGCACTACACCACGGCCACCGGCCCGGTGATGCCCTCGGCGGCCTCCAAGGTGGCGGCCATGCCCGCCAGCCATTTCGACGACGCGCCCGTGGCCTTCGTCTCCCGGGCCCCGAACGAGGGCACGGTCCAGGTGCGCCAGACCCCGGCCTACGAGCCGTTGCGGCTGAACGTGCTCTGGAATCCGTACCCGCCGGAGATGCGTTTTCTGGTGGACCCGGCGGACGCCATCAAGACCTCGATCACGGAGCTGGTGCGCTGGCCCGAGGACGTGCATCTTTCCTCCCTGCAGAGCAAGGGCGCGGGCCAGCTGACCTACGACTTCAGCACCCAGATCAGCGTGGACCAGTCCAGCACCGTGCGCCAGACCGACGCCTCGGTGCACGAGATCCGCACCGAGACGACCTCCACGGCCAGCCAGACCCAGAACGTGGAGATCACCCGGGTGGAGAACCGCGAGGTCTCGAACACCTTCGACTCCTCGCGCGACGTGAGCGCGGACAGCCTGAACTGGAACGTGGTGGACAACTCGGTGACGGTCATCGCCCAGGGCTCCCCGGGCGGGGCCATCTGGGTGGACCCGTTGTCGGTGATGCCGGAGGCGGGAGCTGGGCGGGTCATGTCGGCCGCGGCCTGAGCGGACGAGACAAGCACTGAAGGCCCGGGACCGTTGCGGTTCCGGGCTTTTTTCACGCGCTGCGGGGGTCAGACCGGGCGGTTGTAGAGGACTCCGGCGAACTGCTTCAGGGATTGCTGAAGCTGCAGCAGCTCGTCCTGGGGAACCTTGCGGATCAGCTTGTCGCTGGCCGCGTCGTGGATCTCCACCTGGACTTGCCCGGCGTCCTCGCTGACCACGAACTTGAGGTCCACTCCCTGCTCACGCAGGGCGGTCTCCGCCTTCGCGGCCAGATTCCTGGTCTCTTCGGCGTTCAGGGGGGAGGCCTGTCCGGCCCCGGACCCCGTTTCCTCCCGCCGCTGGACCCCGCTTCCCCCGGCGACCGCCCGCGACGGAGCCTGGGCCGTCTGAGCCGGAACGGTCTGGATGTTCATCTGCACGTAGGGTTCCATGACACGACTCTCCATAGGGTCTGCATGTCCTGTCGCCCATCATATCGGCCATCGGATGGGGGAACTTTAGACTCAGCCCTACAGCCAGTAAGGCTAGTTGCTGGCCGAAAGCCGGTCGCGCCGCCCTGGAATATAGGCTTGACGGCATAATGCGGGCAGTCACACGCCGAAGAAAAAGTGCGGATCAGGGGACGGCCAGGATGCGGTCCGCCGCGCCCGCCGCGCGCTCCAGCTCCGGGAGCATGTCCTGGAAGGCTTGCCGGGCTCCGGCCAGGTCTCCGGCGCGGGCCATGTCCTCGACGGGCCCGGCCAGTTGCCGGACTCGGGGCAGCCCGGCCGTGGCCGCCGCGCCCTTGAGGGCGTGGGCCAGGCGCATGGCTCCGGCCGCGTCGCCCCGCTCCAGCGCATGGGTGAGGGCCTCGCGCTTGGGGCCGAGGTCGTCGAGGAAGGAGCGCAGCACGCCCCGGGCCAGTTCGCGGTCCCCGGCGCAGCGTTCCAGCAGTTCGTCCAGGTCCAGGTCCGGGGCGGGGAGCTCTTCGGCTCCGGGGGCGGGGGCGGCCGCCTCCGGGTCTTCCGGCGCGGGCGCGCGGCCCGCGGCGTTGTCCAGGGCCCGCTCCAGGTCCGTGATGTCCAGGGGTTTGGCCAGGAAGCCGTCCATGCCCACGGCCCGGCAGGCCTTGCGGTGCTCCAGCGTCACATGGGCCGTGAGCGCCAGGATGGGGACGCCGCGCACGGCCTCCCCGGCGTCGCCCCGGCGGATCGCCCGGGTGGCGTCCAGCCCGTCCATGACCGGCATCTCCAGGTCCATGAGCACCGCGTCCACGGGTTCGCGGGCCAGCAGCTCCAGGGCCTCGCCGCCGTGCGCCGCGCGCAGGGCCGTGTGCCCCAGGCGGGTCAGGAACGAGCCGACCACCTGGAGGTTCACCGGGTTGTCCTCGACCACGAGCACCCGCAATCCGGCGCGGGGCCGGTGCGTGGGCCGGGAAATCGCGCCCGCCCCCCGGCTCAGGAGCACCAGTCCGCCCAGGATGCGGCCGTCGCGCCGCAGCACGGGCCTGGCGCTCAGGAGCACGCTCGACGGGCCCGGCAGGTCCGGCCGGTCCACGAGGAAGGGCGCGTCCTCCAGGCTTTCGCCGCGCAGCACGCGCACGGCCGGGCTTTCGTCGGGCGCCAGGGGCGCGGCCCGGGAGACGTCGCACAGGCCGTAGGCCCGGCCCCAGTCCTCGGGCGGGCCCAGGTCCGGGCCCCGGCCCAGGAGGCGTTCGGCCTCCGGGTTGAACACGGTGACGCGGCCGTCGGCGTCGAACAGGATCATGCCCCGATGCACCGCTCCGAGCACGGCGTCCAGGAACCGCCCCTGGGCCTCCGCCTCCCCGGCGGCGCGGACCAGGGCGTTCTCGGCCCGGCGGGCCCGGCCCACGTCCGGCAGGGCCAGCAGCGCGCCGGCCGCGTTCCCCCGGGCGTCGCGCAAGGGCTGCACCCGCAGGAGGCGCTCCACGCCGTCCAGCAGCACGTCGCGCTCCAGGGTCCGGTCCTCTTCCAGGCAGACGGCCACCAGGGCGGCCAGGTCCGTTCCCGGCAGCCGGAGGGCCACGCCGTTCAGGGGCGCGCCCGCGTCCAGCGGCGACAGGCCCAGCAGGCGCGCGGTCGCCGGAGTCATGCGCCGGATGCGCAGATTCCGGTCCACGAACAGCACCGCGCCGGGAGTGGCGCGCAGGAGGTTGTCCAGGTCCAGGGAATCCTGGGAGAGTTCCGCGATGCGGCGCTCGTGGTCGGCGTTGATGGCCCGCAGTTCCTCGTTGGCGCTGCGCAGCTCCTCGGCCGTGGTCCGACGGGTTTCCTCGGCGGCCACCAGGCGTTCCTTGGCGGCGCGCAGTTCGTCACGAAGCCGGGCCAGTTCGCGCTCCAGGGCGTCCCGCGCGGCGTCCGGAGCGTTCTCCGACGCGGGCTGTCCGTCCTGGATGTCCACCACCAGCAGGCGGCAGGCCCGCCCGGGCGCGGCTCCCGGCACGGTCGAGGCCGTGAGGACGCAGGGCCGGGGCGGATCGCCGGGCAGGAACAGGCCGTCGCGGCGGACTTCGGCCCGGCCGTCGCGCGCCTGGGTCAGCAGTTCGGCCGCCGGGCCGCGCAGGGACACGGGCAGCCGGTCCCGCAGTTCGTCCGCCGTTCCGGGGCCGTCCGGGCCCAGCAGGTCCGTCCGGCCGAAGGCCCGCAGCACGCGGTCGTGCTCGTCCAGCAGCAGGGCCGGAGGCGCGTGGCGGGCCAGGAGCCGCTCCCCGGCCAGGGCCGACACGGCCCCCAGGTCCGGCCGGGCGGCGTCGACCCGCTCCAGGCCGCTCCTCGGGACCAGGAGTCCGCGCGTGGGCAGACGCACGTCGCGGCGTTTGGTGAAGATCTTCCACTGCCGGTCCAGGGGCTCGAACTCCGCCTCCAGCTCGCCCAGCGATTCGCTGGGGCCCAGGAAGAGCACCCCGCCGGGGTTCAGGGCGAAATGGAACAGGGTCAGCACCCGCTGCTGGGCGAAGGGCTGGAGATAGATGAGCAGGTTGCGGCAGGCCACCAGGTCCATGCGCGTGAAGGGCGGGTCCTTGACCAGGTCGTGCTCGGCGAAGACGACCATGCGCCGCAGGTCCGGGTGGACGCGCAGGCCCTGGTCCTCGATCGTGAACCAGCGTTCCAGGCGTTCCCGGGACACCCGGCGCAGCGGCTCCTCGCCGAAAAGCCCCCGCGCCGCCTGGGCCAGCGCCTCCCGGTGCACGTCCGTGGCGAAGATCTTCACCTGTCCGGTGAAGCCCCGGGCCTGGGCCCGCTCCTTGAAGAGCATGGCCAGGGAGTAGACCTCCTCGCCCGTGGCGCAGCCCGGAACCCAGATCCGCGCGTCGCGCCCGGCGGCCCGCTCGAGGATCTCCGGGATCACCCGGGCCTCGATGCAGGCGAAGGCCTGCCGGTCGCGGAAGAAATGGGTCACGCCGATGAGCAGGTCGTGGTGCAGCTGATCCAGCTCGGCGCGCTCGGCCTGGAGCAGCCGGATGTAGTCGTTCAGGCTCGGGCAGCGCCGGATGGCCTGGCGGCGTTCGATGCGCCGGGTGACGGTGGTGGGCTTGTAGGCCGCGAAGTCCACGCCGTGCCGCCGGTTGAGCAGCTCGAAGACCGGGACGAAACGGTCCATGGACAGCCCGTCGCCGTCTTCCGCCGCCGCGCCGCGCACCTCGCGCAGCAGGGCCTCGGGCAGGTCCGCCGGGTCCAGGGCGCACCGCGCCGCGCCCGTGGCCAGGGCCGCCCGGGGCATGCCGTCGAAGGCCGCGCTCTCCGGGCTCTGCACGAGCACCAGCCCCCCGGCCCGGGCCACCTCGGCCGCGCCGCGCGAACCGTCGCCGCCCGAGCCCGAGAGGATCACGGCCACGGCCCGGGGCCCGGCGTCGCGGGCCAGGTCCAGGAGGAAGCGGTCCACGGGCAGGGTCAGCCCGGCGGAGGGATCGCGCTCGCGCAGGCCCACCCGGCCTCCGGACACGGACATCTCCATGCCCGGCGGCAGCACGAGCACCTCGCCGGGGATCAGGGCCGCCCCGTCGCGGGCCTCGCGCACGGGCATGGGCGTGTGCCGCGCGAGGATTTCGGCCAGCAGGCTTTGGCGGCCGGGCAGCAGGTGCTGGAGCACCACGAAGCACATGTCCGGGCAGGGCGGCAGGGAGGAGAAGAAGGCGCGCAGGGCGTCCAGGCCGCCCGCCGAGGCGCCGATGGCCACCACCCGCGCGGGCGGGGGCGGCATGGCCGCCGGGTCCGTGCGGTTCCGGTCCGCGCCGCTCATGGGCGGCCTCGCGTGGCGAAGGGGGGGCGCATCGTCCCATCATAGCCGAAGCGCTTTCCGGCGTCAGCCCGTCGAGCGGCGCTTTCGCGCCGGAAGGACGGAAAAAAACGGGGGGCCCGGCCACCGCGGCCGGGCCCCCAGGCTGGAGGAGGGTATGCGAAACCTCTGTCGAGGCGGTCAACCCGCCTGGATGTCGATGCGTCGGGGCTGGACCCTGGCGACCTTCGGCATGAAGAGCTCCAGCACGCCGTTCTTCAGGGTGGCCTTGATCCCGCCCCGGTCCACGATGTCCGGGAGGGCGATGGTCTGGCGGAACTCGCCGGAGCCGAACTGGACCTCCAGGAAGCGTTCCTTCTCCGAGGGCAGGCCGCGCGTCTTGCCGGACACGGCCAGTTCGTTCTCGCGCAGGTCCAGGACCAGATCCTCCCGGTTCACGCCGGGCATGTCCATGTAGACCCAGTAGCCGTCCGCGCGCTCCAGGATGTCCGTGGCCGGGCGCAGCGCCGGCAGGCTCTTCTCGTTGGTGTCCGCGTTCATGCCGTCAACCTCCTAGCCCACGTCGATGCTCACGCGGCGGGGCTTGATGTCTTCGGTCTTGGGCAGGGTCACGGTCAGGATGCCGTCCGAGAGGGCGGCCTTCACCGCGTCCCGGTCCACCTGGACGTTGAGCTGGACCACGCGCTGGAACGGGCCCGCCGGGCGCTCCTGGCGGAAGTACTTGCCCTGTTCCGGCTTGCGCTCGCCCTTGATGACCAGGGTCTTGTCCGTGAGGGTGATCTCCATGTCCTTGATGTCCGTGCCCGGAATCTCCGCGCGGACATAGACGTTGCCGTCGTCCTCGCTGATGTTCAGGGGCGGATAGGCCATGCGCCGGCTCTCGCCGTTGACCGGCCGGAGGAACTCCTGCATCAGCCGGTCGAAGCGGTCCGGAAAGGAATACAGGGTGTTGAAGTCGAGCACCATGCGTCTACCTCCTTCTCGCTTTGTCGTGACGGAGAAATAGGCACGCCTCCCTCCTTGTCAACCGCCTTCGGCGGCTTTCAGAAAGGCGGGCCGCCTTCGGCGGTTTCCGGAAAGGCGGGGTCAGGTCATGAATCGGCGGGGCCGGGGGCGTGGCGCAGGAGGACGCGGGCCATGAAGCGCTGGGAATGATAGAAGGAGAAGAACTTCATGAGCATCTGGAGGGAGAAGCGCCTGGTCACGCCCTGGCCGCGCAGGTCGTTGAGGCGGGTGTGGGCCGCGTCCAGGGCCTCGGCCAGGGGGATGACGTCCGGCGTCCCGCCCCGGCCGAGGGCGGTCAGGACGTCGCGGGTGGCCGCGGACAGGGCCCGCAGCTCGGCCTCCATGAGGATGTCGTAGCCCTGGTCCTGGGCGTCGTTGAGGGAGTGGAGCATGGCCCGCAGGTGGGGCAGGCAGGTCTCCAGGGTGTCGAGCTGGAGGCCGAGGGTCGCGGTGTCGTCGCGGTAGAGGAGCCGTTCGTGGCGCAGGACGCTCTTGAGCAGGCCCCGGTCGGCGGCCACGTCCCGCTCCAGCCGTTCCAGCGGGTCGAGGGCGAGCATGTTCTGGCGGTTGAGGAAGGCGTCGAGCACGTCGCCGTAGAGGTCCGCCAGGGCGGTGAACTGCCGCCGCAGCCGCGCCCGCAGGACGTCGCCCGCGCGCTGGGGCCAGAGGGCCACGCTGACGATGAAGGCGCAGGACACGCCCAGGGCGATCTCCAGCACCCGCTCCATGCCGAAGACGAGCCGCTCGGGCTGGCCCAGGCTGGCCAGGAAGACGATGACCGTGGTGATGGCGGCCATGCGGTAGCGGGCGTTGTAGCGCGTCATGTAGGCGCAGAAGGCCACGGACAGGAACAGCGCCAGGATGGTCATGGGCGTGTTGTCCGGGAAGGCCAGGATCGCGACGGCCGCGATGACCGCGCCCACGGCCGTGCCGGAGAACCGGTACCAGCACATGCGGATGGAGTCGGCCACGGAGACCTGCATGACGATGACCGCCGAGATCGCGGCCCAGTAGCCGAAGGGCAGACGCAGCCATTCGGCGGCGATGTAGGCCAGCACGGCGGCCAGGCCGGTCTTCACGCCGTGGTGGATGTGGGAGCGGGTGGAATTGAACTCGGCTTTGGTCATGGATGCTTCATGCCCTGTTTCCTGGGCCGTGAAAAGGTTCGGAAAGACCGGAACGCTCATCCTTTCTTTTGTTTTCTGTAATCCGGCGAAGCCGGGCGAAGCCGGGCGAAGTCGGACGGGCGGGGGGGAGGGGCTAGAAGGTGTAGGCGATGGAGAGGGAGCCGAAGTTGTGGCAGCCGCCGGGCTGGCCTTCGTATTCCTGGGTGCGCCAGGCCTGGGTGTAGGTGATCTTGACGTCGCCGAGGGTCAGGGCCGCCCCGGCGAGGAAGTCGGCCACGAAGGGCTCCTTGCTCACGTGGGGGCTGTTTTCCCAGGTGTTGCCGTCGAGGAAGATGTCGCGGGCCACGGCTCGGCCGTCGGTTCCGGCGAAGACGTGGAAGCCCCACCAGCGGGAGCTTTGCAGGCGTTCGGAGTTCAGGGCCACGGGCGCGCTGACGCCCCCGCCTGGGCCGATGAGGGCGGTGCCGAAGTCGGCGGGCAGGTTGTAGCCGAAGCGGACCTCGCCGCCGAGGTTGGCGTAGGTGGCCACGTTGCCCACGGTGACGCCCGCGTGGGGCAGGACGTCGAAGCCCAGGCCGGTGGGCAGGTCGGCCACGATGAGCCGCCAGTCGCGCTGCCAGGTGAGCATGAGCCCGGGCTCGTCGTGGAGCTGGTGGCTCCAGCCCTCGGAGCGGCGGGAGCCGATGGCGTTGTGGAAGTTGTTCTGGACCTCCTCGCCCAGGGCCGAGGGGCCGACCACGCCCAGGGTCAGGGCCAGGGTGTTCAGCTCGGTCTCGCTCTTGGAGTGCAGGGCCAGGGTGGTGAAGAGCCAGGCCGCGTAGGGCCGCTGGTTGTCGGGCGGGGTCTCGGAATAGACGTCGCGCGGCGTGTAGAGGTTCTGGCCCAGGGACACGGACACGGAACGCTGGCGCGAGGGGTCGTAGAGTTCGGGGAAGTTCTCCAGCCAGGGGTCGAGTTCGTCCAGCAGGGCGCGGACCCAGCGGGCCTGGTCGGGGGTCGATCGGCCGGGGGTCAGGTCCGGGGAGACCCAGGTGAGCATGACGCCGTTGGTGTACTCCTCGTCGGTGCCACCAAGAAATTTGTCGTTCTCCACGAACAGGAGGAGGGTTTCGCTGTCGCGGGAGGAGCGGGCCAGGCGCGGGCCGTCGTCCCCGGCGCGGGCCGGGGAGGGGAGCAGGAGGCAGAGCAGGAGCAGGGCGGCGAGGGTCGTCTTCATGGCGGTTTCCGGCCGAGGGCTACGCCGGAACGCCCCGGGAAGTCAAGTCCTACCTGCCCTCCACCAGATCGGTATTGCCGGTGAGCACGAGCGCGCTCTTGCGCGAGAGGTTGCGCAGGGTCCAGGTGTCCGGTCCCAGGCGGCGGACCTCCACGCGGTCCCCGGCCTGGGCGTCGCTCAGGCCCTTGATCGAAAGCCGGTCAGGGTCCGTGACCGTGAGCACGAAGCTTTCGCCCTGGGCCACCTCCCCGGGGCCCCGGTCGGCGGTGCCGCCCAGCACGGGCAGCTCCACTCCGGCCCCGGCCGCCCGCACGGGCAGGGCCAGGAGCCAGATGGCCAGGAACAGGCCGGAAAACTTGAGAAAGACGTTCACGTCACAGCCTCCGGGCCCGCCGTGGGGACGTTCCGCCGCGGCGCGGAAGCTCCTGACGGGCCGATCAATGGTAGCAATGCCTGTGCCAAAACGTCGGGCCAAAAATTTCAACCGCTTGGCCGCCGGGGCGCGTCCGGTGTGCGCAAACCGGCTGCGCACCTCGGCCCCAGGTGCGCAAAAACCGTACAAGCGGACCCCTCCGCCCCTCCCGGCCTTTCCGCAAACCCCCGAAGGGGGTTGACAGGCGCGGGCGGCTCGTATTGAGTGAAAGGCGGTACGGGGGAGGATGCGGAGAGGGACGATGGCGGACTATCCTGAAATTCTGGGCGTATACTCCATGCGCAAGGCCGACGAGATCGGCCTGGGCGCCACCACCTCCAGGCGCGAGCAGCTCACCTACTGGTACGTCCGCAAGCTGGACGTGGACCGCTACGAGGTCCAGCCGCTGAACGCGGGCAACGTGCCCTCGGGCATCAAGAAGGAGGTCTCGGAGCTGGACTTCCTGACCAACTACACGCCCGAACCCACCTTCTACCGCACCTTCACCGTGCCCGCGCTGGACTCCCTGGCCCGCAAGGTGATCCAGGGCGAGGAGATGCTCGCCGGAGGCCGCCTCGACGAGGCCGAGAAGCAGTTCCTCAAGGCCCTCATGATCGACGACGTGAACGTGCGGGCCAACTACGGCCTGGGCGAGGTCTATTCCGAGAAGAAGGATTTCGAAAGGCTGCGCAAGGTGCTGCACACCCTGCTGGGCCAGGACGAGGCCTTCGGCCAGGAGCACCGCGAACGCTTCAACTCCTTCGGCATCAGCCTGCGCAAGAACCAGCGCTATGACGACTCCGTGGCCTATTACACCCGCGCCCTGGAGATCAACCCCACCGACGAGCACGTGCACTTCAACATGGCCCGCGCCCTGCACGAAAAAGGCGAGTTCGAGCGCTGCATGCAGCACCTCAACATCGCCCTGAGCCTCAATCCCGACTTCCAGGAGGCCCGCAGGTTCCTGGAATACGTCGAGAAGAACGCGACCGATGCGGGATAGGGTCCGGGCCGCCGACGTCCACATGTCCCTGCCTTGCCGGGGGCTGAAGGGCCTTTCTTCACGCCGGGCGACCGGCGTCCTTCCCCTGCTGGCGTGCCTTCTCCTCGTCGCGGCCGCGCCCCTGCGGGCCGAGCCCGGCCCGGCCGTTTCCGCGGCCCCGGACTGGAGCTTCGAGCTGAAGACCAAGGTCTTCATGGACAGCTTCACGGCCTACGAGTTCGGCGAACCCACGCCCCCCACCTACGGCCCCCTGAGCCGCCTGGAGTTCGAGATGGACTCGGTCTGGGCCGGGTTCGCGGCGCGCCGCAGGCTGGACCGCTTCTCCCTGGGCCTGGAGTACCTCTCCAGCTCCCTGCACCAGGAGGGCGGGCACATGCGGGACTCGGACTGGGAGGACGTGACCGATCCCGGGCGGCTGACCACCTTCAGCAAGTCCGAATGCACCCTGCGGCCCAGTTTCCAGGTCAGCGCGGACCTGGACGCGCAGACCGCCGACCTGCTGGGCCTGGGCCCGGAATGGGACGTGCGGCCCTTCGTGGGCTTCCGTTTCCAGGAACTGTCCTTCCTGGCCCACGACGGCACCCAGTGGGACTACGTTTTCGGCGCCGTGACGCCCCTGCCCGGCCATGCGCTGACCTTCCGCCAGACCTGGCGGCAGTACTTCCTCGGCCTGGCCCTGGGCTACGACTGGGGCCCGGTCCTGGGGCTGCACCACTTCAAGACCACCGGCCGGGCGGACGTGGCCTACGTCCAGGGCGACAACCGCGACGACCATCTCCTGCGGCCGGACCGCATCACCCGCGAGGAGACCGACGGCTACGCCGTCCACGCCGTCCTGGGCCTGGTCCTCGGGCTGACCGAGAACCTGGACCTGGGCCTGGAGGGCGAGTACCTCGGCATCGAGACCACCGGCACCCACAAGCTCCACGACGGCTGGTTCGGCATCGACATGCAGTGGAGCAACGACGTGCACGTCTGGTCCCGCCAGACCTCCCTCCAGCTCTCCCTCACCTACTCGTTCTAGCCCCGGGGGCCTTCGGCCCGTTCCAGAAAGGCGCAAGAGACGGGAGCCTCCGCCGCCTTTCTGGATACCGGCGAAGCCGGGGAGCTTGTTGGTTTTCCGGAACCCCCCCCGAAGGGGGTTACTTGAGTGCTTCGACGATGGCCGCGCCGAATTCGGCGGCGCTGTCCGGGCCGTTGGCGGTGATGACGCCGCCGTCGCGGACCACGCCCTGGTCGACGTAGATGCAGCCCCCGTCCTTGAGTTCGCCCACGCCGCCCGGGGCTCCCCCGGCCACGGTGCCCTTCTTGCCCTGGAGCACGCCCGCGCGGGCCAGGATCACCGGCGCGGCGCAGATGGCTCCCACGATCTTGCCCTGGGCCGCCGCGCTCTTGGCCAGGGCGGCCGCGTCGGCGTTCTTCCAGAGCTCGAAGCAGCCCTTGCCGCCGATGAAGACCACGGCGTCGAACCCGTCGGGCCTGGCCTCGTCCAGGGCGACATCCACGGGGGCGTACGCGCCTTTCTGGCCCTTGGCCCTGCCCACCTTGGTGGAGGTCACGGTGATGGCGGTTCCGGCCCCTTCCAGGGCCGCGCGGGTTTCCTTGTACTCGGTGTCGTGGAAGTCGCGGTAGGCGACGACCATGAGGACTTTCTTCCCGGTCTGGGCCAGGGCGGCGGAGGCGGAGAGCAGGAGGCAGAAGACGAGGGTCGTGAGCAGGAAGCGCAGACGCATGGGCTCCTCCGGTGAAATGGGTTGAATGGGTTGAAAAGGAACCTTTCCATTATGTAATGTTTTGCGCCGGGTCAACGGGGAACAGTAAATTATAACAACATGTTCGAAAATCCGATAGCCGCAGCCCGAAGAGCGGGCGATGAAAAAAGGCGGGGGATGCGCTCCCCCGCCTTGCTGGTTTTTTGGAAGCCCGAAGGGGACTATTGCTTGTCCTGTTTGTCCTGCTTGTCCAGCTTGGGCGGGACGAGGGGCAGGGGCTGGCCCGACTTGATGATCGCGACGGCCTGGGCGAAGCGCTTCTGGTAGGTGCCTTCGGTGAGCGTGGTGGCGATGTTGATCGTGACCCGGCGCTTGGTGACCACGGTCACGCGCGTGTTCCCGGCGTCCACGGGTTCGATCCAGGCGCCCATGACCGCGCCCCAGGAAACCATGTTCATGCCGCTGCTGGTGAGCATGTAGCGCTGGTCCTTGTGCTCCTCGATGGCGTCCGCGCCTTCCCAGCGGAACACGGTCTTGGATATCTCCCAGGCCTGCTCGAAGGTCACGTCGTAGACTTCGACCGTGCCTTCCGATCCTTCCTGCTTGACCCGGACCACGTCGTTGGTGGTGGCGCAGCCGGAGACGAGCAGGAAAGCGAGGAGGCAGAGGGCGACGGAAATGGTGGTGCGCATGTGTTCCTCTCGGAGTTGCGGTTGAGCGGGAGCGGGGCCTTGCGCCCGGCAGATGCCATTGGAGCCTATTCCCATCAATATGAACCCGTTATCGTGCCTGGCCGGAACCGTCCAGGAAAAACGCATTTGCGGCGCTGAGCCGGGATTGAATGAAAAAAGGCGGGGGATGCGCTCCCCCGCCTTTCGGTTTTCCGGAAACCCCCGAAGGGGGTTAGAGGAACGCCTTGAGCGTCTTTTCGAACTGGGCGTCGAACTCGATCATCAGGGCCTGGAGTTCGGTGGGCCGCATCTCCAGCAGCTCCCAGGCCGCCGCGTCCAGGTCCGGCACCGCGTACATGCCGCCGTCCGCGATGCCCACGGCGTTGGCCATGATGTCGGCCAGATGCACGATGGCCGCGTCCACCGGCTGCGCGCAGTCCATGGGATCGTGGTGGTGGTTGATGCTGTCGCGGAACTGCTCCGGGAACTTCCATTCGGCCATGAGCACCCGGCTCACGTCCGTGTGGTCGAACTCCAGGAGGATGCGCTCGGCCTCCATCAGGGGCAGGGCGTTTTCGCGGGCGTGGATCATGGCCTCGGTGGAGGCGTAGGGCAGCTTCTTGAACAGGATGAGCCGTCCCACGTCGTGCAGCAGCCCGGCGGTGAAGAAGCGCTCGGGCGGCAGGCCCCGGCGTTTGGCCAGGAGCAGGGCCAGCACGGCGCAGGTCAGGCTGTGGCGCCAGAACGTCTGCATGTCGATGAGTTCCGGCGGGATGTCCTTGAAGTAGTTGATGGCCGTGATGCCCAGGGCCAGGGTGGCCAGCTCGTTGGTGCCCACCAGGGTCACGGCCCGGGTGATGGTGTCCACGGGCTGGGCCGGGGCGTAGAGCGGGCTGTTCACCAGCCGGAGCAGCTTGGCCGAGAGCCCCACGTCGCCGGCGATGAGGTCCGCGATGCGCTTGGCCGAGGCCGAGGGCGACTCCAGCAGATCCTTGAGCCGGAAGTAGATGTCCGGGAAGCTCGACAGCTCGGTCTCGTGCTTGACGATGGTCTCGGGCGTGAACTGGCCCGGGCCGAAGACGTCCTCCAGGTGCTCCACGTTCGTGGCCCGGCGCGTGGCCAGGTCCGGCAGCCGCCAGCCCCGGCGGGTGCGTTCGCCCGCGCGCTCGGCCGCGATCTCGAAGATCACCTGCATGGCCGGGTGGTCCGGGTTCACGTAGAGGAAGAAGTCGCGGACGTATTCCAGCACCTCGGCGGGCGAGGGCAGGCCGGACTGATCCTCGGAGACGTCCACCTCGGCGATGCCGAGGGTCTTCAGGATCTGCACGTGCCAGGGCTCCAGGGCGGCCCCGGAGGCGAAGAGCACCTTGCCGTCCCGGGAGAGCACGTCCGCCGCCAGGACCATGCCCGGCCGGATGGCGTCGATGTTCAGTTTCAGTCCCACGGCGCTACTCCTTCCTGTAGGCCATGGCCCCGGGGATGAACTTGGGGCGGAAGGCCGTGGAAATCTTGTGCAGGGTCTCGGAGTGCCCGAGCAGGAGGTAGCCGCCGGGAAGCAGATTGTCGTAGAAGGCCCTGGCCACCTTGGTGCGCATGGCCTCGTCGAAGTAGATGATGACGTTGCGGCAGAACACGATCTGGGACTTGGGCACCCGCCGCACCGCCGCGTCGTCGTTCAGGTTCATCTGCTGGAAGTTGACCATGCGCGCGATCTCGGGCTTGACCTTGAGGTCCGTCCCGGCGGGCACGAAGTACTTCTTCTTCTGGGCCTCGGTGGTGGTCTTGAAGGAGTATTCCCCGTAAACCGCCGCCTTGGCCTTGGCGACCATGGCCGGGGAGAGGTCCACCGCCGTGATCGTCACCCGCCACTTGGGCAGCTCCAGGCCCAGGGCGTCGGAGATGATCATGGCCAGGGTGTACGGCTCCTCGCCGGAGGAGCAGCCCGCGGACCAGATGTTCAGGTCGAACTTGCCCTTCTTGCGCTGCTCGGCCAGAACCTCGGCCAGGATCACGTTCTGGAAGCTCTCCAGCTGCTTGATGTCGCGGAAGAAGCTCGTCTCGTTGGTGGTGATGATCTCCCACAGCGACTTCATCTCTTCCTGGCTGCGGGGATCGTACTTGAGGAGCTTGATGTATTCGTCGAAGCTCTTCAGGCCCAGGGTGGCCAGCCGCTTGTGGAAGCGGTTTTCGAAAAGGTACTTGCGCTTCTCGTCCACCCAGATGCCGCTGCGCTGATAAATGAAGTCGCGCAGCTCCTTGAACTCGGAGTCCGTTATGGGCGTGGCGGCACGCAGGGTGATGGCGCCGGAAAACAGTGACATGCTCGTTTCGACCTCGTGGTTCCGTCTCGCGCGTCGCCGGTCGGTTCCAGGTGCTTTTTTCGATTCTCGTCGACCGCGCGATTTCCTTATACCACGCCCCTGTTTTTTTTGTCGAGGATGATGAAGGGATTATAAGACCTTCGGTATCCCTCCCCCTGCTTCGTCCGCCTTCGCCCGGCTTCGCCCGGCTTCGCCGGTTTTTAGAAAGGCGGGGGAGGCTCCCGTCTCATGTCTTTACTATGAAAGGGGCGAAGCCCCCCGCCTTCGCCCGGCTTCGCCGGTTTCCAGAAAGACGGGAGAGGCTCTCGTCTTCCGCCTTTCCATGAACCGGCGAAGCCGGGGCCTTTCTATGAAAGGGGCGAAGCCCCCGCCCACCAGGTTTTCATGCGGCAGAGTTCCGCGCCCTCTCGCGAGAGGGAGTGGAGCAGGCCGTCGCCGCCGGGCCCGGTGCGCGAGACCACCGCGTCGCCCAGGCGGCATTCGGCCCGGAAGGCGATGTCGGCCTGGACGAGCCGCCCGGGCCATTGCTCCAGCGACTCCAGGCACCATTCCGGGAAGCGGGCGTTGTTCACGTGGCCGTTGATGTCCAGGTCCGCCCGGCGCACCAGGATGGGCGTCTCGGACTCGGGCTTGGCCAGACGCGGCACGGCCTTGGACGGCAGGTCCAGGGCCGGGCGCGGGGTGGCGTCCCACATGCCGTCCATGTAGTCCGGCAGGGGCGCGAGCTTGCGGGCGGCGATGTCCATGACCACCCAGACCGAGGCCGCCCGGCCGATCTCGCCGCCGTCGCCGCCCAGGAGCAGGAAGTCGCGGCGCGTGGAGAACTGGTCCCGGGCGTGCGGCCAGGTGCGCACCACCACCGTTTCGCCCAGGTCCGGGAAACGGTCCATGCGCACGCAGATGCGCGACGTGACCCAGGCCGTTCCCCGCTCGAGCATGTCGGCGGGGGAGACCCGGAACTGGGCCGCGTGATTGCCCGCGGCCTCCTGCAGCAGGTCCAGCACGGCGGGCAGGTTGGCCCTCGGGCCGCCTCCCCCGGTGTGGTAGACGCGTACGCGGAAGGTTTCCTCATGTTGCGGATGGGGTGTGCTCATGCGCGGCACTCTAGGAGATTCTCCCGGGAAACCGCAAGCCCCGTCGCGGCCATGCAAATGTCACACAAAAGGCGGCGGATCGCCTTCCGCGACCGTTGCGGCGCAAGGGGCCATGCGCTAATCGAGAGTCACCGGAGTGCGTTCCGGCATGGGAGACCCCCGATGCGCCGCATTCTTCTGGTGGACGGCGATTCCGTCAACCGCGACTATCTGATCTGCCTTCTCGACCCCTTCGGAACCTGCGTCCAGGCTCACGACGGCCGATGCGCCCTGGCCCTGCTCCGCGACGCCCTGGACCAGGGCGAACCCTTCGACGCCGTCGTGATCGGGCGCTCCCTCTCCGGCCCCGACGGCCCGGACCTGGCCCGCCGGATCGACGAACTCCAGCAGCTCGCCGGAATCCCTCGCGGGAACCGCGTCCGCGTGCTTCTCCTGGTCCCGGCCGACTCGCCACCGGACCCGGCCTTCCTCGAAACCCACGCCGTCCACGCCGCCATCCCCGCCCCCGGCACCCGCCGCCTGTTCATGGACATGCTCTCCTGACCCCCTTCGGGGGTTCATGGGAATCCCTAGAGACTCGCACCTCTTTTGCCCCCTTCGGCCGCACGCGACAGGCGGACGCGAGGCGTGTTTTCCGAGCCAGGCCCCCTTCGGGGGTTCATGGAATGGCAAAGAGGCTCCCGCCTCCCCGCTTTTCTGTAATGGGCCGAAGGCCCCCGCCTTTCTGAAAACCGCCGAAGGCGGTCAAGATGCATATTCGCTGCAAAGAGCCGTCAATGTGCCGCTGATCTTCGCGGGGCCGGAAAACCGGGGCTAGTCTCCGGGGAAACCGGCGCGGCGGGGGAGCGGGAGGTCCGTGGTCCTGCCGCCCAAGGAGGACGGACACATGGGTGGTTCCGCATTCGACATCATCACGAGCATCGGCAGTCTGGCCCTGGGCTCCATCGGCTCGTCGTCCAGGAATCGCGGCTCGTCGGCCGCGGACATGGCCCGCGCCCGGGCCGAGGAGGAGGCGCGACGCCGCGCCGAGAACCGGCGCAAGCGCGAGGAGGAGAGCCAGGAGGCGGCCGAACGCGAGAGAAACCGCGTGGCCCGGATGCGCGGCCAGGCGTCCACCCTGGCCACCGGCGGGGCCGGGCTTCTGGACCCCGCTCCCGTGGCCAAGCCGGGGCTCAAGACCCGGCTGGGGGAGTGAGCCATGGACGAAGCGCGCATCGACTCCCTCCTGGCCCGGCGCAAGAGCCTGGAGGAGGCCCGCGACCCCTGGCTGCCCACCTGGGAGGAGCTTTCGGACTACGTGCTGCCGCGCAAGAACTCCTTCCGGGGTCGGACTTCGAGCCGGGGCCGGGCGGGCGACGAGAAGATCTACGACTCCACGCCCTGCCACGCCCTGGATCTGCTGGGCGCGGCCCTGGGCGGCCTGCTCACCAACCCCTGCCTGCCCTGGTTCCGGGTGCGGGCCCGGGACAAGCGGCTGGCCGATCTGGAGGGCGTGCGGACCTACGTGTCCGAAGCCACGGAGCGCATGGCCGCGCTGTTCAACTCCGAGGCCAGCGGCTTTCAGGCGGCGGCCCACGAGCTGTACCTGGACGTGGTCCTGCTCGGCACGGGCGTGCTCTACGTGGAGGCCGACGCGGAATGCGCCGTGCGCTTCTCGGCCCGGCCCCTGTCCGAGGTCTGCGTGGCCGAGGACGTGCGCGGAGTGGTGGACACGGTCCTGCGCACCTATGAGCTGACCGCGCGCCAGGCCGTGTCCCAGTGGGGCGAGGCCTGCTCCGAGGAGACCCGGCGCAAGGCCGAGGAGCGGCCCGAGGAGCCGGTGGAGATCCTGCACGCGGTCTTCCCCCGCGCGGACCGCGACCCCCTGGGCCTGGGCAACCGCAACTTCCCCTTCGCCAGCGTCTACGTGGAGCTGGGCGCGCGGCGGGTGCTGGAGGAATCCGGCTACCTGGAGATGCCCTACATGGTCCCGCGCTGGTCCAAGGCCGCCGGGGAGGTCTACGGCCGGGGCCCGGGGCTCACGGCGCTCTCGGACATCCGCGTGCTGAACGCCATGAGCCGCACCGCGCTCATGGCCGCCGAGAAGATGTCCGACCCGCCGCTCATGGTCCCGGACGACGGCTTCCTGGGCCCGATCCGCTCCGGCCCGGGCGGGTTGTCGTACTACCGCGCCGGGTCCGGCGACCGCATCGAGGCCCTGCCCGTGGCCGTGGACCTCAAGGCCACCGAGTCGATGATGGCCGCGCGGCGGGACTCGATCCGGGCGATCTTCCTCAACGACCAGCTCCAGCCCCCGGGCGCGCCCGTGCTTTCGGCCACCGAGGCCCTCATCCGCCAGAGCGAGAAGATGCGCGTGCTCGGCCCGGTGCTCGGCCGGATGCAGACCGAGTTCCTGGCCCCGCTGGTGAACCGGGTCTTCAACATCCTCCTGCGTTCGGGCGAACTGCCGCCCCTGCCGGGGGGAGTCGCGCGGCGCGATCTGGTCATCGACTACGCCTCGCCAGTGGCCCGGGCCCAGAAGCAGTACGAGGCCCAGACCCTGACCCAGGCCATGACCTACCTCGCGCCCCTGATGCAGGGCGGCGACTCCCTGGGGCTCATGGACAACTTCGACACCGACCGCATCGCCCGGCACGCCGTGGAGCTGTTCGGCGCGCCCGAGGACTACCTCCTGCCCGAGCGGGACGTCCGCGCCGCCCGCGTCAGGGCCCTCGGCCCGGCACGGGAAGACGGGGGCCTTCGGCCTGCCTGAGCAAGGCCGGAGGCTTCGCCTCAATTCAAAAAGGCGGAAGAGATGGGAGTCTCTTCCGCCTTTTCCGGCTTCGCCGGTTTCCAGAAAGGAGGGAGAGGCGAAAGCCTCTTTGCCTTTCTATGAACCGGCGAAGCCGGGGGCGACAACGGGGGGCGGCCCCTCGGGTATTTTCACGACAAGGCAAGGGGCCGCGCACTCCCGAATCAGGGGTGCAGGGCCGCGGGGCCTGTCGTGCGGGCGCTTCGGGCCGGGCCCGACTTGCCCCTGCCTGGCTCGTGAAAACACGCCTCGCGTCCGCCTTTTCTGGCTTCGCCGGTTTCCAGAAAGGAGGGAGAGGCGAAAGCCTCTTTGCCTTTCTATGAACCGGCGAAGCCGGGGGCGACAACGGGGGGCGGACCCTCGGGTATTTTCACGACAAGGCAAGGGGCCGCGCACTCCCGAATCAGGGGCGCAGGGCCGCGGGGCCTGTCGTGCGGGCGCTTCGGGTCGGGCCCGACTTGCCCCTGTCTGGCTCGTGAAAACACGCCTCGCGTCCGCCTTCCGGGGGCCTCCGGCCCATTTCAGAAAGGCGGGGAGGCTTCCGGCTCTCTTATGGCCCACCGTGGCGCGAAATCCCGCGCCACTATCGGGTCCAGGGCGCAGCTCTGGCCAGGGGGACGGGGGCTGGAAGCCCCCGGATCAGTCTTTCCGGCCGCCGCGATCAGGCGGCGAAGCCGGGGGCGAAGGTGGTGAACTGGAGGCGGGCCTCGTCCTGGGCCTGTCTGCGGGCCTCGTCCACCTGGGTGGTGTGGGTCAGGAGCAGGTCCACGGCCCGGGTGTCGAGGTCGCCGTCGTCGGCCAGGGTGCGCAGGAGGGAGCGGGCGCGGTCCAGGGTCATGCCCGGACGGTAGGGCCGGTCTTCGAGCACGGCGGTGAAGACGTCGGCGGCGGCCACGAGCAGGGAGGGTTGTTTGAGCCGGTCGCCCGCGAGGCCCCGGGGGTAGCCGCGTCCGTTGGGCCGTTCGTGGTGGCGGCAGCCGAACTCGGCCACATCCTCCAGGCCGGGAACCTGGGAGAGGACGCGCTCGCCGATCTCGGCGTGGCGGCGCATGATCTCGGCCTCGCGGGGATCGAGGGGGCCGGGTTTTTCGAGGATTTCCGTGGGCACGGCGAGCTTGCCCAGGTCGTGGAGGTCTCCGGCCAGGAGGACGCGGGCGCGGATATCCCCGGGCAGGCCTTCCAGCCCGGCCAGGGCGTGGGCCACGGCGGCCACGCCGCGCGAGTGGGTGGCGGTGAAGCGGCTGCGGAAGTCGATGACCTGGGAGAAGGCCCGGGAGAAGACGGGGATC
>Ga0265295_1004157_pt1 | contig 19792 bp, 16 predicted proteins | sample Munlansysbiofilm_FD_192503 | JGI IMG/M metagenome (GOLD analysis project Ga0265295, IMG submission 192503) | Leachate microbial communities from a municipal landfill in Southern Ontario, Canada - Methane capture system biofilm | ecosystem: Engineered > Solid waste > Landfill > Unclassified ... | reverse complement strand
CCACCGGGGCCCACTGCATCGGCGCGGCCATGGAGCAGATCCAGCTGGGCAAGCAGGACCTGGTCTTCGCCGGCGGCTCGGACGAGGAGCACTGGACCCAGACCGCCATGTTCGACGCCATGGGCGCGCTCTCCACCCGCTTCAACGACACCCCGGAGCAGGCCTCGCGGCCCTACGACCGCAACCGGGACGGCTTCGTGGTCGCCAACGGCGCCGGCGTGGTGGTGCTCGAGGAACGGGAACGGGCGCGACGACGGGGAGCGAGGATCTACGGCGAGATCGTCGGCTACGGGGCCACGGCCGACGGCTACGAGATGGTCGCACCCTCGGGCGAGGGCGCGGTGCGCTGCATGCAGATGGCGCTGGACCTGGCCGGCGGGCCGGTGGACTACATCAACGCCCACGGCACCGCAACGCCCATCGGCGACCTGGTGGAACTGCGCGCCATCCGCGAGGTGTTCGGCGAGCGTATCCCGCCGATCAGCTCGACCAAGTCACTCTCCGGCCACAGCCTGGGCGCGGCCGGGGTGCACGAGGCGATCTACTGCCTGCTCATGCTCGACCACGGCTTCATCGCCGGCTCGGCCAACATCGAGGAGATGGACCCGGAGGCGGCGGGCATGCCCATCGTCACCGCCAACCGCGAGGCGCGCCTGCGCACGGTGATGAGCAACAGCTACGGCTTCGGCGGCACCAACGCCTGCCTCCTCTTCCGCCGGCCCTGAACCGCCCTGAACCGGCGGTCACGTTCCCTGCCGGCCGGGTCGGTTCAGTCCCGGCCGGCCGCATCCTCGTCCATGCGGCGCATGCCCTCCATAATCAGCCCCATGAACCCGCCGATCACCGGCAGCGCCAACTCCTCCGCGGTCAGCCCCGAGGTGTAGGTGAAGCTGCCCTCGCTGCGGGCCAGCACCGCGAAGAAGGCCTCCTTGCCGGTGAGCGGACCGCATTCCGCCCGCACCAGTTCGCCCTCGTTGAAGGCCACCTCCCCCTTGTCCTCCTCGAAAACCAGTCGCACCCGGCCGGTTTTCTGACTGGAATTGATCAGCTGGAACAGCTCGACCGCGTTGATGTCCGCCAGCCGGCCGGTCATGCCCGAGCTGATGGTGCCGGCCCGCAGGGTGTTGGCCTGGGCCCGCTCGACCAGCATGCGGTAGAAAAACACCTGGAGAACCGGGTACTTGTTGAGGGTGTGCTTGAAATCCTTGCTGGACAGGGCGGCCAGCCGGGTGCGCGCGCGTGAGTGAATGGAGGTGGTCACCGGCTCGCCGGAGAGCAGGCTCATCTCGCCGAAGATGTCGCCCACGCCCATCTCGGACAGGGTCTGGCCGTCGTCGCCGACCACCGCCACCCGCCCCTCGAGAATGATGTGCAGGTGGGTGCCCGGGTCGCCCTTCTTGAGCACGATCTTGTTGGCCGGGTATTCTCTCAGCTGCAGCTGGCCGGTGAGATCGCGCAGGCTGTCCTCGTCCAGCGGCTCGAAGATGTCGAGCCCGCGCAGGGTATCGTAGAACCGGTCGAGATGGCGCATGCGCGCGCGCTGCTCGGCAGCCGCCAACAGCTTCATCTGCAGGGTGGCGAAGCCCTTGTCGCGCTTGAACTCGAAGCGGATCAGGCCGGTGCAGCCGCCGCACTCGAACTTGACCTTCTGCACCCCGTGCTGGGTGAGCCGCTCGAAGCTCTTGCGCTCGGACAGCGCCTGCATCAGTTCACGCACCATCATCAGGCAGACCGGCTTGGCCTCGGGTACGCTCAGCCCCATCTGCTCCACCCTGAACTCCTCGCCCACGTTGTAGATCGGGCAGGCCCGCTCCTCGGTGACCACGAAGATGGCGTCACGAAACTCCTTGCGCGACATGGCGGCGGCCGTCAGTCGGAACGGCCGATGAGCAGATAGATGACCAGCCCGAGCACCGCGGCGCCGCCGAACAGCACCGGCAGCACCTTGTTGATCTGCAGTTCGCCGTCCACCACCAGGGTCTGCATGTAGGTGGTACCCGAGGCCCACCACATGCCGAGGATCGCGCCGAGGATGACGAGGTCGCGCAGGGCCTTCTTGTAGAGCAGGTAGCCGACCAGGGCGACAAACGGCACCATGAACCAGGGGTTGGTGAACAGGCCGGCGAAATCGACCTCCCGCACCTGTTCGGGCAGACGGGTGGATGCCACCCACTCTCCGATCGAATCGAACATACCCACAACACTCCTCCTTTCCCGCCAGCACGGCGTTGCCTTTCAGCTCACCCGGATAACCGGCCGCCCGCTGGCAGCCGGTCTCTCCCGGAAAAATCCTGTGCTGCATGGTAGCAGCGGCCGGACAACTCTGTCAAAACGAAAACCGCGACCGCCCCTTTTTGCCCGGGCCCGCAGGGCGGCCCGCACCCGGGCAGGCCCAGCGTTCCCCTTGCGGCCGCGCGGAGAGCCGTGGTACAAAACGACCCTGTCCCGGCCGCACCCGGCCGCTCCCCGCAACCCGCTCCGCCGCGGCCATGCCGCCGCCCCCGAGGCAGCCGCCATGCAGATCCTCACCCAGCAGTCGGTTTTCTCCTCCATGCTCCAGGATGGCCCCTTTGCCATCGAGAACGCCCCGCCCCTGGCCCACCCCTTCTCGCGCCAGAGCAAGGCCTGGGCGCGCTCCCTGCACGACAACCAGCTGCTCAAGACCAAGTACCGGGCGCTGCGCAACCAGATCTTCGACCTGCTCGGCATCAACCATTTCGACGAGATCCTCGTGCTCATCCACAACCAGCGGCTGCGGGAGCGGGTGAAGAGGCGCTCCTGGCGGCTCCTGGGCAACATGTTCGGCCTGAATGGCACCAGTCGCGAGGTGATCCGCCACCTGCACGAATACGCCCGCACCGCCGACGACGTGATCAGCATGCTCTGCACCCGGGTGCTCGCGCCCTACAGTTCGCACATCGAGACCACCAACGAGATCGTCGCCGCCTGGGACCCGGTGGACCTGCTGCTCGCCCTGTTCGACGACCGCTACCACAAGAAGGCCCGCTTCGAGGCCAAGCGCAAGCTCTCGCTCATGGCGCTCGCCGCCTCCATCGACCAGCGCGAGCGGGAAACCCGCATCGCCGAGAAGTTCTCCGAGTTTCTCACCTTCCTCAACGCCCACGTGTGGAGCCCGGACTACAAGATCGGCGACCTGGACATCCGCTACCTGTTCAGCACGCACAGCCCGGAAGACTTCAGCTGCACCTCGGTGGTGGTGCTCAGCGAACAGCAGGCGCAGACCGTCACCCCGAAAACCGGCGAGAAGCTCACCCTGATCAAGCGCCGCCGCTTCCTGGACAACGGTGTCGACATCCCGGTGTATGTGACCATCCGCCGCAAGCCGCCGGCCGCCAAGGTGCTCAAGCTGTTGCGCAAGAACGAGAAAAACCCGGCCGCGGCGGTGGATGACGAACTTGGCCTGATGGCCGTTTTGAACACGGTCAGCGATGTCAAGCGGTTCGTCCGCCACCTGACCCGCAGCGCCACCCGGGCCTCGTCGTTCATGACCCTGGAGGACATCTCCGACACCCTCACCGGCGACAGCTACCACCCCACCAACACCGGCAGCTCGGGCAAAACGCCGATGCTCAAGTTCTTCGCCCGCACCGGCGGCATGCGCATCGAGTTCATCATCCACACCAGCCGCTCCTACCTCAACTACATCTACCAGCGGGACGTGGCCCACGACGAGTACGAGGTCAAACGCATCTTCGATACCGGCGTGGCCGCCTTTCTCTTTCCGCCGGACATCTACCGCCTCGACCTGGAAAAGATCCGCAGCCACCAGCTGACCTGGGTCCGCCGCCGGATCGAGGAGCACTGAGCCGGGAAGGGTTGTTGGCAACCGCTCCCCTGGAGCCACCAGGAGGTCTTTCATGACACAGCAACTCACCACCGGCGTGGCCGTGCTCGGCGGCGGTCCGGGCGGCTACACCGCCGCCTTCCGGGCCGCCGACCTGGGCCTCCAGGTCTGCCTGATCGAAGAGGGGCCGCAGCTCGGCGGGGTCTGCCTGAACGTCGGCTGCATTCCCTCGAAGACGCTGCTGCACGCGGCCGAGGTAATCGAGGAGGCGCAGGCGGCCGCGACCTTCGGGGTGCGCTTCACGCCGCCGCAGCTCGACCTCGCCGCCCTGCGCGACCACACCGGGCGGGTGATCGGTCAGCTGCGCACCGGCCTGGACACGCTCTGCCGGGCGCGCACGATCACCCGGCTCGTTGGCCGAGGGGTGTTCACCGGTCCGCACACGCTCGAGGTGCACAGCGCGGACGGGATCACCCGGGTGCAGTTTGCCGACGCCGTCCTCGCCACCGGCAGCTCGCCGGTCCGCCTGCCCGGCTGCCCGGACGACCCGCGCATCTGGGATTCCACCACGGCGCTCGCCCTGCCCTCGGTGCCGACCCGGCTGCTCGTCGTCGGCGGCGGCGTCATCGGCCTGGAGATGGCCCAGGTGTACGGCGCGCTCGGCTCGGCCGTCACCGTGGTCGAGATGCAGGACCAGCTCATCCCCGGAGCGGACCGCGACCTGGTGCAGCCGCTGCAGCTCGTGCTCAAGAAAAAGTACCGAATCTGCACCGGCACCCGGGTGGAGGGGATCACCGCCACCCCCGACGGCATGGAGGTGCGGCTCTCCGGGGCGACGGAGACCTGCGAGCTGTTTGACGCCGTGCTCGTGGCCATCGGCCGGCACCCCAACAGCCGTGGCCTCGGCCTGGAGAGCGTCGGCCTGGTGCCGGATGCGCATGGCTTTCTCCGGGTCAACGAACGCCAGCAGACCGCAATGGCCCACCTCTACGCGGTGGGCGACCTGGTCGGCGAGCCCATGCTCGCCCACAAGGCGAGCCACCAGGGGAGGGTGGCGGCCGAGGTGATCGCCGGCCTGGCGAGCGCGTTCACGCCCGAGGGCATCCCCGCGGTGGCCTACACCCGGCCCGAGGTCGCCTGGGTGGGCCTGACCGAGCGGGAGGCCGCAGCCCGCGGCCTGCGCGTGGACCGGGGCAAGTTCCCCTGGGGGGCGAACGGCCGCGCCCTGGCCGGCGGCGCCGTGGGGGTGACCAAGGCGCTGTTCGACCAGGAGAGCGGCCGGCTCGTTGGCGCCGGCATCTGCGGCGCCCAGGCCGGCGAACTGATCCACGAGGCCCTCATCGCCCTGGAGATGGGCGCCAACGCCGAGGACATCGGCCGCAGCGTGCACGCCCACCCGACCCTGGCCGAGACCTTTGCCTGCGCCGCCGAGTCGGTCGCCGGCACCATCACCGACGCCCTGCCGCCACGAAGGCGGGCGGCCAAACCCTGACCCCGAACCGACCATGGACCTCATCCTCGACACCCCCCTGGACATGCACCTCCACCTGCGCGAGGGGGCCATGCTGGAGCTGGTCGCCCCGTTCAGCGCGGCCCAGTTCGCCGGCGGCGTGATCATGCCCAACCTGGTGCAGCCGGTGGACACGCTCGAACGACTGGAGGCCTACCGCGCCGCCATCCGCAGCGCCTGCGGCGCGTTGCCCTTCACGCCCTTCATGACGCTCTTTTTCCGGGAATACAGTCGCGCCGAACTGCTCGCCGCGCGCGAGGCGATCATCGGTGTGAAGCTCTACCCGGCCGGGATCACCACCCAGAGCGAGGCCGGGGTGCGCGACCTCGACCGGATCGGAGACACCGTGGCCCTGCTCGAGGAACTGGACATTCCGCTTTTAGTGCACGGCGAGACCGACGGTTTCGTCATGGAGCGGGAGCGCGAGTTTCTGCCCGTCTACCAATGGCTGGCCGGGACCTTCCCCCGCCTGCGGCTGGTCATGGAGCACATCACCAGTGCGGAGACAGTCGGCCTGCTCGAACGCTACGACAACCTCGCGGCCACCGTCACCCTGCACCACCTGCTCATCACCCTGGACGACGTGGCCGGCGGCCTGCTGCGGCCGGAGCTGTTCTGCAAGCCCATCGCCAAGACCCCGCGCGACCGGGAAGCGCTCCGCCAGGCGGTGTTCGCCGGCCACCCGCGGCTGTTCTTCGGCTCCGACTCGGCCCCCCACCCTCGCCACAAGAAAGAATGCCTGGGCTGCGCCGCCGGGGTGTTCTCGGCGCCGGTGGCCCTGCCCGGACTGGCCCAGTTGTTTGAGTCGGCCGGCTGCCTGGAGCGGCTGGACGGGTTCGTCAGTACCCATGCCCGCCGGTTCTACCGGATCACGCCGACGCCACGACCGATGCGCCTCGTTCAGAGGACCTGGCGGGTCCCGGAACGATATGAAACGATCACCCCCTTCCTGGCCGGCCAGACCCTCTGCTGGCAGGTCGAAAACGGCACAGTTACGCCGGAATTCATTGATCAAAAAGATTGAAGATGGTACCAAAAAGCCCGCGCCAGACCGTTCCGGTCTATTCCAGTGAACAGGGCCGGCTCTGCCCCGACTGCGGCTCTCCGGTCGCCGCCTGCACCTGTCGCCGCCAGCCTGTCGCGCCCCGCTCCGACGGCATCGTCCGGGTGGGACGGCAGACCAAGGGCCGCAAGGGCAGTGGCGTGACCACGGTCAGCGGCCTGCCCCTCACCCTGGACCAACTCCGTGACCTGGCCGCCCGGCTGAAAAAGCAGTGCGGCGCCGGCGGCGGGGTCAAGGACGGCGTGATCGAAATCCAGGGTGACCACCGCGACCTGCTGGTGGCCGCCCTGGGCCGGCTCGGCTACACCGTCAAACGGGCGGGCGGCTGATCCGCTGGCGCATCCGTGTGCAATGACCGTCCCGGCTTTCGGCAGCCGGCGGTCCGTTCCCTTTTTCTTAAAACCCTGGAGACCCCGCTATGCCGCAGTCCTATCCCCAGGCCTTTACCCGGAATTTTTTGGGTAATGCGCCCACCTGGTACAAGTTGACGATCCTCCTGTTCCTGATCGCCAACCCCATCCTGCTCAACATGTATGGGCCGTTCATCACCGGCTGGGTGCTCATCGGTGAGTTCATCTTCACCCTGGCCATGGCCCTGAAATGCTACCCCCTGCCGGCGGGCGGTCTGCTCGCCCTGGAGGCGGTGTTCATCGGCCTGACCAAGCCGGATACCGTCTACAAGGAGACGCTGGCCAATTTCGAGGTCATCCTGCTGTTGATCTTCATGGTCGCCGGCATCTACTTCATGAAGGATTTCCTGCGCTTCACCTTCACCCGCATCCTCGTCCGGGTGCAGTCGAAGATCCATATCTCCCTGCTCTTCTGTTTTGCCGGCGCCTTCCTCTCCGCCTTCCTCGACGCCCTCACCGTCACCGCGGTGATCATCGCCGTGGCCTATGGCTTCTACGACGTCTACCACCGCTACGTCTCCGGCAAGGAAGCCGGCGCCGGTGTCCACGACCTGGTCAGCGACCTGGCCCTGAAGGAACAGGAGCAGGCCGACCTCAAACAGTTCCGCTGCTTCCTGCGCAACCTGATGATGCACGGTGCCGTGGGCACTGCCCTGGGCGGGGTCTGCACCCTGGTGGGCGAGCCGCAGAACCTGCTCATCGGCAGCGTCATGGGCTGGCATTTCCCCGAGTTCTTCATCCAGGTGGCCCCGGTTTCCCTGCCGGTGCTGGTCGTCGGCCTGGCCACCTGCTACTTTGTCGAAAAAAAGAAATGGTTCACCTACGGCTGTGAGCTGCCCGGCCATATCCGTTCGCACCTGCTCGAAACCGAGGTCAAGATGGAGGCCAAGCGCGGCTTCAAGGGCAAGCTGCAACTGGCCGTCCAGGCCCTGGCCGGCATCTGGTTGATCGTGGCCCTGGCCTTCCACATGGCCGCGGTGGGTCTCATCGGCCTGTCGGTGATCGTGTTCCTGACCGCGCTGAACGGCATCATCGACGAGGGCCAGATCGGTCACGCCTTCGAGGAGGCCCTGCCCTTCACCGCCCTGCTGGTGGTCTTCTTCGCCGTGGTCGCGGTCATCCACGACCAGCACCTGTTCACGCCGGTGGTCGACTACGTGCTCAGCCTGCAGGGACAAAGCCAGCTGGTCGCCTACTACATCGCCAACGGCGTGCTCTCGGCCATCTCGGACAACGTCTTCGTGGCCACGGTGTACATCTCCGAGACCAAGCTGCACTTCATCGACATGCTCGCTGCCATCCCGAACAGCGGCATGACCGGCGAACAGCTCATGGCCAAGCTCGCCGACCCGCATGTGCCCCGCGCCGACGCCCTCGCCCAGCTGCCGCCGGCCGTGGCCGAGCAGGCGAAGGCCCTCATGCATCAACTGGACAGGCTGGCGGTGGCCATCAACACCGGCACCAACATCCCCAGCGTCGCCACCCCCAACGGTCAGGCCGCCTTCCTGTTCCTGCTCACCTCGGCCCTGGCCCCGGTCATCCGCCTGAGCTACGGCCGCATGGTGCTGCTCGCCCTGCCCTACACCATCACCATGTCGCTTGCCGGCCTCGCCGCCACCTACCTGTTCCTCTAGTCCCGGTTTCGTTCAACCGGACGCAGCAAAGGCGTATCGAGCAATCGATACGCCTTTTTTGTGCCCTCCGGCCGGGCCGTCTGCGGTCCGTCCGCTCAGAGCCGCCGGCTGATGGCCCCAGCCAGCTCGTGCACGGCCATGGCGTAGTGGGTGCTCTGGTTGTAGCGGGTGATGGTGTAGAAATTGTCGTGACCGACGAGGTACTGGTCGAAGTCGCGGTGACGCAGCCGCAAGAGCCGCAGCTCACCCTCGCAGCGGCACGGGGCCGCGGGCGACAGCCCGGCCTGGCGCAGGGTGCTGAGCGAGTAGCGGGTATGGAGCCCGGCCTGCAGATCCACGGTGGTGCGGGCGCTGAGCGGCGTCACCACCGGCTGGCCGGCCTGCCAGCCGTGGCTGGCGAAGTAATGGGCAATGGAGCCGATGGCGTCCTCCGGGTGCCACAGGTCGCGGCGGCCGTCCCCGTTGAAGTCCACCGCCCACTTGCGGAAACTGCTCGGCATGAACTGGCCCAAGCCCATGGCCCCGGCAAACGAGCCGCGCGGCCGGGCCGGATCGAGCCGCTCCTGGCTGGCCATGAGCAGGAACTGCTCGAGTTCGCCCTGGAAGAACGCCGACCGCCGGGCGTAGTCGAAGCCGAGCGTGGTGAGGGCGTCGAGAATCCGGTCCCGGCCCAGCACCTCGCCGAAGTTGGTCTCCACCGCGAGGATGCCGAGGATGTAGCCGGGCGGCACGCCGTACTCGCGGCCGGCGCGATCCAGCGCCGCCCGGTAGCGGCGGGCAAAGGCCACGCCTTTGGCGATGCGGCGCTCGTCGAGAAACTGGGAACGGTAGCGGCTCCAGCCGCCGACAGGAGGCGGTTTTTTCATCTGTCGGTCACTGCGCACGAGATAGTCGAGGGTCCACTGCCGGCGCCGCGCCTGGGAAAACAGGCCGTTCAGGTAGGCCCGGTCCAGGCCGTGGCGGGTGGCCATCAGTTCGATGAACCGCTCCAGGCTGGCGTAGCCGGCAAAGTCGCCAGTGACCCGCTCGGCCCGGTAGCTGCCGACCAGGGGCTCCACCGGCCGCTCGAGTACCGGCTGCTGCGGTCGTGGCGGCGGCACCACCGGTTCCGGCGAGAAGCTGCAGCCGCCCAGCCCGGTGGCAACAACCAGAACCCAGGTAACCAGGGACGGGATTCGCCGGCCGCGGTCCGGCCGCCGTGCTTGGATGGGGGCGGCCGGGCCGCCGGTTCGGGGGGAGATGCGCATTGTGGCAGTCGGTTGGAGGTGCGGTGTGCGTCCGCCCGCTCAACGGTGGGCGGCGTTGATCTTCTCGAGAATGTCACCGCCTGGACAGAGGTCCGCCTCGGTGAGGCTGTTCAGCGGCCGCAGGCTGGTGTTGAGAATCTCGTGGGTGTCCATGGACTCCGGGTTGACGTAGAGCACGCCGGTGAGGATCACGCCTTCGGCCTTGTGGTCCTCCAGGCTGTCGATGGCCTGGCGGCGGTCGGTGACATCCACGTCCGGGCTGTGCTTGTGCAGGCGGATCTCCGACTCGTCGTGCAGGACCACGGTGGCCACGGCATCGTCGTCGTAGTCGGCGTCGATGGTCTGGCGGAAGGGGACGAAATCCACCGTGCCGGTGGCCTCGCTGTGCTCGCGCACCCAGTGGTAGCTCTTGGTCGACTCCGGGTTGTTGTTGAAGGTGACGCAGGGCGAGATCACGTCGATGAACGACAGTCCCTTGTGGGCGAGCCCGGCCTTGATGAGCGGCACCAGCTGGCGCTTGTCGCCGGCGAAGCTGCGGGCCACGAAACCCGCGCCCAGTTGGATGGCCAGTTCGCACAGGTCGATGGACTCGAGCGGGTTGACCCCGCCCTTCTTGCTGCGCGTGCCCTTGTCCGCGGTGGCCGAGTACTGGCCCTTGGTCAGGCCGTAGCAGCCGTTGTTCATGACGATGTAGAGCATGTCCAGGTTGCGCCGCACCGCGTGCACGAACTGGCCCATGCCGATGGAGGCGGTGTCGCCGTCGCCGGACACGCCCAGGTAGATGAGGTCGCGGTTGGCCATGTTGGCGCCGGTGGCGATGGAGGGCATGCGGCCGTGCACGGTGTTGAAGCCGTGGGCGCGGTTGAGGAAATAGGCCGGCGTCTTGGACGAGCAGCCGATGCCCGAGAGCTTGACGATACGGTGCGGCTCCAGGGCCAGCTCGAAGCAGGCCTGGATGATGGCGTTGCAGATCGAGTCGTGGCCGCAGCCGGCGCACAGGGTGGAGAGGCCGCCCTCGTACTCGCGACGGGTGTAGCCGGCGGCGTTCGGCGGCAGTTCCGGGTGGCGGAAGGTCGGGCGCTGGAAGGTCATGGCGTTTCTCCTTGGCCGGGGACGGCCGGGGGAATGGACACACCGCGTTCCGCCAGGGCCGACTCCAGGGCCTGGACCAGAAAGCGGCTGGCCACGGGCAGGCCGTCGTAGCTGGTGATGCTGACCAGGCGCTCCGGCGCCAGGTCGCCCTCGCTGATGAGCAGGGTGCGCATCTGGCCGTCGCGGTTCTGCTCGATGACGAACACCAGCTCACGCCGGTTGATGAAATCGAACACCTCGGGCGGGAAGGGAAAGGCGCGCAGGCGCAGGGTGTCGATGGCCAGGCCGCGGGCGCCAAGTTCCTCCAGGGCCTCATAGGCCGAGGGCGTGGTCGAGCCGAAGAAGATCGCGCCCAGGCGGGAGGGCGGGCTGGAGGCGCGAATGCGGGGCCGGGGCACGAGCGTGCGCGCGGTCTGCCACTTGAGCGCCAGCCGCTCCATGGTGCGCAGGTAGGCGCCGCTGTCCTCGGTGTAGGCCGAGTATTCGTCGTGCGAGGTGCCGCGGGTGAAGTACACGCCCCGTTCCGGGTGGGTGCCGGGCAGGGTGCGGCTGCCGATGCCGTCGCCGTCCGTGTCCAGGTAGCGGCCCCAGGTGGTGGTCAATGCTTCGAGCCGGTCCGCGTCGAGCACCTTGCCGCGGTCGTAGCGCCGGGCCGGATCCCAGGCGAGCGGTGGGCCGAAGTGGTCGTTCATGCCCAGGTCCAGGTCGCTCATGACGATCACCGGCGTCTGCAGCCGCTCCGCCAGGTCGAAGGCGTCGGCGGTCATGTCAAAACACTCGCGCGGGTCGCAGGGCAGGAGCAGCGGGTGTTTGGTGTCGCCGTGGGAGGCATGGGCGCAGGCGAGCAGGTCGGACTGCTGGGTGCGGGTGGGCATGCCGGTGGACGGCCCCACCCGCTGCACATCGATGAGCACCGTCGGCACTTCGGCGAAGTAGGCCAGGCCGAGGAACTCGGTCATGAGCGACACGCCTGCGCCCGAGGTGGCGGTGAAGGCGCGCGCCCCGTTCCATGAGGCGCCGATGACGATGCCGATGGCCGCCAGTTCGTCCTCGGCCTGGACGATGGCCACGCGCAGCCGGCCGGTGTCTGCCTCCACCCGGTATTTCCCGGCATAGCGGCCAAACGCCTCGATGATCGAGGTGGACGGGGTGATCGGGTACCAGCCGACCACGGTGGCGCCGCCGTACAGCGCGCCGAGCGCGGCGGCGGTGTTGCCGTCCATGATGATGGCGTCGCCCACCCGGTCGCTCTGCTGCACCTTGAGCCGGCAGGTGTCCGGGAAATGGCCGCGGGCGTAGGCGTGGCCGATCTCCAGGGCGTGGATGTTGGGCTCGGCCAATTTGGGGTTCTTTTCGAACTGGCGGCGCAGGCTGTCGGCGAGCACCGCCAGGTCCATGTCAAAGAGCGCGGCCAGGGCGCCGACATAAAGGATGTTCTTGAGCAGCGGCCGCATGCGTACGTTGGCCACCGCCTCGTTGACCAGGTGGGTGAGCGGGATACCGATCAGGGTGACGTCGTCCCGCAGGAAGTCCTCGGGCAGCGGCCGGGAGGAATCGTAGAGGAAATAGCCGCCCGGCTCGAGGCCGTCGTAGTCCTGGCGCAGGGTCTGGCCGTTGACCGCCACCACCAGGTCGTAGCCGCCGCGCCGGCCGACGTGGCCGGCCTCGTTCACCCGCACCTCGTACCAGGTGGGCAGCCCCTGGATATTCGAGGGGAAGATGTTCTTCGGGCTGACCGGCACGCCCATGCGGAACACCGCCTTGGCGAACAGGTTGTTGGCGCTGGCCGAACCCGAGCCGTTGACGTTGGCGAACCGGATGACAAAATTGTTGACCGCTGCCAGCTGCTTCATACCTGTCCTGCCTGTGCTGAATGGTAGAGGAATTTCTGCATCTCCCAGGCCGAGGTCGGGCACCGCTCGCTGCACACGCCACAGTGCAGGCAGAGGTTCTCGTCCTTGACCATCACCCGGCCGGTGCCGAGCGGCGGGCTGACGTACAGGCTCTGGCCACGGTTTCTTGCCGGGGCGCGCAGGCGCGAGCGCAACTCCTCCTCGCTGCCGTTGTCGACAAAGCTGATGCAGCTCTCCGGGCAGGCATCGGCGCAGGCGTCGCACTCGATGCACTCGGCCGCGTGGAACACGGTCTGCACGTCGCAGTTGAGGCAGCGCGCCGCCTCGGCCTGGCCGACCTCGCGGTCGAAGCCCAACTCCACCTCGAGCAGCCGGTCGCGCAGGGTCTTGTGCTTGGCCACCGTGGCCACGGCCTGACGGCCGGTTTCCACCACCCGGTTGTCGTAGAGCCAGTCGTGCACGCCCATCTTCTGGCCGGCCAGGTTGACCCGGGGCGCCGGCCGCTCGTCGAGGGAACGCCCCCGGCAGAACAGGTCGATGGAAATGGCCGCCTCGTGGCCGTGGGCCACGGCGGTGATGATGTTGCGCGGCCCGAAGGCGGCGTCGCCGCCGAAGAAGACCTGCGGCAGGGTGGACTGCAGGGTGAGCGGGTCGAGCACCGGCAGCCCCTGCGGGGTGAAGTCGATGCCCGCGTCCGCCTCGATCCAGGGAAAGGCGTTGAGCTGGCCCACGGCCAAGAGCACCTCGTCGCAGGCCAGGAACACCGGTTCCTCCCTCGTTGGTTCGAGCCGCCGCCGGCCGTCCTCGTACACGGCCCGCACCCGGGTGAAGCGCATGCCCGCAAGGCGGCCGTCCTCGATGACAAAGGCCTGCGGCACGTGGTTGTCGAGGATCGGGATGTCCTCGGCCTCGGCCTCCTCGATCTCCCAGGGCGAGGCCTTCATCTCCGCCCGCGGGCTGCGCACCACCACCCGCACCTCCTCGCCGCCCAACCGGCGGGCGGTGCGGCAGCAGTCCATGGCGGTGTTGCCGCCGCCGAGCACCAGCACCCGCCGGCCGATGGAGGCCACGTGGCGGAACACCACCCCGGCCAGCCAGTCGATGCCCACGTGGATCCACGGGTCGCCCTCGCGGCGGCCGGGCAGGTCGGGCAGGTCGCGGCCGCGCGGTGCGCCGGTGCCGACGAAGATGGCGTCGTAGTCCTCGGCCAGCAGCGCCTTGAGACTCGCCACCCGGTGGTTGAAATGGGCATGCACGCCCATGTCGAGGATGGTCTGCACCTCGCCCATGAGCACCGGCTCGGGCAGGCGGAACGAGGGCAGCTGGCTGCGCATGAAGCCGCCGCCCCGGGATTGATCGTCGTAGAGGTCGACCGTGTAGCCGAGCGGCAGCAGGTCGCGGGCCACAGTCAGCGAGGCCGGGCCGCCGCCGATGAGGGCGATGCGCTTGCCGTTTTTCCGGGCGGGCACAGGCGGCACGAAGGCCAGGTCCGGGTCGCGGTGGTCGGCGCAGAACCGCTTCAGCCGGCAGATGGCCACCGGCTCCCGCTCCACCCGGCCGCGGCGGCAGGCCGGCTCGCAGGGCCGGTCGCAGACCCGGCCAAGCACGCCGGGAAAGACGTTGGACTCCCAGTTGAGCCGGTAGGCCTCGTCGAAGCGTTTCTCGCTGATCAGGCGGATGTACTCGGGCACCGGCGTGTGGGCCGGGCAGGCGTACTGGCAGTCGATCACCTTGTGAAAGTATTCCGGGTTGTCGGTATCGGTCGGTTGCACGGGGAAACTCCGGGGTGGCAGGGGACGCGGGCACACGGGAAACATTCCTGTTGGGCCCAGAATAGAAGACAGGGGCGGAGAAGGAAAGGGTTTTTTCTCGGCCACGGTCGGGCCTTGCGGGGTCGGACGCCCCGGTTGGCGGACTGATTGTGCATGACAAGGAGGGACGCATGGGGTACAGAGCCAGCCGAAACCGACCGCCTCCGGCGCGGTCCCCGATCGTCCCGACCCGACCCGGCAACCACCGCAGAGCGGGCCGCAGCCAAAAAGAGAATCATGCCCGAGCCGTCCGCCGCCGACCGTCAGCCCCTGCCCCCGACCGCCATTGCCGCCCGGATCAGCAAAGAGGACATCAACCTCCTGCCGCTCGGCGGCTGGGAGGGGCCGGTGAAGGTGGTGCAGCGCGTCGACGACCTGGAGCCGGCCCTGGCGCGGCTGGCGAGAGCCGACCTGCTCGGCTTCGACACCGAGACCCGGCCGGCCTTCCGCAAGGGGCAGAGCTTTCCGCCCAGCCTGCTTCAGCTCGCCACCGCGGACGAAGTCTTTCTCTTCCAGCTCAAACACGTCGGCCTGCCGGGCGCGCTGCTCCGGCTGCTCGCAGACCCGACCGTCGTCAAGGCCGGGGTGGGGCTCGATTTCGACCTGAAGAGCCTGCAGGAGCTGCGCCCCTTCCAGCCGCGCGGCTTCGTCGACCTGGCGCGCATCGCCCGGCAGAAAGGCATCCGCAACAACGGCCTGCGCGGCCTGGCCGCCGCGGTCTGCGGCATCCGCATCTCCAAGTCGGCCCGGACCACCAACTGGGCCAACGACCTGCTCACCCCCCAGCAGATCCGCTACGCGGCCACCGACGCCTGGATCGGCCGCGAACTCTTCCTCCGCCTCGATAGCCTGCCCGACCGGCCGCGCGACTGAGCGGACCGCACCCGCCCACACTCCCCGACCGTTTCAGAACAGCTGGTTGCCGAACGGCTGCGCGCCCTCGCGGATGCGCTCCAACTGGTCGGCCAGCTCGCGGGTCTCGGTCTGCCAATAGGTGCGCGAGCCGAAATCCGGGATCACCGGCGAGTGGCCGTCCTCGACCACCTGGCGGGCGCACCAGGCCGAGTAGTGGACGTAGCGCATGGCCCGCAACGGTTCGATCAGGCGGAGACTGGATTGGTCGAACGGTCGGAAGGTCTCGTAGCCCTCGATGAGCAGGTCCGCCTCCACGGCCGAATCAGCCAGGGTGCCGGGCAGCAGCATCCAGAAGTCCTGCACCGGCGCGCCCACGGCCATGTCGTCGAAATCGATGAGGTGGAGCGACTCGCCCGGCCGGTCGATGATGTTGCCCCGGTGGCAGTCGCCGTGGATGCGGATCGATTCGGTCCGGGCGAACAGCGGCGTGATCTCGTCGACGATGGCCGCGGTCACCTGCTCGTAGGCGGGCGCCAGGTCCGCGGGCAGGAGGCCGCTGGCGCGGAGAAAGTCGAGGTGGGCCCGGGTCGAGGCCTGCGGGTGCAGGCGGGGCCGGTCCTGCGGCTGGCGGCGCGCGCCCACCTGGTGCAGCCGGCCGAGCAGGCGGCCCATGGCCAGCCACTGGTCGTCGGTGAACTCGTCCGGGTAGCGGCCGCCCTTCTTCTCGTACAGGGCGAACAGCAGCCGGCCGTGCGCGCCAAGGGTGGCGCCGTTCTGCAGGGGAAGCGGCGCGATCACCGGGATCTCCTCGGCGGCCAGTTCCAGGAGAAAGTCGTGCTCGTCCTGCACGCCGGCCCGCGACCATCGGCCCGGCCGGTAGAACTTGATCACCAGGCCCCGGCCGTCCCGATCGGCCAGTTCGTAGACCCGGTTGATGTAGCTGTTGTAGGGCCGGCACAGGTTGGTGCAGCGCACCCCGAGGGCTGCTTCAGCCAGGTCGAGGATGAGCGGCGGGGTCAGGCCGTGGAAAGCGTCGTGGTCGTGACGGGGCGGTTCGGGATGCATGGTTCTGCCTTCTTTTGTGGTATGCGTTCGCCGGCCCGCGACCGCGGTCGCAGCCGAAATTCCTTGAATAGACCGGCTTTTATGCTATATCCATGATACCAGCAAGACGGCATCCCTGCACCCACTTCAACGTGACCGCAGGGGCGCCGACGCCGGGTGCGCGACCCGGCCCGCACCTATCCAGCCAGACCGCCGCGGCTTGCGGCGCGCGGCTTCCAGCACGATCAACACGAACACTTCAGGGAGGTCACCAATGAAAAAATGGGAATGCACGGTGTGCGGCTACATCCATGAAGGCGACGAGCCGCCGGACGAGTGCCCGGTCTGCGCCGCCGACAAGAGTATGTTTGTCGAGGTGGTCGAGCAGGCCGCCGCGGCCGAACCAGCCGCCAGCGCCGAGCCGGCCGCTTCACCTGCCGCACCGGCACAACCCGCCGGCAAACAGGGGCTGCCGGCCACCCTGCTCGCCTTTGCCACCACCCAGATCCTCCGCCACCACCTCCACCCGATCATGGTGCACACGCCCAACGGGATCGTGCCGATGGCGGTCATTTTCCTGTTCATCGCCGCCCTGTTCACGGCACCGCTGTTCGACATCGCCGCCCTGTACAGCCTGGTGTTCGTGCTCATCGCCATGCCCGCGGTGCTCGGCACCGGCTACATCGTCTGGCAGGAGCGCTACCGCGGCGCCATGACCTCCATCTTCAAGCTGAAAATCGGCGCCTCGATCGTGGCCACGGTGTCGCTGGTCATCCTGCTCATCTGGCGGGCCCTGCAGCCGGCCGTGCTCACCACCCCCTCGGCCGGGCGCTGGTTCTTCCTGATCCTGGCCGTGATCATGCTCGGAGCGGTCGGACTGGCCGGCCACATGGGCGGCAAGCTCGTGTTCGGCAGCCGGAACTACTGAGAAAAAACTCAGGAAACCGTATCAGATAATTTTTATTCCTATTATTCTTGCCAGCCGCCAAGGTCTGCTGTATTGTTCGGCTTGCAGTGCTGAGGCCGCCCCGGTGCGACGAGCCGGCAACCCCGCCGCAGGGGCGTCCACAGTGCTGCCGCCTTATTTGAGCCAAATGCAGGGCCCGGACAGAAAGGCCCGTACCCATCACTCCCATCCACCATGGAGGACAGCGCATGACCACGACCAAAGACAATCTCAAGGAAGCATTCTCCGGCGAAAGCCAGGCCAACCAGAAATACCGCGCCTTTGCCAAGAAGGCCGAGGCCGAGGGTTTTGCCAACATCGCCAAGCTGTTCCGCACCACCGCCGAGGCTGAGCGCATCCACGCCGAGGGCCACCTCAAGGCGCTCGACATGATCGCCAGCACCGCCGAGAACCTTCAGTCGGCCATCGACGGCGAGACCTACGAGTTCACCACCATGTACCCGCCCATGGTCGAGAAGGCCAACGCCGACGGCCACAAGGCCAAGACCATGTTCAAGTTCGCGGTCGACGCCGAGGCCGTCCACGCCGATATCTACGTTAAGGCCCTGGAGGCGGTGAAGAAGGGCGTGGACATGGATGTGCAGGAATTCTACCTCTGCCCGGTGTGCGGCTACATCGAGTTGGGCAAGGCCCCGGAGAAGTGCCCGGTCTGTGGCGCCAAGCAGGCCATGTTCACCCAGATCGCCTGATTTCGCCCGGTTGCCGGGCAGCGGCGCGGCACGCCCGCCCTGCCTGGCAGACGAGAACAAAAAGCCCCGCGACACGCCCGTGTCGCGGGGCTTTTTTTGTGCCCGTCGCTCGTCGCCCGCAGCGAACGGGACACGAATGGTTATTTCGGGATCATGGTCGCGTACTGCCGCTCCACCGCCTTGGCATCCGCGCACAGCCGGTCGTGCACCTGCTCTGACATCGGGTCCGGGAAGATCTCCTCCTTGTCGGCAACGATCCCGGCGACAACGGCCGCGGCGACCTCGGCCGGGGTGGCCTTGGGGATATCCAGGCCGGCGGTCAGGCGGGTGTCCACCGGACCGGGGTAGACGCCGACCACGCGCACGCCGCGCGGCGCCAGTTCGGCCCGCACCCCCTGGACGAGCGAGTGCAGGGCCGCCTTGGAGGCGCAGTAGGTGCCGTTGATGGGCAGGTTGACCAGGCCGATGATGGAGACGATGGTCACGATCATGCCCTGCCGCCGGGTCAGCACCGGTGCGAAGGCCCGGCACATGGCGAGGGTGCCCAGGTAGTTGACCTCGATCTCCGCGCGCGCATCCTCCATGCCGGTGGGGCCGAGCAGCCACATGTTGCGGTTGACGCCGGCGTTGTTGACGAGGATGTCCGTGTCCGGGCACCGATTCGCCGCCCGGGCCACGGACCCGGCGTCGGTGACATCCAGCGGGACCGCCGCCACCCCTTCGCCATACTGCCGCACGAGCGGCTCGACAGCGGTCACATCGCGCGCCGCCGCATAGACCCGCGCCGCCCCGCGTTCCACCAGTTCGGCCACCAGGGCCCCTCCGATGCCGCCGCCGGCACCGCTGACCAACACGTTCTTTCCCTGTACGTCCATCAGATGCTCCCTTGGAAAATGTCTCGCGGCTACGGCCGGGCCGGCCGGCACCGCATCGCTCAGGCCAATCCCGTGAACCCGGCCCGCCGGCGGGTGTTGACAGGCCCACCGGAACACAGCATTATGACCCGATCCTCCGCCGCCCGGACCCCTTTTCCGCTGCCAGCGCCTGTCGCGCCGGCCTGCGGGCGGCCCTGCCCATGAACAACGCCATGCACCGACCGAGCACCGCCATCCGCCTGGCCACCTTTCTCGCCCTCATCGCCGCCCTCCTCACCGCCGCCCAGAGCGGTTTCATTCTCCTGCGCGGCGATACCTTCTGCCTGAACGAGGGCTGCCGGGTGGTCGAGGATCTGACCCGGGTCCCGCCGCTGGTCGTCAACCTGGCCGGGCTCGCGTTCTTCCTTGCCCTCATCTTTGGGTTGCGCGCCTCGGGCAGCCTGCGGCGCCGCCTGCCGCGCTTCGTCGCCCCGCTGCTGCTCGCCGGCCTGGCGGTGGAGGGCGTGCTCTTCGGCTTCCAGCTGTTCGTGGCCGAGGCTTTCTGCAGCTACTGCCTGGCCGTTCTGGGTGCGGTGGTGGCCCTCAACCTGCTGCTCGGGGCCCGCCAGGCCGCGCACGGCCTGCTCTTCTTCCTCGCCGCCCTGCTCGCCTTTTCCAGCCTGGAACTGGAGCGGCCCGGCCAGGGCGGCGCCGCCCTCAAGGACGGCATCTTCGCCAGCCGCACCGGCACGGCGGCGGACAGCGAACACCACCTGTTCTATTCCTCCACCTGCGCCCACTGCGAACGGGTGATCGGGTCGCTGCGCACAAGCTCCGGGGCGACCGTCCTTTTCCACCCCATCGACCGGGTGCAGGGACTGGACCTGCCGGGCGCGCAGCTGCGCGGCGACTATGATGCCGACGCCAACCGGGCCCTGCTCACCGGGCTCGGCCTAGA
>Ga0265295_1004156_pt1 | contig 19793 bp, 20 predicted proteins | sample Munlansysbiofilm_FD_192503 | JGI IMG/M metagenome (GOLD analysis project Ga0265295, IMG submission 192503) | Leachate microbial communities from a municipal landfill in Southern Ontario, Canada - Methane capture system biofilm | ecosystem: Engineered > Solid waste > Landfill > Unclassified ... | reverse complement strand
ACCGGCCAGAAGATCCGCGAGGGCTTCGGGCAGACCGAGGGCCCTGTGCTGGTGGCCACGTTCCCGTGGGTGGAGCCGCGCCCGGGTTCTATGGGCAAGCCGTCGCCGCTGCTCAACATGAAGCTCATGACCGAGGATGGCATCGAGGCCGAGGACGGCGAGGAGGGCACCATCTGCGTGACCGGCCTCAAGGACGCGTATCCTCCGGGCCTCTTCGTGGGCTACTACCACGATGCCGCCATGACCGACGCCGCCGTGGGAGGGGAGTACTACGACACCAAGGACGTGGCGTGGCGCGATCCGGACGGCTACTTCTACTTCGTGGGCCGCAACGACGACGTGATCAAGTGCTCGGGGTACCGTATCGGCCCCTTTGAGGTCGAAAGCGCGCTCATCGAGCACCCGGCGGTGGTGGAGTGTGCGGTCACCGCAGCGCCGGACCCCGTGCGCGGGCTTGTGGTGAAGGCGACGATCGTGCTCGCCAAGGGCTGGACCGGCTCACCGGAGCTTGCCAAGGAGCTCCAGGACCACGTGAAGAAGACGACAGCGCCGTACAAGTATCCGCGCATCGTCGAGTTCGTGGACGAGCTTCCCAAGACCCTCGGCGGCAAGATCAAGCGCAAGCAGATCCGTAACGAGGACGGTGTGGAGGGCTAAGCAGTCGCTTACCTTCGGCCTGAGTCCGCATACGCATGCTGCGTCACGATGCCCTGGTCGATCAGCGCGATAAGCGCGTCGACCATCGACGGGTCGAACTGCTTGCCCCGCTCCATGAGCAGGATGGTCCGCGCACGCTCTACCGTCATGCTGTCGCGGTACGGGCGGTCCGTCGTCATCGCGTCGTAGGCATCCGCCACCGCGAGGATCCGCGCCTCGAGCGGGATCCCCTCGCCTGCAAGCCCGTCGGGATACCCGTGGCCGTCCCAGCGTTCGTGATGATGCCTGATGCCCGCGGTGAGGTCCGACAGCACGGACCCGCCGCCGATGATCTCGGCGCTGACTTCCGGGTGGCGCCGGATCTCCGCGTACTCCGACTCAGTCAGCGGACCGGGCTTCAACAGGATAGCGTCGGCTATCGCGATCTTGCCGATGTCGTGGAGGAGCCCTGCCTGCTCGAGTGTGCCAAGACGATCGTGCAGGCCGAGAGACGCGCCGATCGCCACAGAGTAGTCCGCGACGCCGAGTGAGTGCACGGCGGTGTAGTGGTCACGCGCGTCCACGGCGGCGCTCAGCGACTGGAGGATACGCAGGCGCGAATCGCTGAGCTCCTCAAGCGATGCGGCAAGGCGGCTGCTCAGCGCGTCGACCGAGGCGCGTGCACGCTCGGCTCGCTCGGCCTCACTGCGCGCGTAGAGTGCTCCCATCGCATAGAGCATGAGCGGAAGGAAGAGTATCTGGGCGTAGTCTTCGGTCAGGTCCTCGGCGCCATACGAGGGGAACCAGCTCATGGAATGGTAGAGACTCACCACGGTCATGATGCCCATGGCCGTCACCACAAGGAGTGCGAGGCGGCGGGTGCTTGGCTTTCGCGCAGCGATGGCGAGCGCAACAGCGGCGACGAGCGCGACACCGAACCCGACGGTGGCGATGATGTCGAAGACCCGGATCATCGGCCATCCTCATCATCGGTCGCGAGCCGACGCAACAGCACGGTGATCCCCAGCACGGCGAAGCATACGCCGGCCAGCGCGAAGAGACCGTGTTCGAGCAGGTTGCAGAGAGCGGGGGCTACGAAGCTCTCAGCCACCGTTGCCGCGTACGCACCGAGCATGGCAAGCAGGCCCACCGCGAGAAGCGGCTTCCGGGGAAGGTCGATTCCGCTGTACGTCCAGATGACCATCGGCGTGAGCGCGACGGCGAGCACCAGTGCGATGATTTCGCTCTGCTGGACCATGAGGCCTTTCGTGGAAACGGGTTGCGGGCGCGTGTGGCTCGGGGTGCGCCCGTATGCAGCATATCGGATGCCATGAGACCGCCCAAGGTGGCTCGGTGTGCGGTGGGACTGCCGGACGGCGTGCGTTTTGCTGCAACGCACCGTAGAATGTGGCCGTTCCGGCACCGCCGGACCTGCTTCGGGTGAAGGGTTCTCACATGCGGGCACTGCGAGCTGCAGCTGCATTGACCATCGTCGCGCTCGTGACCGCGGGCATCACGCTCGCCGGTCTCGTCTGGCTCCCGGGTGTGCTGGCTCCCGATGCGGCCAACGCTACCACCGCGGCTATCGTCTGGCCGGACGCCGTCTTGGAGCGCACGTTCTCCGAGCCTCCCGCAACGGTCGAACGCTTCACCATCCTAGCCGTTGGCGACCTGATGGCGCATACGCCGCAACTATCCTCGGCCAAGACCGGTGACGGCTACGACTTCGAGCCGTGTTTCGCGCCGGTAGCGCCGCGGATCACCGCAGCCGATCTCGCGATCGGCAACCTGGAGACCACACTCTCTGGCCCCGATCGCGGCTACACCGGCTATCCGATGTTCAACACCCCCGACGCTTTCGCCGAGGCCCTCGTGCAGGCGGGATTCGACGTGCTCACGACCGCCAACAACCACACGCTCGACCGGGGCCCAACCGGTGTCGCCCGCACACTCGATGTGCTCGACACGCTCGGCGCGCAGCACACCGGGTCGGCTCGCACGGCCGAGGAGGCCGAACGGGTCCTGGTGGCCGATGTGAACGGTGCGAAGGTCGCTGTGCTTGCGTACACGTACGGGATGAACGGCTTCACGGCGCCATCGGACAAGAAGTGGATGGTCAACGTCATCGATACCGCGCGCATGGCCGCCGACGTGAAGCGGGCGCGGGAGCTCGAACCCGACCTCGTGATCGTGAGCATCCACAACGGCGTGGAGTACCAGCGCCAGCCCTCGGAGTCGCAGAAGGCCGTTGAGATAGCGATGATCGAGGCGGGGGCCGACGTGGTGCTCGGCAGCCACCCGCACGTGATCCAGCCGATGCAAACGGTGAAGGCTACGCGCGAGGACGGCACCCCGCGCACCGGGTTCATCATCCACTCGCTCGGCAACTTCGTGTCCAACCAGCGCGAGCGGTATCGCAACACGGGACTGCTGCTGGAGCTGGGCTTTGAGAAGGACATGCGCAGCGGCGTCACGTCGCTCGTGAGCGTGGAGTACGTGCCGGTGTGGGTGGATGACACCGATGAGTCCGGCAAGGAGCACCGCGTGCTGCCGATCGGCGACGTGCTGGCCGACTCGGCGTACCCCGGCGTGGACACCGCCGACCGCGCGCGAATCCAGCAGGCGTGGGACGACACCACCTCCCACCTGGGCGGGAGCGCGACTGACGCGCGCGACCCGGCTGGCGTGCGGTTCTACGAGGCGGAGTAGCGAGGCGAAGCCGTAACGGCGTCGTTGGATTCGGCCGTGGGTGCGTACCTGTCGGCGCGCTCGCACGAGGCCGGATTCGAGGTCCGCTACTGGCGTGAGGGCGACCTGGAGGTCGACTTCGTGGTCGAGTCGCGCAGCGAGCTGCTGGCTATGGAAGTGAAGAGTGGCGACCGCCCGCTGAGCGCACATCGTGGGGTGAGCGTGTTCGGTGAGCGGCATCCAGACGCCCGTCTGCTTGTCGTCGGGACCGACGGGGTGCCGCTGGAGCGCTTCCTTCTCGGTGAGGCCGGAGTCTGAGCCAGGTCCCGACCCTACCGCTCTCCACCCCGGTCCGGCTCGGGCCCAAAGCGATGCCCGCGGTCCACCGCGTCGATCGCTGACATCTCCGCATCGGTGAGCGCGAAGTCGAACACGCCGGCGTTCTCAGCGATACGCTCGCGGTGCACGGACTTGGGGATGGTCACCACGCCGTGCTGCAGCAGCCACCGGATCGCCACCTGCGCGGGGCTCTTGCCGCGTCGCTCGGCGATCTCCACGAGCGCGGGCTCCTCGGCCACGCGGCCCTTCATCAGCGGTGCCCACGCTTCCACCACGATGTCGTGCGCCTCGCAGTACCGCCGCAGTGACGGCTGCTGCAACCAGGGGTGCATCTCGTACTGATCCACCATCGGGGCGACCTCGGCTACGCTGAGCAACGCTTCCAGATGATGCTCGAGGTGGTTGCACACGCCGATCGCCCGCACGGCCCCCTCGGCGTAGAGCCGCTCGATCGCGCGCCATGTCTCGGGTGTCTCGGTGCGCGGCCAGTGCACGAGGTAGAGATCGAGGTAGTCCGTCTCGAGCCGCTCGAGGCTGCGCGAGAACGCAGTGAGCGTGTTGTCGTAGCCCTGCTCGTCGTTCCAGACCTTGCTCGTGAGGAAGATCTCGCTCCGCGGTACGCCGCTTGCGGCAATCGCCCGGCCGATGCCGGCCTCGTTGCCATAGAGCGACGCCGTGTCGACGCTCCGGTAGCCGAGCTCGAGCGCTGCGAGCACCGAGCCCTCCACGTCGCCGCCCTCGGCCGACTTGTACGTGCCGAGTCCGAGCCGCGGCATCTCCACGCCGTTGGCGAGCCTGACGTTATCGCTGAGTCCTGTGAGCATGTCGCCACCTCCGCGTCCATGATACCTGCCCGGCCCGGCGGCGGGCCGGCAGTCCGCGCCATCACACCGCCGGAAGCGGGGAATACACGTCGATGGGTCCCGTTGCCGAAGGAGGTGGACCCGATGTTCACCGACCGTATCGACGCTGGCCGTCGCCTCGCCGGGGTGCTGGCCGGGCGGCTCGCCGCCGAAAGCCCGGCGCGGCTGCCTGCCGACGCGCTTGTCCTCGGCGTTCCGCGCGGCGGGGTAATCGTTGCCGCCGAGGTGGCGCGCGCGCTCGGCCTCGGTCTGGACGTGGAGGTCGTGCGCAAAATCGGGGCGCCGGGGAACCCCGAGTACGCCATCACGGCGGTCGATGCCGATGGCGAGCTGATCGCTGGCGAAAGCCTGGCAGCAGATGCCGAGTACCTCCACCGGGAGGCAGAGCGCGCGCGAGCGGAGATCCGGCGGCGGCTCGCTGCGTACCGGGGAGACCGCCCGGCGCCGGTGATCGCAGGGCGCACGGTGATGCTCATCGATGACGGCATCGCCACCGGGCTCACCCTCATCGCGGCCGTGCGCTCACTCAGGCGGCGCGGCGCGGCACGGATCATCGTGGCGGCGCCGGTGGCTTCACCCTCGGCCGAGCAGGCGTTGCACCGGGAAGCCGACGAGATGGTGATCCTCTGGGTCGATCCGCAGATGCGGGCCGTGGGCCAGTACTACACGCGGTTCGGGCAGACCACGGACGCCGAGGTGGTCGCGGCTCTGGACTCGACATGGCACGAACGCGAACAGGTCCGCTGATCGCGGACCTGTTGCGCGCGTGCTCGGTTCAGTATCAGCCGTTCGCGGGGGGCGTCGGCGGACCGTCGTCGGCTGGCTGCTTGCCAACCTCGATCTCAACCACGTCGCCCCGCTTGGCTGAGGCGCCGGGGATCGGGAACTGGTTGATCACGATGCCATCATCGGGGCTCGTCACGTACGTGACTTTCGGTTCCAGGCCGAGGTCCTTCAGGGCCTTTTTGGCGTCCGCCTCGCTCATCGTGCGTACATCGGGGACGATGATCACTTCGGGGCCTTTGGAGATCTCGAGCGTGACGGTGCTCCCGACCTCGAGCAGCACGTTCGCGTCGGGCTTCTGTGAGATGACGCTGCCCTTGGGCACGCTGTCGCTGAACGCCTCGGTGGTCGCAACCTTCAGTCCGGCATCCTCAAGCTGTCCCTGGGCCTTGGCCAGTGAGAGGCCGGTCACGTCGGGCACCTTGACCTGGGCGACTCCCACCGAGACATACAGCACGACCGGCGTACCCTTGGGTACCGAGGTACCCGCGGCCGGCTCGGTGCGGATGACCAGGCCCTTTGCCACGTCGGCGCTGTTCTCGTCCTCCGAGTGGTCGTACTCGACCTCGCCCGTGGAGCGCAGCGCCGCGATCGCATCGGCTTCTTTGTACTCTGTGAGGTCAGGGACGACCACCTGGGCTATACCGAGGCTGACCACGATGTTGATCGCGGTACCCTGCTCGACCTTGTCACCAGCTTCCGGATCCTGACTGATGATGATGCCCGGTTCCACGGTGTCGCTGTTCTCGGTGCCGACCACACCCAGCGTGAGACCGGCGGCCTCGAGCTCGGTCTGGGCCTGCTCCTCGGTGAGGCCGGTGAGCGGTGGCACGACCACGCCGCCTCCACCAAAGGCGCCAAGCGCGTATGCCACACCGAGGCCCACCACGAGCAGCGCGGCAACGATAGCCACCCACGCCCAGGGGCTCATCCGACGCTCGGGGACCGGCTGCATACGCGGGACGCCGCCCGCTGGACGGGCGCTCGCGGCCCGCTCCACTGGAGGCAGCACGCTCGTATGGTCGGGTGAGGCCGCGCCGGCGTACACGCCACCGGCTGGCGCCTCACCATTGGCTACCCGGCGCAGGTCGTCGCGCATCTCGGTGGCCGAGTCATAGCGTTCGGCGGGGTTCTTGCGCATAGCGCGCAGGATCACGGCCTCGAGCGCCGGCGGAATCGATGCGCGCACCTGCCGCGGCGGAACAGGCTCGTCGTTCACCTGCTGCAGCGCGGTGGCTACGGGGGTGTCCGCATCGAACGGCGGCCTGCCGGTCACCATCTCGTACAGGGTGACGCCGAGCGAGTAGAGGTCGGAGGCGGGGGAGAGCTGCTTCCCCTGTGCCTGCTCAGGACTGATGTACTGGGCGGTGCCCAGCACGGAGCCCGTCTGTGTCATCGTGGTGTTCCCAGCGCGTGCGATGCCGAAGTCCATCACCTTCACGGTGCCGTCCGAGGCAAGGACGATGTTGTGCGGCTTGATGTCGCGATGGATGATGTCGTATCCATGCGCCACCGCGAGGGCGCTGCACACCTGTGCGGCGTACTCGGCGGCCTTGTGCGGATCGAGAGGGCCCTGCTGCGAGACGAGCGACTTGAGGTCGACACCCTTCACGTATTCCATGACGATGTAGTAGGTCTCACCGTCGCGGCCCCAGTCGTACATGTTCACTATGTTGGGGTGTGAGAGATTCGCCGCAGCCTGCGCCTCCTGGCGGAAGCGCGCCACGAACGTCGGGTCGGACGCATAGCGCGGATGCAGCACCTTGACGGCAACGGTCCGGCCGAGGACGTCGTCCACGGCCTTGAATACATCAGCCATGCCACCGGAGCCGATTTTCTCTATGACCCTGTATCTACGTCCGAATACCACATCGTCCACGGATGAACCGCCCTCTCCTACAAACTGTACGGCGCCAGGACGCCGCCTCATTCTACCGTATGGGTAGCACCCCCGCAGCGGTCCCTACCGAGCGGCCCGCAGACCCGCCTCGAGTACCGTGCGCGCCGCCGGTGCGGCGACTGAGCCGCCCACGCCCGAGTTCTCCAGAACGATCGCCACAGCCACACGCGGTTCCTCGGCGGGGGCGAACCCCACGAACCAGGCGTGAGTCTCGACGGACTTGCCGGTCTCGGCCGTGCCGGTCTTGCCTGCCACGGTCACTCCCTCGATGGCGGCCCGTCCACCCGAGCCCGAGCGGACCACGGCTACCATCGCGTCGGTGACCGCCTCGGCGGTGACCTGGTCGATCGCGTTCGTCCAGGTGCGGGGAGTGGTGCCGGTGATCACCCGGCCCGATCGGTCGGTGATCGCGTCGATGAGGTACGGGCGCATGACCGTGCCATCGTTGGCGATACCGGCGGTGATCAGTGCCATCTGGAGTGGGGTGACCTGGGGCCCCGGCGGGCTTTCATGCTCGCCCACCGGCTGCCCAACGCCAGCCCACGCGGTCTCCCAGACCGTCATCTCGTTCGGGTCGGGCATGAGCGACGCGACCGTGGGAAGGTCGAACGGGATGCGCGAGCCGATGCCGAACTCCTCGCACTGCGCCACGAGCCGCTCGGCCCCGATGTCGCGGGCGAGCTGGCCGAAGACCGTGTTCACGGAGCTGGCGGTGGCCTTGCGCAGATCGATCGCCCCGTACGCACCGCCGCCGTAGTTGGTCACCGGTGCACCGCCGATGTCCATCCTCGCCGGACCTGTGTAGGTGGTCTCCAGTGACGCCACCCCGCTTTGCAGCGCCGCCGCGAGCGTGACGACCTTGAAGGTCGATCCCGGCGGGTAGAGGCTCCTGCCCACGCGGTCCACGAGCGGCGCTCCACTGTCGTCGCCCGAGAGGGCCTCCCACGCCTCGTCGATAGCCCCGGGGTCGTATCCGGGGTTGGACGCGTAGGCGAGCACGGCGCCGGTGGTGGGGTCGATGGCGACACACGCCCCACGCCGGTCGCCGAGGGCCGCCTCGGCGGCTGCCTGGACCCGTGAGTCGATGGTGAGCCGCACGTCGTTGCCCGGGACCGGCGCACCGGCGGCCGCCTCGATCATGTCGGCGAGGTTCGCGAAGTCGCGCTTCCCGGCGAGTGCCTCGTTAGCCGCCGCTTCGATCCCCGCGCGTCCGTACTTCAGGCTGTGGTAGCCGAGCACGTGGGCCGCGGTGTCGCCCTGCGGATACCGCCTGTTGTATGTCTTGCCGTCACGCACCGAGTCGGCGAGCACCACCCCGTCGGCGGTGATGATGGCGCCGCGCTCCTGGCGCATCTCGGCGGTCAGGCCGCGGGTGTTCGCGGGGTTCGCGGCCAGCCGGTCTGCGGAGATGACCTGGATGTAGGTGAGGTTTGCCACGAGCGCCGCCATGAGCACCGCGACCATCACGCCCACACCCGTCAACCGGCGGGTGAGCGCCAGTCGGCCGAGCAGGCCCGTGCCGCCCGATACGACGAGGTCGGTGTCGCTGCCGGTGCCCGCGTCCCCAGCGCGCATGAGCAGGCCGAGGAGGATGAAGTTGGACAGCAGCGAACTCCCGCCGTAGCTCACGAACGGGAGCGTGATGCCGGTGAGCGGGATCAGCCGGGTCACACCGCCGACGATCACGAACGACTGCAGTCCGACGATCGCCACCAGGCCGGTCGCGGTGATGGCGGCCATGTCCGAACGGGCGCGGGCGGCGGTGGAGAGCCCGCGCAGGCAGAACACGAGGAAGGCGATGATGATCGCCGCCCCGCCGAGCAGGCCGAGCTCCTCGGCGATGGCCGTGAAGATGAAGTCGGTCTCCACGAACGGTATCCGCCCCGGCAGCCCGCGCCCCACGCCCAGCCCGATGACGCGACCGTCCGCGAGCGCGAACAGCGACTGCACCAGCTGGTATCCGCGCCCGGCGGCGTCCGCGAACGGATCGAGCCAGATCGCGACCCGCTGCTGCACGTGCCCGAACATCAGGTAGGCGGCCGTGGCTCCCACGGCGAACAGTCCGAACCCGGTGACCACGTACGCGGGCCGTCCGGTGGCTGCGTAGAGCATCACAAGGAAGGTGCCGAAGAACAGCAGGCTCGAGCCCAGGTCCTTCTCGGCCACGAGTACGACGAGGCTTGCGGCCCACATGAGCAGCAACGGGCCGAGGTGTCGAGCGGGCGGGAGCCAGACGCCGAGCGTGCGCTTGGTGGCGACCGAGAGCACCTCGCGCTTCTCGGCGAGATACGCGCCGAGGAAGAGCACGATGAGGATCTTGGCCACCTCGGCGGGCTGGAACGACAGGCCTGCGAACCGCAGCCAGAGCTTGGCTCCGTTGACCTCGACACCGATCACGGCGGGCAGGACCAGCAGCACGATACCGGCGAGGGCGATTGTGTACTTGTAGCGGGCGAGCCGCTCCAGCGAGGGTACCACCGCGAGCGTGGCCACCAGCGCCACGATGCCGGCGAGCACCCAGAGCACCTGGCTCTGCGCGAGCTCGGGGTCGAGTCGCGTGATGGTGGCGAGTCCCACGCCCGTGAGCAGGAACGCCACGGGCAACAGCACCGGGTCGGCGCCGCGCGCGAGGAAGCGCGCCGCGAGATGCGCGAGCATGAAGCACCCGAAGAGGCCGAGCGGCACCGCGAGCTGCGCAAGGCCGATATCCCCTCCACCCACTCCGTGCACAAGAACGAACAGCAGCACCACTGCGGGAGCGGCGGCCAACAGGAGGGCGAGCTCGGTGTCGCGTCTGGTCCGCATCGACGGCTAGGGTGCCGGGGACGGGGAGGTCTCCGCCGCCCGTAGCCGGTAGGTCTCCACGAGGCTGCGCGCATCGGCAAGTCCGTCCACCTGGATGCCCTGCGCAAGGCGGGCCTGCGTGATCGCGTCGAGCGCGCTGACCGGCACGGTGGTGACGCTCGACAGCTCGTGCAAGGTGAAGCCGGCGAACGTACCGGGTACGCCCTCATAGACGGCAACGTATCCCGCCTCGTCGATGAGGTACGCCTGCGAGCGCGCGTACGAACGTGTCGCGAGTGCCGCGCCGCCGACCACGGCCAGCGCGGCGAGCAGCCACAGCACCCGCACCGCCCACCTTCTGCCGGCGCCGGTTCTCTGCGACGTCCCGCGTGGGCGCGTTCCGATGTCCGCAACGACCACGGTGACGTTGTCTTGTCCGCCGGCCTCAAGTGCGCGTGCGATCAGCTCGTTCACGGCGGCGTCCGGGGTGGGTGCGGTCGCGAGGACCTCCTCGATCTCCGGATCGGGGACCATAGTGGTGAGTCCATCGGTCGCGAGCAGCAGGCGGTCACCAACGGCGGCCTCGGCCTCGAATGCGTCCGCCATCATGTCGGGGTCGGAGCCGAGCGCGCGGGTGATCACGCTGCGGTTGGGGTGCGTGCGCGACTCTTCGGCGGTTATCCTGCCCTGCCGAACGAGGTCGGCCACGAGCGAGTGGTCGTCGGTGAGCTGCTGGAGCATGCCACGGTGCAGCAGGTAGGCACGGCTGTCACCCACGTGTGCCACGGATAGGCGTGTGCCGTCGAGCATGACGGCGGTGAGTGTCGTGCCCATGCCCGACTTCCCTCGACCGCTGGCCGCCGCTTCGATGACCGCCGTGTTCGCTCTGCGTATCGCCCGGCTGAGCGCCTTCGCGTCCGCGGTGCGCGGCGCCGCCTCAAGGAGGGTGTCGATGGCGATCGAGCTGGCGATCTCGCCTGCCTGATGGCCGCCCAGTCCATCGGCCACCGCGAACAGGGGCGGCGCGAGGAGGAACGCATCCTCGTTGCCCGAGCGGACGCGGCCCACATGGCTGTCGCCCGCGTAGGCCGAGTGCAGTGAGGCGCTCATAGCTTCACCACCTCGATCCTGTTGCGGCCGAGCTCGATGGTGTCGCCGGGGCCGAGGGGGAGGGGACGCCGTACCGGCTGCCCGTTGAGGAGGGTGCCGTTGGTCGACCCGAGGTCCTCGAGCACCGGGCCGGTCTCGGAGAGGCTCACGCGGGCGTGGGTCGAGGACACGAAGTCATCGGCGATCACGAGGTCCGCATCGGGTGAGCGGCCGATCAGAACGGGGCCGCCGAGCGGAATGCTCACACCGGTGATCTCACGCGGTCCGCGGGTCACCCTCAGTGCGAGTCCACCGCCGGCGCGGCGCGCCTGCCCGCCGATCAGTCCGATGCCGGTCTTCACGGCAGCGATCAGGAAGAGATAGAGGAGTCCGAGGAGCACGATGCGCCCGAAGAGCAGAACGACGTCGACCATCGCTCATCCTCTCGGTTCGTGGTAGACGAGACGGGCCAGACCGATCTCGATCACATCACCGTCACGCAGGCGGACGCGCTCGACCGGCTCCCCATTGACGCGCGTGCCGTTCGTCGATCCGAGGTCGGTGATCGCCCACCCGGCATCGAGTCGCACGAATGCGGCATGGCGACGTGAGACGTTCGCGTCGTCGAGATGGATCTGGCACTCCGCGAGCCTGCCCACGACCACCTGGTCGCCGCTGAGCGCAACGTCATGGCCGAGGTCGCCTACGGTGACGGTGGCCAGCCCCGGCGTCGCCGGTGAGCCTGACGTGGAGTGCGTGGACGGTGCGTGCGGTTCCTCGGAGAGTGTGGCGCTCACCCGGAACCGGCCCAGGCGCAGGTCGTCGTGCACGGTGAACTCGACACGCGGCTTGCCGTGCAGGTGGTAGCCACTTTCCCGTGCGTGATCGGCAACGTATGTGGCAAGCTCTCCCGCAAGCGTCGCCCGGAACGCGCCCAGGTTCTCGCTGTCTTCGTGGGAGAGCGCAACGGTATACGAGGTGGGGGCGTAGACGGTGGCAACACCAAGGCTGCGGCCGTCATCAGCCGCGCGTGCGAGCGCCCGCGCGATTTCAACGGGCTGGACAGGTGAGCGGAACGCACCGGCGAACACGCCTTCGATGGCGCCACCGATCCTGTCTTCGAAGTCCGAGAGGATGCCCATGTGCCTGCGCTGTCGTTGGGGTCTGTGCGGAAACCCCATCATACCAGCGTGGTTCTCGGCCACCTGCAGGATGTCGCCGGGCTGTTGCCGGAGCGATACGGTGCGAATCGGCCACGCGCCTCCGCGCCCGGGCGGCATCGCACCGTGACGGGCATGCCTTACGCGTCGAGCGGCTGGGCCGGCGGACCGAGCACGATGACGGTGATGAGCACCGCCCATGCGATGCCGAGGTCGACCGCCGCGGCCGGGAGCAGACCGGCGATGCCGCTCAGCAAACCCCACAGCACGTAGCCGCCAGCGATGATGGCGATGCCGACGGTGGCGCCGAGGATGGCCGACGCGCGCGTGCGGCGCCCGCACAGCGCGGAACACGCGAAAGCGGCGAGCGCCCAGGCGGCGACCACGATGAGCACTCCGGGATCGCCGATCGTGTGGAGTGCGGCATCGGCGGCGGTCACGCCGCTCCACGGACGCCAGAGCCAGCTCCAGCCGGGCGTGAGAAGCGGTGCGTAGCCGCCCATGGCCGCGCTCACGAGCATCGTCAGCAGCGCCGAGACGCCTCCGGCGGTGGCCGCCAGCGGTGGTGGGAACGCGAACCCGGCGAGCAGCGGGGCGGCCGGCGCCATGCGCGCGGCGCCCAGCAGGGGGCCGGCGGCCGGGAGCAGCGCGTCACCTTCGCCGTGGCGACCCACGACCACCCAGTGGGTCGCAAGCAGCACGAACGCGGCGACCCCGATCCACCACTCGGCGACCACACCCAAACCCACCGAGAAGGACACGCCTCCGAGCGCCAGTCCGAGGCCGGGCGCAAGCGCCCCCGCGAGGGCCGCGAGCGCGCCCGCCGCAAGACCGGCCTCGCCGTTCGGCAACAGTGCGCTCACACCCGCCCACCCGAGCCAACCGGAGACGAGCGCCGCGGCCGCCCGGCGGAACCACCCCGAATACGGGGAAAGGGCGTCCCACAGTCCCCGCCGGCCGTACTCTCCCTCATACTCGACGTCATCACCGAGTGCGTCATCGAGGTAGTGCGCAAGGCTGCGTCGGCCGAGCCGCGCGTCACCGAGCATGGGCGCGAGTGCGTCGGCGAGCTCGTCGACCGAACTGTACCGGTCGTCGGGATCGGGGGCGAGCGCGTCGAGCAAGACCTCGTCGATAGCTTCGGACAGCATCGGTTCGAACTCCGAAGGCGCGGGGACCGGCGCGACCTCGATCTTGAAGAGAGAGCCTTCGGCTGTGTCCGCGTCGAACGGGTTGGCGCGGGTCAGGAGTTCGTACAGAAGCGCACCGAGCGCCCACACATCGGTGCGTTCGTCCACGGGTTCCCCGCGCAGGTGCTCGGGTGGCATGTAGCCGAGCGTGCCGCTTGCACCCCGGGCCCGGCCCGTCGCATCCGTGAGCGCTGCGATGCCGAAGTCGGCGACCTTCACGCGGCCGTCCCGCGTGACGAGGATGTTCGCGGGCTTGAGGTCGAGGTGCAACACGCCGTTGGCGTGTGCGAAGGTCACCGCGCCGGCCACGGCCTCGAGGACCGCCGCGCACTCGTTGTGGTCGAGGGGCACACCGCGCTCATCGAGGATGTCCGCGAGGGAGGCGCCGTCGATGTCCTCCATCACGAGGAACGCCGCCTCGTCATCGGTGTCCCACTCGTGCACCGTGACGATCGCGGGGTGGTTGAGCATCGCGGCGGTACGCGCCTCGGCGAGTCCCGCGCGCCGGACGGGGGCGTGTCCGCTTTCGAGCGGAAGCCGTTTGATGGCCACGCGCCGGGCCATCTTGGTGTCGAACGCGAGCACGACAGAGCCGAACCCCCCGGACCCGAGGTCGGCCAGCGGACGATAGCGGTCGAGGATCAGGTGCTCTTCCACGGTGCTCCAGTGTCGCTGCTGGGTCGATTGTACGTCAGCTCATGCGGCGGGGGCCGGGAACACGAAAGGGCGGGGCATGATGCCCCGCCCTGTGTCGTCCGACTGAGCGTGTCTACTCGGCGACGATCTGCACGAGTTCGAGGTCGAAGGTGAGGTCCTGACCCGCGAGCGGGTGGTTGAAGTCGAGGGTGACGGTCTCGTCGCCCACCTCGGCGACCATCGCGTTCACGCGGCGGCCCTCCGGATTCTGCAACTCCACGCCCCAGCCGACCTGCGGCACGTCATCGCCGAACGCCTCGCGGGGGAACTGCTGGAGGGCCTCCGCAACGCGCTCTCCGTACGCTTCCGCGGCCGGGATGGTGACGGTCACGGTCTGGCCCACCTCGAGCTCCGCCACCGCGGTCTCGAAGCCGGGGATGACGTCGCCATCGCCGAGGGTGAAGCTGATCGGGTCACGGCCGCGGCTGGTGTCGAACTCGGTGCCGTCGGCGAGCGTGCCGGTGTAGTGCACGCGGACGGTGTCGCCGTTCTGAGGTTTCACGAAAGGATCTCCTGTCATTCGGAAGCAGTGGTTCGGTATCACACTCTACAGCACAGCGCGGGGCCGCGCTCACGCGGGGCATCGCCTGTGGCCGGTCAGGAGCGAGGACGTGCGGCCCGTCAGGATGCCCGGACGTACACGATCGGCGTGTCGAATCCGGCGAGGCGCTCACCATCACGGATGAGCAGCTCCGTGACCCAGAGCGCATGCTCCGTGACCCTGAGGGAGAAGTGGAAGAGGGTGCCGGACGAGAACTCGCTCACGTTAGAGCCGAAGTACTCCCCGCCGCGCTCTTCGAGCTCGAGCGGTGTGAACCGTGGTGACAGCGTGATGGCGTCATACGGAAGCCGAAGCTGCGTATCCTCCGCCCTGAGGGCCGTGGTGGGCGTCGTGGCAGGCGGGTCGTACGAAGAGAGCACTATGCGGCCCCGCTCGTTCAGCGCGTACAAGAAGAGGTAGTTCTTGTCCACCTGCCGATCGCCGAGGTCGAAGTGGCTCTCCTCGATCACGAATCGACCCGGGAAACCCGGCGGCAGGCCGACTATGCGCTCGTTGCACGGCGCGATCACGTGGCGGGCGAAGGGGTGGACGCGCTCCCCGCGGGCGTCCTCCTCGTGGCACTGTTCGCGGTTGTCGAAGGTGCCGCTGAGCATCTCGATGAACCGCGACAGATCATGCATGGTTTCCTCCCGGGCGTATGCCGTCGTCATGCCGGTAGCGTGTGCGGATGATTGCCGACTCGACTGTAGGCGAAAGCGCCGCATCGATGACAGTGCTGAGCGTTGCCCGCCGGCGTTGCCCCTGATAGAATGCTTATCTGCACCACACGCGGGTGTGGCGGAATGGCAGACGCGCATGGTTCAGGTCCATGTGGGGGCAACCCCGTGAAGGTTCAACTCCTTTCACCCGCACCAGTTCGATGCTACAGCGGCCCCGGTGTTCGCATCGGGGCCGTTTCATCAGGACCCCGGCAGGTCCAGCGCACGTCGGCGATCGACGGGTGACGCGACAGTGCCTGCCGCTGGGCGCCTTCACCCGCCAGCCCATCCCGGCGCGTATCTTGCAGGTATGGACCGCCAGGCGTCGTATACAGGATTGTTAGCCATCTATCGGCTTTCGGTAGCCGTTCGTCAGATAAGGATGTGCCCTTCATGCTTTCCGAACGCGTGCTCACCGGGGCTCTCCGGGTACTGAACCGGGGGTACATGGCTCAGTCGCCGGTCGAGATCACCCGTCTTCCCGATGCCGAGTCCGGACGTCAGTACTCGCTGTATCTGCACATCCCGTTCTGCGAGCGCCTGTGCCCGTACTGCTCGTTCAACCGCTTCCTGTACGGGGAGGACCGTGCGCGGGATTACTTCCGGTCCCTGCGCACCGAACTAGAGCGCACCGCGGAGTATGGCTACGATTTCGGCGCCCTGTACATCGGTGGCGGTACGCCGACCATCCTCGTCGACGAGCTGTGCACCACCATCGATCTGGCGAAGTCGCTCTATCCCGGTATCGGTGAGGTATCCGCCGAGTCGAGCCCGAACCACATCACCGACGAGTCGATCGACGCGTTGAAGGACCGTGTGCAGCGGTTCAGCGTGGGCGTTCAGAGCTTCGACGACCAGCTGCTCCAACAGATGGCCCGCTACGACAAGTACGGCTGCTCGGAGGCCGTCTTCGAGCGGGTGTGCTACGCCGCGGGCAAGTTCCACTCGCTGAACGTCGATCTGATCTTCAACTTCCCGAGTCAGACGCGGGCGATGCTGGAGCGGGACATCGAACTCGTCAAGCAGACCGGGGCGAACCAGACGACCTTCTACCCGCTCATGGCGTCGCCCAAGAACCGCCGTGAGCTTGCGCGCACCATCGGTGTCGTGGACTACGGGCGTGAGGCCGAGTACTACCGCGTCATCGTCGAGGGGCTTGCGCCCGACTTCGAACCGGCCTCGGCGTGGACGTTCTCGCGCGAGAAGGGCGGCATGATCGACGAGTACATCGTTGATTATGAGGAGTATGTGGGCGTTGGATCGGGCGCCATGTCGTACCTGGGCGGACGCATCTACAACAACACGTTCTCGCTCGACGACTACCGCGACCGGATCGCCGCGGGGCGGACTGCCGTAGCCAAGGCCGGTAAGCCGTACAGCAAGCTCGGCCGGATGCGCTACCGGTTCGTGACGGAGCTCTTCGGGCTCAGGCTCGACAAGCACAAGTTCCGCAGCGACTTCGGCGTCTCGATCGAGCGTGCGCTGCCAGTGGAACTCGCCTTCATGAAGCTCTCGGGCGGTATCGCCACCAACGACGATCGGTGGATCACGCTGACCCCCCGGGGTCGCTACCTGTTGCTGGTGATGATGCGCGAGACGCTCGCCACGTCGAACGACCATCGCGATCACGAGCGCGAGCTGCTGCCTGCACACGAGAAGGTGCTGCTCGACGACGTGGGTGCGTTCCCCTGTGGTCCCCCTCCCGAGAGGCTCTGCCCCGCCAAGTAGGGCGGTCATGCGTCCGGGTTTACATCAGTGCCGGTCCTGGGTCATCATGACCGTCAGGAGAGGTGGCGCTGATGACCCGCATAGACGAGCCTCGCAGCTTTGATGATGACTTCACCACCCATCATGCCTACGGCATGCTCGACTTCTATGAGAAGACGCTCACCGAGCTTGGCTATCGCTCGGCCCGGTATGAGGACATCGAGGGGCACATCGGTTCATGTCGCTTCGAGACGCCCAAATACGACACACTCAACCACGCGCTCTGGATGTGCGCCCAGACGCGCCTGTTCTTGCGGGCGGGGCGACTCGCGAAGGCGTATCGCTGGATCGGCACCATACAGGGCATCCTCCTGATGAACGGCGTGTTCAGCATCGTGGAGCTCAAAGACCATAATCGGCTCGAGCTCCCGCCCGTGACGCCGCGGGGGCGCAGGTAGGGCACAGGAGGGTACGTGGACGGCTATCAGCCGATACGGGGCAAGTGCTTCTACTGGCGGGAGCAAGTCGACGACAGCGACCGGTACAACACCCGCATGAAGCCCGAAGACTGGCATGTGGAGTGCAGCTGCTTCGTCGAGGGGACCCGCTGGTTCTATACCACCGGCACCACGCCGCCGGACTGCCCCGAGAAGCGTCACTGCCGCTACTACATCTACTTCAGCTGAAAAGCGAACGGCCCCCGAGGGGGCCGTTCCGGAAGTCGGCTGTGCGTGTGCGAGTCGTCCGTTGAAGCCGACGATTCCCCTGTCAGTAACGGCCGGGAAGTCCACCGCCCGCCACTATTCGCACCAGATACCCGGTGCCGTTGCAGCTGTTGCACGGGCACCATTGCTTCGCACCCGGTCGTGGCTCCACGGTGATGACCCGGTTGCCCCTGCATACGGGGCATGTCTCTTTGCGAACCATCACGCACCTCCTTGCGCTGCATTGAAGATTATTAAACTTTCTTGCGAAGAAGTCCAGAGGTCGTTTGCCCACGAACGTACGTGGCCGACGGAAGATGTCCAGGAGGGGTGCGCGAGCCGCTCAGATGACGGGGCGTCAACGTGCCGGACACGGACCGCTGTCGAGGGCTTGCCGCATACACCCATGGAGGCGATAGGGTGGGTAGGTGCATACGGCGAGCGCGATTGGCGGAGATGAACGGAATGCTTCAGGTACCGAAGCCACTACAGATCCAGGCGTCAGCGGCGGCGATCGGCCCGCGCGCCGCGCAGGTCACCGAGCATGTCGCCGGGGCTATCGAACCTCACGTGAACCGGATGGTTCTGCTCCTCGGCCTCATCTATCCGCTTGCCATGGCGCCCCAGCTCTACAACGTCTGGGCGCTCAACCGCACCGCGGGTCTTTCGGCGATCACCTCGGTCATCGGCCTGACCGTAGCCATCACCTGGACGGTCTACGGGCTCATCCACAAGCAGAAGACCATCTGGATCGTGAACCTCGCCTGGATCGGCGTGCACGCCGCCATGGTGACCGGGTTGTTCCTCTAAGCCGACGCGTCGCGTTTACCCGATGTCGACCATGCCGAGGTCGCTCAGCACGCACCGCCCCATCCGCTGCCAGAGCTGCGTGGCCGCTTCGAGGTCGACCCGGGTGGGGTCAAGCGCGTACTGGATCGACAGCCCGTCCACGATGGCGATCGTGAGCAGCGCGAACGAAGCGAGCTCGCTCCGGGGCGTGCCCTGCGAGGCGTCGAGCACATCGAGCACGGTGCCCCGGTAGCCCGCGTATAGTTCGGCGATCCGGCCCCGTATCGACTCATCGCGCATGGCGTACGGGAATATCTCGAGGAGGGCGACGAAGCCCTGTGTGTCCTCGATGATCTCGCGCTCGCCCTCCATCAGCACGCGCAGCCGTGTGTCGCCGAGGGGGTACTGGTGGGTCTGCGCCACGAGGCCCCGGTTCGCCTCGTGGACGAGTGAGTCGACGAGGGCGACGATCAGCCCCTCCTTGTTGCCGAAGTGGTAGCCGATGCTCGCCTTAGATTCATCCGCCTCCTGCGCGACGGCCGAGAGGCTGAGCGCCGCGATGCCGTCGCGCTCCAGGATCCGGCGCGCCGCATCGAGCAGCCTGCGGGCAGTGGGCGGCAGGGACTCGATGGGGTCGTGCACGCGCAGTTCGAGCGCCTGCTGACGTGTGCGCGGCCTGCCCGGCCGGCGCTTCGGTTCCTCGGCTTCCATCGCCCGCTCACCTCCGTGGAGATCGTCTCACTTGAAGTATATAGCCAAAAGGTGTTTAGATTTGTCCGACCGGACGAATAAACTAAGATGAAGGCCGGTCCGCGTGACTGCACGGGCAGCGATCACCGGGTTGCACAGGAGGTTCAACACGTGGAGAAGCAGATGATCGTGGTGGCGCTCGGCGGCAACGCGCTGCTCCGTCGATCCGAACCCATGACGGCCGAGGTGCAGCGCGCCAACGTGCGCACTGCCGCCCGGGCGCTCGCACCGATCGCCGAGGCGCACAATCTGGTGCTCGCGCACGGCAACGGACCGCAGGTGGGGCTGCTCGCGCTCCAGGCGGCCGCGTACAAGGATGTGGAGCCGTACCCGCTCGATGTGCTCGGCGCGCAGAGCCAGGGCATGATCGCGTACATGGTGGAGCAGGAGCTCGGGAACCTGCTGCCGTTCGAGAAGCCGCTTGCCACGATCCTGACGATGGTCGAGGTCGATCT
>Ga0265295_1004153_pt1 | contig 19806 bp, 12 predicted proteins | sample Munlansysbiofilm_FD_192503 | JGI IMG/M metagenome (GOLD analysis project Ga0265295, IMG submission 192503) | Leachate microbial communities from a municipal landfill in Southern Ontario, Canada - Methane capture system biofilm | ecosystem: Engineered > Solid waste > Landfill > Unclassified ... | reverse complement strand
GTAGATTGAGCGCTGACTGCTACCCTGCAGAATAATTATTGTATCTGGATTGTTTTCTACTACTTGTTGAGCATGGTCACTGTATCCGTCTGCATCAATTTCTAAAAAAGTTATGTTGGGCAAGGTCGTATTAGCCTTAACATCTTTAACGTTGATTAGACTGTACGATAAGCCTAAACCTCTTCCAATTAACGGAAGTTGTTCGGTATTGGGTAGCTGGCTAGGTTCACTTTTGTTAACAAGGATATAATCGGCAGCGCTATCATTGTGCTCCCATTTTTTGTCGATGCTATTGTATTGCCAGCCCCAACTTGCAAGGTTGCCAATGGTAGGTTCATCAATTTGGGCTATAACAACGGGTGCGTTATTGCCGCCAATATTGAGTTGTGGTTTGGTTTCTCTTCTGCTGTATTCAAAAGGGTTTACACTGATTTTAGTAGGTGTAAATGTTTCAGTATTTCCCCATCCATCAAAAAGATGTGCTAGGATTTGTGCAACAGGAATCTCATTCTCTGGTTCTTCGGTTAGCGAAACTCTAATTGTATCGCCAATGCCATCAACAAGTAGAGCGCCGATACCAACAGCCGATTTTATTCGACCGTCTTCACCCTCGCCAGCTTCCGTTACGCCAAGGTGCATGGGGTAGTTAAGCCCTTCGGCTTCCATCATGTTCACGAGATAACGGGTGGCCTGAACCATTACTCGGGTATTGCTCGATTTCATGCTGAGAACAACCTTGCTGTAATTGTTTTTACTGCATATCCGAGCAAATTCCATTGCCGACTCAGCCATACCGGCAGGTGTATCACCAAACCTGTCCATTATCCGTTTCGATAGTGAACCATGATTTACCCCAATCCTCATGGTTGTATTGTGCTTTTTGCAGCTTTCAATAAGCTCAACAAACTGTTCTTCAGCAATTTTTAAATCACTTTCGTATTCGACTGCGGAAAAGATATGTGTAGAGGCCCTCGATTTATCGGAATAGTTGCCAGGGTTAACCCTTATTTTATCAGCAACAATAGAGGCTGCAAGCGCTACTCTAGGGTTAAAGTGAATATCGGCAATTAGCGGAATTTCCACACCATTTTTATGAAGAGTTTGCTTAACCATTGCCAGGCTCTCAACCTCTTTTAATCCCTGAGTTGTAATACGAACAAGTTCTGCGCCTGCTTTAATGGTTCTTTGAGTTTGCTCTACAGTTTGCTCAATATTATTAGTATTGGTGGTGGTCATGGTTTGAACCCGAATAGGGTTATCTCCACCAATTGCTATACCGCCAACACTTACCTCAACTGTTTGTTTACGCGTGTAACCTTTGGTTATAAATAATGATTTGGGATTGCTTTTGCTCATTTATTAAAGTTTTCACAAAGTAAAGACTTTGCCATTTTATTAGCAAGGCATAAGGGTTTTTTGTAATAAAAAACACCTGATAGTTAGAGGGTAATATTACAAAAAATGTTTACGTTTGTGTTGACAACAAAATTTAAGTTACCATGAAACACATCATAGTCCCTATTGATTTCTCTGAGGAGTCAATTAACGGTTTAAGAATGGCCTTTATATTTGGCAATAAATTTAAGGCAAGATTGCAAATGGTTTACGTTCAAAAGTTCCCGAGCGATTTGGGTCGAGTTGGTTTTGAGGAGGAGAAACGGAGAGTTGATGCAGAGTTTAAAAAAATTATAGAAGAGTTCTCGCCTAAGTTTCACGATGCGGATAAACTCGAGTTTTTTGTTAAAAAGGGGAAAATTTACCGCGAGATTGTTAACCAAGCACAAGCTTTTGAAGATTCTGTAATTGTTTCGTCAACCCATGGTGCATCTGGGTTTGAAGAGTTTTTTATGGGGAGCAATTCTTTTAAAATAGTTTCAGCCGCCGAAAACCCTGTTATTACCATAAGGCATGGGGCAGTGCCTCGTGAAATAAAGACCATTATCTTGCCGATTGATAGTTCAGTAGAAACTCGTCAGAAGGTGCCGCTTACAGCAGAAATTGCAAAAATGTTTGATGCCGAGGTTCACGTTCTTGGATTATCAGTTACAAAATCGGAAGATATTGATACCAAGATTGAAGCATACACCAAGCAAACTTGCGATTACCTTAAGGAGCGAGACATAAAACATGTAAAACACCGTTTGGTAGCCGAAAACATGGTAAATGCAACTATTGATTATGCACTTGATGTTGAGGCTAATTTAATAAGTATAATGACAGAACAAAACGGATGTATAACCGATTTTGTTTTGGGAAGTTTTGCACAGCAGATGCTCAATAAATCTCCAGTACCTGTGCTTAGTATTACGCCTAAAGATGTTTTTATTGCGGGTACATTCCGTACAAGTGGAGCATCATACTAGTGGCAATTATCTGAATTTTAGTCAGTAGACTTTGAGGGGCTTAATAGCCCCTTTTTTTATAATTTGATAAGGAGGAAATATTACCCATTCAAAACCTGCTGTTTGTCAAATAACACATCCTTTTCGTCAGAATATTCATTTTTAGGGTTTTATTTTCCTTTGACTTAGTGTAATTTAGCATTACTTATAGTGCGTATTTCGTTTTTAGATATTCAGAATAATTAGTTGCTATATGCAAAATAAAGCAGAACAATATAATATTGAATATGTAAAAGAAGAGGTTATTAATACATCGCTTGTTGTTGCATCATTAGTAGGTGGCTTAGCTTATTTCGTAACACTTTTTTCACGGTTACAAAGTGGAAGTTTTAATTTTTCAATGGGTTTTGAGACTTTTGCTCTACTCTCCCTTTTAATCGTTACTATCCGCAGAAAATCGATGGGGAACACCCCTAAAGCTGCCTTAATGGTAAGTTTAATCCTATTCTTATCACTGTCAGATGTTTTTTTTTATGGAATATTATCCACGGCTCGCGTTTACCTTATTTTAGTCCCTTTGTATGCAATAATTTATTTTCCATTTGTTCGTAGTTTAATTCTTTTTTTAGTTTCGATTTGCGTTTTTATTATTATTGGATATTTTCATCACTTAGAAATACTTCAACTGCCTAAAGGTTATGAAACTATAAGTCATTCTTTAAAAATATCTACATGGATTATAAATGCCATTCATATTTTATCCGTTGGACTAATTATTCTTTATGTAACTCGTAAAGTTTTTAAGGCCTTTTCTGGATTGATTCTCGATTTAGAGCTGCAGAATACCAGAATATCTGAAAGTGAACGTAACTATCGTGAAATATTCAACTCAACTACTGAGGCTATATTCATTCATGATGCAAACAGCGGTTATGTTTATGATGTGAATGACGCAATGTTAAGAATATATGGTGTTGGCAGTAAGGAGGATGCATGTAAACTATCAATTGCTGATCTTAGTGCCGAGAACAACTCTGATACGCAGAGGAAAGCACAATCACTTATTCGAGAGGCCGTGAAGGAGGGTACCCAGGTTTTTGAATGGAGCTCGGCAAGAAAGAATGGAGAACTATTTTATTCTGAAATTTCATTAAAAAGCACCGAAATAGGGGGAGAGGGAAGAGTATTAGCTGTTGTTCGTGATATCACCGAGCGAAAACAAACCGCTTTAGAACTTGAAAAGTATAGAAATAGTCTTGAGATGCTTGTTAAAGAACGTACCGAAGAACTTGAGACAACCAACGAAGAGTTACAGGCAACCAACGAAGAAATCTATAATCATAAGGAGGAGTTGCAAACAGCACTAACAAAGCTACAGAGTACGCAACAGCAATTGGTGCAATCAGAAAAAATGGCAACGCTAGGAGTTCTAGCGGCAGGGGTTGCCCATGAAATTAACAATCCACTTAACTTTATTCATGGCGGTGTTACTGCTCTAGAGAAATACATAAAGGATAGTGCTGCTGAACACCTTAAAGAACTATCTCCATTAGTTGAAATAATAAATACTGGTGTTTCCAGAGCCGTAGGTATTGTAGAGGGTTTAAGCCACTATAGTCGAAGCGACGAATTACAAAAAGTGATTGATTGCAATATTCACAAGATTATTGATAACTGTTTACTGATGCTTGATAATAAGATTAAAAAGAGGATTGTAGTGGACAGAAAATACTCAATTAAACTTACATTGGTTTCCTGTAAGGAGGGCAAGATGCACCAAGCATTTTTAAATATTCTAACTAACGCTGTACAAGCCATTGAGGGTGAAGGCACCATAACCATAACCACAAGCCAGAAAAACAGGACGCTAATTGTAGCGGTTACTGATAGTGGTTGTGGCATTAGCAAGCAGAACATATCTAAAATAACCGATCCATTCTTTACAACAAAGGATCCAGGAAAGGGAACAGGGCTTGGACTGTCAATAACTCAAAATATAATTGAAGAGCATAACGGGAAAATCATCTTCGACTCGGAACCTGGAGTTGGTACTACCGTTACTGTTCGATTACCTTTAAATGGTTAAGTTATGAGCAAAAAAACATCTGTTCTATACGTTGATGATGAGCCTATTAACCTTAAACTCTTTGAGCTTAATCTTGTAAACATATTCAACATAACAACTGCATCATCGGGGTTCGAAGGCCTCGAGATCCTTAAAAAAAATCCAGATATACCAGTGGTTGTTAGCGATATGCGGATGCCCAAAATGAATGGATTAGAGTTTATAGCTAAGGCAAAAAAAGAATTTCCAAATACTGTTTTTTACATTTTAACAGGATACGATATAAATGAGCAAATAGCCGATGCCCTTAATGATAGACTTATAAACAAGTATTTTAGGAAGCCTTTAAATTACAAAGAAATTGAAACAGCAATAATTGAGTTGATGCTCTAATATAAGGTTTAAAAATCACCTTCACATTCAGTTTAACTATTGCCACTTCATATTTTAAACAATTTGTTAAACTTATTTACCTCAGAGGCATCCTACCTACATATAATTTAGTATTTATCTTTAATATTATTTAAGGAATTTTAACAACTCTTAAACATCATTACCAGAAACTTGTTTGTATGATTCTAAATCTCTGTTTTTGTTTAAAAACGGAGAAAATAATAGTATAAATTCTTTTTACTAAGCAAAAAAAAGATACCTTACAAATGATTGATAACGCTACTTGTTGACCATCTAAACACGAATAAATGTTCCCCAAAATACTCTTAGTATTTATAGTGTTTTTAACCTCATACAGCTGCCCAATTAGGGGAGAAGGTGTGGATAGTTTATTAATGCTAATAGATACTCAGCTTAAAAGCGAAGAACAGATTAGAATTAAGTTGCAAATTGTTGATGAGCTTAAGGATTCTGATATTAAACAGGCAATTCTAATTGCAAAGGAGGCTCTTGGAGTTGCTGAGAGTTTAAAGAATAAGGAACTAATTGCAGAAGCATTTTTGGCCACAGGAAAGTGCTATAACTATTTGGGAGCAAATACAGAAGCCCTTGATAATCTCTCCAAAGCATTAACATTGTTTGGCGAGATGGGTGATAAGCACAATAGATCCCAAACACTTATAGAGATCGGAAATATTTACTTTCATGCAAGGCAATTTAATTTGGCTTTGGGCTATTTCGAAGAAGCTTTTGATTGCGGTAAAGCCTTGGATAATACTCAACTGATGATTAGGGCAATAATTGGTAAGGGGTCCATATATGGCAATACCAATAGATTAGATTCGGCCTTGATTATCTTTAATGAAACATTTCAACTCTCACAGGCAATTAATGATGAGCCAAATGAGGTACACAGCTTGTATAACATTGGGGATGTTTATCGCTTTACTAAAAGACCAGAAAAGGCATTAGAGGTTTTTAAGTTGATAGAAAGAAAATACGATCTTGAAAAAATTAACACTAGAGTTTTAACCAACCTTTACATTTCATTTACTGATACATACCTACAACTTGGGGATAGTTCAAACGCACAGAGGTATAATAAAAAAACAAAGGCAGTACTTCAAAATAATCCAAGTAATACCCGCCGGATGGCATACTATAGCCTATCCTTTCGAATTGATACCCTGCGCGGGAATCTTAATTCAGCCATCAAAAATCATATCCGCTTTAAAGAGTTAAGCGATAGCATCACTAGTAACAAGTTTAATGAGAGTTTAGCTAATTTTCAAATACTATATGGGCTCAATCAAAAGGAGAAGGAAATAGAGCGTTTAAGGCTTGATAATGAGTTGAAGGATCTTAATATAAAGCAGCGGGTAATTGTTAACTATGGTTCAGCAGTTCTTGTTTTCCTACTATTGGTTGTTGTCTTTCAAACGTATAGATTAATAAGGAAATCCAAGGAGAAGAATAGGATTTTGCAAGACCAAAGAGAAGAACTAGCTGCAGCCAACGAAGAACTTACAGCAATTAACGAAGAGTTGCATACCCAACGCGAAGAGTTACAGTCAACTCTCACAACACTTAAAGAGACCCAGAATAAGTTGGTTAGCTCTGAAAAAATGGCTTCACTTGGAATCCTAGCAGCAGGAGTGGCTCACGAAATTAACAACCCACTCAACTTTATTAAGGGAGGAGCACTTGCAATTGAAAATTATGTAAAGGATAATATAGAGGGTCACCTATCAAAAATTTCACATTTATTCGACATTATTAATGTGGGGGTAGAAAGAGCTGCAGACATAGTTAAAAGTTTAAATCATTATAGCAGAAAAGATGATACTAAAACTGCTGAGGTTAAAATTGATACAGTAATTGATAACTGTTTAATGATTCTTAGTAGTGAGCTTGATGATAGAATAAACGTAAAAATAAATTATACAAATAAACCTTTTACGATTGAATGTAAGGAAGGTAAAATGCATCAAGCATTTTTAAATATACTAAGCAATGCCATTCAGTCCATTGAGGGCGATGGAACTATAGATATAACCACAAGCCTGAAGAACAAATTTTTGATAGTGATGGTTTCTGATAGTGGTTGTGGCATTAGCAAGGAAAATGTAACCAAAGTAGCCGATCCATTTTTCACTACCAAGGATCCAGGAAAAGGGACTGGCCTAGGCCTGTCAATAACACAAAGCATAATTGAAGAACATAGCGGTAGTATTTCTTTCGACTCTGTATTGGGCGTTGGAACTACGGTTACGGTTCGGTTACCAATAAAAAGTTAAGCCATGAGTAAAAAAATTTCTGTTCTATACGTTGATGATGAGCCCATTAACCTTAAGCTCTTTGAACTCAACTTTCAAAGTACTTTCAACATAATAACCGCCGCTTCAGGCTTCGAGGGTCTCGAAATTCTAAAAAATAACTCAAAAATATCGGTGGTTGTTAGTGATATGCGGATGCCAAAAATGGATGGTTTGGAGTTTATTGGCAAGGCAAAGGTTGAGTTTCCCCACATAGTTTTCTTTATTCTCACTGGCTTTGAAATAACCGACGAGATTTCGAATGCACTTAAAAGCAATCTTATCAATAAGTATTTCAGAAAACCTTTCAACTTCAGGGAAATAGAGTCGTCCATAGTTAGCGCTTTTGATTAACTAGATAGGCTTTTAGTCCGTTTTCCACTGATGATAAGAATTATAGGAGTCATGGGAGTTTTATTCATTAAACATTTACCAGTTTTGCTTGTTTAATCATTTTAGTATAAAAACAAAACATAAATCATGAGCAGAACATCAGTACATATAGATTGGAAAGGCGGGATGTCATTTGAAACAGAGCTTGATGGCCATAAGTTAACTTTAGATGCATCAGAAGACGTTGGTGGTGAAAATAGAGGTCCACGACCAAAACCTTTTATGCTAGTTGCTTTGGCCGGATGCACAGGAATGGATGTGGTATCGATTCTTAGGAAGATGCGGGTTGAGTATGAGGGGCTGAGGATATTTGTTGAGGCGGAGCAAACAGAAGATCAACCAAAGCAGTACTCATGCATGAAGGTGATTTACGAATTTAAGGGCAAGAATTTGCCAATGGATAAACTTGAAAAGGCAGTAAGCCTTTCCGAAGACAGGTATTGTGGTGTTAGCGCAGTGTATAAAAAAGCAATACCTCTATCTACCGAGATTAGAGTGATTGTGTAATAGATTTTGCTAAATGAAAAGCATTAGCCCTAAGCATTTACTGTGCTTGGGGTTTCTTTTTTGCGGGAATAACATCGTAATTTTTGTTGACTAGTAAATCGGCCAATGGGTATAATGATATTACGCCCATGTGCTCGCGCTCAAGAATTTTTACTCTGTGCTCATCAACTTCCTCTTTGCCTCGCATTAGTTGCATCATCTTAGTTTCATGATAGGTGAGTTCGATGAAAACCTTTAGGTCGAGTTTCTTCGCCTTAATGGCATACAGACCATCAACAATAAGCACATTTATCTTTTGAAAATCAGTTATGAGCTCGTCTACCTGATCGGGGATTATATCAATACAGGGTAGGCGGGCAATCATGTCCTCCTTAAACTCTCTGATGTTTTTATGCAGCAATTTCCAATCGTACTCATTGGGGCCAATTACCTTTAGCCCTTTGTTTAAACGCCACTCCTTGCGCAATAGGGGAGGAACTTTGTAGTAGTTGTCGGCATGAATTATTTTTACCCTAATGTTTTGCGCCTTAAGCAAAAGCGCAAGCGAATGGGATAACTCTGATTTTCCAGCGCCCGATTCGCCCGATATGGCAACAATATACTTGTAGTTTGGGTCTTGCTCTAACTTATTATCCCTGTCTTCAATAACGTAATCAAGTATAACCTGAGCTGCAGCCTTGTGCAGGTCGTTAATCATTAGTATATCACCAAGCATAGGCAGATTGTTTAGCCTGCAAAACTATTTAATATTATTCAATTTTAATACTAATCTCCTCATTTGCGTTTAGGGAGTAAGATTTGCCTTTAACTACAAGGGTTGTTTTGTCTTTACCCGCTTCAATTGTTACAGCATTTTTGCTAATGTTAAATTTATATCCAACCCCTTTAAAAGTGCAACTAAACCTCAGGGATTTCCAATGTTTAGGAAGACTAGGATTAATGCTTAGGGTATCGGAATGGAAGTTAAGCCCTGCATAGGAGGTAAGGGTCATAATAACGGTACCCGCCATAACCCCCATGTGAATACCCTCGGCAGTTGTTCCGCCCTGAATATCGGAAAAGTCGCTCTTGAGCGCTTCTAGATAAAGTTCCCAGGCCAGATCTTTACGTCCAATTTGCGAGGCAACGTAAGAGTGAACTACCCGGCTAAGGGTTGAGCCATGGGAGCATCGCTGGATGTAGTAATCAAAGTTTTTTTGCAGAAAATCCTTGGGAAGTTTGTACCCCATGTTAACCAAAAGGTTTTGCACTTCCCGCGGGTCGATATTAAAAAAGGTCATTAGCGTATCGGGCTGCTTGGAAACTTTGTAGTCATCAGGCGATTTTCCTTCGGCTTTCAGAATTCTGTCCATCCTATGTATATCGTCGTACTTTTTACGATACTCGTCCCAATCCAACTCTTTCAGATTGAAATAACCCTCAAATTGTTCAATAATACCCTCTTGATTTATTGAAACAGACATCTTTTGGGCCATATTACTCCAGCCCTTAATGTCATTGTTTGATAGCCCAATTTTAGATAGAACTTTTTCTAGTTGAGTTTTATCCAATGCACGAATCAATTCGTTGGCTTTTTCGAAAAGCCAAGCAACCATTATGTTGGTGTAGGCATTGTTCTTTAACCCTCCCTTATTTGATTCAGGATTTTTCTCGTGAAACTCGTCAGGCCCCATAACCCCATCTATATCAATTTTGCCTGTTTGTTGGTTAAGGGTTGCCTTGCTTGCCCAGAACTTACAGATATCGAGGAACATTTCTGCTCCATTAGTGCTAATAAAATCTGTGTCGCCCGTAATGTTATAGTAATTCCATACGTTGTAAGCAACTGCTATTGAAATGTGTCGTTGCAGAGAGCTGTAATCGTCGCCCCACTCACCCGAAACAGGATTTAAATGAACAACTTGAGTTTCCTCACGGCCGTCGCTTCCACTTTGCCATGGGAACATAGCCCCTTCATATCCGTGTTCTTTTGCATATTCTCGTGCTTTGCTTAACCTACGATAGCGGTACATAAGCACCGATTTTGCCACCTCGGGAAAGTGAAGGCAGTAGAAAGGTAAGATGTAAAGTTCATCCCAGAATATGTGTCCACGGTATGCCTCCCCGTGAAGGCCTCGGGCAGGTATGCCAAAATCAATGTCCTCATTGTGGGGTGATGTTGTGGATAGCGAATGGTAAATGTGCATGCGGATTAGTTTCTGCGCTATTCTGTCGCCAGTAATATGAATATCAACCTGATCCCAAATTTTTTCCCATGCCCTTATGCTGGCGGCATGCATTATGCCAAAGGATTTAAGATGCTTTATATCTTCCTTAACAAACTCAAGGGGCTTTGGGGTATTGTTAGAACGGGAATTGCATAGCGATACAAGTTTCTCTATTCTAAGGGTTTCACCCTCTTTTACCATTGCTTTAATGTAGGTGTTAACCCAACCCTTTTCATTCTTAACCCTATAGTTTGTGGCAAGAGGCTTGTCTTGATAAAAAACCTCAATCCTAGCTGCTGCAGCAATTTCAATGGCTGATTGAGTAGTTTTTCCGTGAATAAACGATATGTTGTTTTTTGCTCCCTGCTCAATGGGCTTCATGTGGTTTTGGTTGAGTTCTCGGTAGCGTTCAACCCCGTCGTTTTTTTTGGGGATTGATAGAGCCGACTTAACCCTAATGTAGCCGCTGTAATTTAATGGAGTTAACGAGTAGTCAATAGCTGCATGGTGCTGGTTTGCCATACTGGCTATTCGTCGCGATTCAATTAGCGTTTCTCTTCCGTCATTATCGCAAACAATCATTCGTTTTATCAGAACACCGTTTCTAAAGTTTAAACTTCTACTCAGCTCCACCACTTCGTGCTGGCTTGGGTCAAACCAGTCGTCTTCCGATACTTTAAACGATAGGGTAGTCCAGTTGATGGTATTCACAAAATCCTCATTCTCAACTTCCCTATCACCAACAGGCGATTTAATTCTGTTATAAACGCCCGCCATATAGGTTGCGGGGTAGGTGCAGTCAGAGCTTTGGCTCTCTTCTAAAGAACCACGCGTACCAAAATATCCGTTTCCAACAGTTAGCAGGGCTTCACGTGATCGTTCATCTTTACAGTTGAACTTGTGAAAGGAAATGGACCAAAGCTCATCGTTTAAACCCAAATCAAACCATTTTTCAATACCATCAACACCATTAATCTCCTCAAGATCGGTTACAACCACATCGGCTCCGTTTGCCTTAAGCTCTGTTTCGTTGTTCTCGCGGGCAACTCCAAGTACAAAGCCAAAGTTTCCCTTCTGCCCAGCTTGAACTCCCGATACCGCATCCTCAACAATAACTGCTCTAAAGTATTCAACCTTAAGGTTATCACAGGCTTTTATAAAAATATCGGGCTCGGGCTTACCATGCAAACCTAGCTCTGCCGATACCTCTCCGTCAACGCGGGTTTCAAAGTAGTGCAAAAGGTTTGCCCGCTCTAATACCTGCTTGCAATTCTTGCTCGATGAGGCCACACCCAATTTAATCCCTTTCTCTTTTAGTTCATCCAAAAGGGCAACGGTCGATTCGTAAACTTCCACTCCATCGCGTTGTAATATCTCATTAAAAGCATCATTTTTTCTATTCCCCAATCCGCAAATTGTCTCAGCATTAGGGCTATCGCTCGGATCTCCATAGGGCAAGTCAATGCCTCTGGATTTCAAAAACGATTCGACTCCTTTGTAACGAGGCTTACCATCAACGTAAGGGAGATAATCATTATAATGAGTAAACTCAATAAAGATTTTTCCGTGCTTTTTTTCCCACTCTTTTAAAAAACCGTCGAACATGTTTTTCCAAGCAGTAGCATGCACAAGCGCTGTTTTGGTAATTACTCCGTCTAGGTCAAAAATTACCGCATCAAAGCTATATCTATTCATCTCTTTTGCTATTAGGTGGGGATTAAACTTCTTAATTGTCTTAGTGTTAACACTACAAACTAAAGCAGTGTTTTATTTTGATAAAGTTGTATTATTTTGCTAATATAGTAAAGTTTTTTGAAGTATAATGCAGTAAAATTCATTGTTATGAGCAGGTTAATAATTGTTGCAAATAAACTTCCATTTGGGGTGATTAAGGAAGATGATAGGGTTAGGGTGGAGCTGAACGGAGGGAGAACTCCCAACAAGTTAAATATCTATTATAAACTTAATAATTGCGAATGGGTTGGAGGGATTGGGAATGAACAGACTGAGTTATCAAAGAGCCAGAAAGAATATGTTCACAAAAGGTTTAAAGAAGAGCGTTGTCATCCACTAGAGTTAACGCCCAAACAAATTGCAATGCACCAAAATGGGTTTTGCAATGGCACCATCTGGCCATTGTTTCACTATTTTACCCAGCATAGCGAGCTAGATGAGGAGTACTGGAACTATTATGTTGAGGTGAATAGACTTTTTGCCGACGCTGTTCTTAAAGTTGCCAAGGATAATGATACCATTTGGGTCCATGATTATCACCTAATGCTCTTGCCCAAAATGCTTAGAGAGGCTAAACAACAGTTAACCATAGGTTTCTTTTTGCATATTCCATTCCCATCATATGAGATTTTTAGAGTTTTGCCCTGGCGTAAAGAGATTGTTGAAGGCATGCTTGGTGCCGATTTGGTGGGCTTTCATACATTTGATTACGAGAGGCACTTTATGAGTTCAGTTAGGCGTTTGCTCGGTTACGACAACATGCTAAATACCGTTAAACTCGATGAAAGGATTGTTAAAATTGACAACTTCCCATTGGGTGTTGACTATGACTATTTCAAGGAGCAGGCAGATCATTTTAAATCATCAAAAGGTAAATCACTTCTTGGCTTTGCCGATACCATAGCACAGAATATTTTGAACGATGGAAATACCACGCTTATGTTATCGGTTGATAGGCTCGATTACACCAAGGGCATTGCGCAACGCCTAGAGGCATTCGAAATATTCCTTGCTAATAATCCTGAATATTCTGGGAAAATTTGCTTAGCACTTTTTGTAATTCCCTCGCGAGAGGTGCTTGTTGAGTACCAAACCCAAAAGCGCACTGTTGATGAGATGGTTGGTCGAATTAATGGTCAGTATGGCTCGGTTGGCTGGATGCCCATTTGGTATTTCTACCGAAATTTATCCAAAGAGGAAATGGTTGAGCTCTATACCGTTTCGCAAATTGCCCTTGTGGCTCCACTCCGCGATGGGATGAACCTGATAGCAAAAGAGTATATCGCCTCAAGAACCAATCAGACAGGAGTGCTGATTTTAAGCGAGATGGCCGGTGCATCCAAAGAGATGAGCGAGGCAATTCTGGTAAATCCCAACAACACAGCTGAGGTTGCTCACGCAATATGCCAAGCCCTTGAAATGCCAGTAAGTGAGCAAATATCCCGAAACGCTGTTATGCAAAAACGCCTAAGTGTTTATAATGAAGAGAAATGGGCAACCGATTTTCTGGATGCACTTAAAGGAGTTAAAAAGTTGCAGGAAAAGAACCTGACGCGCAAAGTATCCCCTAAAATTATTAATTCCTTTAAGGAGAGATACGATAAAGCAAAACGGAGGATCATTTTTCTTGACTATGACGGAACCCTTACAGGGTTTCATAAAGATCCTCAAATGGCTGTGCCCAATGATGAACTATACGAGATTCTTGATAACCTAATTGCCGATAAGCGTAATAGGTTGGTGGTGATAAGCGGTAGGGATAAGGAAACTCTTGGCAAATGGTTTAGCAACTATAGCTCATTAACCTTTGTGGCAGAGCATGGTGTGTGGCTAAAGCCACCCGATGGGGAATGGGGCATGATTGAAAAGATTGAAAAGAATTGGATGGAGATTATTAAACCCATAATAAATTTTTATGCCGACAGAACCCCTCGCTCATTCCTAGAGGAGAAGAACTATTCGTTGGTTTGGCACTATCGGAATGCTGATCCCGATTTAGGGGTAATCCGCGCTTGGGAACTAAAGGATGAACTTCGCGATTTGGTATCAAACCTCCATTTGGAGATAATGGATGGCGACAAGGTGATTGAGATAAAGAACTCGGGTATCAACAAGGGGCGTGCTGCTGCCCAGCAGTTGACTCTGGATAGTTTTGACTTTATCATGGCCATTGGCGACGACTGGACTGATGAGTACACCTTTGGAGCCATGCCCGACAATGCCCATACCATTAAGGTTGGCACAAAGAGCACAAAGGCAAGATACTACATTGATTCAGTTGAAAGTGTACGCAAACTTTTGTCCATACTGGGAAAGTAATTCAATTGTGAGCCATGATGGCAAACTATTTAAAGAGTCTTTAAAAAAAAACTCTTTTTTGTTTTAATTGGATTTGTTCACGATTTTATATTTGCATTAAAGTACGTTGATACTCTAAACATTAACTTTAATCAAAAGAGTACATTAGCATTTTTTTAAAATAAAACTTTAGTGTAATTTAGATTTGAATTTTGTTCTAAGAGTCTCCCATTTAAATTAGTTCACCTACGGTAAACACAAATAAAGAAGAGATGCTTACCCTTGTTAGCCCTTCGGGGTTCTTTTGCTTGTTAGGAAAGTTTTCTAAAAACACTATAACACATAATTAACCAGCAACTAAAAAATTTGTACGAATGAAAAAATCTATTCTATTTATTCTTTTTGCGCTTCTTACACCAGTACTTCTGTTAGCGCAGCAGCCCCCAATGGGATTTACCTACCAGGCAGTAGTTAGAGATTTGGATGGAAAGCCATTGTCAAATCAATCAATTGGAGTAAAAGTTACTCTTCAAAATGAAAACGGAGCAACTAAACACTACTCCGAAACCACAACGGCAACCACCACCTCTTTGGGTGTAGTAACTCTTGTTGTGGGAGAGGGTGTGCCTGTAACTGGCTCCTTCTCTGCGATTCCATGGGAATTGGGGGATATTTATATTAATGTAGCAGTAGACGCCGCCGGAGGAAACAACTACGTGAGCATGGGAAGCGCTAAGCTACAGTCGGTACCCTATGCCCTTTTTACCGCAAACAATGGTGCGGCAGTCTCGGGTGAGGGACAGGCAGGGCGTATTGCAATTTGGACTGACGAGTCAACCCTGTCGAGCCTAACGGCTTTATCTTACGATAATAGTTTTGAGGTAACTAGCCCCAGTGTGGCTGGCGATGACGATCCCATTTTCGAGGTGAAGAACCGCGATGGCAAGGTAGTGTTTGGGGTTTATCAAACTGGCGTAAGGGTTTACGTTGACGATACACAGGTGAAGGGAAACCGAGGCGGTTTTGCCGTAGGTGGCTTTAGCGATCAAATAAAGGATGGAGGAATTGAGTATTTGCGAATTACGCCCGATAGCGCTAGAGTAAATGTTCGAAATCAGACTGGAACAAAAGGGAACCGGGGTGGATTTGCAGTTGGAGGCTTTTCCGATCAAATAAAGGAGAGTCCTTCAAACTTCTTAGATATTACCCCTGAAAACTATTTTATCGGACATAATGCAGGCAAGTCAATTACTACCGGAAGATATAATCAGTTTATGGGATACAACGCAGGGCAGGCAACCACAAACGGAGTATTTAATATTTTTGTGGGGCACAACGCAGGGCAGGCAAATACTACCGGAGGTGCTAATGTTTTTGTTGGGAAGGATTGCGGTCTTTATAATACTGAAGGGACGAGTAACGTTTTTATAGGACATGAGGTAGGCTACTTGAATACAACAGGACATAGAAACGTTTTTATAGGAAGTGAGGCGGGTTGGGCTAATGAAACAGGACTATATAACGTTTTTATAGGGAGCGAGGCAGGATTTGCCAACGAAACAGGAAATAATAACGTTTTCATTGGGAATGAAACAGGTCTTTCAAACCAAGGCGGATTTGCCAATGTATATTTAGGCGATGGTGCCGGAAGGCTGGGTAAGTTCGCCTCATGGAACGTGTTTGTGGGCTACCAAAGCGGATTCAACACATCAGGGACTCATAACGTATTTCTTGGGCACACTAGTGGTTATAGTAATACTACGGGTTTTAGCAATAATTTTATTGGCCAGGGGGCAGGCTATTCGAATACAACTGGCACAAACAATATTTTTATTGGAAACGACGCTGGTCGGGAAAATCTTTCAAGTTCTGGAAATATATTTATGGGTAGAAGTGCAGGTTACCACTCTACTGAGCACGGGAATACCATTATTGGGCATACTGCTGGCGAATTTCTCGAAACCGGCTCAAACAATACATTTTTGGGGGTTCATTCTGGACAAGAACGTACAGGTGGAGGTAACAATTTAATTCTTGGATCTTATGCAAATTATAAGGGCGGCTCGGGTAACGATAACACAATTATTGGTGCTTTAGCTGGTGGTGAGGCAACGGGTTACAGAAATGTGCTCCTAGGTTTCCAAGCTGGTTACAACGAAAAAGGCAACGATAAGCTATATATAGCAAATAGTAATACAACTACTCCTTTAATTTGGGGTGATTTTAACCTAAAACAACTGAGGTTTAACGCTACAGCTGTTGGCATAAATGCTGCACCAAGTACTACGCAAACATTGCTTGTTGAGGATATCAGGGCCTCAAATGATTCACCTGCTATTGTTGGCAAACATGATGTTACGAGTAATTGGGGAGTAGGTGTTAAGGGGATTGGTGGATATAAAGGTGTTGAAGGTATCGCGACTTTTGAGGGAGAAGGAACGCGATATGGTGTTTACGCTCAAGCCTCAGGCGGAACAACCAATTATGCAGGGTATTTTGTAGGGGATGTTCGTGTGACAGGAAGTTTTGTTAACCCTTCCGACTTAAACCTAAAGCAGAACATAAAGCCCATAGCAAACGCTGTGCAAAAGATAATGCAGCTCAACGGAGTTTATTTTGAGTGGAAACCAACAACCAGATTCTCTGCGCCCGACAAAGACGGTAAATATTCTGATGGGGAAGAAGTTTCTAAAGAAACACAGGTTGGGGTTATTGCTCAGGAGGTTGAAAAGGTTTTCCCGGAAATTGTGCTTACTGATGAGCGCGGGATTAAATCGGTTGATTACACCAAGCTAACTCCATTGCTTATTCAGGCAATTAAGGAGCAACAGCAAACAATCACTAATCAGAATGAGGTTATAGAAGTGCTGAAAAGCCAAAACGAACAAATTATGCAAAGGCTGCAACAAATTGAAGAACAACTCAATAAATAGAAAATTAATAATTTAACAAAAAAGGCTGCTTTTTATAGGCAGCCTTTTTTGTTGCTGCACGAGTCACCTCTCGTGTAGCTTTTGCCGTCGTAGATTTGCAATCCTTGCCGTTGCTGCCGCACGAGGCTCCAAGTGTGGCAACGAAGTAGTATTCGTTTCAAAAAATCCACTTATGCTGGTGCGGATTGCAAATCCGCGCCAGCCTTGGTCTGACTATGTTTTGCATGTAACTTCACACTTAGATTTAAGAGCGTTAATATCCTTAAATATTTAATTTGGTCAAAAAAGTACACCTCCATCATCTGATTTATAGAACTTTAATGTAAATTGGATATGAATTGCAATCTATATTTTTCAGTAAGGAACAACCAAATAAGAGACTACCTGCACAACTGAGCCGCTAAATGGCGTTGATCTCAGCAAGGGTAAGCACAAATAAATAACTATATGTGCTTGCCTTAAATCAGCCCTTCGGGGCTCATTGGGTTGCTAAAAAGCGTTAAGACAATAATTTACCACACACGTAATCAATAACTAAAAAATCCTGCACAAATGAAAAGGTTCGTACAATTCATTCTTTTTGCGCTTCTTACGCCAGCACTTCTTTTAGCGCAGCAACCCCCAATGGGATTTACCTATCAGGCTGTAGTTCGAGATTTGGATGGAAAACCACTATCAAACCAGCCAATTGGAGTAAAAGTTACTCTTCAAAATGAAAATGGGACAACAATACATTACTCTGAAACGGCAACTGCATCCACTACCTCTTTGGGAGTAGTGACCCTTGTTGTGGGTGAGGGTGAGCCTGTAGCAGGCTCATTCGCAAATGTTCCTTGGGAATTGGGTGATATTTACATTAGCATATCAGTAGATGCCGCTGGAGGAAATAACTACGTGAGCATGGGAAGCGCTAAGTTGCAGTCGGTACCCTATGCGCTTTTTACTGCAAACAATGGGGCAGCAGTCTCGGGCGAGGGACAGGCAGGGCGTATTGCATTTTGGACTGACGAGTCAACCCTGTCAAGCCTAACGGCTTTATCGTACGATAATAGTTTTGAGGTTACCAGCCCCAGTGTGGCTGGCGATGACGATCCTATTTTCGAGGTGAAGAACCGCGATGGCAAGGTGGTGTTTGGGGTTTACCAAACTGGCGTAAGGGTTTACGTTGACGATACACAGGTGAAGGGAAACCGAGGAGGTTTTGCCGTAGGTGGTTTTAGCGATCAAATAAAAGAAGGAGGGATTGATTATTTGCGGATAACTCCTGATAGTGCTAGAGTAAATATTCGAAATCAGACTGGAACTAAAGGTAACCGCGGGGGCTTTGCTGTGGGAGGATTCTCTGACCAAACAAAAAGCCAATCAAATTACCTTCAACTAACCCCCGACAACTATTTTATTGGTCACGAGGTGGCTCAGAATATCGATGAAGGTATCCGAAACTCTGTAATCGGTTATCAAGCTGGCTACTCATTGGTTAATGGTAGCGATAACATCTTTATTGGGAATAAAGCAGGGTTTAACACAGGGGGCTCAGGACTAGGGGGTAATGAGAATATTTTTATTGGCAACGAAGCGGGTTATTATTCAGCTTCTCCAGTTCGAAACGTTTTTATTGGACACCATGCTGGAAGAGAGAATGTTGGAGGCCAATATAATGTTTATGTAGGAAATCTTGCAGGTACAAAAAGTTCAGGTTTTTACAATACTATTTTGGGGGGAGGGGCTGGTTCTGCAAATGATTTTGGAACGGGAAACGTTGTAATAGGCTACGTTGCGGGCAGAGATATGAAATCAGAAAAAAACGTATTTATTGGAATGGGAGCAGGTTATAACAACGCATCAACGGGCGAAGGTGGAAATGTTTTTATTGGCTGCTACGCTGGGGAAACACTCAGTACAGCAGACCATAGACTTGCCATAGCAAGCAATAGAACTACTCCACCCCTTATTTATGGTGAGTTCGACAATAAAAAGGTAGCCATTAATTCTACAGACCCATCTACATTCACCTTATTTGTAAACGGTACTATCGGGAATAGTAAAGGATTTTATTCAATCTTTGATAATTCAAATCTGAAGGATTCTAAAAGAATAAACGATGCACTTTCAAAAATTGTTAACTTGATAGGCATTGAGTATTATTTAAAAGAGGAAGAAGGAGGTACTACCAAACAAATTGAATTGAATGCAGAGGAGGCTATTGAAATAATCCCGGATCTGATTGATAAAAATGGTGAGCAATATGCCATAAACTACCCTAAGTTAACCGTATTGCTTATTGAAGCAATTAAGGAGCAGCAGCAAACAATCTCTAATCTGAACGAGGTTATAGGGATTCTGAAAACTCGAGACGATCAGATTATGCAAAGGCTGCAACAAATTGAAGAACAACTTAAGAAATAGAGAATTTAAACACTCAACAAGGAGGGCTGCTTTTTATGGGCAGCCTTTTTTGCTGCGCTTAAAGGGCAACATCTAAATACATATTGATGTTTTCCTGACTTGTTCCTTTTAGTGCGGTGCTTCTAATTTTGTAATAAGTTCCGTCATTTTTTGAGTTGGTTGGGCTTTAACGGTTACTATTTTTTGGGTGATGTGATTCAATATTTCTCCATC
>Ga0265295_1004152_pt1 | contig 19808 bp, 16 predicted proteins | sample Munlansysbiofilm_FD_192503 | JGI IMG/M metagenome (GOLD analysis project Ga0265295, IMG submission 192503) | Leachate microbial communities from a municipal landfill in Southern Ontario, Canada - Methane capture system biofilm | ecosystem: Engineered > Solid waste > Landfill > Unclassified ... | reverse complement strand
CGGTAGGTCCTTCCCGGCGACCATCGCTTCGTTCCGCGCACCGAGAAGCATCATCCGCTCGGATGGCTCCGAGTCGATGGTCGCGCGCATCTTGTGATAGACGGTGGCCGTGGGGACGTAGATACACTTCTTGCCCGCGATGAGTGCCCGGATGTTGATGTCCGTATCCTCGCTCATCAGGAAGAAGTCCTCGTCGAAAAGACCGATGTCGTCGAAGAGCGTGCGTCTGTAGAGCACGGCGCCAGCACACGCACCAAGAACGCGGCACGGCTCATCGAAGGCACTCCTCGGCTCGAATATCCCCCGATTCCTCCCCGCTGCTCTGAGGATCGAATAGACGTCGCCGGCAGCGTTCATCAGATGCCGATCGTAGTAGAGGACCATCCTTGATGCAGCGATAGCATAGTCGGGGCGGCTCTCGAGGGCGCCCGCGAGCTGCTCCAACCATTCGGGCTCGACCGCGGTGTCGTTGTTGAGAAGAGCCACGTACGACGTGTCGGCACGCCGGATACCCTCGTTCACGGCGTACGAGAAACCACCGTTCTCGGGCATCTGCACCCACTCGACCTCAGGGAAACGCTCCCGGACAAACCGCTCGCTGTCGTCGGTCGAGGCGTTGTCCACGATAATGACGCGTGTGGGACGGAGCGTCTGTTCGCGAAGCGTGGCGAGACACTCTTCAAGGTGAACGAGTCCGTTCCAGTTAGGGATGACGACGGTGGTAGTCGCGCTCATGACCCTCCGGAAACAAAAGCGGTCGCTGTCGTATCGGACGCCCGACATCATCCCACATCTCGAATGAGACCACGACGGGCTGCTATCATGCCCAGAGGTGGCCGCAGGATCATAAGAGGTCGAGAGAGCAGGTGGCGAGCCGGGTGCAGGGCAACGTTGCGGCTATCGTGGTGCTCTACCGACCGGATGAGTCCGTCCCGGACAACATCGTCAGCTATGCCGATCAGGTCACCTGCGTGTACGCCGTCGACAACTCGGAAGCTCCCGACCCGGACATCAGGCGACGCATGCAAGCACTCCCCAATGTGACCCTCATAGCCAACGGCGCGAATCTCGGGATCGCCACCGCCTTGAACATCGGCATCAGGACTGCGATCTCACACGGCTACGAGCGGCTCCTGACTATGGACCAGGACAGCACCGCCACTACCGGGATGCTTCGCGAGTTGTCCGCGTGCATGGACTCCGACCCGGCGATAGGTCTTGTGTCGCCCGTACATCAGCAGGTAGGCGGAGTCCCGCGCGTCGTCGAACCGGGATGTCGCGACGTTCTGACGGCGATGACATCGGGGAACCTGCTGCGCGCCGCCGCGTACGAGCGGGTGGGCGGGTTCATGGAGGAGCTGTTCATCGATCAGGTCGACAACGAGTTCTGCCTCAGGCTGCATCGGGCCGGACTGAAGGTCATGGAGACTGGAGACGCAGTACTGATCCACCGCGTAGGAGACGTCCGGAGACACCGCTTCCCCTACCCTGCCTACTCATCGAACCACTCGGCGCTTCGACGGTACTACATCGCACGGAATCGGCTGGTGGTCGGCGAGATGTACCGCCAGGAGCATCCCGAGTTCAGAGCCTTCGAGCTCTCGCAGATGCGCAAGGAGGTAGTCAAGATCGTGCTGTACGAACGGCACAAGTACCTGAAGCTGAAGATGGTCCTTCGTGGCATCCGGGACTACCGGCGGGGAGTGCTCGGTGAATATCCGGAGCGATGAGCTCAGGGCACCAAGGTGCGCCTGGCATAAAAGCGTTCGCAACCATGAAGTGGCAGGGACAAGATGAGAGTCATGCTCGGAATGCTCGCCCGCAGCGATCGCAGTCAGGAGCCGTACCTGGATGAGACCCTATCCATCGTCAGTCCATGCTTCGACGGCATCTTCATCCTCGACGACGAAGGGTGCCGGATCGATGACTACTCCGCGCAGCGCAACAGGCTCATCGAAGTAGGCGAGCGCGAGCACTACGACTGGATGTTCATGCTCGACAGCGACGAGTGCATGTTCCCTTCGGACATCGAGGTCCTCAAGACGCGAATGACTCCGGAAAACCGCCTCCTGGTCCTTCCCCGCTACGAGTTCGTGAAGGATCTCGACCACTACGATCCCCAGGGCTACCCGGACTATCAGGGCCGGGTCTTCCGTCTCGGCATCGGATACCAGTTCCGCAAAACGGTCCACGAAGGCCTGTACCGACGCTACTTCCCGGTATCCGAGATGCGCCTGCAGCGCGGCGTACGCTGCGATGACACACCCATCTACCACTACGGACGCGTGAAGAGCACGGCAGAGATGCTACTGAAGCTTCACAACTACAATCTCATCGCCAAAGGTCAGCCCCCGGTCACGGAGCTCCCCGAGGGAACCGATATCAGTAACGGAGAATGGCTTTGGGGAGCTATCACGCGATTCGAAGCGCCTCACCCTTTGCGTGACCAGGACCCCGGATCACGCTGAGCACACCAACGTCGGCCTGTCTCGCTCGCACGCGTCACCCCCGGTCCCGTATGATATCGGCCCCGAGTGCGTCGAGACACGCACGTAGTCGGCTCGCGCGCTCGGCCTCATCCAACCCGGGCGCAACGCCATCGGCGAGTGCAGCGTACTCTGCCTTCAAGACCGGATCGAACGCCTCGTACATGTCGAACGACCGGTCGAAGAACAACGCATTACTCTGGTCGCCTCGACGATAGATATCCGGCGGCTCGCGCCATCGCTCTTGGGCGTATACCCCATCCCACGTGACAAGCCAGCGCCCCAGCCCGAGGTGCTCCGCAAGTCGGGTGATAGATAGTCCTCCGTGTTCGAACTCATAGCGATCGCGATACGTACGGATCCGCAGAGGGTAGCTCATCAGCAACTCGGGGTCACACCAGAATCCAGCAGTCCTGATGTGCGGAGTGACCTCATACGACGCCGAAGCCCCGTACAGACCATCACCATGCTCCTCGAACACCTGGCTCATGCGTTCGAGCCAGCCAGAGCGCGTGAAGTACGTGTACGTCCCGAAACACGCCACCATGTCGCAATCGATATCCCGTGTGGTCCGCAGGAAAGCACCGATATCCCACCCCTTGTTGTCGTGCGAGTGGAACTCGTCGGCGATCCCCTCGAAGAGCGCGTGATCCGCATCAGTAGCTGACGGGCCGTTGAAGACGATGTGCAGCGAGTGCTCGATCTCGGGCCGATGGGTCGTGTAGGTACGGATGAAACGTCGCACTCCACGCTCGAGCTGCTGATCACGCTCCACAGGACATATATAGATGAGGGCGATGCGCAGCGCCTCCGAGCGCATCGCGCCACGCTTGTCTGCGATACATCGATATCGCAACGTCCCCCGGGCGGCAAAGGCTCGTGCGACAAGACGCATGTACGCCCGGGGGACACTTGGTACCCGTCGCCTGAGTATGAACCTCCAGTCGCGCCTCACGTTGCCGACGAACAAGCCCGGGTCCCTGAGCGCGACATGCCATCGGTCGCGCCGCCAGCCTGAGAGCCGCGGGAAGTCACCACACTCATGTCGATCCTTTTGACGCAGCGGCCGTGTATAGGATGCAGAGACTTCACCTGGCAAGACCCGGTTCGCCTTCTTACGGACAGCCACGATAAAACCGTTGCCGACCTTGTCATCGACGTCACGCACCGCGAGCCACGACCAACTGACGCCCGTGTACGCCCGGATCCAGTCGATCATCTCCACGACGTCGTCGGTAAGCCAGAAGTGCTGATGTCCCAATAGTGAAACCGCGTGATCCTCTGGCGCAGTCGCCTCATAGTCCGCAACGACATGGGACAAGGTGGTGCGAGGCATGGATGCATCAAACGTGCGCTCCTTGTGTGGCACGATCATGAAGATGGTCCCACCCACCCGGACGACGCGATCCCACTCGAGGAGTGCGCCGATCGGATCGAGGAGGTGCTCCAGGACGTGTGACGAGATGACGAAGTCCTGACTTCCATCGGCAACAGGAATGTCATCACCGGGGGCCACGATGTCCACCGCGCAGACACTCCCTGCTGCACGAAGCTCTGCTTCCTTGAAGCACGTGTACTCCATCGTGATGTCAACGTTCAGCGCATCAAGGCCAAAGGGGTTGTGTGCGCTTGCACCGATCTCAAGGCCCCGACCTCGGCAAAGCGTGTGCGCGAGCTTTGACTCCCGGTAGACCGTGTCACCCATCAGCGAGTGTCACCCGTGTCCTGACCCGGGTCAGCCCCCATGAGCTGACTGGCGAACAGCCGGTGATACGCTGCGCCGTTCTTCATCAACATGTCGTGCGTCCCCTGTTCGACGATACGCCCCCCATCGATCACGAGTATCTGATCAGCACTCACGACGGTCGCGAGCCTGTGTGCGATGACGATGATGGTCTTCCTGCCATGAAGACGGCCGATCGCTTGCTGGATGAACGACTCGGACTCAGAGTCCAGCGCACTGGTGGGCTCATCGAGCACGATGATGGGCGTATCGGCGAGCAGGATCCGCGCGAGTGCGATGCGCTGACGCTCACCGCCAGAGAACCGCACGCCCTGATCGCCGATGCCTGTGTCCAGTCCCTCGGGTAGCTCGTACACGAAGGTCGCATAGGCATCCTCTAGAGCGGCTCGGATACGAGCCTCATCCGGCTCCCCATCGAGCCCGTACACGAGGTTCGCCCTCACGGTATCGTTGAACAGCATCGCCGACTGCGTGAGCAGCCCGATCCCTCGGCGCAGCGAACCGATATCGAACTCCTTGATGTCGATGCCGTCAAAGGTGATGGTACCGCCCGTGACGTCTCGTAGCCGCGGAAGCAACTCCACCAGCGTCGACTTGCCGCCCCCCGAGCGACCCACGATCGCAGTCAGTGACCCCACCGGGATCTCAAGCGATATCCCATCGAGGACACGCGCACCGGCGACGACCTGGTCATCGACCGGACCCTCCATCGGTGGATACTCGAACATGACATCGGTGAAGACGAGGTTCCGCTCGATGCCCGTGAACACCGTTCCGCCACCCCGTATCGTGTCCGATGCTCGCGCGTCTTGTGTCATGTCTCTCACCAACAGCAGACCCGCGATGTTGGTCGAGATCATCTGGCGCCCGTGATTGAACTCCTTGACCTTCGCGTTCAGCCGGTTCAGCAGGAACATCACGAGCCCAAGCTGGGCAAGCGACATGTCGAACTGACTGATCCCGAGATACAGCGTGATGAAGACCGAGAGCATGAGGAGCGGATCCGCCGTGACCTCGACACCCGCGCCAAGACGGGCCTGCTTCACCGAGATGAGGCGCATCTCGTCGGAGTACTCATCGATCCGCTCCCACTCGGCGGACTCCTGATGGCGCAGCTTGATGAGTCGGATGAGGGACAGCCGTTCGACGATGCGGGCGGTCATACGCTGACTGACCTCGGCCGCCACCGCACCATACTCCCTGCTGCGAACCATGTTCGCTTTCACCACGCCCGAGATGAGAAGCGCGAACATCACGGTGATCGCGGTCAGCGGCAGCGACAGAGCGACAAGGATCATCACGTAAAGGAACATCAGTATGCCAAGAGACATCTGCTTGATGACCAGCAGTACTGCGATGCCCGCAGTGTTCGTCTGGTGGATGATCACGCCGATGATGTCACCGAGTCCATGTCGCACGAAGAACTCGGGGTCGGCGTCCATGACGGCGCGCAGAGCGCGCATCCGAAGACGCATCCCGATGCGGCCGGCGACGATCGCCGCATACCACGCGTTCGCGTAGAAGACGGCCTGACGCAGCAGGATGGGTGTGAAGGCCATCCCGAGAAGTACAGGTAGCGTCAGCGGTAGGTGTAACAGATCCGTGAACCGCGCGATGGTCGACCAGACGATCCCGGAACCGGTGGTGATCGCAGTCTCACCACTCTCGGCGAACTGAAGGATCGGAAGGAGCAGTGAGAGTCCCATGCCCTCGAAGAACGCGAACAGCACAGCAAAGAAGACCAGACTGGCGATCTCGGACTTCTTGACCTCGACGATGGAGAACATCCGCCTGACGGCGTTGATCCGAAGGTACTCGTTCAGGAACCCGATGACACGTGTGAACACGGTAGCCTATTCTCTCTTGTAGATTGAATCCTCACGTCAGCGTAACGCAACGACCATGATTCCGCCCCTGCTCGTGTATCCTTGCAGCCGTACTCACTCTCACTGGAAGAGACGCATGCCCGACAAGCTGCCGATCATAGATACCCCGGAGCCTGAAACATCCCCACCGCAGACCCAGCGCAAGCAGGTGCGCCTCGGGTCCGCGTCGGCCTTCGCCTTCTCGGCGCAAGTCCTCGCGCTGGTCACGAGCTTCGTGGCGAGTGTGCTGATCGCACGCACCCTCGGCCCTGTCGGCAAAGGTCAGCTCTCGGTCGTGCAACAGGTACTCAACATCCTCTCGGTGGTCCTCAACATGGGTATCACCACCGCTAACACCTACTTCATCGGCAAGAACCGACACGGAGTCGGAGAGGTGCTCGGCAATTCGTTCCTCGCATCTATAGTTCTCGGACTGATCGGCGCGCCGCTCCTGTGGCTGTTCACGATGGGGCCGGCGGCAGTCGTCGAGGGCATCCCGCTCGCAGCGATGGCGATCACCATCGCACTTCTGCCGATCGCACTCGGCAACCAGTTCGTCCAGGGTATCAACGTGGGCGTTGGCGAGATGAAGGCGATCTCCCGTACCCAGATGGTCGGCACCGCAGCCTCGATCGTAGTCATCCTCATCGCTTGGAAGCTCGACCGGCTCACCGTCCCGATCGCCATGCTGGCCACCGCCGTCAATGTGGCCATCACCTTCCTGCTCAACACCATCCGGCTCTTCAAGCGCTACACGCAACACATCAGGATTCATCTTGCCACGATGCGCGAAGCCACGACGTACTCGTTCAAGGCGTACTTCAACCACCTTGCGACGTACCTCAACTACCGTGCCGACATCATCATCGTGGGATATCTCGCGGGCGCCGAGACTGTCGGCATCTACTCGATCGCAGTGATGGCGGCCGAGTTGATGTGGTACGTCCCCAAGGCGCTTGCTCAAGCACTGCTCTCCAAGAGCGTGCAGGCCGGCGAACAAAGTGCCGACATGCTCGCGATGCGCAGCAGTCGGGTCACAGCCGCACTCATGCTCCTGATCTGTGCGGTAGCCGCAGCACTCATCAACCCGCTGATCCGGCTGTTCTACGGTGCCGAGTTCCTGCCTGCCGTACTACCGTTCCTCGTACTGCTGCCGGGCGTGTGGCTGAACGGCATCTCTCAGGTGCTCTTCGCCAACCTCACCTCCAAGGGGCTACTCTACCCCTGGATCGCCATGACGACCGCAGCAGCGAACGTGGCCATCAACATCGCGCTCGTGCCGAGAATGGGCGCGATGGGTGCCGGGCTCGCCTCCTCGATCTCTTATGGCGCCGGCGCGATCGCCATAATGACGATGTTCGCGCGAGCCACCGACGCCAGGCCGCGGGACTGGCTGCTCATCAACGCCCGCGACATCCAGGCGGTCTCGAGTGCCGCGCGCGGCTACATCAAGCAGGGGCTGAAGCGCTCGACCTGAAGTCGTGCGCTACTCCAGGTTCGGCTCGATGCGCTCCTCGGCGGTACCTCCGAGCGTACGCTCCAGGCTCTCCCGCAGCTGCGACCCGTACTCCTCGGTCTCGAGCGCTATCGCGATGTTGGCCTCGAGCCATGACAGCACGTTGCCGGTATCGTAGCCCGGGTCGTCCATCGTCACCGCATAGATCTCTTCGTGACGCAACAACTCGCGAAGCGCGTCGGTGAGCTGGATCTCCCCGCCTCGCCCCGGCTCGATATGCGGCAGAAGCTCCATCACCTTCGGAGTCAGCAAGTATCGGCCGAAGATGGCGAGATTAGACGGCGCCTCGTTGGCGGGCGGTTTCTCCACCAGATCGGTGACCTCCCATACGCCCGGTTCCACTTCGCGACCAGCGATGACCCCGTAGCGGCTCACGAACTCACGCGGAACGGGCTGTACGGCGATGACTGACGCACCATGCTTCTCGTAGGCCTCTATGAGCCTGGGCAAACAGTTCTGCCGCGGCACGATGACATCGCCGAGCATGACGAAGAACGGCTGATCGAGCGTATGAGGAGCGGCACACATCACCGCATGTCCAAGACCACGAGGTCGGCCCTGACGCACATAGAAGACATTCGCAAGATCCGGGATCTGCCTGACCTGGCGCAGCTTATCCATGCTACCCACACGCTCCAGCAGATCCTCTAGTTCGGCCGAACGGTCGAAATGGTCCTCGATCGCACGCTTCCCACGGCCTGTGATGACCAGGATGTCATCGACGCCAGCAGCGACCGCCTCCTCGACGACGTACTGGATGACCGGCTTGTTCACAACGGGCAGCATCTCTTTGGGCTGCTCCTTCGTGACGGGAAGAAATCGTGTACCAAGTCCGCCAGCCGGGATGATCGCCTTCATGTACATCTCTCCTTTGTCTCGCTATGCGCGAGACGACCAGAACGTATGGCGCGGCACGGATATCCGCGCCGCCGACACCAGCGTACACGACACCGCAGGGACTGCAATAGAAGAGAAGAGGGCCACCCGAAGGCGGCCCTCTTGGTCACACAGCAAACACCACCTACAGCCCTGCAAGCACGTCTTCCGCCGCCGACGTCATCGTGTCGATATCCTCGTCGGTATGCGCAAGCCCTACGAACGTCGCCTCGAACTGGCTCGGGGCGAGCATGATGCCATGCTCGAGCATGCCGCGGAAGTAGGCGGCGTAGCGCTCGGTGTCGCTCGTGGACGCCGACGACCAGTCCCGGACAGTCTCCGCCGTGAAGAACATAGTCGACATCGCACCCACGCGGGTCAGAAAAGCATCGACACCTGCGCCCTCTACGGCCGCACGAAGTCCGGCCTCAAGGCGGGCGCCCTTGCGCTCGAGCTCATCGTAGACGCCGGGCTTAGCCAGCTCGGTCATCAGGGCAAGGCCAGCCACCATGGCGACCGGGTTACCCGAGAGCGTGCCTGCCTGATAGACGGGACCGTTCGGCGCCAGATGCTCCATGATCTCGCGCCGACCACCGAACGCACCTACAGGGAAGCCACCGCCGATGATCTTCCCGAGTGTGGTGAGGTCGGGCATCACGCCGTAGCGCTCCTGCGCGCCGCCGTGCGCCACCCGGAATCCCGTGATGACCTCATCGAAGATGAGTACGGTGCCATGCGCGCTGCAAAGCTCACGGAGTCCCTCGAGAAAGCCGACCGCGGGTGGCACGACGCCCATGTTCCCGGACACTGGCTCCACGATGATGGCAGCGATCTGCTCGGGGTACGCCTCAAGCGCTTCACGCACTGCATCGATATCGTTGTACGGCAAGACCATCGTATCGGCCACCGCACCCCTGGTGACGCCGGGCGTACCGGGGATGTTGAGCGTCAGCAGGCCACTTCCCGCCGCAGCGAGCAGCGCATCAGAGTGACCGTGATAGTTACCGTCGAACTTGATGAACCTCTCGCGTCCTGTGTACCCGCGCGCCAGGCGGATGGCGCTCATCGTCGCCTCGGTACCACTGCTGACCATACGCACCATCTCGATGGACGGGACGGCCTCGATGACCGCTTCGGCAGCACGGATCTCGATCTCGGTAGGGGCGCCGAAGCTTGTGCCCTTACCCAACTGCTCGCGCACCGCGTCGAGTACGACATCCGGCGCGTGACCAAGGATCATCGGACCCCACGACGCCACGAAGTCGATGTACTCGTTACCGTCGACGTCCCACACGCGCGAACCTTTCGCGCGCTCGTAGAACAGCGGGTCGATACCGACACTCTTGAACGCCCGGACCGGCGAGTTCACGCCGCCGGGAATGACGCGCTGTGCGCGAGTGAACATATCCGTGGAGTGTGCATGCTGCATGGAGTAGAGCCTCCTAGAGGATCGACGATTGCCGAGTCCAGAGTATACCAGGAGCCCCCAGCGCCACGGCGGCTCCGCCTCAGTCGCCCTCGGAGAAGTACCGCATCGACGCACGCTTCAGCTCACGCAGCGGGTATGCGATCCTCGGCGCATCAAGGTCCGAGGCGCTACGGATACGCCCGATCGTCCGGTCGAGCGACGTCCGATCGTGGGTCTCCACGATCGCGACTATCGCCTTGCCACCTCCCGGAATCCGACGGTCGAAGCAGTGCACCACCTCGGGAAATGCAGCGATGATATCACCCGCCCCTTCAGGATCGCGCGGGTTGATCCACACCGTCAACGCCAGCCGCCAGGGCTCAGTACGCACGTGCAGGGTTGCCCTGAACTGCTGCACCACTCCGCTTTGTACGAGCGCACGAACATCGTCGAAGACCTGCTGCTCGTCGGCGTCGTACCCGCAGTCAGCAAGCGTGGAGGCAAGGCTCGAGAAGGGGCGCTCCATCAGCGGAAGATCGCCCTGGAGGAGCCGCACCAGGGCGCGCCTGCCCACATCCAGGGGCTCCCCTGTACGCGCGACACGCTGCGGCGATTCGGGTACACCGTCGGCGTCGAACGCATGGGTCACCCGGTACTCCTCGGATCCCAGGACCCGGAACCGATCGACCGCACCGAGACGCGCCGCAAGCTCGCTCTCGGCGATCTCCAGCCTGGCTGCAGACGGGACAGACAGTACGAACCACAGCCGATACCTGTCGTTCATCTCAAAAGCGTGCGTCACGTTTGGCACGTCTGCGAGTACCGAGGCGACATCACCCATGTCCTCCTCGGTCAGTGCTACCGCACACAGACTCGTCTGATAGCCGAGCGCCGCAGGCGACAGCACTGCGCCGACCCTCCGCAGTGTGCGGTCGTCTCGTAGCTCTCGGATCACGACGATCACATCGTCCCCGGTCATGCCGATACGCGCGCCGAGGTCGGCGAAGGGCCGGAGCGTGACCGGAAGTCCATCATCGAGTGCTACAAGAAGCCGGGAACGGCGCTCTTCAGAAACGTCTGTCATAAGTCCTCTGGTGTCGGCGGATTGTCGGTACTGTCGTGCATCGCTGTACGGTCCACCGCGGAGCTGGTCGACCGGGACCACCCTAGCATCGCCTACGCTCGACCGTCGACCGTCAGCATGGCGCAGAGGGTATCGAACTGCGCGAGGGCAGCGTCCCGCACGGCGGGGCGCTGCTGCGCGATCGCACGGGCAAGCACCAGACGCTGATCCACGAGCGCTCTGAGTCGTCCGATAAGAGCGTCCGGGTCGTGATCGCTGTAGTCGAACGCCCACTCCTCGAGCCCGAACTGAGCCATCACCTCGAGGTACTTGTGACTCCAGCCTAAGACGAGCACAGGAACGTCGACCGACAGAGCCCCCACCATCGCGTGGAAGCGTGACACGGCAGCACAGTCGCACCGCTCTACGATGCTGCGGATCGCCCCGGCACTCATGTCCCCGTTCACGCCGAGGACACGCCCATCATGCACGCGATCGCCGAGTCGCTCCATGACCTGCCGGATGATCGGCAGGTCGTTGTTTCGCAGTCGATCGCCACTGCTCGCCCTGGTGGCGTTGGGGAACATCACGACCGCGTATCCGTCGGCGATCATCGCTTCGGCGGCCTTGGCCAGCATGCCCGGGTAGTCCCAGCCCTCGGCGATCGCATGACCGGCTATCACCGAGCTCGGACACAGGCCCACCACCGTCACATCGTGCTGCCGGAGCGCATCGAGTGCGGCTGCGAGGCTCGCGGCGGCCTCCTCACCCTCGCGAGAAAGCGTGTCGCGTGGCTCGAATGCGAACGCCGTGTCGGGCGCAGGCAGCGTACGCGCAGCCGGGAAGTCGACATCCTGCAGGTGTCCGAGCGTGACGTCACCGCGCGGCACGACGAGCTTGCAGCAGTAGAGCAGACGTGACGCGGCTTTGTTGGGAAGACTCCGGAACGGACCGACCGCCTGCGAGAGCTTGAACACCGGTACGCCGAGAAGCATGGCGGGCAGGATGGATAAGACGTTGAACGGCAGGAACTTCTCCCGGCCGTCGATGAACGAGACACCCGCAAGATCCACAAGGGCATCCGCTCGGGCAAGATCACGCACGGCTGCCGGAGCGATACAGGAAGCCGGACGAGCTAGCCCGACGAGGCGCAACAGACCAAGAATCGACGAGAACGGGAAGTGCACCGCCACGAGACTCAGCGGCGTCGCCGATCGCACCGTGACGGCCGGGTCATCGATGAGCTCCCGATCGCGCTCGGGGTAGTACGAGTACACGATGAACCGAGCATCGGGCCACCGGTCCCGCAGCCTGCCTATGGTCGCCTCCAGCATCGCCTCGGCACCACGATTACCCCAAACCGTGGCCGCGATTATCGCGATGACCATGTGGCGTGGCGTCGCCGCCCCGATCGACTCCAGCCCCTTGAGCAGAAGCAGCTGTAGCTTAAGAAGACGACGGGGCTTACGCAGGACCGCCTGCACGCCCGCCTCGGTCTGCGTGGCATGGGCGGTGCGCATGACGATGCGCGCCGCCCACTGCTCGTGCCAGCGCACACGAAGTGAGCGGGTGTCGCGCACACACATGCCGAGGCGTGCTCCGACGCGCGCGCGAGCGCTCGTGTTGAAGTGGAACGGCGCGACCCGACGCTGGCCATCGAGCACGTCCTCGATACGGAGCGGCTCGGAGATGAGGTGTCCCGACATCACGGAAGACTCCAGTACGCGTTGCCCCGTCTCTGTTTTCACGAGGACCGCCGTGTGCTTGACAGGGTCGTCTTTGAATCGATACGCCCAGATGTCACCCATCGACAGATCCGCCTGATAGCCGAAGTGATCTCCGCACGCCAGACACTTGCGTGCACAGGCGACGTACAGGTTCTGGTAGAGGTTGTAGTAGCTCGACGGCTTCTCGACCACGGTCCCGTCGGCAAAAGTGGCCTGCAGCCGTCCGCGCCAGTGACCCACACGGAAACGGAAGGCTGTGAGCTCGCTGTCGCGCTTCTCGGTCTGGAGACGCCCGGTCACCGCGTCGATGAGCTCCGGGCGAGACGCGTGTCCACAGAACAGGGCGATACGCACGCAGACACGCGAGTCGAGTTCCGGCCGCCTGCGCAGGGAGTCAATCTCACACGGCAGGCCTACGACCGCGAAGCGTCCCGGAGTAGCGGCGATGAGCGGAAGCCCGTCCCGGACGAAGTCGCCCAGCACGTACGTGCTGCCGCGAGCAGCCAGGATCTCGTCACGCGTGGTCGCCAGCAGATAGCGCGGGCGCACCTGTCCGCCCTCTACCACGGTCCTGCACACGAGCGCGCCATCGATCTCCCCCGACTCCAGAAGCGCGACGAGCACCGCGCTCACGGCACCACCCGAGGCCGCCAGATCACGAACGCCCTCGTCAGCAGCGTGGGTGAGCCTCGCCTCGAGGTACTCGCCGAGGTATGCCTCAGCGATCTCCGGCGTCCAGCGCACCGCAGTCAGGCGCTCCGCCAACCGACCGAGGTTCACTGTGGCTCACTCCCCTTCGCGTCGACCACACGACCCGACAACGACAGATGGATACCGGTCGTGCGCAGCAGGTAGTACGTCGCAGGCACGCCGAGAAGCACCAGCCACACAAGGGTCACGGCACGATCGATCACCGAGGCCGCCAGTCCCACCGCCGGTGCGATACCCACAGCACTCGAGCCGAGCGCCGCACCCCCCTCCTTGAATCCGAGAGCTCCGGGGATCACGCTGAGGCGTGCCGCAACGATCGAGAGTGCAGTCGTTACCACCGCCGAGCCGAACGGCACGGCAAACGACAGCGCCTCGAACGCCAGAACCATGCGCACCGAGGCGAGCATCACGAGTGCGAAGTTGAGAACGATGTCGATGACAAGGAGTCGGGTGTCACCGAAGAGCACTCCGACACCGTCCACCGCCCGTCCGAGGAGACGCACGCTCCGCCTGCTGTGATCGGCGTACCGCCCCTCATGCCGCTGCCGGCTCCAAGCGACCAGACCGACCACGACCGCGGTAGGAACAAAGACCAACGCCCATGCCAGAGCCTGCTCGCGTCCCTCGATCAGCAGAAACGTGCCGGCCGCGACCGCGCCCACCCAGAGGTGGATCACGCTGCTCCCCGCAGTGAGCGCTGCGAAGTCGGCAAGCCTCACCCGATGGCGGGTGCGCAGGATGAGACCGTTGATGACCGTCCCGGCCTTCATCGGCAGGTAGTTAAGTGTCGAGACCATCAGTCCGAGCAGCATCGTATCCCCAAACGGGATACGTCCGCCGAACCGTCCTGCAAGCACCTGCAACTCGACCCCGTTTATGATGAACGTGCACAACGCGCTCGCCGAGATGAAAGCGAACAGGCCGAAGTCGAGCGACAGGACCATCTTGAGGTCATCCGCCCGCGTGACGAATATCCACGCCAGGAAGGCCACGGATGCGATGACAGACGCCCACTGTGCGATAGCAGCCAACCCGCTGAAACGACGCGGCGCCTCCTGGCCCCCGGTCGACTGCGGTACGCTTCCGTCCTGTGGCGCCTTGATCATCGCGCTGGTCCCTACTCGGCGCACTCCCCGGTCCAACCTGGTGGCTCGTAGATGCAGTACGGCTCCGAGGCAAGATAGTCGCCGGTCACCGCGAGTGCACGAGCGCGGCAACCGCCGCAGACCGCCTTGTACTCACATGCGCCGCACTTGCCCTTGAGGAGCGAGTAATCGCGAAGCTCGTTGAAGACCTTGGACTCCGTCCATATCTTCGAGAACGGCTGCTCTTTCACGTTGCCGAGCTGCATATCGAAGTAACCGCACGGCTGGATGTCGCCCACATGGCTGATGAAGCAGAACGTGATCCCTCCGAGGCAGCCGCGCGTCATCGCATCGAGGCCGTACTCCTCACGCGTGACCTTCTTACCCTCGAGCTTCGCCTGCTGCCGGATGATGCGGTAGTAGTGCGGGGAGTCGGTCGGCTTGAAGTGGAGCGGGCTCGTCTTCTGACGGTGATACGCCCACGTGAGCACCCGCTCGTACTCCTCGGGAGGAAGCTCCTTGTCGAGCATGTCACTTCCCCGGCCCGTCGGTACGAGCATGAAGATATGGAATGCATCGATGCCGAGCTCCTCGGCGAGGTCGTGCACGTCAGCCACCTTGTCGTAGTTGAGCGTGGTGACCGTCATGTTGATCTGCACGCCGACGCCGTGCGCCTTGGCCATCTTGATACCGCGGATGGAGGCGTCGAACGCACCCGGCACACCGCGGAACGCGTCGTGCCCCTCGGCGGTCGGGAAGTCGATGGAGACGGAGATGCGCGGGATCTTGTGCTCGGCCATCTTGGCCGCGATATCCTCGGTGATGAGCGTGGCGTTGGTGCCGATCACCGGCATCGCACCCTTCTCGTGCAGGTAGTCCACGATCTCCCAGATATCGGGACGCATGAGTGGCTCGCCACCGGTAAGGATCACGATCGGATTGGAGATGGTGACCATGTCATCGATCGTCGCCTTGATCTCGTCCAGCGACAGCTCGCCTTCGTAGTGACCGAACTCGGCTGCCGCCCTGCAGTGTGCACACGACAGGTTGCAGCTACGCGTGATCTCCCATGCGATGATGCGCGGCGCCTTGATGCCCGTGCGCTCTTCATACGCAAGCGCCTCCGGGCCGCCACCCGGTCGGAAGCCGACGGAGCGCGCCCCGCCATGCCGCTGACGATCCATCGGGATACCCGCAGGGTGACCACCGGGGTGACCTGCCTCCGAGCCCATCGCGATACCGACGCCCTCGGTGCCGCAAGGCGCCATCACGTCGGCGAGCTCCTGCTCGGAGATCGTCGGGCGGCTCTCACCGAACCCGCCCTCGAGATCGAGATCCGGACGGGTGTCCGCGTTGCCTACGTTATCTGCCATGGTTCGCCTTCCTCACTGGTTGCTCACTCGGATATCGGAACGACTACGACCGCCGTCCCGTACGCGATGATCTCGTTGGTCGACTGCATGATTTCGGTAGAGTCGAACCGCATGCCGATGATACAGTTAGCGCCCATCTGCTGCGCGTTGGCCTCCAGCCGCTCGAGAGCCTGCTCCCGGGCGTTTTCGGCCAACTCGGACAACTCGTTGATCTCGCCACCCACGATAGTGCGAAAGCCCGCGATCGCGTTGGCGACAACGTCGCGGCTGCGCACCGTGATACCCCAGCACAGCCCGAGCGTACGCTCTATGTGGTACCCCACGGGCGCATCGTTGGTCGTGTAGATCGGGAGCCGTCTCTTGGGCGTCATGCTCATCGGATCACAAGTCCTCCTTGAGCCATCGCGCCGCATCCTTGGCGTGGTACGTGATGATCATATCGGCGCCCGCACGTCTCATCGAGAGCAGCGTCTCGAGTACCACGCGCTTCTCGTCGATCCAGCCGTTCAGTGCCGCCGCTTTCACCATCGCGTACTCGCCACTCACGTTGTAAGCACACGTGGGATACTCGAACTCGTCTTTCACGCGACGCAGGATATCGAGGTACGCGAGCGCCGGCTTGACCATCACGATGTCGGCACCCTCATCGATGTCGAGCGCAGTCTCGCGAATCGCCTCATCAGTGTTGGCAGGATCCATCTGATACGCACGGCGATCGCCGAACGACGGTGCACTGTCTGCCGCATCGCGGAACGGACCGTAGTAGCCGCTCGAGTACTTGGCCGAGTACGCCATAATCGGGATATCGGCGTAGCCCTCGGCGTCGAGTGCCGCGCGGATCGCGCCCACACGACCGTCCATCATGTCCGAAGGCGCCACCATGTCCGCACCCGCCTCGACGTGGCTCACCGCTGTCTGCGCGAGCATCTCGAGCGTGACATCGTTCATGACGTAGCCGGTGTCATCGAGAATGCCACAGTGCCCGTGGCTCGTGTACTCGCACATGCACACGTCGGTGATCACCGTGAACTCAGGATCGTGCGCCTTGATAGTCCTGATCGCCTGCTGCACGATACCGTCCTCGGCGAATGCGCCGCTACCGGCCTCGTCCTTCTCCGACGGAATGCCGAAGAGGATGACCGCGGGGATACCGAGAGCGACCAACTCATCGATCTCGGCGGACAGCTGGTCGAGCGAGATATTGAAGACACCCGGCATCGAAGACACCTCACGGCGCACACCAGTGCCGGACTCAACGAACAGCGGGTAGATGAGACTGTGTGCCTCGAGCGTGGTCTCGCGCATGAACGAGCGAAGCGTCTCGGTGCGACGCATGCGACGCGGGCGATACGTAGGGAACTCCACAGTGCCTCCTTACGCGGACACCGCCCCGGACACGCAGTCTGTGGGCGACACCCCGGACGATCGGACTACAGTGCGCTACTCGTCAGCCTTGAGCGTCTCGGCGGGTTTTCCGTCAAGGACCTCGGCGGCGGCCGCCCGCTTACCGGAACGCTTGCCTGTCACGAAGTCGACGTACTGCGAGTATTTGGCAGCCGCGACAGCAGCCGCGACTCCGACGAAGACCCAGAACGCCATCTGCACGAAGATATAGATGATCTGCCCGTACTGGTTGAACCATGCCATGAATCCAGTGGACGCTACACCGGTCATTTCCATCGTGGACCTCTCTTCCCGGGTGATTATCGATAAAAACAGTCGGGACGACCCGCTTTCGCGCGGCCGCCCCGGCAGAGTATCTGGTGGAGATGAGCGGGCTCGAACCGCCGACCTCTGCGTTGCGAACGCAGCGCTCTCCCAGCTGAGCTACATCCCCATCGACTGCGACCAGTCCCATCAAGGCCGGGCGCAGATGTATACAATGCCGAGCGATGCTCGCTTTGTCAATCTCACACAACGTCCGGATCCACGCCGCACAAGCACCTACCGACCGTACTCGTCGAGCGCTGCAACGAGTGCTGGCGCCGTATAGTCGGACGGCTCAACGTCGATCCGCAGTCCCGCGTCCCGGGCCGCCGCAGCCGCGATCGGACCGATCACCGCGACGACCAGACGATCGAGGTCCACGTCTCCGACGAGGCGGAGAAAGCCCCTCACCGTCGAGGGCGACGTGAAGGTCACCGCATCGGCATCACCGGCCCGCAGACGCTCGAGCACGGCAGGATCACCTGGCCCGACCACCGTCTGGTAGACCGGCACCACATCGACCCGGGCGCCACGCTCGCGTAACCCGTCCGGAAGTACTTCCCTAGCCTCGAGTGCCCGTGGCAGAAGCACCCTCGTCCCCTCACCGACGCCCCGGGCGCACAGTGCCTCTAACACACCCTCGCCCACGTACTCATCGGGAACCAGATCGGCCTCGATACCGTGGCTCCGAAGCGCCGCAGCCGTCGCCGGCCCGACCGCAGCGACCCGCAACCCATGCAGATCCCGGGCATCGAGATCGCTCATCGCCATCCGCTCGAAGAACCGCTCCACTGTGTTGACCGACGTGAACACCGCCCATGCATACACGTCGAGACCGCAAAGCGCGGCATCGAGGGGAGCCATGTCGGGTGGATCGACGATCTCGATCGACGGGAACACCAGCGCCTCGGCACCTGCGGACTCCAGCAGACCCGCGAGGGTGCCCGCCTGCTCACGCGAGCGCGTCACAACCACCCGTCTATCCGCTAGCCAGCCCATCGTACGTCTCGCCTCCGCATCAGCTGCCGAGCAGTGTATCGACCGAACCGTCCGGCGAGGCTGCGCGGACCTCCGCAAGTATCTCGACAGCGCCAAGCGAGCGCAGTACCTCGACCATCGCGTGACCCAGTGCCTCAGGCTCACCCGCATCACCACACATCTGGTGACGAACGATGCGTTCGCCATCGACCGAACCCACCATCGCGTCCATGGTGAACGTGCCTTCCTCATACCGTGCGTACGCACCGATCGGCACCTGGCAGCCACCATCGAGCGACTTCATCACGACACGTTCGGCCGTCACACACTCCATCGTCTCCGGATGACCGATCTGCTCCAGTATGCGGAGCATGAACTCATCGTCCTCCCGGATCTCGATACCGATCGCGCCCTGGCCTACCGCAGGCACCATCTGCGTGACCGGCACGTAGCTCGTGATGCGATTGGCCCAACCCATACGGGTGATCCCCGCCGATGCAAGGAGCACCGCGTCGAGCTCGCCGTTCTCGGCCTTGCGCATCCGCGTATCGAGATTGCCCCGGACATCGATGATCTCGAGATCGGGCCGCAGGTGCACCGCCTGCGAACGGCGGCGCAGACTCGACGTGCCGAGCTTCGCGCCCTGCGGGAGCGTCGTGAGGTCATAGCCGGCTCCCGATACCACCGCATCACGCGGGTCGACGCGCTCTGGCATCGCCGCGATGATGCAGCCATCCGGCAGCCCGGTGGGTACGTCTTTCATAGAGTGGACACACAGATCCACAGTGCCCGCCAGGAGCTCAAGTTCGAGCTCCTTGGTGAACAACCCCTTGCCGCCCACCTTTGCAAGCGGGACGTCCAGGATCTTGTCGCCTGTGGTCTTGATGATCTTGAGGCTCACCGGCAGGCCGGTGACCTCCTCGAGTCTCGCCTTGATGTACTCGGACTGCCACAACGCGAGCTTGCTTCCTCGCGTGCCGATGACCAGCTCTTTACGCTCCACAGTCGCCGATACCCTCCCCTGTCTCTGTCTGTCTGTCCACGATCTCGCGCGCGCGTAGATTGATCAGATTGCGAAACGCGCCGGGACCCTGTTTGTCTTCCGAGTCGTCGAGCCCGTACAGCACGCGGGCAGCGTCTACGTAGAGATAACCATCTTTGCCGACCGACAGCTTCTTCAACCGCGCGGTAGGGCCGTGGAGCAGCTTGTTCACGATCGCGCAGGTCATCGCTTCAACGGTCTTTCGCTCCTTCTCGGAGAGGTCGAGG
>Ga0265295_1004151_pt1 | contig 19818 bp, 21 predicted proteins | sample Munlansysbiofilm_FD_192503 | JGI IMG/M metagenome (GOLD analysis project Ga0265295, IMG submission 192503) | Leachate microbial communities from a municipal landfill in Southern Ontario, Canada - Methane capture system biofilm | ecosystem: Engineered > Solid waste > Landfill > Unclassified ... | reverse complement strand
CAATGTCTCCAAGAGCGGATAAGCGAACGAGCGCGATGCGAGATAGTTCTTTTTTCATAAGCGCTATTGTATCGAAGAGTGCATAAAATCTTATTTAGTTACGCTTTGCTATAATTGCGCAATTTCATTAAAGGCATCTGCGTATGGTTCCATCAGATTTTAAAGACTTTTCCGAAGGTCGTATAAAAACAAGGGCATATTTTTGTTACCTTTTTTCTAAAAATATCCCTAACAGGCTCCCTTCGATAAGTGAAGAGATGATTATGTCCCGACTTTTAAAGATCAAAGGGGATATAGAAAATTGCGACGGCGTCTATCTTCTTGATCACAAAGGGGTGCAGGTTACTCCGACGTTTACGAAGCACGGGCAGATCGACGAAGATGCGGGAAAAATTCGTGCCGATAGGGCGTACTACTACCGCGCAGTGCGTGAAGAGCGCTGTACGATCACCGATCCGTACCCTTCTTTAATAACGGGTGATTTTTGTGTGACCGCTTCTCAGCCGATATTTTGCGAAAACGGCAACCTCAAATATGTGGCATGTCTAGATATCCCCTTTACCGAAGCGCTCCGCATAGGACACCTTAATACCTTCGATACCTTTTTTGCAAATATGTTCAAATACACCTACGGGCTCTTTGCGTTTGCCCTTATCGCCGTGGCTCTTTTGTTGTTTCTCAACGGCGTTCAAAGCTTTTTTATGTACGAGATTGCGGTGGGTCATTTCGATGCGAAAAACGTGTTTGAAGCGACGATCTTGCTTACCCTCTCTCTGGCGATTTTCGATCTCTCCAAGACGATTATAGAAGAGGAGATTATGGGGCGCAACCGCGATCACAACGTCTCGGGACCTCATAAAACAATGGTACGTTTTTTAGGTTCGATCATTATCGCACTCTCCATCGAAGCACTAATGCTAGTCTTTAAATTTGCGATCACCGATCCCGAAAAACTGATGTATGCGATGTATATCGTAGGGGGTGTGGCGATGCTCTTAATCGGGCTTGCCGTGTATATAAAATTTACGAAACTAAAGATTGAAGAATGATAGGAATCGTCGATTACAACATGGGAAATCTTGCAAGCGTACAAAACGCGTTTGCAAAGTTGGGTGCGCAGACGGCGATCGAGTCCGATCCGCAAAAGTTTGGCATGTACGAAAAGCTGCTGCTTCCTGGAGTAGGGGCATTCGGGGATGCGATGGAGCATCTAAAAGCGCGCAATATGGTAGAGCCTTTGCGAGCGTATGCCGCAAGCGGTAAGCCGATGCTCGGTATTTGCCTTGGGATGCAGCTGCTTTTTGAGAGCAGTGAGGAGTTTGGAAGCAACGAAGGTTTGGGACTCATTAAGGGGAAGGTGATCGCTTTTGATACGACACGCATGAGTAGTGAGCTTAAAGTGCCCCATATGGGATGGAACAGAATGTTTACCAAAAACCATCCCCTTTTTGAAGGACTCGACGAGGAACATTACCTCTATTTCGTGCACTCGTTTCATGCGGTATGCGAGGATGAAGCCGACGTGATCGGTACGAGCGTTTACGGGTACGAGTTTGCTTCTGCTGTGGCACATGCCAACGTGATGGGTATTCAGCCGCACCCTGAAAAAAGTCACAAAAACGGGTTGAAAATTTTAGAAAATTTTATAAAGTTATAAAGGGAATCAATGACATTATATCCTGCAATCGATCTCAAAGACGGCAAAGCGGTACGTTTAACCAAAGGGCTTATGGAGAGTGCCAAAATCTACTCGAACGAGCCATGGGAGCTCGTGAAAAAATTTGAAGAGATGGGAGCGGAGTGGGTGCACCTCGTCGATCTCAACGGTGCATTTGCCGGAGAACCGAAAAACCTTGAGCAGATTATAAAAATCCGTCAAAATTGCAACGTCAAACTTGAACTCGGCGGCGGTATCCGCGATGAGAAGACGATCCAAAAGATGCTTGAACTCGGAATCGACAGGGTGATTCTCGGCTCGATTGCGGTGAAGAATCCTGCTTTTGTCAAAGATATGGCGGCAAAATACCCGATCGCGGTAGGGATCGATGCGATTGAGGGCTACGTTGCGGTTGAAGGCTGGGGCGAGGTGAGCAGTATGAAAGCCACCGATCTAGCACGCGAGTTTGCAAATGCGGGCGTGGAAGCGATCATCTGTACCGACGTGGGTAAAGACGGCACGCTTAGCGGCGTGAACGTGGAGTTCACGCTTGAGATCGCACGGGCAAGCGGCGTGAGCACGATTGCCAGCGGAGGGGTGCGAGACGAGAACGATATAACAGCGTTGATAGAGACGAAGGAAGTGGCAGGCGTTATAATCGGCAAAGCCTATTACGAGGGAACTTTAGACCTGCCTAAGATGTTTAAACTTTTGAGTTAATGGAAAAAAAAACAATTTTTTGATAAGATTGTCCGTTAAAACTGCTTAAATAAATTACCGTAAAGGATTTCACTTGAAATTACTTGTTGTTGATGATAGTTCTACAATGCGCCGTATTATTAAAAACACCCTCAACCGTTTGGGTTATAAAGATATTTTAGAGGGTGCAGACGGTGTCGAGGGTTGGAACGCACTTGATACGAATCCCGATATAGAGATGCTCATTACCGACTGGAACATGCCGGAGATGAACGGTTTGGAACTTGTGAAAAAAGTTCGTGCCGATGCTAGATTTGCCGATATGCCGATCATAATGGTAACGACCGAGGGTGGAAAAGCAGAGGTGATTACCGCTTTAAAAGCGGGCGTAAACAACTACATCGTTAAGCCTTTTACCCCGCAAGTACTCAAAGAAAAACTAAGTGCCGTGATGGGTGTTGCCGAATAATGGAAGACTACTACTATGAGTTGGTAGTAAAGGTATCGGCACATCAAGAGCTGTATGCAGATTTCTTGAGCGATACTCTTCCTATAGGTTTTGAAGAGTTTGACGGTGGCTTTATTATTAGAAGCGAAGAGGAATTAGATACGATAGTTTGGGGTTTAGAGCAGTTTACCGAGGCCCTGCAAAAAGCGCTTGGCATGCCGATAGATATAGAGTGCACGCAGCAAAAATTAAAAAACAGCGACTGGGTAGAGGCGTACCAAAAGAGTATAGCGCCTTTACAAATAGACAATTTTTATATCCACCCTACGTGGGATGCCCCTAGAGAAGATTTGATAAACATCGCTATTGATCCCGCGTTGGCGTTTGGAACGGGGCATCATCCTACGACCGCTTCTTCGTTGCGCGCAGTGGGTAAGTATGTCAAAAAGGGGCAGAACGTCATTGACGTCGGATGCGGCAGCGGTATTCTCGGTATAGGAGCGATTAAGCTCGGCGCTAAAGTGGATGCTTGCGATACCGATCCCGTTTCTGTTGCCAATAGTCTTGAGAATGCGCAGATCAACGGCGTTGCCTTTGAGAATCTTTGGGAAGGTTCATGTTCGTTAGCAAAAAATAGGTACGATGTCGTCGTCGCTAACATCGTGGCGGATGTCTTGACTTTTATAGCCAACGACCTCAAAAAAGTTCTTAAGCCGGAGGGTATTTTGATCTTATCGGGGATTTTAGACAAGTACGAATCGAAGGTTATGAACCATTACAAAGATTGCGAAATGTTAGAAAGAATCCAGCAAGACGAGTGGGTAACCCTCGTACTAAAGAAACAATAGGAAGAGATATATATGTCAAAACAAGAACAACAAAATAACAACGACGATAATTTTTTCAATAAAAATCCTCTTATAACGTTTGCAATCTTTTCGGTTGCAGTTATTTTGCTTTTTAAAGTTCTCGTGGGAGACGGTACGACTCTTGAGGGCTCGGGAGCAGCTGCGAACACGCGAACCAAAGCGGTGAGTTATTCGGAACTTAAAAATCTCGTAGCTTCCAAAGACGTAAGAAAAGTGGAGATAGGACAAACCTACATCAAAGCTTTCTCTAACGACGGAGCAACGGTATATACGACTCGTATCGTCAAAAACGATACGAAGCTTGTCGAGGAGCTTGACAAACAAGGAATTGAATATACGGGCTTTAGCGAGTCAAATTGGTTTACCGAGATGTTCGGATGGCTGTTGCCGTTTTTAATCATCATAGGTATTTGGATGTTTTTTGCCGGGCGTATGCAAAAAAGCATGGGCGGCGGACTTCTTGGCATGGGGAATTCCCGCAAGATGGTCAATTCCGAAAAACCCAAAACAAAGTTTGACGACGTCGCGGGCGTTGAAGAGGCAAAAGAGGAAGTCCAAGAGATCGTGGACTTCTTAAAATACCCTGCACGTTATGTCGAAATCGGTGCAAAGATCCCTAAAGGGGTGCTTTTGGTGGGAAGTCCGGGTACGGGTAAAACGCTTTTGGCAAAAGCGGTTGCAGGGGAAGCGGATGTACCGTTTTTCTCGGTCAGCGGTTCGAGTTTTATCGAGATGTTCGTGGGTGTCGGCGCGGCGCGCGTGCGTGATTTGTTTGATCAAGCAAAAAAAGATGCCCCGAGTATTATTTTTATAGACGAGATCGACGCTATCGGTAAAAGCCGTGCTGCAGGTGCAATGATGGGGGGCAACGACGAGCGTGAACAAACCCTCAACCAACTCCTTGCAGAGATGGACGGATTCGGAACCGATACTCCCGTTATTATTTTGGCGGCAACAAACCGCCCCGAAATACTCGACCAAGCACTTTTACGTCCCGGACGTTTTGATAGACAGGTTTTAGTCGATAAGCCCGATTTTCAAGGGCGCGTTAAGATACTTAAAGTGCATATGAAAAACGTGAAGATGGACGATGACGTCGAGATAGAAGAGATCGCACGTTTAACGGCAGGACTAGCAGGTGCCGACTTGGCAAACGTAGTGAATGAAGCAGCACTCTTGGCGGGAAGAAAAAGCCAAAAAACGGTGAAACAGCAAGACCTTTACGAATCGGTTGAGAGAGCTATCGCAGGGCTTGCAAAAAAATCGCGCCGTATCAATCCTAAAGAGAAAAAAATAGTAGCGTACCATGAGAGTGGGCATGCACTTTTAGCCGAAACGACGGTAGGAGCGAAAAAAGTCTCTAAAGTTTCGATAGTTCCTCGCGGATTGGCGGCACTCGGATACACCCTCAACAAACCCGAAGAGGATAAATTTATGATGCAACGTCATGAACTTTGGGCGGAGGTAGACGTGCTTTTGGGCGGACGTGCCGCAGAAGAGGTGTTTATAGGGGAGATATCTACGGGAGCAGGAAACGATCTTGAGCGTGCAACCGATATCATTAAATCTATGGTGCAAACCTACGGTATGACCGATGTTGCGGGTCTTATGGTTATGGAAAAAAGCAGACACTCTTTCCTTGGCGGCGGGGTGCAGGCAACACGGGAATACAGCGACAAACTTGCTCAGGCAATGGATGATTTTATAAAATCTTCCTTAGAGGAGCGTTATATAGCGGTTAAAGCGAGACTCGAAGAGTATCGCGGTGCCATAGAAGATATGGTGGCACTTCTTTACAAAAAAGAGAATATCGAAGGGGAAGAGGTGCGCCAAATCATCCTAGATTTTGAAAAAGAGAAGGGTATGGAATCTAAAATTGTTGCGGCAAGTGCCCATATCGAAGACGAACTCAAAGAGGATGCATCGATGACCCGTATGAAAGAGCAAAACAATCCATCGCAAGAGAAAAACGATGAGAAATAACCTTTATCCTATATCGAACGAGGGGTTCAAATATATCGGCGCTTCGGTTGCGCTGTTTGTGTTTTTTACCTTTGTGGATATTGCATTTTTAGAGTTTCTTTCGTTTGTAGCGATCCTTTTTTTCATTTACGTTTTTCGTAATCCCGAGAGAATGATCCCCTCCTATGAGCCTCAAAGCGTCACCAGCCCGGTTGACGGTATGGTTGTTTCGATTGACGAGATAGAAGATGCAGAGTATAAGTATGCCATCAAAATCGAATCTTCTTACTTCGATGTTGCCCTTTTACGTGCTCCGTTAAGCGGTACTATCGAAATCCTCGAAGAGCAAAAAGGTGCAGCATTACCTTTGCAAGACTCTTTGGCAGAAAAGCTTAACACGAAAGCAACGCTACTTTTTACAAATGCTACCGATAACAAAGTGAAAGTATCGCATCTTCTTAAAAGAAGTTTTGATGATATTGCATTAAATACTATACAATCCAAAAATCTTTTGCAAGGTGCAAGATACGGCTCGATGATAAACGGTGTTACCACTCTGTATCTGCCCGAAAATTTTCGGATAAACATCGATGTCGGGATGCAGATACTTGCATCCGACACGCTCGTAGGGTATTTCTCTTAAGATGAAATCCCCGGCTAGTTTAGCTTACCTTCTACCTAATTTTTTTACCTCCGCTTCTATTTTTTCCGGCGTTTTAAGCATGATTAATGCGATTAACGGCGAATTTACCAACGCTGCTTGGTTGATTTTTTTGGCACTTATATTTGACGGGCTTGACGGTCGTGTGGCGCGTTTGACCAACACGTGTTCCAAATTCGGCATAGAGTTTGATTCGCTTGCCGATATCGTTGCTTTCGGCGTGGCACCTTCGCTTTTGATGTATTTGTTTGTGGGAGACGAATACGGCAGGCTCGGCATCGTGGCTTCCGCTTTATTCGTAATATTCGGCGCGATACGCCTTGCGCGTTTTAATGTCATGACCTCAAGCAGCGAACCTTCGGTATTTATAGGTATTCCTATCCCGACTGCCGCAGTGTTTTTGGCGATAAGCGTGCTTCTGTTTGAGAAATACGGTTTGAAAAACGACTATGGCATGCTGCTTTTGTTGTGTTCGATGCTCCTTTCCGTTTTAATGGTGAGCAATATCCGCTATCCTAGTTTCAAAAAAATAGATACGAATGCAAAGCATAGAAGAAAAATTTTCGTCTCTATTCTCTTCGTGCTTCTTCTAATATTTATCTACCCTATCGAAGGTTTCGCACTCTTTTTTACATGCTACATCTTCTATGGACTTATCCGCGCAGGTTTTGTTTTTTTAAAACGTATAGGTCGAAAATAGACTACTGTTTTTCCCGTAGTTTTTTTGCTACGGAGAGCTCTTTGAGATTGATATCGAAAGTAAAATATTCGGAATTAAACCCGCTGTCTCCTATTCTGCCAAATTGTATTGCCGCACCTTCGTTGTTTTTAACCTGCAGATATAAAAGCCCGAGCGCATAGCGCGATTCTAAAAAATAGGGGTCTTTCATTTTTGAAAGCTCCAATAAAGCGATCGCATTTTCGGGATGCTCTGCCGCAATAGAAGCGGTAGCGCCCAAAAAGAGGGTAGAGGTGTCTTGAATTTTTAGATTGTCTATCAGTTGATTATAGAGTGTGTAGCTCTCCTCGAAAGCTTTGTCGTAAAACGATGCCATTGCAAGCGCTCCGGTGATCTCGTGAGTGTAGTGCGACGTTGTTGCCAACGTGTTTTTGAGTTGTTCTCTTAGGAAAAAAAGTCGCCCCGTGAACATCATTTGCTGAATATATGTGTACTTTGTAATGTAGGGACCGAAATAGAGGTCGTCGTAGTGGAATGTTTGTGTTTTTAAATAGTTGTGCACTTCCTTGGCGTATTCTTTTGAGGGCAACTCGTTAAAATTCGTATCGATATGAAGCATGTGGGGCATAATGTCATTGGGAAGGAGTATTACGAGTTTTTGTGCCGACTTTCTTGCTATGTCGTATCTGTTGAGCTGCATCGCTATGATGACGTCGAGGGCAAGATAGAGGGGGCGTTGTGTGTACCCTTTGTTAAACCAGTCGGATGTCGCGATGATATTGTTTTCGCTAATGTTTAAAAGGGTTTTGTAGAGATAGGTATTTTCATCTTCGGGCTCGGTCTCAAGAGAGTGTTTTAAGATCGATTTCATTTTGCCGTGGTCTTTGTTGATAACCTGCGCAGTCATAACGGCAAAAACCCCCGAGAGATAGTTTTTTGCATCGAGATGGTAGGATCTTAAAAAATGGGTGTGAGCTTCAGGCATGTTGCCGAGTTGTGCATAGGTGAGTCCGATATTGTAGTGCAAAATGGAGTGTTTGGGCTGAAGTTTTACGAGCTCCAAAAGCTCTTGGTTTGCTTCGCGTATTTTAAAAGAGAGCGCTTTTTTGATCGCTTGGGCGATCCCTTTGTTGACGCTTGAAGAGGAAGCACTTTTTTTAAGATACTCGGTTGCGCTGTCTATGTTATCTATGAAAATATTGGCATTTCCTTTGCGGATGTAGCTGATCGTTTGTTGGGCATCAAACACTTTGTAGGGGGAAAAATAAAATATTTTCTGGTACGTGAGGGCTTTGCCTTGGGCGGTGATGTTTCTATAGCGAAGTTGTGCCTTTTCGGGATCGAAAAGGGAGTCTTTGAGGCTCACGCGAAGAGGGTAGGGTTTGTACACCTCTTCACCGAACATATCGGTAACGTTTTTGATCTGTTTTGAAGCGGTATGGATTTTTCCTGCTTTGAGATTGACATACGCCAAAGCGATTTGGGATTTTACGGGTTCGATATTTTTTGCGATGGCATCTTCAAAATATTTTGCCGCCAAGGTGAGATCCCCCACTCTTGCATAGAGGAGTGCGATGCTAAAAGGATCGTTTGAACCCAAAGAACGCTCCATTGCTTCTATGGCGTCGTAGTTGCTGTTAAAAAGTGCATGGATCTTTGCTTCAAGGGTATTTTGTTCTTTGTCGTAATAATCGGATTTTCGGTTTTTTAACGCACTAAGCGCTTCAAGGTAGTTGTGGTTGTAGTAGTTGATAAGTGCATAGTAATAGGAATAAAGCGGAGAACCTATTTCGTTGGGCAGGTAAGCGTATGCCATGTCGATGTAGTAGCGAAACGCTTTCTCGTCTTTGAGATGCAAAGAACATACGGCAGCGTTGATAGCGCTTACGCATCGGTTTTCGTCGTTGTTTATAGCTTTTTGAAAGGTTTGGAGGGCAAGTTCGTATTGCTCGTTTTTAAGCTGGGCAACGGCAAGGTTGTAATGGGAAATCGACTCGCTGTATTGGGCGATCTGCTCATAGAGATGCAGCGCTTCCTCTTTTGAGCCGGAAGAGTAGAGGTAGTTTGCTTTGGCGATCATCGACTCTATTTTGCTTTTTTCAAGAGGCGGGGTTTGGTTTGTGTCGAGTTTTTCGGTTATTTGCGCAAGCGGTTCGAGTGTCTCCTCTTGCGAGGGTTGCAAAAGAAGAGCGAGAATCAGCAGAAGCAAAAGGGAGATAAGCGCAATCGATGCGACAAGAATGATCTTTTTCTTATCGAACGATTTTGCAAGAGAGTCTGAGGATTCCTCTTTTACTTCGTCAAAACGGGCGGCATCGTCCTCTTCGATAATGATTATTTCTTCTATCGGCTCTGCCATACCATCCCTTGTTTAGCGCTTTTTAGCAAAAGAGTAAGCAAATAAAGTACCACTACCTAATATAAGGTTTGAGCACCTCGGGGATAGTGATAGATCCGTCTTCGTTTTGGAAGTTTTCCATGATTGCGATCAGGGTTCTTCCAACCGCCAAAGAGGAGCCGTTGAGGGTATGTACAAGGGTGTTGTTTTTGCCGTCTTTGTAGCGGATTTTTGCCCGTCTTGCTTGGAAATCTCTCGTATTTGAAACGGAAGATATCTCTCTGTAAGTGTTTTGCCCCGGAAGCCACACTTCCAAATCGACCGTGTACGCCGCGCCGAATCCAAGATCACCCGCACAAAGGCGAACGAGTCTGTGGGGGAGTTCAAGCGCGCTTAAGAGATCCGACGCACATGCCACCATATCCTCGAACACTTTTTCGCTCTCTTCGGGTTTGGTGATCGCTACGAGTTCTACTTTGTGGAATTGATGTTGACGGATCATACCGCGCGTATCGCGCCCTGCAGCACCCGCTTCTTTTCTAAAGCACGAAGTGTAGCCCGTCATTAAAATCGGGAGTGCTTCGGGGGGAAGAATCTCGTCTTGGTAGAGGTTGGTCAGCGGCACCTCTGCGGTGGGGATCAAAAACAGCTCTTGCCCTTCGAGTTTATAAAGATCGTTTTCAAATTTCGGTAGTTGCCCCGTTCCCTCTAATGCCGCACGGTTGACGATGGCAGGAACGCTCATCTCCGCAAATCCTCGTTGCGCATTAAAATCGAGCATAAAGTTAATCAGCGCACGTTCGATTTTTGCAGCTTCGGTGTGCAGAACGCTAAAACGGCTTGTCGCAAGTTTTACGCCGCGCTCAAAATCGATCCAGCCGTTTTGTTCCGCCAATTCCCAATGCTCTTTGGGTGTAAAGGAGAAACTTCTTGGCGTGAGAACCTTTTTGATCTCGACGTTGTCGTTTTCGTCCGCTCCCTCGGGAACCGAATCGTCGGGGATGTTGGGGATAGCCATCGCAAGCAATTCGAGCGCTTCTTGGGCGATGCGTTGTGCTTCGAGAGCATCGTTGATTTTAAGCTTGTTCGCATCGACTTTTGCTTTAAGCTCGGCAACGTCTTTACCTTGTTGTTTGTAGATGCCGAACTCTTTGCTCATAGCATTTTGCGCGGCTTGCAGCGTTTCGTACGCGGCTTTTGCTTCTTTAAGGGTTTCGTTTTTTTGTTTGAGCTCTTTGAGAAGTTCTGCATCGACCCCTTTGCGGCTGAGTTTTGCGCTAAGTGCGTCGAAATCTTTTTGAAGAAGTTTTAGATCGATCATAATGTTTCCTGTCTTTTTTTATGGGTGTGATTATAGCAAATAACCCACATGCCAAGCTTGGCATGTGGAGGTTTAGACTAAAATATCTTTGGCAATTTGGAACTGGTTTGCCGTCATAAGATGGATTTTCGGATGGAAGGCTTTGAGCTCTTCAAAAAGGGTTTTGCTCAGCTCAAACCCCACTTTATACTCTTCCGCTTCCCCCGCTTTGTTGGCGATGCGTAGATGCTCTAGCCATTTTTTGGGAACGTTGATCCCCGGAACGTGGGAAGAGAGAAATTGCGCGGTGCGCAGTTTCGTGATGGGAAATACCCCTAAAATGAGCGTCGCATTCTTTGCCTCGGAGCAGCACTCGGTGTTTGCCGCTTCCATGAGATCAACCAAAATCTTTGCGTTTTCAAGGTCGTAAACAGGCTGGGTGATGATCCCCGTTGCTCCGTGCTTGATCTTTTTTTGCATCTTTTTTTGCAAGGTTTTTGGGTTTTTGGAGTAGGAGTTTACCACCGCAAAAGGCAAGATTGCTCTGGGCGGCACGCTAAAGGGTTTGCCTGCATAGTTGATGCCGCTGTTAAAACACGCGATCATATCAAGCAACAGCGTACTGTCACCCTCGAAAACTCCCTTGGCATGTGGCTGATCGGAGATAGTCGCGGGGTCTCCCGTGAGTGCAAGCACGGCGCGGATATCCACCTCGTTTGCTCCGAGCAGATCGGACTGAAGAGCAATCTTATTGCGGTCTCGCATGCTCATTGTAGCAATCACGGGTTTCTTGAAACGATCTTGCAGTAGTTTTGCCGCAAAAAGGGAGTTGTATTTGAGCTTTGCCAGAGGGTTGTCGGTGGTGGTAAAACCGTTTACGTAATTATGAAGTTCAAGCTCCTCGATTTTGTCTATGATAGGAGAGAAAACGGGAGAGTGCGACGGCGTAGTTTCCAAGGTGACGTAGGTGCCGTTTTTTAATTTATCGAGTAATTTGTCAAACAAAAAAAATCCTATTTCGCTATAATTGCGCCATTATAACAAAAGAGAGTATCGAGTATGTTGAAATTGGCAGTTTTTGATTTTGATTCTACGTTAATGGACGGGGAGACGATAGATTTTTTTGCGCGTGAACTGGGGATCGGGGAAGAGGTAAGCCGCATCACCGAAGAGGCGATGTCGGGCAGACTCGATTTTTTTGAATCGCTCCAACAACGCGTGGGGCTTTTAAAAGGGCTTGATTGCACGATCGTGGAAAAAATCTCCCATAATCTTCCTTATATGAACGGGGCAAAAGAGACGATAGCCGAGCTGAAAAAAATGGGGCTTAAAGTGGTCTGTTTTAGCGGCGGTTTTAGAAGCGCCACAGGATATGCGAAAAATATTTTGGGATACGATGCGGATTTCTCCAATATTCTGCATCAAAAAGACGGCAAGCTTACGGGACTCGTCGGCGGTGACATGATGTTCTCCCATTCCAAAGGGGACATGCTCGTACGCTTGCAAAGCTTACTGGGTATCACCGAAGCGGAGACTTTGGTGTGCGGTGACGGTGCGAACGACCTTTCGATGTTTGCACATGCCAGAACAAGAGTTGCGTTTTGTGCGAAAGAGATCCTCAAAAAAGAGGCGAACATCGTTATAGAAACGAAAGATTTAACGCAAATATTACATAAATTATAGGATAAAGAATGTTAGAAAAAACAGTGTGGAGACAGTTCCACGACGAAAACAATTTTAGAGAAATTTTGGCTCCGCTGTGCAATGTCGAAGTGCTCAACATGATCGCGGACGATAAAGAGTTTTACGGTGTTTTAAAAGCGAAACTCACCAAAAAAGAGCTTAAACTTCTAGCCATGGATACCGCGAAAGTAGCGGATGAAGCGATCAAACAAGAGTTCGGATTCGACGATGAGACGTTAAAAGTTGCTAAGTTTAAAGTCTATAAAAAACTTAAGCAAGATAAATTTCGCTTATCTATCAGAGAACAAGGCGGAGAGTACGAAGAATAATAATTTTTTATATTAAAGTGTGTAAAAAAGTTACATGCCATATAAGAAAATTTTATTTTAAACTATAATTAACAAATTACCATGTAACATGATTCCTGAAATTTATCAAAAGGAAACAGAATGAAAAAAACAGGTTCTTTGTTATTGTCGGCTTTCGTAGCGGCTACTTTTACAAGCACGACGCTTATGGCAGATGCTGCTGCGGGGCAAAAGTTGTATCTTAATCAATTAAAAGTGTGTCAAAAAGACGGTGTCGCAAACGGCGGAAAGTTCTCGACAAAACATGATCGCGATACGTGGGAAAGTATGAAAGAGGATGGAAAACTCGTCGGAGAGTGGAAATCGATCTGCCCTTCGGGTGCCTCTAAATTTGATGCGCTTAACGACGCAGACAAAGCAAATCTGTATGATTTCTGCTGGCAATTCGCAGCGGACGGCGACGTTCCGTCTTGCGGTTGATCCTCTCGGCTCTTTTGAGCCGAGTTTTATTTTAATACGATTTTAAACGTTACTCTTCTTGATTTTTCTTTATCCTCAGTCTCTTCAACCATTTTTTTGCGCGCGTAACTCCAGCCTCCCCCTTTAAACATTTGGGTCAAATAGCGTTTTGTTTGCGTGTCTTGTTTGGAAAAAAGGTAGTGCAACACCGAATAAGAGCGGTTCATCGAAAGTTTTGCGTTGTTGAGATACCCCTGCGTAAAATCGACATCTCCCCACTCGCTTGAGGTATGCCCGTTGATCTCGACCGTATCTATGATATGGCGGTATTTTACGAGAAACGGGATCAGTTTAGTTGCAAAACGATCAAGAAACTCTTTGTGCTCCGCAGTAAGTGCGTATTTCCCCACCTCAAAGTAAAGTGCATTTTCGTTGAGCTCAAGAAGGAGATTTTTTGCCAAAGAGAGCTCTTTTGCATCTATCTCTCTCTCTAAAAGCGTCGAGAGTTCTTTATGGAGTGCGCCATCCTCTTTGCGCTGTGCCAAGGTGCAGTCGTCGTTGAGCTTTACAAGCCACATATTTGCTTCTTGCGAAACGGGGGCGGTATGTTTGCCGACTGCGGCTATTTGGGAGTTGTGCAAAATGTGCATCTTCTTAAAAGTGTCGAAACTTTGATCGCCGAAATGCTCTTGGCAAATCAGATTCAGTTCGCTGTCAAGTCGCATCACGAGCGCGTCGGTATTTTGCGCATCGCGCACCTCTCCTACGGCAAAAAGATCGCCGTTTACAAACTCTTTGAGGTCAAAAAGTTCGCTTGGGTAGACGGTTGCAAACGCTTTGTCTTTGAGAATATTTTGTTGCGGATCGATTTTGAGCAGCCGTATCTGCTTCTTTCCTACATCGTCGATTTGCGTCAAAGAGAGAAGAAGATCGTCGTTGGAGAGTTTGGTAAGTTTGTTGGCATGGAGCAGGCTTTTTGCTTCAAGCGTATGAATCCATAGCATGTCGCCGTTTTGAGAGATCTTTATAAGGGAAATACCGTTGCTATTTTTCTCTTTAGAGTTGCCAAGCAGCATGAGAGAGCCGTCTTGAAGCTCCTGCGCATCTATGCCGAAGTCGTTGCCTTGCGTGCCGAACCTTTTGCTCCACAGAGCCGTGCCGTTTTTCGAGATACGCAAGAGAGAGATATCGTTGCCTCCGATACCCGAATCGAAGATATTTTCGTAAGGGGCACGCGATGCAAACGTTGTGCCGACGATGAGCACGCCTCCGTCTTGTAGTGCCACGAGGGTGTTCACGGTGTCTTTGTTTGTTGCGTCAAACTCCCTGTGCCACTCGGTATCCCCTTGGGGGGAGAGTTTTAGGAGCAAAAAAGAGCCTTTGTGTGTGCTTCCCCCTACAAAATAGCCGCCGTTTGGAGTTTTAAGGAGACTTGCGGGGGTTGCAAACCCGCTTAGTTTTATCGTTTGTTCCTTTTGCAGATCGCCGTTTAATCCCACGCGGACAAGATGAAGTTGCGCACCGTAGTCGCCCGAAACGCTTTTTAAATACTCGTAAGGATCACTATAGCTCTGCTGCGACGGCGGTGTTTGAAAATTTCTCGTTACGCCTAAAGCGGTGATGGAACGGTCATAGTTTTGGGTAACGTCTACAAGTGCATTTTCGTAGTTTTTCTCAAGAACGAGAGAGAAGTCGGACGGCGCAGCATGAGCGAATGCGGCAAAAAGGATACTAAGATACAGGCTGTGTTTCATAAAAATACTTTTTTGCTAAAAGTGTAGCAAAAAACATTCCTAATCGGCGGGAAAAATAAAAAGAGGGGGATTTTCAAGGGTGCGGTGCAAAAGCACCGCGAAGAACTTACTTTAGGTTCTCGTAAGGTGCAGTTACAACCGCTTTTCTTGTTACGGTGTACGGGATCAACGCAGCAGCTCTTGCTCTTTTGATAACCGTAGTGATCATATCTTGGTGACGTTTGCAGTTACCCGTTAAACGACGTGGCATGATTTTATATCTCTCAGACAATGAAAAACGTAGGCTTGCTACATCTTTGTAATCCATGAAATCAACTTTAGCTTCGCAATACTTGCAGTATCTTTTTTTGTATTTTCTTTTTTCTGACATGTTATTTCCTTTGTATGTTCTATTTTCTAAAACGGAATCTCATCTTCATCTATATCGATCACGGGAATCGAATTGCTTTGGGGCATCTGACGGTTTTGCATAGGCTGTGGCTGTTGCTGTTGCGGCTGGTAGCCTTGCTGCGAATAGCTTTGTTGCTGCTGCGGTGCAGAGTAACTCGGCTGTTGGTAGCTTTGCGGCTGTGACTGCTGCGGTATATACTGCGGCGCATCGTAGTCGTTATCGACTTGCGGTGCATTGTAGCCGTTTGGCGCATCCCCTTTAGAATCGAGCATCTGCATCGTCTCTACGACCACCGAGTGCTTTGAGCGTTTCTGTCCGTTTTGATCGACCCATTGTTCAAAGTTAAGTCTTCCCTCAACTAGGATTTTGCTTCCTTTGCGGAGGTATTGATTGGCAACTTCGGCGCTTCTTCCGAAAAAGGTGATATCTACAAAACATACTTCCTCTTTCTTCTCACCGTTGTTGGTGAATTTTCTGGAAGTTGCGATAGCAGTTTTTGCTATCCCCATACCCCCTTGAGAGTATCTTAGTTCGATATCGCGCGTTAGGTTTCCAACGAGTATAACTTTGTTGTACATGAGTTTTCCTTGAATTTTATAAGCGGTTGCTTATTACTCTGCTGCTGCAGCTTCAGCCGGTGCAGCTTCCTCTTTTGCCGGAGTAGAAGCTGCTTTGTTTGCTTTTTCTACTTGTTGGTTCCAAGCTTTTACTTCGCGGTTTGTATCGTATTTGATAGTTACGAAGCGAAGAAGTTCTTCGTTGATACGGAAACGTCTCTCAATTTCAGAGATCGCAGACGGAGCAACCGTGTAATAGACAACATGGAAATAACCACGCTCGTTTTTGTTGATTGGGTACGCTAATTTTCTCATCCCCATTGCATCTCTAGCAGCGATTTCACCGCCGTTTGAAGTGATAATCTCTTCAACGCCTGCAATGATCGATTGGATCTCTTCTGCAGTAAGTGTAGGTTTTACGATTACTAAGTTTTCGTAATGTCTCATAAAGTATGTTCTCCTTTTGGTATTGCGCCTAAAATAGGCATTTGTTTCCCTTTCGGATATGTATATATCACTTGCATCAAAGTGATACAAAGAGAAAGGAACGCGCAATTTTATCGAAACAATGCTTAAAAGAAACATCAAGATAGATGCTAATAGCAACTGCATCAAAATATGACAATATGCAAATTAATCGAAAATTTTATTTTTTTTAAGATATAGTTTTAGCCGAATTTGGAGGCATTATGGCTAGAAAAAAAAAGAGCACTACGAATATTTATTTAACCTATACGGCTTGGTCTTTGGCGTTTATCGCGGTACTGGTAAGTACACTTTTTATAGGGTATTATCAGGGGTATGAGGATGCAAAAGAGGAGATCACGAAACAAGCAAAACTGCAAGAGCAAAAGAGACTCGATGCACTTAAAAAACTTGAAGAGTTAAGCGCTAAAAAAACCGAACCCGACGTCAACGAACGTCTGAAAGAGGTGCTTAAAAAAGAGACTCCGAAATATCCCGACGCTTCTCACGAATACGAGGATAAAGCAGTCGTTTCGGTACCTAAAAAAGAGCAGCCGATCGTTAAAAAGGCGGGTACCAAACCCAAACTTGCGATCATTATCGACGATGTCTCCGCAAAATCGCACGTGCGTGCCATAAAAAGTTTGCAACTTCCTTTGACGATGTCTTTTTTGCCCCCTTCGCCTGCACGTCCCGACTCTGCGGTTTTAGCTTCGCAAGAGAGTTTTTATATGGTGCATCTTCCGATGGAAGCGCAAAGTTTTAGTGCCGAAGAACCAGGTACGTTGCGTATAAACAACAGCGAAGAGGAGATAATAAAGCGTATAGCCGAACTTAAAGAACTTTTTCCCAAGGTGCGCTACATCAACAATCATACGGGAAGCAAGTTTACGGCGGACGAACGTGCCGTCAATAGGCTTGTTTTTGCATTGAAAAAACATAATATCAATTTCATAGATAGCCGCACCACGGCGGATACGACGGTGCCGAAGGTGATGCAAAATTACGGTTTGGAATATGTGGCACGCGACGTGTTTTTGGATCATGAAGCGGATAAAGAGTATATTAAAAACCAGATCAAAACCGCGGTAAAACTTGCCAAATCACACGGAAGTGCCATTGCCATAGGGCATCCGCATGCCAACACTATTTTAGCGCTACGTGAATCCAAAGCACTTCTTAGAGAGGTTGATTTGGTGTATGTGAACAAGCTCTACTGATGCCTCTTCTAACCCGCGAGATTGCACAATTACGATCGATGCAAAAATATCCCTCTTCCCTCTATTTCGAGGGGAGAGATGCGTTGCTAGATGTTCCGAAAGTCTCTCTCGTGGGAACCAGAAAACCCTCGCAATATACAAGAACTTTGACCCATCGGCTCGCATCGACCCTTGCTAAAGCGGGGATTGCGGTTGTAAGCGGCGGAGCAATGGGAGTGGATGCAATAGCCCACGCGGGAGCTTCGCCGAAAAATACGATTGCGGTTTTGCCTTGCGGGATCGATCTGAAATACCCCGCGGTCAATAAAACCCTTCTTGGTGCCATAGAAAAAGAGGGGCTTTTGCTCAGTCAGTTCGAGAGAGGCTTTAAAGCTACACCGTGGAGTTTCGTCGTTCGCAACGAACTTGTCGTTGCTTTAGGAGATGTTTTGATCGTCGCCGAAGCGGAGCTTGAGAGCGGAAGCATGCGAAGCGTTGCGTACGCTTTAGAGATGCAAAAAGAGATTTTCGTGCTGCCCCACCGCATAGGCGAGAGCGGCGGTACCAATGCGCTTTTGCAGGAGCACAAAGCGGAGGCGATTTACGATATAGACCGTTTCGTGCAGATGCTCCTAGCGCGCTACGGTCTTGGAGCATCAAAAGAGGAAAAACGGGAACATTCGGATGATCCCTTCTTGGCGTTTTGTCAAACAACGCCTACCTACGAAGAAGCGATGCGCCTTTTTGCCTCAAGGGTCTTCGAAGCGGAACTCGGCGGCGAAATACTCGTAAAAGAGGGAAGAGTCTTTTTGGCATGATTTTACCTCTTGTGTTTAGCGTCCGTGGCTTATTCCTCGACGATTAATTTTCTATTTTTCGTGTAGAATGTCGCGTACGAAACAAAAGGAGCGGCATCTATGGAACAAAAACCCGTTATTACATACTTTTACGGTTTTTTCGGCGTTTGGTTGGCGGCAAGTATTATTCTTTATATATACGGAGGGTTGTTTGCCGTATACCAAGGTACCGTACTTTCAGTATTAGAACTTTCGCTTTCGTTTGACAACGCCGTGATTAATGCGACAATTTTAGCGACGATGGCGGTTGTTTGGAGGAGGCGGTTTCTTATCTGGGGGATGCTTATTGCGGTATTCGGTGTTCGGTTTGTTTTTCCGATTTTAATTGTTTATTTTTCCACTCCTATGGGACTTGTCGATTCGTTTAATCTTGCAATTACCGATCCCGACGCCTATGAAAAGATTATTGAAGGTTCTCACCATGTCATTATGTCTTTTGGGGGGATGTTTTTATTAATGTTGTTTTTAAAATTTATTTTTGATGAGAAAAAAGATCTTCACTGGATACGCACGATTGAGGCTTTTGCGGTAAAAATATCCAAACGCGGTGATGTGAAAATGATCTTTATTTTGTTCTTAATGCTCGGTATTACCTATATGGCGCCTGCTGCGGTTGTTATGGGGGATGCGATGGTCGAAGTAAATAAGATAGAAATACTCGCACCTATGCTTATCGGTATGATTTTGTTTTATCTGCTGGAGTTTTTTAAAGGCTTTATGGAAACGAAAGAAGATACGCACGAACATAGTGGTGATTCGAAGATAACGGAACTTAGCGGGGGATTTGTGTCGTTTATGTACCTGGAACTTATCGATATGTCGTTTTCGTTAGACGGTGTTTTGGGTGCTTTTGCCGTAACGCAAAATATCGTGATTATTATGCTTGGGCTTGGGATAGGTGCGATGGCGGTGCGTTCATTGACTATTTATATGGTGGAACGCGACGTGGTATCAAAATATATCTATCTCGAACACGGTGCGATGTGGTCGATAGGGCTCTTAGCACTTTCGATGATCGTACAAATTTTTTATCATCTTCCGGCAATGCTCGTAACCACCTTTGCCATTGTACCGATCAGTTTGGCTTTTATTCATTCTATTTATAAAAATAAGGAGTTTTTGCTCGACAACAAATAAGGGGCGCGTATTTGGCTTTTAAAGTAAAAGCATGGCGTCCCCATATGAGTAAAAACGGTAGCGGTTTTTGATTGCCTCTTCGTAGAGTGCCAAAGTTTTTTCAAGCCCTACAAACGAGGCAACCAACATAAGAAGCGTTGATTTTGGAAGATGAAAATTGGTTAAGAGGTGGTTCGCTCGCAGCGGTTTGTTGCGGGGATGGAGAAAAAGGTTTGCTTCTCCGTGCGCGGCATGGGGGTGACGGACGAAATACTCCACGGTGCGCGTCGCGGTGGTGCCTATACACAGCAGAGGTTTATCGCTTTGTAATATCTCCTTGGCATGTGGCGAAATAGCATAATATTCCGAGTGCATAGGGTGTTGGGTGATTATATCGGCTTCGACGGGTTTGAAAG
>Ga0265295_1004150_pt1 | contig 19823 bp, 15 predicted proteins | sample Munlansysbiofilm_FD_192503 | JGI IMG/M metagenome (GOLD analysis project Ga0265295, IMG submission 192503) | Leachate microbial communities from a municipal landfill in Southern Ontario, Canada - Methane capture system biofilm | ecosystem: Engineered > Solid waste > Landfill > Unclassified ... | reverse complement strand
TTAATATCATATCCAGCCATCGCTTCTTCTCCTTTGGTTTGTGAAACGTCTTTGACAACGTCAACTTACCAAACCGGAGCGATGGCTACCTACCAATTATTTACAGCAGTTTACGGACTTGATCTGCCATAGGCCCCACCGAGGAAAAAACCTCCCTTACCGACCAAGGGGAACACGGCGTAACCGTAAGCACTTTGGAAAAAGGGCTGCACCGCTGCAGATTTATTAAATACTGCAATGGCCTGACTGCAACTGTCAGCCTGTGCCGGAGGAGCTATAGCCAGCGTCACCATCAGCGTAACCAACACCGCCAGAATACGAGAACCATTCATCATCATTACCTTCCAAATTTATTCCGCTGTCAGCAACAGCAGACTTAACATGTAAGCTCACCCGTTGAGCGCTTTTACATTCTAGCAAATAATTGCTTAAGTAACAGCTAAAGGATAGCACTGTTACTCCAGCCACTCCCCCGCTATTTTCCCCTCAAATAAGCAGTCATCTCAACAAAACCAAACAAAATGTGCCATGGTGGTCGGCTCCAAATGGGCTAGCCAACCTTAGCTGAGTATTTTTCTCAGCGGCTTGCTGTTTCAGCATTACAACTGCAGAGATATGGGTTAGAGTTGCCGCTATACGCACAGGTGCACTAGAAAATGTGCTCGTTTCCATCCCCCCTTACCGACAATAGGCTATCTATATGGAGACACCGGAGTCCAATAGAGAACTGGAGAAACCTTGGGAAGAGCTAGCCCGCCACATAGGAACCGATAATTCCCAACAAATCGTAGCTTTTCTGGACAGCCTAACACCAGCCAACACGGCACTAGCCGTTTCGCGGCTGAATACAGAAGAGCAAAACCATCTACTGACTTTACTCAGTCCCGAAGAGGCTGCTGAGGTCATGGAAGATATCTGCGACACTCAGGGCGCTGATCTACTAGAAGAGCTGCAACCGGAACATGCGGCAGCCATTCTCGAAGAGTTGGACAGCGACCACGTTGCGGATATCCTCGGTGAGTTGCACCAAGATTATGCCAACGCGATTATCGACAAAATGGCGCCTGAAGATGCCGAAGAGGCCCGCCAGTTTCTCGCCTATGCACCGGACACTGCTGGTGGCTTGATGGTGTCGGAATATCTTGATTTTCGCAGTGACCAAACCGTGCAGGATGTTCTTGATGAGCTGCAGGCCAACCGCGAAGAGTACGCATACTACAATGTGCAATATCTCTATGTCACTGATGATGCCAACCAGCTGCGCGGTGTACTGCGCATGCGCGACCTCCTGTTTCCGTTGCGCACAACTCAACTAGCAACCTTAATGATCAGCAATCCCTACCATGTAAAGGTAAACGCCGCGCTGGAGGAGCTACACAGCTTCTTTGAAGAACACAGTCTGTTTGGCGTTCCGGTTGTTGACGATGACATGCAGTTACTGGGCATTGTTTTACCTGAGAGCGTCGCCGCAGAAAAGACCAACCAGAGCACCGATCAATTTCTGGGATTTTCGGGGATAGTCGGCGGCGAGGAGTTCCGCTCCATGCCACTGCTGTCACGCTCCGGTCGCCGCCTCTCGTGGCTATCGCTAAATATTGTGTTAAATATAATCGCCGCCAGCGTCATCGCCTTTTATCAGGACACTCTAGCAGCGGTTATCGCTTTGGCAGTCTTCCTCCCCATGGTCAGCGACATGAGCGGCTGTTCCGGCAACCAAGCAGTAGCAGTTAGCATGCGTGAACTAGCGTTGGGGCTGGTTCGTCCAACCGAACTACTGCGCGTGCTAGCTAAGGAGGCCAGCCTCGGGGTCATAAACGGGTTGGCACTAGGGATCCTGCTTGGTGGTGTAGCCTATTTCTGGCAAGGAAATGCATATCTAGGCCTAGTAGTCGGCGCCGCACTGGCGGTCAACACCATTGTTGCCGTAGCCCTGGGAGGCTTGATTCCCCTGCTGCTGAAACGGGCAAAACTCGATCCGGCCCTAGTCTCAAGCCCACTGTTAACCACGGTAACGGATATGTGCGGTTTCTTTTTTGTCCTCAGCTTTGCATCACTAGTTCTAGATAAACTATAATTTTCTCGGATGATTTTTGTGTGTCACTACTTCACAAGCAGCGCGTTGATCATTATAGTGTACAGATACAGATCTAAACAACCCTAGATAACCTCTAACCCAACAAGGATCACACCCAATGAATTCGAATAATGTTTATGCGGGCGAGAACTCTATAGCACTAACCAACTTTTTCTTTCGCAAAGTTTATCTGTGGATGACCGCAGGACTGGCCGTAACCGCTTTTGCGGCTTTTTTCATGCTCTCCAGTGTGGCAGCACAACAATTTATTTTTGGCAATCGCTTCGTATTCTATGGCCTGATCATCGCCGAGCTCGGCTTGGTCATGACACTATCGGCAGCAATTAGGCGGATAAGCGCCTCTACCGCGACCCTGCTATTTATGCTCTACTCTGCCCTGAACGGCATAACCTTCGCCGCCATTTTTCTAGTCTACACCGGCAGCTCTATCGCCAGCGTTTTTCTCATCACCTCTGGCACCTTTGCCGCCATGAGTATCTACGGTTACGCCACCCAACGCGACCTGACCGGCTGGGGCAGTTTTCTGTTTATGGGACTGATTGGTGTTGTTATCGCGTCGGTGGTCAATATCTTTTTGCACAGTGAGATGATCTACTGGATTACCAGCTATATTGGCGTATTTATTTTTGTTGGCCTCACCGCCTATGATACCCAGAAAATCAAACAGATCGGCCAAGCAGGATTCGCCAACGGAGAAGATCAACAAAAAGCTGCAATCATTGGCGCATTGCGGCTCTATCTAGATTTTATCAACCTGTTCCTGATGTTATTGCGCATTATGGGCAACCGGCGTTAATTATAACGCCCAGCTTAACATTCCATTGATTTACAACCCCCTTGTCAGGAGAAAACATGAGCGAAATTACAGAGTATGATCTATGTGTCCTTGGTTGCGGCCCCGGTGGTTTTGCCGGAGCAATGCGTGCCTTCGACTTTGGTCGCCATGTGTGCATTATTGAGGGGGGAGAGATCGGCGGTGCCGGAGTTAGATGGGGAGCTTTGGCATCCAAAACCATGTGGGAACTCTCCAAAGATTACGCCACTGCAGCAAAAAGCAATCGTGGTTATCTGGCGAGGGATCTCCAGGTAGATTTTAACTCGGTCATGGCTACGGTTAACGAAGCAGTTAAGGAGCGCCAGTATCAGATGCTGTCGCAGCTAGAAACCTTTTCCCCACGACGCTGGCAGGGCAACGGCTCGATAACCTTATTGCGCGGTTGGGCATCATTTCTCGACCGTAACCAAGTGGCACTGCGCACCCCGTCTGGGGAGATTACCCCTATTAAGGCGAAAAATTTTCTCATTGCCACCGGCAGCCGCCCCCGCGCCTACCCCGGTATTATGATTGATCAAGAGCGTATTTTCGATTCGAACGGCATCTTGAGTTTAAAGCATTTCCCTAAACGGATGCTGGTTGTCGGCGCTGGCGTAGTGGGCTGCGAATACGCAACAATCTTTTCCAACTTTGGCCAAACCAAGGTTCATCTCGTGGACAACAAAGAGCGCGTTCTGCCCTATGAAGACGGCGACGTGAGCCGCTTTGTGCAACAGCGCTTTAATCAGCATGGCGTTGTTCTCCATCAATCAGCGACAGTAAAAGAGATCATTAAACGCCCTGAGTTTTTGCAGGTCGTGCTCGATTTTCCCGACGGCCACAGTGAGGTGCTCGAAGTCGATATAGTGCTATTTTCGGTAGGCCGTAAACCAAATTTGCAGTACCTAGATTTAGCCAAGGTTGATATCCATGTGGATAAGAACGGCTACTTAACAACTGGCGATGACTGCCGTGTGGATGGCAATATTTACTCCTGTGGTGATGTTACCTGTCATCCTAATCTGGTCAATATCGCCGAATTGGAAGCACGCATGGCCGCTAAAGTCATGTTTGGTTACAACACTCATCCGCTGAACTACCTCAACATGTCGGCCCTGATGTTTCTTAACCCCTCAGTGGCAACTATCGGCTTAAGCGAAGAGCAGTGTCAGGAGAAGAAGTTGTGCTACCGCGTAGCCTACGTTAACAACGCAATTGTAGCGCGTCCGATTGCCATGCGAGCAACGGCTGGATTTATTAAAATAATGGTCACCGATGATGCCGAGATGAAAATACTCGGCATGCGGGCGGCGGGGCCACAAGTATCCAACATAGTAATATCGATTGCACACTTCATGGATAACAATAAAGGTGTCGAGGATGTGTTGCGCTCGGTCTATCCCCACCCCAGCATTTCCGAAGCCAGCCAAGAGTGCTTGCGCTTATTGATGGGCAAATCAGTCTACAAAGCGCACGCTTTTCCTAATGCGATGCACGTACGCGCGTGGAGTCCGAATAATGGTTATATGGCCTGTATTTCCGCCCCAGGGCAACCATGCAAAATAGTTCCCAACATAAAACAAACTTAAGCGAAGATTTGCCCGAGCAACATCTATCTTGACATACTGTGCCACCGCTGGCACACTGCTCAGCATAAATTCTTACCGAAGGTGAACTATGGGGCAAATAAAAACCGTAAAAGAGCGCTGTCGCAAATGTTATGCCTGTGTGCGCAACTGCCCCGTAAAAGCCATCAAAGTAAAAGCTAACTACGCCGAGGTGATTCAGTCGCGCTGCATTGGCTGTGGCAAATGCATTGCCGTATGCACGCAAAAGGCTAAAGTCATTGCCGATAGCAGTGAAGAGACTCGGCAGCACTTAGCTAGCGCCAAAAAAACTATTGCCGTGCTCGGCTGCTCTTTCCCAGCTTTTTTTAACGATATCAGCTCTGGCCAATTGACCACCGGACTACGCCGCCTAGGTTTTGCTGAGGTTCATGAGGGCTCAATCGGCACAGAATTACTCGGACAGGCCTACACTGAGCAGTTGGAAAAGACAACTGACAAACCACTGATCACTACTCACTGCCCAACAATTGTCGACCTGATAGAACGCCACTATCCGCAAATGCTCAAGAACCTGATGCCGATCGTATCCCCCATGATAGCTATTGGGCGCTACCTGAAAGCGCTCAACGGTGCCGACACCAAGGTGGTATATATCAGTTCGTGCATCGCGGGCAAATTTGAGATTAACAACGAGCAGGTTGCCGGCGCAATCGACACCGTGCTCACCTATAAAGAGCTTAGTCAGATGTTTAACCAGCAACATCTAGACCTAACCCGCCTCGGTAGCACCCCCTTTGATGGCGTGCGTCCACACAAGGGCAAACTGTTCTCGATCACCGATGGCCCGTACCAAGTTTTCAATATTAAGAACGATTTTTTCAATCCGCAATATATCTCAGCCGATGGCGAAGAGAACGCTTTAGAGATAATTCGCGACCTGGCTGCAGGGCGGATAAACGCTCAACTGGTTGACATCAGATTTTGTAATGGCGGTTGCATTGGCGGCCCTGGGCATAACAATCGTTTAACCCATTTCACCAAACGCACCCTGATCCACAAACATTTCAACTCGGAACACACCAGCTATAATACCAAAAAAATATATACTGAAGAACATGCGCCAATTGATTTAAGTCGTGGATATCGCAACAAAAAAAAGCGGCTCGAACTGCCCAGTGGCGAGAGCATTCGTAAAATACTGCAACAGATCAACAAAGTGCGCCAGCAGGACGAACTCGATTGTGGCGCTTGTGGCTATTCCACCTGCCGCGAACTGGCCATAGCAGTGTTCCAAGGGTTAGCCGACACCGAGATGTGCCTGCCCTTTGCCCTCAAACGCCTGGAAGAAGATCGCATCGTTCTCGCGCAAAAGTACGAACTAGCGCAACATGCGCTGTCGCAGGAGTTTGGCGAAATTAGTATCGTTGGCAAAGACCACCACACCGTTGAGGTGGTAAATCTAATTCGCCAGGTTGGCCCCACCCCCACGACGGTATTGATTCGTGGTGAAAGCGGCACCGGCAAAGAACTTACCGCCCGCGCCATTCATCAGATGAGTCAGAGAACCGACAAAACCCTGGTTACTCTTAACTGTACCACCCTGACAGACAGTCTCATGGAGAGTGAACTGTTCGGACATAAAAAGGGGGCCTTTACCGGAGCCTTAGCTGACAAAAGAGGACTGTTTGAGGCGGCCAACGGTGGCACAATTTTTCTCGATGAGATCGGCGACATAACTCCCAAGCTACAGGCAGAACTGCTGCGAGTGTTGGACAGTGGCGAGATCAGGCCAGTAGGTGGCAATACCACGCGCCGGGTGGATGTGCGCCTCATTGCGGCGACGAACAAAAATTTAGAGCAAGGGGTAAAGGATGGCTGGTTTCGCGAAGATCTCTTCTATCGTCTCAATGTCTTCTCTATCAACATGCCCCCACTGCGCAACCGCCTAGATTCTTTGGAAGAGTTGGTAGAACAGTTTCTGCGCAGTACCAGTAAACGAGTCAATAAAAATATCGACAGCATTGATCGCCGCGCCATTGAGGCGATGCGCCAATACCGTTGGCCGGGCAATATTCGTGAGTTGCAAAACATCATTGAACGCGCCGCAGTTCTCACGCAGGACAACTGTATCCATCTGGAAAACTTGCCAGTAATCTTCACTGAATTGATCGGCAAGCAACAAGACGACCCCAATGCGCCGCCCGCCTCTTTCCGCCACTCGCTCAACAAACAGATAACGCTAGTGGAAAAAGGGCTATTGAAAAGCTACCTCGCCAAGGCAGATGGTAACATTTCAGAAGCAGCCCGTGCCGCGCAACTACCTCGACGGAGCATGTATCGTCTATTAGAGCGCCACAACCTCAAGGGCGACTCCTTTCGCTCACCGCGCGGGGATTAATCAATCTGTGCCACAAGCGGTACACCACTGTGCCACTCACGACACACACCGCAACAACCTGTGCCACAAGTGACACAGTAAATAGCCAGCCAGAGTGAAAAAACCAACTCCAAGCACCAACGCCTAAGCATATCTCGACCACTTTGTTGCGAATATATGGGCAAATATCCTCTTCAATTCGCTTTCACCAGAAAAAACACCCTAAAAACAGCAAAAAACACGTACGTACACCCATCTTGGCACGCTAAGTGCTTTTAGCGGTAGCCACTTGCTAATGACTCGGGAGCACACTATTTCACCCCCCTTTCGAAATACAACTCCCCATCCTTTACGCCACACTGGGACTCTCTCCCCCGTGTGGCGTTTTTTTTGCGCACATATTGTTGCCGCTAGAGTCAACAGCACATAGAACTTGCCGCCACTTTTCCCTTCATGTTATGTTTAGCGCGCTTTTTTCGTCGGCGTATATAACATTGCAACATTTCACATAATACCAAGAATAAATTTCAGGAGGGGCAACATGTCAGGACACAGTAAGTGGGCAAACATCAAACATCGTAAAGGTGCTCAGGATGCTAAACGCGGCAAAGTATTCACTAAGCTAATTAAAGAGATAACCATTGCAGCCAGAATAGGCGGTGGCGACCTCGATGCAAATCCGCGTTTGCGCACTGCTGTTGATAAGGCCAAAGCTGGCAACATGCCTAAAGACACCATCGAGCGTGCCATCAAGAAGGGGACTGGTGATCTCGATGGAGTTAACTATGAAGAGGGAACCATGGAGGGTTACGGGCCAGGCGGCGTAGCAGTGTTGGTAGAAATTCTCACTGACAACCGCACTCGTACTGTTGCCGACGTACGCCACTGTTTTACCAAACAGAATGGCAGCTTAGGTGTCGATGGTTCGGTGGCCTTTTTGTTTGATCGCAAAGGGGTAATTTCCTTCACCAATGACGCCGACTTTGATCAGATCTTCGAGGTAGCATTAGAGCATGGCGCTGAAGATGTCAAAGATGAGGGTGACAGCTATGAAGTCATCACCGAACCTGCTGATTTTCCTGCAGTGCGTGACGCTTTAACAGCCGCACAATTGGAGTTCACCTCGGCAGAACTGACCATGCTCCCACAAAATCAGGTGGAACTCGACATCAAAAAAGCTGAGCAGATGCTTAAATTGATGGAAAAACTAGAAGACAATGACGACGTGCAAAACGTCTATACCAATGCTGACTTCAGTGATGAAGTTATGTCCGAGTTGCTCGGTTAACGGCACAGATGCGCATTTTGGGCATTGACCCCGGCACCAGAATCACCGGCTATGGTTTAGTAGAGAAAGAGGGCAATCGCCTGCGCCATATCGACAATGGTGCCATCTACACCAATAGCAAGGATGACCTGCCGAAACGCCTGAAAATTATCCATAATGGCGTAGCCGAGGTTATAGCAAAATATCAGCCAGATGTTATGGCTATTGAGCAAGTATTTATGGCTAAAAACGCGATGTCTGCCCTAAAATTAGGGCAGGCGCGCGGCGCAGCTATTGTGGCGGGAGTAAATGCGCAACTGCCCGTGGCTGAATATAGCGCACTACAGGTCAAGAGCGCCGTGGTCGGTTATGGTAAAGCGGGGAAACCTCAGGTTCAACAGATGGTCAAAGCTTTAATGAAACTGCCAGAGATTGCCCAAGAGGATGCGTCGGACGCTCTAGCCGTGGCAATCTGTCACGCCAACAGCTGCAATCTTGCCAGCAGAATGCAGCGCGCTCTGACCCAAGAGCACACCAGCACCAAAGGGAGCCGTCGATGATTGCCCTATTAACCGGAACCTTGGTTAGCAAAGCCCCAGAGCGCATAATCCTTGATGTTAACGGCGTGGGCTATCAAGTTGCCATCCCGCTATCCAGCTTCTATAGCTTACCGGACGAGGGGGTAACCACGCTGCACATCTACACCCACGTGCGCGAAGACAGCTTGACTCTCTTTGGCTTCCTCAGCATAGCAGAAAAAGAGATGTTCATCCTGCTGCTGTCCATTACCGGAATCGGCCCCAAGGTGGCGTTGAACATCCTATCGCACATGTCCTGCTCCGACCTGCACACTGCGCTGATCAACGAAGACATCAACCACCTAGCCACCCTACCCGGCATTGGCAAAAAAACTGCCGAACGGCTAATTTTAGAGTTGCGCGACAAGGTGCGCAAGCTAAGCACCAGTTCTGAGTTGTCGGCGACCACACAGGCCACGGCGGCCAGCAGCAACAAAAGCGATGATGCCTTATCGGCACTTATCAACCTGGGCTATAAGGAGAAACAGGCTGGTGCCGCAATTGCCAAGGTAGATTTAGAGACAAACACCAGTATGGAAGCTATTCTAAAAGCCGCCCTCAAACATCTGAGTCGCTGACCCAGACAAGGCACCTGCATATGACCGAGCGTTTGATAACACCTGATATCTGTGCCGAAGATAGCAATTTCGACAATCCCTTACGTCCGCGCACCCTGAGTGAGTACATAGGTCAAGAGAAGGTCAAAGAGAACCTGACAGTGTTTATTCGTGCCGCTCTGCAGCGCAATGAGGCTCTAGATCACGTACTCTTCTACGGCCCGCCCGGACTAGGCAAAACCACCTTAGCCAACATTATCGCCAGCGAAATGGGAGTCAGCATTAAGAGCACCTCTGGCCCAGTTATCGAAAAGGCTGGAGATTTAGCCGCAATATTAACCAATCTGGAAGATGGCGACGTTCTATTTATCGACGAAATCCACCGTTTATCACCGGTCGTCGAAGAGATTCTCTATCCGGCGATGGAGGATTTTCAAATAGATATAATGATTGGTCAAGGGCCATCGGCGCGCACCATCAAGCTCGACATTCCCCACTTTACCCTGGTCGGCGCGACAACACGCGCAGGGCTACTATCATCACCGCTGCGCGACAGGTTCGGGGTCATATCCCGCTTGCAATTTTACACGGTAAAAGAGTTAGCCATAATTGTGCAACGCAGTGCCAACATACTCCAGGCTCCGCTCATCTCTGATGGTGCCCTAGAGATTGCACGTCGCAGTCGTGGCACCCCGCGCATAGCCAATCGATTGCTACGCCGAGTGCGTGACTTTGCCCAAGTAGAAAACAACGGTACGATTTCGGCAGATATTGCAGACACAGCCCTGACGCGATTAGAGGTTGACCACAGCGGTTTTGATCACATGGACTGTCTAATGCTCCAGACCATTATGGATAAATTTGGCGGTGGCCCTGTCGGTCTGGACACCCTGGCTGCGGCTATCGGTGAAGAAAAAGATACCATTGAAGAGGTGATAGAGCCATTCCTCCTCCAGCAGGGATATATTAACCGCACACCGCGCGGACGTATGGTCACAGAGTTGGCTTACCGTCATTTTCATCGTAAGCTACCAACGCAATCAACAATGTTTACCTTACAACCAGAATCTACAGATTAAAGCCTTAGCCGCGGAGCAATGGTCATTTAATGGACACAGCAACACGTAACAGTTTCTTACAACAACTTTCACACTGGGCCACAAAACATATCATTACGGGAAGTTCACCGTTTCGCAAGGCACAGGTACGCCCAAGAATTATCACCAGCAGCGCAGAGCAACAACCAGATCTGGTGTTCTGGATAAATAAAGATAGCTTTGTCTCTGGTGGCTTTATTCTGTGCGTAGACAACGACGATTTTGACCTTACGAGTGCCCAAGCTTGTGCACAGGCTCTCGGCTTAAGCTATTTTGCCAGCTGGAGTGCGCAAAAAATCACCATCTGGAAAACATCGGCGCGTACCCCCCACTTAGAGATGCCAGCGCCCAACAGTGCGGCAACTACCATAACTAATCCATTTGAGGATGCGCTCATTGAATTAATGGACCAATTTCGTACTCTAGCAGTACTGGGCACGAGACCACCACAAGAGCTATCTTACTGGCACTTAACCAATCTATTTTTGGCAACAACCACCAAGGCACAAACAGCTCTGACCAAGCACCTGCGCAGCCAACCTGGGCTGCACAACAAATATCTGCCAACGGCACAGAGTCGCGCACAAAACAAGATCCACCTGTGCATAGCACGCATGCTGGTTCTAACCTACTTCGAGCGCATCCCGCACAACCTACAACCAGAGAATCTGGATAGTGCACTCAAATATCTCATAAACGAACTGGGCCCAGGACACTGTCCCTGCCTAGCTATTCAACCTGGGGAGGCTGACCTCGATGAAAAGAGTGCCATAGCTCTCCACCACCTACTGCACCGCCTTGGACAAGTAGCAGTATTTCATGACGCTGAGCGTGCGCGTAAACTACTGGAGCAGCTGCTAATTCATAGTGCTCCATACGCTAACGCACCTGAGCACGTACCCTGTCAGGATAGCGATATCTATCTCTACTGTAACAACCTAGCCAAACCATCTGGCGGCACAGACACTACAATAGAAGTTGATACGCGCGCGCGCGCAGGGATAAAGTACCTCATTCGCCAGCTATCCAAGCTCGACAATAGTGCCATTCAGCTGCACAGTATATTTGCTTTGTCAGCCGATAAAACGCCGCGTACCATCACAGGTTTTCTCTACAACAATCAGCGTCCCGACATCAAGCATCGCAATAATTGGCTAAAAAACATCAAACTTGCATGGTCAGGTGCTATTGTCGACATACCACGCACAACACCAACTTGGGGCTATGAATTAATCTACCTGTTGGGCATCTTGGCTCCACAGGGGAGACTAAACCTCAGCGTGCCTACAGAGCTGTTCTCCAGCAACTTCAGCACCATGTTGGTTGAAATCATTCAAGCACACTGCACTCTGCACACCATTAGCCAGGGGCAGGACAGCACAATCAATTTTAACGCTACCAAAGAGCACGACATAATGGTGCAAACAAAACTCTCTGGCGATCAGCAGCGTAGCATAGCATGGTCGCAGCTAAGCACCGCCGATCCAGAGTTTTTTGCTCTGGCTCTCAACCTAAAAGAGCCGCTATTTCAATTAATCACCCAGGGCAAGCTAAAGTTTATTGCAAATCAGACAGATTGGAATCAAGCAGGGATTGAACTATATATTAAGTCGACACTAGCTCAGGCGCTACGCCAGCATCTAATACCCGCAAGCACCAGCAACTGGCAACCCCGCATTCCACTACCAAGTGCCGCGCTACTGGAAGATTTAGCCATAAAGGTTGCCACCACAGCCCGCCCTGCAGAAACCCTGAAGACTATTGACAAAATCATCAAACAGCAGCTCAACCTAAGCGCTGCAGAGCCTGCAATAGCGCCTCGCAATAAAAAGGCTACGCTTACAGTTCAACAAAACTCAAAAACGGTTACCAGTGAGTTGCGCCAAAAGTTGATAAATATAGCTGAGCTGACAGGAGTGCCGCAGTTTCCCGAACAGTACCTGTTCGACCATTACAAACCCGAGCTGGTTAGCTATCCACAAGCAACACAACCATGGCAGATCACCTCTGAATTTATGGGGACATTTCAACTTAGCCCCAATAGCCTAGAGGAGAACAAACCAACACTAAACGTAGATAACGAATATTTGGCTTGCGCTATCGTTCTTGCATCTTGGGGTGAGCTAACCGTGAAGCTACCGGTGGATCTCGCTATAGTAGAAAAAATCGTCAAACGCTATCTGGGCGATTTAAGCGAACTCCACCGCAGTATATGGAGCACCGCACACGCCGCTATCCCTAGGCATGAAACTGCCAACAGACTGGTAAATAAGAGCTGGAAGACACTAGGCCTACCGCCATGGAAGACAGTAGACGAGTTCCGCGCACGCTTTCTTATTCCCTAGCAACTAATCGCTGAACAGTGCTTGAAACATAGCGGCAAAGTGCTAGTATCTAGCTACTAAACACCAACGATAAGGAGACTATTAATGCTCGAAATCATTGAAAAGACACTCTTAACTGCACTGGGAGCAGCCTCTCTTACCCAAAAGAAAGCCGAAGAATTGGCAAGTGAACTCAAGCAGCGCTTCAACCTCAGTGAGGAAGAAGGTAAGGAACTGGTCGGCAAACTACAATCTAAAGTTTCTGAGCAACAGGTCAAACTGGAGCAGCAAGCCAACCAGGAGGTAATCAAGGCCTGTGAACGGATCGGCTTGGTCACACAACAGGACTTTGACGCCCTGGCTCAACGCGTAGCTAAGCTGGAAACCGATGCAGGGCAGCAATAATCTAGCGTGCTACCTCTGATCAATATTAACAGAAACCTACGCTCCCTTAACCGTTACCGTGAAGTTCTCGGCGTACTAGTAAACTATGGTTTTGGGCAAATTGTTGAGCAGCTTAATTTAGATTATTATCTGGAGATCGGTAGACGTTTGGTCAGCCGGAATCCCGAGATAAAACAACTTGAGCGCCTGCCGGCATCGGTGCGTCTGCGCATGGCCCTGGAGGTTCTCGGCCCCACCTTTATCAAGCTTGGACAAACACTGTCATCCCGTGCTGATATTCTACCCAGCGAATATTTAGACGAGTTAAATAAACTCCAAGATGCAGTACACCCTTTCAGTTTCGCCGAGGTTGGACAACAGATCAAAAAAGAGCTCGGCGCACCATACGAAACTTTTTTCGTAAACTTCGACCCGCAACCAGTTGCCGCAGCATCCATAGCCCAAGTACATAAAGCAAACCTACTCGACGGCACTGCAGTTGCGGTAAAAGTGCGCCGTCCAGGAATTGAAAAGACCATTGAGACCGACCTCGATATTCTACGCGGTCTCGCTGCCTTACTAGAGAAACACGGCAGTTTCGGCAACCTCTGTTCTCCAGTTGAGATTGTTCAGGAATTTCACCGCACTATTTATCGCGAACTTGATTTCACCAAAGAGGCTCACGCTTTTAGTCGCTTTCGCAACAACTTCGCTAACTCCGACACAGTTTACATACCTGAGATTTTTTGGGATCAGAGCACTGAAGCCATACTAACCATGGAGTTTATTAATGGCATTAAAATTTCTGATCGAGAAAAACTGGAGCAAGCAGGATACGATCTTAAAAAGATTGCCAGCAACGGCGCACAAGCATTTTTAGAACAATTCATTACCCACGGTCTGTTTCACGGCGATCCTCACCCCGGTAATCTCATGGTGCTAGAACACGAAACCATCTGCTTTCTGGACTTAGGTATTGTTGGCTATATAAATGACACCCTTAAGCAACAAATCGCCAACCTATTGGTTGGCCTGTACCGCAAGGATATCGACCTAATAACTTCGGTCATACTCACGTCACGTGCAAAAAACAAGGAGCTCAACCTTGAGGCCATGAAACGAGATATGGCAGAATTCATAGATGACTACTACCAGCTACCTCTAGCACGCATAAACGTGCGTAAATTCATCCACGAATTCATCTATATGATGCAAAAGCACCACATCAAATTCCCTTCAGAACTAATGCTTTTGGCCAAAGCACTACTGACTATAGAGGGCATCGCTCGGCAACTTGATCCCGACTTTAACTTGATTGAGCATATAAAACCGGCAGCCAGCGAAATGCTAAAACATAGGATTTCCGGCACAGCGATTCAAAAAGAGCTAACGCAAATAGCACGAGCTTATGCCGACGTAGCCAAGAATCTTCCACGGGAGATAAAAGAGTTACTCTACCGCATCAACAACAATAATTTCAAAATCGACTTGGAACATCGCGGCCTGGAGAAACTCAGAGCCGATCTAGATAAGGCGAGCAACCGCCTGTCCTTTAGTTTCATTATTGGCTCTTTGATAATCGGTTCATCTCTAATAATGCAAACAGACAGCGGTCCACACCTTTTTGGTCTCCCCGTATTGGGCATGTTAGGCTATACCTTTGCTGCAGCACTGGGGTTGTGGCTCGCGTTTGGCATCCTGCGCTCTGGGCGTCTTTAACAACACTGTAACAAAAACACCACAACAAATCTGCAACACTAGCAACAACATCAACAAACCCTACCCCATAAATACCTGCAATTACAGCACATTACACAAATTACACCATTGGCACATTTAGTGCATATATATCTGCGTTCGCTAAATTCAAACTCAAGAACAAAAAGGTTCTCACTTTATGATATGTCAATGCACGATAAACAAACCTACTCGCATCAGCGGTATCGGCCTACATACAGGCAACAATATCACTATGCGTCTGCATCCAGCCCCAGCTAATACTGGAGTTGTTTTTCACAGAACAGATGGCGAGCACACTCAATCCATAAAAGCTATCTCGGTCAACGTTGTTGATACTAAAATGGCAACAGTTATTGGCAACGGTGAATCAAGTGTTTCCACTATAGAACATTTTATGGCCGCATTAACTGCCTGCCATATTGACAATCTAAACATTTATATAGATGGCCCAGAAGTACCAATTATGGATGGGAGCGCCGCGCCATTTATAAAAATCCTGCAAAAAACTGGGGTTACACGCCTCAACCACAGCAGAAAGTTGCTGGTTATAAATAAACCGATAAAACTTGTTGAGGGTGACAAACAGATTAGTATAATTCCTTCACGGTTTTTCAAGATCAGTTTTGATCTGAACTTTAACCATCCCTGTGTGCGTCAGCAGCATCGTTCGGTTAACTTAACTCCAGAGTCACTGTGCCAAGAAGTGGCCGCTGCCCGTACTTTCGGTTTTTATGAAGAGGTTGAATACCTGAAATCAGTCGGTCTGGCACGCGGTGGATCTCTTGATAATGCTATAGTAATTGGCAAGGATAAGATCCTTAATCCAGAAGGGCTGCGCTACAGCGATGAATTTGTCCGCCATAAAATCCTAGATACAATTGGCGACTTCAGTCTGCTAGGCTTCAATATTCTTGGGCACATAAAGTCCAACAAAGCAGGGCACGACTTGAATCACAAGATGGTGGAAAAGGTTATTGCAACTCCAGACAGTTGGCGAATTGTAGAATTTTCTGAGGCCGATCTGCAAGAAGCGCTAAAATTGCCAGTACCGTTGCTGCAACCAGATTTTGCTTGGGCGAAGTCTTAACAAAAAAGTTTACAACTCCAATTTTTATCTTTAAGGCAACCTTTCGAGGTTGCCTTTTTTATTGAGCATTGCGCCTACATTTAATCCATGTAATGATGGAGAAACACTAAACCTTTTTTAGCCTAATTAAACCAATATGCCTAAGACCGACAACCAACTACCTGAACTGCGTAAACGCAGACGCGAATGGGTTCTAATCCTCATAATTGTCGCGCTGATGATTGCCTTTCCTTTTTTTGAACAGCATATCTATCAACGCGCAGCACAGGTGCATCTATCCAATAACATTCTGGTTTTAGCACTGATAAACATCAATATTTTACTGATAATATTGTTTCTGTTTCTCATCATCCGTAATTTATTCAAATTAATCATAGAACGCAAAAAGAACATTCCTGGGGCCCGTCTGCGCTCGAAGTTGGTTTTGACCTTTGTTTCGCTTTCGCTCATTCCAACAATGTTGCTATTTTTTGCATCCGCCGCATTTATAACTAAATCGATAGACAACTGGTTTAGTACTGAGATTGAGAACTCACTTACTGAATCCTTAGCAGTTGCTCAAACCTATTATCAAAACTCGGCAACCAATGCGCTATATTATGCCGATCAACTGGCAACTAGGATTAAAGAGGAAAAACTCTTAAACGATGATCAGTTGAGCAATTTACGCACTATGATTACCACCAAGCAAAAGGAGTATAATCTCGGAATTGTAGAAGTTTTTTCCGCCACTCACGAAGAGCTAGTACGCGTCTCCAATCCAGCAGTTCCTTTGGCCGAATTTACTAACCCTAGCTCCGAAGTGATCCAAAAAGCACTCCAGGGACAGCGCTTTACCCGCATCACACCAACAGGCAAAGCTGATCTGATACGTGGAGTGGTGCCGGTAAACTCTAATTGGAACGCCAAAGATATTGTTGGCGTTGTTGTGGTCAACTACCATGTGCCCTACTCACTAGTTAACAAAATGCAGGAGATTTCCTCATCGTACCAACAGTACAAGGAGGCCCAGCAGTTAAAAGCAAAAATCAAACAGGGCTATATTGCTATATTACTTCTTATTGCCTTGGTAATTATCTTTCTTGCAACATGGTTTGGCTTTAGGCTAGCGCGCAGTATTACTGTCCCCTTACAAGAGTTGGTCTTAGCCACACGAAAAATTGGCACAGATAACCTAGATGTCATCTTACCTGCTCCAGGCAATGACGAGATCGGCGTACTTATAGACGCTTTTGATAAAATGACCTCAGAGTTGCGCCAAGAAAAAATACGCATCGAGAAGGCACATAATGATCTACAGAACTCAAACCTAGAGTTAGATCAACGGCGACGCTACATGGAGATTGTTCTAAAAAATGTAACAGCTGGGGTAATATCACTAGACAGCGAAGGGGTAATAACAACCATCAATAAATCTGCTGAAAACATGCTTAAAATAAGCAGCAGCAAGGTGCTATCAAAAAATTATCGCGAGGTTGTCAGTGCTGAGCAATTGCATATTGTAAAAGGGTTTCTTGTTGAACTTCTGCGCTCAGGTAAAGAATCTATTCGCCGGCAAATCTCCTTGAGTGTTCAGGGACAACAGCTAGCACTGCTACTTACAATCACCAGTTTAAGGGATGAAAACAAACAATTCATGGGGACGGTAATTGTTTTTGATGACCTTACCCAACTGCAAAAAGCGCAAAGAATGGAGGCGTGGAGAGAGGTTGCACGCAGAATAGCCCACGAGATTAAAAACCCACTCACCCCTATTCAACTGTCTGCGCAGCGTTTACGTCGGCGCTATTTAAGCCAATTTTCCTCTCATGACGATATCTTCGATGAGTGCACCAAGATGATTGTAACGCAGGTTGACGATCTTAAGAATCTAGTCAACGAATTCTCCAATTTTGCTCGTATGCCTGCCAGCAATCCGTCTAAGCAGGATCTAAATAACATAATCAGCGAAACACTAGTTTTATATCAAGAGGGGCATCGTGATATTAGGTTCAATTTTATCCACAAGCCACTCCTACCAGCGTTGCAATTAGACAGGGAACAGATAAAAAGGGTAATTATAAATCTCCTCGACAATGCCATTCATGCTGTAGAAGAGGTCAGTGGGGTCAGAGAGATCACGCTGACTACCGAACTGATGGAGGAACTACAAATGATCACTCTCACTGTCGCCGACAACGGTTGTGGAATCCCCGACACTGACAAACCTCGGCTATTTGAACCATATTTTTCAACGAAAAAATCTGGCACCGGCTTAGGTTTAGCAATTGTCGCTACTATAATATCTGATCACAGTGGCTATATTCGGGTAAAAAATAACCACCCCAACGGCACCAAAGTTATAATAGAATTGCCGATACCTTTAGCAGATAAGACCCTATAAAATCCCAACGCAACAATTGAGGCATCCATGAAACTAATATTGATCATCGACGATGAAAAAAATATCCGCTCTAGCCTTAGCGGCATACTCCAGGACGAAGGGTTCTCCGTTAAAACAGCCGCTAACGGCCATGATGGCATAACAGCAGCAAAAGAAGAAAACCCGGATTTGGTACTGCTAGATATTTGGATGCCCGGCATGGATGGGATAGAAACCCTCACAGAGCTTCGTGCCCAGTTTCCAGATTTACAAATAATCATGATGAGTGGTCACGCAACCATTGAAACCGCAGTCACAGCGACAAAGCTTGGTGCCTACGATTTTATTGAAAAACCACTATCCTTAGAAAAACTGCTTGTGTGCGTCCACAATGCCCTCAAAGTTCATGAATTAGTCGAGGAGAACAAGACGCTTAAAGCGAAAATATCTCGTGATTACAATATAATAGGCAACAGCGCGATCATAGAGGATCTGAAGCAGCAAATAGCAATTGCAGCGCCAACTTCCGGTTGGGTGCTAATAACTGGCGAGAATGGTACTGGCAAAGAGTTAGTAGCTCAATCAATTCACCGCCAATCAAAACGCTACGATAAACCTTTCATAGAGGTTAACTGTGCTGCCATTCCGGAAGACTTAATAGAATCGGAACTGTTTGGCCATGAAAAAGGAGCGTTTACTGGAGCGACAACTAAACGCAAAGGAAAGTTTGACTTAGCCAATGACGGAACACTATTTCTCGATGAAATAGGCGACATGAGTCTAAAGACCCAAGCAAAGATATTACGTATTTTACAAGAACAAAAATTCGAACGTGTCGGTGGACAAAAAACCATAGAGGTTAATGTCCGGGTAATAGCAGCAACAAATAAAAGTCTAGAAGAGGAAATTCAAGCTGGTAATTTTCGTGAAGACCTATTCTACCGCCTAAATGTACTACCATTTCATGTTCCAGCTTTGCGAGAACGCGCAGAAGACATCCCAATGTTATGTCAACATTTCCTTAAATCATACTGTGATAAAGAGAATACGGAAAACAAGCATATAGATCAGGCGGCATTAGATATCATGCAAGCATATCATTGGCCTGGCAACGTACGAGAATTGAAAAACTTAATTGAGCGCTTAGTGATCATGACACCAGGAAAAGAGATTACCGCAAAATCTCTACCTGCAGAAATATACAAAGCACAGATTAAATCTGAAACAATTTTAGATGGCATAGATATAGACAGCTTCAAAGAAGCAAAAGAAATTTTCGAGCGCGAGTTCATCCGCACCAAATTAGCGGAATACGAGTGGAATGTATCTAAAACAGCAGAAGCTATCTCTATTGAACGCTCTAATCTACATCGCAAGATCAAGAGTTATGGCATAGATATAAACAAGGAATAAGTTACAGTTGTTATATGCATATATGCTTAAAACAAAAAAAGGACTCACAGGGTGAGTCCTTTTAGGTAAAAATTTCGGCGGCGACCTACTTTCCCACACAGTCTCCCATGCAGTATCATTGGCGCAACAGAGCTTAACTTCTGTGTTCGGGATGGGAACA